>Ga0209427_10000784_pt1 | contig 34984 bp, 40 predicted proteins | sample DeeMarSWOR136_30_FD_187465 | JGI IMG/M metagenome (GOLD analysis project Ga0209427, IMG submission 187465) | Marine sediment microbial communities from White Oak River estuary, North Carolina - WOR-1-36_30 (SPAdes) (version 2) | ecosystem: Environmental > Aquatic > Marine > Intertidal zone >...
CCGTAAGCGGCCGGCACGATTCACTTGCTTTTCAATCACTTGCAAATGATAAAAATAACACAAATCCATACTGAAAACCTATCAAAATGAGCGAACGCGTTCAAGCAATCTTCGATAAAAAGGTCCGAAAAGTCACATCGGACTACGAACGCGGGGTCGGCGTGAAAACGATCGCCTCGAAGGTCGGGGTATCTCAGCCGACCGTTTCGAAGTGGCTCACCCAGGAGGGTTACAAACACCGCCAAAGGGGACGATACCCAGTTGCTATGAAAGCCAGGGCTCGAGACCTGAATCTACGCGGCTGGACACCAGGGCGTATTTCGAGGCTTTTGGATGTACCCCAGAACCGCATTGATGAATGGCTTCGATTGCGAGAAAACCCTATTTTAGGTGGCGAAAAAGATCCATTAAAAATAAAAGGTGGCCGAAAACATAAAAGAGACAAAGCTAGATCTAAAAAACACGGTCGCCCGAAAAAAGAAACTATACCACCATCATGGCCTCCGCGAAGACATAAATGCAGAAAACATTGGACGGCAATTGAGGAAAACTATGTACTTAAATTGATGCGCGAAAAAATACCAATTCGCGAAATCTATAAGCGAATGCGAGCGTCAAGAAAACGTCAATTATATATCTGGAGAAAATACGGCAACAAAGGGAGGCCGCCAAACTTTCCACCTCGTAAGCCACCGCCATACGAGCCAGAGCTACCACACCTTCCCCCAGAGGAGGTTGCCAGACGCCGTAAAGAAGCCCGTGAGCTTGAGGAGGCCGGCGTTAAGCGGCTCATAGCTCTTGAAGAAGAAGCCGCAAAACGGCAACAGCTTATTACTGAGAGAGAATCTGAAATCGGCGCGCAGGAGCAACGGCTGAAAGATTTAGAGGACAGACGTAAAGCGTTAGCAACAGAATATCGTGATCAAACGAAAAGAATAAAGGCGATCGAAGCCGCCCTGGAAAAACGACCAAAAGCCGAAGAGCTACCACGACGTGTTATGCCTGGAAGTTATGAGGATGTTGAATTGGGACTTCCAATCGGCTCGTTAATCGAGCCAAAAAAGCGCGGAAGGATGCCTAAACCAAAAGGCTTTGCGCGATTCGCAGATAATCAACGATATTTTGTCGTATCCAATGACTGGGCCGATTTGGTTGATGCAACACCGGATGAGCTTGCGGTTTTTGCCAACTTTCTAACACGTAAAAAGTTCCCGGCCAGAGTCGAGCGCCATGGTGATCAGCCTAGAGCATACTTTGAAAACACATGGCCACCCGAGATAGAAGCCCGATGGAATAAGGTCGTGGAGCAGGGTCTTGAGCTAATTGAAAAATACGCAAAACGTAGAAAAGGCCTTGAGAAACGAGACGCGTATTCTCCGACGATTGCTCGATATCTTGCGACGGCTTACGATGCTTATCGAAATCCAAAACTCAATCAAAGACAAAAAGAACAAGCGCGTCAAAAACTTGCTCAAATTTGGCGTGATGCAAAATTTGTTGAACGTCAGATTATGATCTATGGAATGGCGATTGCCGAGCCAAATGGGGCACCTACCACTAAAGGTATCGAACGCGGATTCAGTGCCAAGGTTTTATTAAGTAGAGAACCTACTGTAGTAAAACACAAATTAGAAGAACGCAAACAACGCACAACCAAAAAAATCGAGGAAGAGAAAGAAGAAGACGAGGTAGCTGCGCTTTTAGCCGGTGCAAAAGAAAAATTCGCACTACCAGAAGGCGAAGAAGAATAGCTTACGCACCGATGAAGGCGTTCCAATTTGACTGACCATTACTAACGAGAAGAATCCAATCATCATCGGCGACCAATGTAATATTTGAGGCTTTACGGTTAATCGTATCTGGTGGCGTTCGATTGAATAAAACATTCGCTACCGCCCCAGCGCTTGGGCATAAATACCACACAAAAAATCCTCGAGGAAACAGCGAGGCCGGGGGAAGCGTTACAGTATGAACAACGGTCGTGTCGACGGTAACGATTCCGGCACTATCTGACGCCTGTACAGCCGACGCCGCTTCGGCGCCCAAGATATCGCGTTGACGTACAAAAAGCTTAGCGTTTAAATTTATATTTTCTTGAGCATGATGTTCTGGCATGGATTAACCTCCTATACAAAGGGCCTTAGCGCCATACAAACTCTTGCGCCTTGAATTTCGGTGATCATAACCGAAGCGTTTCTCGCCTCATCCCATTTAACATCAATCTTTTCATTAGACCGTGCGAGAATACGATATGATGCGCTGCGATATCCACGCTCTTTTGTGTACGTGGTCATTCGCAAAAAATCATCAGAATCGAGGCTTATAACTGGGATCTGTTCGAGATTGTTACCTCGTATCTGAATAGAAACCTGATGATTAATTCTATTACCAACTGCAACCGAGACATCGGCTTTAGTCGCCATTTTCGTCTGGCTATAAGCTCGAAATCGCGATCGGCTCATCTTAAATATCCGTTCGTACTGCTTTCTTGATCATTTCTATCCATGTACTAAGAAGATCACCTGAAAGACTGTGACCGTGACCTTCAATTGGATAAAATTCAATTGGCAACCCAGCACTAGTTGCACGACTTAAAAAATCTGCCGTTCTTTCGAAACTTACGGTGCGATCTTTTGTACCATGTATGGCGATTGTTGACGTAATTGCTCGAGGCCAAAGATTTATAGGTAACCAACCCGATACTGGAACAGCCGCTTTCACAAGTCTTGAATTTTTGGCGGCTACCGCATAAGTCATCATTCCGCCTTGAGAATGTCCGACAATTATAGGTCTTCCGGTAGTGGGAAGACATTGAGAGGCCTGCTTGATAAATTCTAGAATTGCCTCAGAAACATCATTCATTTGTCGGGCCAATTCAGCCTGGTCCTCTGTCTTTGACCTCAGACGCCACCAGGCGGGCCCACCGCCATAAGTTTCGTGACCATATGGCATTACTACTCGGACGGGGATTGGAAACCCTTCCAAAAATTTCGTCATTCCATTTGGATCTGCGCCCAATGAATGAAAGAAAATTATCATAGGCAACCGATCACTTAATGAAGCGCCTCCTGTCGTAAATTCTATATAATCGAATCCGGCTAAATTTCCTCTACCAGGCGATAATAGAGGGCATTTTACTTTAGAAACTGCTACCTTTTTCTTTCTTCCCGCAAGAAGAAAAAGCGCACCACCAGCTAATAGTAGTACTGTGGGGCTCACTTCCCCCTCTTAGAAAGAACAAGTGCCGCAATGCCCAAAACGGCAAGTAACGGTGTGGCACCCGCTGACTTTTTCCTTGCACTTCTAACAACTCGTTTGGCAACAATATCGGAAATTACGAGCTTCTCTGGCTCTGGTACCTCTTTTTCTTTGTCAGTACCAAATACACCTTCTTTCGGAGGAAACGCAGCGATATGCGTTATTCTATCAGTTACTCCCCTTTTCTCTAGTTCTTTTTTATATTCAAAATCAGGAACATTATTGATATCGACTTTATATTTTGCCGGATGATCGAGAAGTTGTCTTTTTCGAAGCTCTAATCTGTCCTTAAAATCTGAATTTTGTTTGAACGCGCCAAATCCTGGTGTTATATACGCTACATTAATTGTATCAAGTGATTTCCATTGGCGCTCGCGAAGTTTTTCTAAAGATTTAACAGGAATTGAATTATTAATATCAAAACGTTCTTCATACGGCATATCCGGTTTCCAGGGGCCGTATATGTTACCCCCGACAGGACCGCCGCCTGTACCGCCCGCCAATCCCCAAAACTCTTCTTTGAAATATACAAGCATCTTATTTATATGCGGCCCCGAAAAATACTTACGAGCCCCTGGGTTCGGATTAGAACGACCCGAAATTGGCTCGCCACGTAACCACTCGCGCAAATAATTTAATGCGGTTATCCATGCATTCAGCGCTTTATCTGCATTAATACAAAAAAGAGTTGGCCCTTCATTGAGAAGCGTTCCCCAGCATTGCGCACCAATTTGTCGTGCTGTAGGAAGCATGGAGCCCGTGTCTTTAAAATCGTTACCGACCCATTCCCAATGGCGATTAATACGATCCGTACCAGGAACCACGCCAATCCAATGATATCTTGGGTCTTCAGAACCGGTAGGATCCTTAGCATATCCAACCCGATAACATTCACGTCCCTCCGGACCGGCCATTTTTGATGCACCCGCACCAAAATGAGAATAATTTGGACGCAAACCGCATGGAGGCAAGAATATACCGGTCCAATCATTTTTGGTTTTTGTAAGATCTAAAATATGTGCCGCATAAACCCAATCAATCTCTGGATTGTATAAAGTCTGACTAAACACAATATTTTCAGCAGATCCATATTCAGGCTCATCAAGCGCCGCCTTAAATGCTTTTACAAAAAAGGTTGCAATCTTAACCACTGCACCAAGTATTGGAATTGATGAGACCGAATCAACAGCAGTTCCAATCAATGATGTAATATCGGGCAAAATATTTTTCAGAACATCTACTGCGAAATCTTTTGCTAAATCACTCGCCATATCTATTAAAGATCTCATAAAATCAGATGCGAGGCGTTTGGCCTCAATAGCAACCATTGCCCCATCAAACACTCGTCCTTTTGGTATTCCTACATTTTGAATATAGTTAGCAAGGATATGTTGACCCCCCTTTTCCGCGATTGTTACTTGATCCCTTTCGATCTCTTCGAGCGCAAGCCGAATTGAGAGGCCCTCCTGAGATCGTTGAGCAATTTCCACAAGATCCGGTGATATAACCTTGAATTTTTCTAAATCGAGAATCGCCGGATCGCTTTTTAAAATCGGCATTCTTTGATCTTTCTATTATGACACTGGATTCAGGCCGCATACAAAATGCGAGAACCAGCCATATGAAAGGGCCCAAATCATTTGTACATAATATGGCGATCTACCTTCGACTGGTGGTAAATGGCTGCTTGGAATTTGCGGCCATATCTCACGAATGACTTTCGCGACTAACGCTTCTCGATCTTTGTTAACCACCCAAACGCCATTTACTAATTTATCCATTGCGCAGACTTTTTTCTTATTTGATTTTTCATATTCTTCAAGAAGCTTGTCTTTGACGCGCTTAAATACATATGCATTCCAAAAAACCCTGCACTGACCATCTGCATCGAAAGCAGCGTAAGTTCCTTCTGGCGATCCTTCCGGCGGCGCACAACGAGCCCACGGCTTTCCTACCTCTCCCGTACCAGGAAGCACCAGGCGCGCTCCGGGCACTGCCATTCCAGGTCTGGGCTTCGGCCTCTCGGGCTCTACCACACCCTCAGGGAGGGGCGGAGGAAGTTCTTCCTTTTTCTTTTTCTTTTTACCGCCGAGCAATAATACGCCACCAGCAAGTAACAGGAGTGGAACTGGAATCGCCATTTTTTTTCCTCTACTTTTTCGAAACCGCGAGAATGCCAAGCGCCGCTGCGCCAACGATCAGCATTGTATTGTCTTTCTTTTTTGGTTTTGGTTCTTCCGGCTTAAGCTCTGGCAACTCGGGCGGAACCGCCTCGGCGGGAGTAATGAGCCCAGGATCGAATTCTTTTTCTTTTGCCATCTTAGCGGCTAGCGCTCCGATTTCGGGACGTTCAGAAACCCGCGCCTTAACTCCTAAACCAACCTGCATTTTTTTGTTTCTGTTATAAATACCAACCGCTGTAGCTGCTTCTTGTGCGCACCGAGCATTAATAACTGCAGCAAGACCAAATCTGCAAAACAACTCACGATCGCCCGCATGAGTATGTGCATCAATTGCGCTCGGGCAGCCAATTTTAATTATATCCCAATCTCCACGAGCGCCTTTCGATTCATTCCAAAATTCATGATCAACCGTTTCTGGCGCCCGTTTACTACCACACAAACTACTAACCGCTGGTACCACACCCTCGAATATATCCATTTTGTCCAATGGCCAACCATCGACTACATAGTGAGAATTTGGAGTAAAATATTCCGTTGCCCAATAAGACCAAAGCCGCTTTCCATTATCTATATACTTACCTGCCCGCTTAATCAACGCATCAATTATTCCATAATTTTTTGGATCAATAAGCCCTTCTTTTTTATAGCCTTCAAGCATCTCTCTTGCGGAGTAAACAAATTCACCGATACTTCCATCATCTAATCTTTTTTTAACCGCGCGTGATGTCTTTATAAAATCTGGATCCCCCATCGGGTCTGGCATGATTTCCATATCGCCAAAAGGTGCAAGATGCACTTCATATTTATCAATATTTCGAAACGGAACACGAACCCTAACCGGATCGTTCCAGGACACACCGCATAATTTTTCTGAAATCTCCGGGGCAGGAGATTTCATCTCCGGTGTTTTCGGCTCAGAAAAACTTGGTCTATCCATTCCGTTATCCTCTTATTTCGGCAACAACCTCGATCAGAGCCGCCGCCGCTCTCTTGGCGCGTTCTTTAGTTGACCTCGAGCCAAAAGAGAAGCGAATGGCCCCAGAAAGCAAGGACTCATTAGTACCAATAGCTTCAAGTACATGGCTCGGATCTTTAGATTTCGAACATGCGGAACTACGGGCTACACAGATCTCTCGCTTACCAAGCTCATCCTGAATTCGCTCAGCGCTCGCCCCATAAAAGCATACATTATTTATCCATGGAACCTTCATTTCTGAATTGCCTTGAAGATAAGACATTGGAATATTAGTGCGTACTATATCCAGAAAAAGGTCTCCAATTACTTTGAGCCGCTTATATTCATCACGCATACTTCTGCAAGCAAGTATAGCTGCCTCGGCCATACCAACGATTCCAGGAACGTTGAGTGTTCCAGCACGAAGCCCTTTTTCTTGTGATCCTCCAGAAATCTGACATTTTATTGGCATATTCTTGGTCGCATAGAGAACCCCCACACCTTTTGGTCCATAAAATTTGTGGGCCGAAATAGATAACATATCGATATTTGTACCAACCCGAATTGGCAACTTTCCAAAACCTTGCGTTGCATCGGTATGAAACGCGACACTTCGTTCATGGCAGATATCGGCAATATCATCAACTGGCTGAATGGTACCAATTTCATTATTTACTAACATAATCGATACCAAAACAGTATCAGATCGCATGGCGTCAATGACGCTTTGCGGATTAACTACACCATCTCTACCTGGCGATACATAAGTTACACGATGTCCCCAAACCTCAAGGCTTTTCATCGCGTTCAATGTCGCTTTATGTTCAAATGACGATGTAATAAAATGCCTTGGCTCATCAAAACATTCTGCCAACCCCTTTATAGCAAGATTATTAGCTTCAGACGCACCAGATGTAAAAATAATTTCTGATGGGTCCCCTACCCCAAGCAAATCAGCAATTGACCTTCGTGAACGATCAACTGCCTCAGTCGCCTTCCTGCCACATGAATGTTTACTTGATGGGTTCGAGAAAATTTCGCAAAAATACGGAACCATGGCCTCGAGCACGCGAGGATCCACTGGTGTGGTCGCGGCATAATCGAGGTAGATCATTAGCGCGATTCTACCACGATTGCGCCAAAGCCTTCACTAGTCAGATCAACAGAACTCGAAGCGAATTTAAAAATGATAATTTTTGAACCTTTTTAGACTCATTATCTTAGTGGCCCATCTCTTAAAGACAATTTTTATTTATTATTCCTCCGAAGATTCTGGCCCCTCTCCTGTATCTGGAAATTTTTTCCAATCGCGTTTTCCGACTCGACTCCATGTGTCTCTAACAATTTTTTCAAGACTCCATCCGCGTAAAGCGCATAAAAAACTAAGCTGAATGATCATTTGGTTAATAAGTTGAACGTTTTCACGATTAGGTGGATCGGTTAATTTTCCTATAATTCTAAAACACGCAAGAACGCTTTCGCGGGTTCTCTTGGGGTCGTCGTTTTTTTCTACATCATCACGAACTGCTAAATTGGTAACCTTTGCCTTTATTTTACTTAAATAATTTAAGGTATAAATCATTATGTCTCCAATTGCATCTCGCAATTCATTATCATGCTCTTCCGGAGTTCCACGAATCCCCTGTTCTTTTTTCAATACAGCATGACAAAGTTCGCCAACTTCTTCACATACCCCAAGAAGAACGCGTTCATTGTCTTGATCACCAAAGTTATAAATTTGCCACTCATATAAAGACTCCTGCAAATCTTGTAATGTTTCGGGATCAAGATTGTGGCGATCATTCTGCTTTTGAAAGGCTTGTTTTTGCATGAACCTGACCATCCTTGGAACGCCGATAGGCTATCACCTGTACACACCCTGTACAAGATATTTCTTGACCACAAAACCCGGTTGGATTTAACATAATTTTCATGCCTTCTTGGCCCGTTCCCATACACCCGTCAGGTAAGGGCACGCGAGGCAAGCGCACTCTCGTCGTGCGCGCACCAACATCACTAGAAGAACAAGCATTTTTTCTAAAATTAAAAGAAAAAATGAACTCACCCACAATGTCAGATCTGATTCGCTATTGCTGCGTTCGTATATCTATTGAAGAGGATCTAAGTCTTGCATTGCCAGAAAATTGGCGCCAATACTATCGGCGCAATGATGATTTGTGATAGAATAATCACATGGACGCCGAGCGCGCAGTTCGCATAATTCGAGTTGCTAGGCTTGGTAATCGTACACTTAAAGCACGACGACGCATGAAAGGAATGTTTGATGATCAGCAACGCCAAATTGATCATATGATTGATACCATTGATTTAATTCGAGCAATCCGCGACAAAAGGGTTATTGCAAGCGATGTACATACTTGCACACGTTTTGCAATAAGATTTACACCCACCATATATCGAAAAATTATTAAAGCAACCAAATCTAAAAAGAAACAAGATGCGAAGGCGTAAATTATATCGCTATTCGCAAACGCATCATCACCCGATGATCGCTGCTGGTTATACGCCTCACGAAATACAACAGCATTTACTCAACACTGGTATTGCTATTGGATTACAGATGGCTGCACAACGCTCTCAACAATCTTCAGTAACCCGAGAGCGGGCAGATCTCGCCAGAATCAACCGCGAACCATTTATGGCCATGGCACGTCACAATGGCTTTGAGGCCGGTTTTGCGGCCGGCATGCGAGCAGCACAAAAAGCAGAGTCGCCAAAAGCTGCACAATTTACATATTCTGATGTTGAAGATGCTCGACGTCGCGGTTTTCAAGAGGGAAAATCATCAGTATCTGCATCTTCTGGCGATGCCAAAACTATCCGATCCAAGATGCGTGATGAAATGCTCGAGCAATGTCACGTCATTGCTGAAAGCAATCCAAATATGGCCCCTGGCGTAAACGCCGTTCGGCATCGTATAAAAAAACTCAGATAGTTACGGAATTGGGCCAACCAAGAATGCAGCAATTCGATCTAGCGCATCCTTGACATTGGTTGGCTCTGGCGGGGCCCACGGGCCGGGAATTATCGCCTCATAATCATCGGTTCTACTAACAACCAAATTTAATGGCGGAGCCACAAGGTTTGTTGTAAATAGCCGATCACCAGTCGCTGTTGCAATATTTGCCGTTCCCCCGCCTGTAATAAATGGATTCGAGCCAGGGCCGCCACCATAGTCAACGCCCCCTTGGGCACCGACCGGAATCAGGGTTAGTATCGACCCGGCAGCAACATCGAATACGCCAACGCCCCCCAACGAACCATATCGCACGAAGTTATTTCGTACGAGCAGCGTGGATCCGCCATCGATTTGGAACATTGGAAACAGTGCCGCCGGTCCCACTGCAATATTTACATAATCAAATTGCATATTATATGTTGCGCCATCAGTAAAAGAGAATACTGGCGCGGTATTTGCCACGGCGCCTATGAGCAACGACACATTTCGGGCACCGTCAAAATTTGTAAGAACTACGTCATCGAGAAGCACGCTATTTGTTGGATCGGTTCCAACAAACGTAATATCGGTCATATCATAAGTACCAGACGGAATCACGGTCGAGGCCGCAGCAAACAGAATCTCTTTCTTGCCAGTGATATTTTCTAATACACTCAGTAACGAATCCCAGTTATTGAAAACGACATCAGTTTGACTCGTTGCCGACTGGTCAAAAAGATAGGATTTAACACCCATCTCCGGCTGAAAATTGATCGCCTTCTGTTCGTATTGAAGCGTCATCTCTACCTCTTCATGAGTACGATTGCACCGATTCCTGCAGCCGCGAATAAGATTGCAGTATTATCTTTTTTCTTTGGTTTTACATACCCCTTGGCCGGTTCAGGCACTGGTATGGAAGGAACTTCTGGTTCGGTTAGGTCAATATCTCCCTCTTCAAGCTCTTCGGCCTCTTTTCTTGGGAGAGCTTCTCTAAGCGTAGTAATTCTACCGACTTCTGGCCGTGTAAATACAACAGCGGTTGCACCATCACGAAAAAGTTTCATTATAGCCGATTCAGAAGCGCCTCCGCCATACATCTGACGCCATTCAGAAACATTTTTTACAGGCATTGAGCCAAACGGCCCCTTTTCGGATGGGCCTGTTACGTGAGGATATAATCCATCATCGATTAATAACTCACAGGTTTTTGCAGGATCACTCGAAAATCTATAGAAAGCCATATCATTACCAATATTAAATGCATGCATCAAATCTCTGGGTATACCACCACCAAAGACTTCAAGATATTCATCAATATCTTTCAATAGAGTAAGCTTACATTCTGGGCCTTTTGGGGAATCCCCGCTCGCTATGGAAATACGATGTATTTTAACCCCTTTGGGGATGACTTCCTCTTGCGGTCGCCATGCTAAACGAGTAATCTTGTCCTTTTCATCATCCCCATCTTCTGTAGCAAGACCGTTTATGCCAAATCTACGTCCTTTATTATATTCCCATATTTCTTTATTTCGATGACGTATCGTTGCGCGCTTAGCAACTTCTTCTGCACAACGTAAATTTCGTAAAGAAGCCTGTACTAGCTTCTTCCAGGTTCTCTCGTCGCGCCCATGACCCTCGAGAATGCTTGCAGAAAACTCTCGATCAACAACGCTGCCAAGGGGCCACGCTGGCACTTGACCACCGCTATGCGTCTCAAAACCAGATGCCCATCCTGTTTGAATCTTCACGGCATCGATGACATACCGCGCTGCGCGGTCTAACATATTCTGAATATTTGCGATTTGATTTTCTGTAAATATATCTGAATTGCGTTCGGCAAATTTTGCTATCCGCTCGCGATCTCCTGCTATCTCCTCGAGAATGTCAGAGTCAAAATACTCGACCTGGTCAACATCACCCAACAATGGAAGTTTTCGAAATGCAATATCAATATGACGATACGGCGCACGAATCTTAATAGTCTTCCACCAATTATCACCACATTTAGAAACTGGTGAAATTATTTTTTGGGTTGTTATGCTGATTCGCGGAATATTGGCTTCGCCAGGCATTCTTATGTCTGGTTAGATTGTACCAGACAATCAAAATTTCAGCTTGCCTTTGTCTGTCTACACGCTTTACATGCCGCATAAACAATAAAATTACCCTGTTTCAATTTTATACGACCTCTATCATCGCATATTTTACATTTTGTCTGTTTTCTTCTTGCGCCGTTTTTATCTTTGCTTCTTGCTTTCTTTGCTGCTTTGTTTACCGTTTCTCGAAATCCAGGAATTTTTTCATCTAAAAAAGCACCAAACAAACCAACAAATGTATTTACAAAAACTTCTGGTTCCAAAATAGTTGGATCAAGAAGCGTTGGATCAAAATCATCAGTTCCTAATGAAAGCCCAACATCATAAAGTTTACGTTTTTCCGGATCCCTAAGAACCTCATATGCCAATACTGCATTTTTGAAATGCTCTTCAGCAATAGGATCGTTCGGGTTTCGATCCGGATGAAATTCTATGGCTTTTTTGCGATATGCAGTTTTTATTTCGTCCAGAGTAGCATCTGGTGATATTTCGAGAGATTCATAATGGCTAGGCATTGGAGACATCAGCCTAACGCTCCGATGTCAAACAGTCAACAGACAATCAAACCATCGGCATCTTTAACATGTTGTTGAGTTCGCCAGACTCTGCGAGACGTACTAAATCGTTATATCCACCAATGAAACGACCTTGTACAAATATCTTTGGAACCGTTGGTGAACCCGTACTCTGGGCAAGATTCGTCATCATTTGTGCATTATTTCCTATATTTATTGCTTTATGCGGCAGATTATTCTTTCTGACAAATTTAATCGCCGCACGGCAATATGGACAACCATAAATGGTGAAGAGGACAATGGGTGCTTGCCTATGCATTTTTACTCTTCTCCAATCTCTATCATTAAATTTTCTAAATCAACCCCCTCGAGCCTTTCTTGCTGTTCTAGATAATTAACACCATTATACACAATTGTTCCAGCACCGCTCAGGCCCAATGCGACCCGTACCCACATTGGTAATTCTTCGGCTTTTACAGCGGCGTAAATCATCAATGGCCCAATTGCAAAAACATCTGCCAATCGGACTAATTGCGTTTTTTGTACTTGATCATCCATTATCGTGCAATGGTTCGCTGCATATAGAAATAATCCACCAATGTCCTTCTTGCGGCAACGGCCGCGCCGCCCGCTCGGTCGATAGTTATTATTGGAAATGCATTTCCAAAAAGTGGTGGATTAGTTGGCAGATTTGTCGTACTTGTTGCAACCAGGCTTCCATTAATAAAGAAATTACATTGCGAAAGATCCACATAATATCTCGCACCAAGCGTAAACCATGTATCTGCAACAACAAGCACACCGGTATCGATCGTTGTTGTTATCTCGCCACCGCCGCTATTATCGGTTACGACCAACCAATTTGCAGAGGATCGACAATCATATATAAAACCAAAACCATCGGTAAATGTACCGCCGCCAACACCGCCCGCAATCGATACAATATATGCAAATTCTTCAACCGTTGGCGTTCCTATATCAACAAGATTGATTTCGGCCTGGAATCTTATACCAGCAAGTGGGACTTGCGCTTGGTTGATTGCCACAACGCTTGGCGCACCAGCCCCTAAAACAATTTCGGCTTGTCCAATATGATCAACAATGCCAACCGATGATTCTGGTATTCCGGGTACGCTTCTTATTCGTCCAGAATCAACGACTGACCCATTCCAATTCTGCTCTCCAATACCATTGGTAGTGCCAGGAGCAATAAGAGAATAAATGCCCATAAATTCATCAAAGAAAGAAAAATTTTCGCGCAATGAGCCCAGATTTGGATCACCGTCATTAATATCGCGCTGCGGGTATTGCTCGGTCATTCTTACCTCAGCCCGATTTTACCACGATCAACAATTTTTCAAACATCAAAAATAAAGCCTAAAAAAGATGCATTTTGAGCGCGTACCGAGAATCGAACTCGGTTCTCCAGATTGGAAGTCTGGCGCCTCACCATTTAGGCCTCACGCGCCTCGAGTGCGCGGCGGGCTTTGAACCCGCGGCCTCCACATTGGCAATGTGGTGTTCTACCAACTGAACTACGCGCACTAATCTGGCGGAGGGTAGACGAATCGAACACCGCGCTTGTTACACGCCCCCGGTTTTCAAGACCGGTTGCTACCCAGTTAGCGGTACCCTCCAGCGGAGGGAGGGTGAATCGAACACCCGCCGGTTTTTTAACGCCGGGCCTCTGGTTAGCAACCAGGCGCCTTACCACTCGGCCATCCCTCCATATTCAAATATCGGGCGGCCCTATGTATTTTGCCGCCCAGCAGTACCCCGAGCAGGATTCGAACCTGCAATCAACGGATTAGAAATCCATGGCTCTATCCAGTTGAGCTACCGGGGCAAAAAACCCCGGAGGCTTGCCCAGCCCCGAAGGACTAGGCCCTTCTGGATGAGAGCGAGGTACTACCAGGCGACGAACCTCGTCCTCCCATACCCAGTCCGCCGCATGTTGCAGCGCAAGTAGGGCAAAGGATTACGATTTGGTTCACGTTGGTCATCGAAATTACCTCGTAACTCATGGTAATACACCCTTATCTAGTCACATGCAAGAACTTTTTTGATATCCTTGTTCTATGCTGACCGAAGCAAATGATGCCACATTTCAATTAGAGGTATTGCAAGCACAAGGCCCTGTGCTCGTAGAGTTTTACACGCCAAGCTGTGGACCCTGCCAGCAACTCGAACCACACCTTCGAAAATTAGCACAAAGATATTACGGACGACTCAAGGTGGTCAAAATCAACTCATATAATGCACAAAACGTAGCCTCGCATTATGGCGTGCGAATGGCGCCGACTATAATTATTTTTCAAAATGGTTATCCAATCCAAACAATAAATGGCGCACCACCACCGCAAAGATTAGAACAAATTGCTCAACAATTCATTTAAATTTTTAGAAAAAATTATTTTGCTTTCTCTTCGTTGGTTTTTGCTTCAGCCTTTTCGTCGGATTTTGTTTCTTCCTTTTTTTCGGTTTTCTTTTCGTCAGCCTTTTTCTCTTCGGCTTTCTTCTCTTCGGCTTTCTTTTCTTCTTTGATTTCTTTCATCTCCTCCTTCGCGCCACAGGCAGGAAAAAAGAGAGTTGCTACGAGAATTGTGTGGAGTCTCATGGGGCGGATTGTAACACGAGAACCCGGCGAGATTCGAACTCGCGACCAAGGGATTAAAAGTCCCTTGCTCTACCAGGCTGAGCTACGGGTCCAGCGAGCCGGGAGGGTCACGATCCCCCAACCTGTGGGTTAAGAATCCACTGCTCTACCAATTGAGCTACCGGCCCAAAAAACATACTCGCCCAAGACTTTAAAAAAGCCCTGGGCTAAAGTTTATGTTTGGACCCGGTCCCTCGAGATGGATTCGAACCACCGACGCTGGGATCTTCAATCCCGCGCTCTACCTGCTGAGCTATCGAGGGGAACGTTGCTTCGGCCGGCATGCGCGCGCATACCGGCTCCGCAAAACGCTCCCCGTGGAAACGATAAGCGATCATGGGTGGTGCGACGAGATTCGAACTCGCGCCCTCCTGGGCCACAACCAGGCACTCAACCGCTGAGCTTCGCACCACACAAGGATGGTGCGCCTCGTCGGCCTCAATATGTCGCTCGATAATCATCGTTTCCGCTCTTCAAAAAGCAACTGCGGGCAAGTTAATGACGGGAGGTATTTCATTCGGATGAAAAGTCCGATCGCCGATAACCTCGAGCCTTCGGCCCGCATGGAGGCACCCATTAGGAATCGAACCTAAAAGAGTTGAGTTCCAATCAACGGTAACCACAATCGTTCGGCCCAGAAGGGCAAGTTGATGAGAGTGGAGATTTTCTTGTTGCCAAACTGGGTGCCAGAAAACCTTCTTTTTTTTTAGTGATGGGGGCAGGATTTGAACCTACGACCTACGGCTTGTAAGGCGGTAACGACGATTCGGCGGCCCCGAGGAGGCAAGTTTGTGAAAGGTCGAAATTGACGTTGCTCTACCCGCTGAGCTACCCCATCAAATTCGGGCACGTTAGCGTCGACAGGATTGGTCCAAATGGTAGAACGATAACCTGAAGATCTTCGGCCCGAGGAAGAGAGAATAGACGGGGTTTGGCACCCCGTCAAGCTTTTTTTTACTGACCAAACCCTTCACGAGCGAAGTCAGCCATGATGGAAGGCGCCGACGTGTCGAATCCGGCGATATTCAGCGATCCGACATCGTCGGGATTCGCGATCGTGCATTTGCTCGAACCGAAGCACACGCAAATAAGCTTCGCGTCTCGTCCTATTTTTTGACGATATCGCTCGAGCCACTGATGTGGATGACCGTTACCGGCCCACGTTTGCTCGTCTGTATACATGTGAAACACGTCAACAGGAATCTTCCCGTTTAGTGCCCATTGGATAGGCAACGAACAATCCGTTCCCCCCATTGGAATTCGATCGAATTTATTCATTGCGTCTGTTAGACGATCTGTGCTGGTGATATCTACCGGCACGAGCGTGTGTGAAAACGCCTGAATATGATGATTTGGCTCGACACGAGCCGTCACCATAGACATGGCAACCGCAGCTTCTCTCGAACTCATGTTTGAAAGACCGCTCACGTTATTCTGTGGCCACGACATCGATCCAGACACATCATTTGCCAAAAGGACGTTCTTGCCCGTTGGCTCAAGCGCATCAAACGACAGGTAGAAACCATCTTCAAGAGCCTTCATGTTCTCTTGATTTGGATCCCATGTTAGTTTCCCCTTTTCTGCGCGTCCCTGTCGATAAACACGCATCGCTTTAAGAAGCGCAATTGGATGCACGCGCGCTTTCTTGATGGCTTCGAGATTTCGAAGCAACCCGGTAACCTTTTTCTGGCCCTCCGAAAAAGGATCAAGAAGGCCCAAAGACGTAAGCCGTCCAAGATTACGAATCATCGCGTTCATCGGCATGCTCTCGAGCAAAGCCTCCCACACCACCGCGTGCTTCAGCATATCGCTCGGAACCATTTCATGGGTGAGGCGGTATTCTGATACGAGCTTAGCTGCTGAACGCGGATTTTCTACGCCTTTAATCGCTTCGTAACCCTGAATGATTCGGGGCAAACTTGCAGAATCAAGCGCCGCGTACTCTTTCACAATGCCATTACGATCGACTGCGCGCGCGCCCATTCCATCAAGACCTTTTACAACCCAGCGCAAAATGGCTTGCTGTTCGGATTCTGCATCAATCTCACCGCCGCATTTACGCAAAACATCGCGATGCGTCCAACCATTACGCTGGCGATACTTTGTAACTTGCAATCCCAGCTTATTAGCATCTTTCTCGAGATACCAATTGGCTACCGCCCGACGCAATCCACGACCCCAACCCCGAAATCCCTGCACTGAAGTCAGGAAATCGAAAAGGTGGGTTCCAACACGGCACACCTTTGGCATTGCTGCAAACGCTGCTTGACGCGTAGCAGAACAAGAATGTCCCGCGGCCATTGCGAGCGCGAAAATAGCAGCATCGTTTTTTGACGCACGACCGGCATTTGAAATCTCAACGATTCGATTTACCGTCCGTACGCCGTCTGTGTTGAGACATTCCTGCAATGAGACTGCATTTTCGCGCACGAGCTTACGCTCGCTCGCGTAATAGGTCCCACCTTCGGCGCCAAGAATCAACCAACGATCGAGACGCGTCCAACAATCGATAACAAAACCATATCCACCCGCGTCATTTCGCCCCTGGGCTGGATGCGCCTTTTCGGTTTGAGGCGTCAAAAGAGTGCTGAAATGTTGTGCATAGCGTGTCATTTCCCTTCTTCCTTTCAGCCCGATATTTTCGGGCAAGTTCAGTAGCGGGAACGGGATTCGAACCCGTGATATCCGGGTTATGAGCCCGGTGCCTTACCAACTTGGCCATCCCGCATCGTGGGCGCGACTGGATTTGAACCAGCGACCTATCGCTTATCAGACGATTGCTCTACCAACCGAGCTACACGCCCGGTTGTAATATGGGTTTCATCCCTGGTCATTTTCGACTTTTCCTTTCAAAATATCTCTCAGCTTGCGCAAAATCGTTAATAGGGATTCGTCAGCGTTTTGATTCGTCACAAGCACTTCTTCGATGTACTGCAGCGCACTTCCTCCGGACAAAAGCCTTTCGCGTAATGTTTGAACCTCTTTGGCCATCTGCATCATCTCGACCGGCGTTCTAGTTACAATGAGAACCTTATCGTCTGATACTTGCTGCAATATGACTATGGGTTCCTCAATTGAGAAATTGTTGAGATCTTTGACATCTTTGATGACTACTTTGTCCATGATTTCCTTCCTTGGTAGGGGATGAGGGCCTCGAACCCACGACCTGAGCTTTGTAAGAGCCCCGCTCTGACCATCTGAGCTAATCCCCTCTTTGGAATCCTGCTACGTAAACTTCTGAACTCGAAAGAATCTCTCCTATTCCTGCGCAGTCTGGATCGCAGTATGGGGCGCCCCCACACGTTTCGCATGGTGCGTATATATATGTGCAATCAGTTTCCTCGAGATGGGAGAGGGGTCCCTGTTGACCGCAATAATCACAGCGAAAAAGCATTCCGTCAATTCTTGTCATTAATTGGTGCGGGACTTTGCATTTGCAACATAAGCTATTGTAATTCTTATGCTTTTCTTTTATGAAGCTCCCACACCTTCCGCAACCTTTTTCTTTTTTCAATGGACCTCCGGGCGGGGCTCGAACCCGCGGTCTCTCGAGTTGCAATCGAGCGCCTTACCAACTTGACCACCGGAGGCAAGCTGGCAGGCCGCCAGAGAATCGAACTCTGCCCCTGGGATTTGGAGTCCCTGGGTGCCGCCAGGACGCGACCTGTAGTGTAGGTCACTACAGGATCGCCAGAGTGTATCTCTTACCAATATATCCATGGTAGATCTCGTTTCCAGATAGGAGGCTCTCTCCTGTTCTTTACCGCGCTTTTTATTTTGGCGCGAAAGCTTCGATTATGCAATCGCCGAATTTCTGCAGACCACCTTTTGGAACCGTGGTTCATCCACCACCGGTATTTCCAATAAGAAGCATCTTTATGCAGGTCTTTTCGGCAACGTATTGCGTCTTTGTATGTGCGTGACATTTATGTCATAGCGATATCCCTCCTTGGTGGAGCGCCTCGGATTCAAACCGAGCTGATTTCCTGGGTGCAAACCAGGCGACCACTTCTAGCAGTCCCGCGCCCCATATGGGGCGCCGCGTACGAGAATCGAACTCGTGTCCTTCGGGAGACAACCGAAGAGGATAAACCACTACCCCAACGCGGCACAGATGTGCGGCGGCTACCGCAGCATCATCACTCGCGCTGGCGTCTTGTTGAGACTCGAGCATTTTTCCTCTCCTTTCTAGGGCCGGCGACAGGCGTCGAACCCGCAACCCCCTGATTACAAAACAGGTGCTCTGCCAATTGAGCTACGCCGGCATTTCCGGCGGCCGTCTTGGCTTCTTCGTGCCGGGCCCCCGACGTCCTTTTGTGATGTGCTCGAACGCCGGGAAACTCTCAACACTTGGGTGCGCCCATGACGCGGGCGAACCAGTCACAGACGGCCGCCGCGACGGTCGTCGTGCTGGTTGTTGTGTGATGTTTCCTCATGGCGTGAGTCCTGCCTGGGCTGCCAAGGCCCAGGTACGATGGTTTACACGAGGTCTCCACCGGAGTCAAGTGGGTTGGGTTAAAATGTTGTGAAGATGCAGCCCCTGCTTCTCGACATTCGTACTCCAGAGGAATTCTCTGCGGGGCACTTCGTTGGCGCGATCCTAGTTCCAACACCCCTACCGCCGCTTGGATCGCGGCAACTACGCACCCTCAAACGGCGGCTCTCAGATATGATGGTGGACGAGTCTTTCAATCGTCCAATTTGGGTATATTGCAAAAAGGGCATCCGATCGGAATATGCAAAAAAAATCCTAAAAGGATTTGGTTTTACAAATGTAATTAATCTCGGCGGGATTACGACAGAACCTCTGAAAAGCAAAATAGCAAAAACTGGTTGGGGTTTTTAGATAGGGCGGCGGGGGTCGAACCCGCAACCTTGAGGACCAAAACCTCACGCTCTTCCAATTGAGCTACGCCCCATTAATGGCCCCGCTCGGAGTCGAACCGAGAAATAACCGGATTTTGAAACCGGCGCGTTTACCAAAATTTCGCCACGGAGCCACGGTACCGGGAGAGGGATTCGAACCCTCACGTCCAAAGGACACATGATCCTTAGTCATGCGCGGCTACCAATATTACGCCATCCCGGCTTTTGTACGGAGGGCGGGGGTCGAACCCGCAAAATCTCTCGAGACTGAATCGAGCGCCTTTACCAGAATTTGGCCACCTCCGCTTGTCCGTGGGGGAAGAATCGAACTTCCCTGCGCGAAAACGCCGCCGGGTTACAGCCAGCTGTCATCACCAGATGACGCCCCACGGGGAAAATCCGTGGAACGTAATAATAAGATTCCATTTCTTTTTTCCTTTCTTTTTTTTTCTTAGTAGGGGTGGTGGGATTCGAACCCACGATATTCTCCTGGTCCCAAACCAGGCGCCCTAACCAGACTGGGCCACACCCCTGCACGGCGTGAGAGATTTGAACTCCCGACCATTCGGTCCGTAGCCGAACGCTCTGTCCGCTGAGCTAACGCCGCAAATGACGCCGTTTTAAAACGCTGGCGCCTCAGCGCTCCTGTCCGCCTCACGGGCAGACTAGCCAACAGGGCGACACGGCTGTGGATAGCTGTCAAGCAACAAAAGCAGAGCTTCGCTCGACAGCCTAGCTGGCCGGAGCGGCACTGAGCCTTGGATGTCAACAGCAATCATGATAGAAGAGATACCCCATGTCGTATCGGCTGTCAAGGGTATTTTTTCGGGGTTTTTATGAAGGTTCTGAAAGATCTCGAGCAACAAGTCTATGACGGCAAAAAATTTGCCACAAAAAATGTTCTTTGGCTAATTGATATCGCCGTAGAAGCCGAAGGGCTCGCTGTTTTAGTGGATACTGATGATGGTGTCGATGCCGCGAGCAAAAATTCAGCACGCAAAATTCTAGCCATGCTCGATGCTGGCCCTAGTAAACACCTTGAGGCGGTATACGAACTAAAAAGACAATCAAAGCGTTAATCATGTTTTTTGAATCGACAATCTTAATTGCTAACTACCATCGAAATGCACAATTACGATGGAACCTAAGAGGTTTCGCGCGACAAAAACCTAAAAATGCACAATTTGTAATCCTTGACGATGCCCCCCAATCAGACTTTGTATGCAAAAAACTTATTGAAGAATTCAATCACCAATTAACCATTCAATATATTCACACTGGTATAAACAAAAAAAAGGACCAATGGCGTGTGCCGGGATTCGCTTTTAACATCGGAGCAAAACGTACCGATAGCGAATTTTTGTTTTTATGTTGCGCCGAAACACATCATCATAATGACACTCTTGAACCTATGTTAGCCGCGCTTCGGCAACATAAAACAGGAGTAATGGTAATCCCCCAGGGTAAGACTGATGCCAATGGTGCAATTACTGGACTTCTTAATCGCGACGGCTCAATATCAGACGAGGCCTTTGAAGCGATTAAGGCACGGCTTTTAGTAAACTATCCATTTTTCATGGGTTTGGCTCGCAAAGATTTTTTTGATATTGGTGGTTATGATGAAGATTTTGTCGGCGTAGGTGTTGATGATAAAGATTTAGTTGAACGCCTTAAATGGAACGGTTGTAAATACATCCAAGTTCCAGCAAAAATTGTCCACCTTCATCACTCGAGAGCAAGAAAAGGGCGGGGTTTGGTCAATGGAATCACCGACCCATTACAATATAATCGCAAGCTATTCCAGAGTAAAAAAGGTCAAATTATCCGCAATCAAAACCGCGAATGGGGAACGTTGTGAGGCGAGGGAGGCCAAATAGAATTATTTTTGAAGCAATTGCTAAATATGCACATAATCGTAAAACCTTAGACATAGGATGCGGTAACAAAGCTTACTCTCATGTCAGCATTAACACAACGACGTTAGACGGTTGGGATGCTGTATCGCCAGACTTTCTCATTAATCTCGAAAATGAAGATCTTCCTTTTGAAAACAATGAATTTGAATGCGTGCTTATGATCGATTTAATAGAGCATCTAACACGTAAACGTGGTGAACAAATATTAGAACAAGCGAAACAAATCGCTTCTGGCCGTATTTACTTGCTCACGCCCCTCTGGTGGGATACAAATGAAAATCATACCAGTGATCCAAAATGTTGGGCATACGGAAACGAGCTAAATCTCCATAGAAGCCTTTGGAAACGTGAAGATTTTCTCGATTGGACAGAAATTAGACCAAGAATTCAAGGCGGAAAATACTATTTTGGATATTGGAAAAATAAATGCAACTCTCAGATCTAGAAATGAAGATATGGAACCATGGTGAGCGCCTTATACCGGGCCGCACTCACGATTCTGGTGAAGTACGCCGCCATAAAAGCTCATATAACTTTTTTTGCCGCGTCATTCGATATGATATCAAAACAAATAAAGTTAAAAACCCAAAAGTGCTCGATCTGGGATTTGGGTGCGGTTTTGGATGCTTAATGCTTGCTTCTATTCCGGAGATCAGTATTCATGGTATCGATATAAGTGAGGAATGTCTAGAATATGCTTCGCGATATTATAGCGCCGCAAATATCTCATACCGGGTACATGATATCAACAATTATGTAACATCAAACAAAGAATTCGACTATATAGTTTCCCGTGGCGTTTTGGAGCATATAAAAAACGGCCTCGAGCTAATTAACAAAATGAAATGGAAAAAACGTCTAATGTTTGATGTTCCTTATGCGGAGTCACCACGTAAAAATTGTCATCACCTTTTGTGTAACATAACGGAAAAAGATTTCATACAATGGGATGATATTGAAATTTTTTATGAAGATATTAAAGGAATAATTTACAGCAAAAGCCAGAAGCCGCTAAAACCAAACATGATTATGGGCGCTTTATCCGCGAACGATCTTCCTCGCATATCAATGGCGTTAAATTTTCCTATGGCGCCAATCTAATGATTGAATATCAAAATTTTTATGTTATTCACATGCCGCGGGCGGGAGGCAGCTTCTTTGCCCGATCTCTCTTGGGTGGCTATATACATAAACCTAAACATGATGGATGGATAACATTCTCCCCATTCAACAAAGATGTATATGGTCTCATTCGCAAACCAATGGATTGGTATTTAAGCCTGAATTCATATTCCATTCAGCAAAATTTAATTTGGAAAGATGTGTTTGGTATCAGCAGAAGCGAACCAACACGCAATAAAATAGAAAAATGGATCAGTGGAACAGGCGCAACTGATAAGTTAATACATATGCCAGAATTTATGAGCGCGAAAAATCCGATTAATCAAATGCGTAAACTTGATATTGGTTTTTGGTCCTGGTGGGTATTGCATTTATACGGAAAATCAGGCGTCTCCTCAAAACAGGAATTTGATAATCAGCTCAGATTCCTATGGCTTGAACATCGTGATAACGATATAGAACGGTTATGTAAAAAATATAAATGCGTCTATAAACCAAGAAATCAATTCAGAAATACATCAAAACATGCAACCGCACAGGATGTTTTTGATACGAAGCTAATTAAGCTCCTTAATGATAAAGATGGTCTTATGCTTGACCGCGTAACACGACATGCTTTCGGTGTTGAATGTGGCATTTAACAAAAATACCGAAGAATGCTCATTTTTTCTGGGACGATAGGCCTTTAAGCTTTCTTAGATGGTTGTCGGTCTATAGTTTTTCTACCTTAAATCCAGATTGGAATATAAAATTTCATATCACGAAGAGACAACATAATCCATCTTGGCCATCTCAAAACAACAAACATGTTTTCATCAAAAACGACTATCGGGGCTGGCTAAAGAATATTAACGCAATTGAAATTGCTGAAGAAACTGACCTACCAAACCTTCATGGAGTACACCAATCAGACATACTTCGCAACCGTTATCTTTCATCTGAAGGTGGCCTCTGGTCGGATATCGACATTTTATATTATAAACCCATGCACAAATTAACTTGCAACAAACCTGAAAACAACGAATTTGATTGCGGGCTGTGCATAACTGGAAGTCAGGGATGGATGCCAATAGCATTTATGCTTGGCGCCCCCAAATCATCATATTATCAAGATGTTTACAACCATCAGCTTTCTATTCTGCGAACATCAGGAAATCGTGGCAATTATCAAAAATTCGGCACAAAGGTATATAAAAATATCCTCAACACAAAACTTTATCCTTTTTTTAAAATCAATCCTAAAGAAATATACCAATGTAATTGGAGAAGACACGGAACAATATTTGCTGGAAACATCGATTTGGGCATGGGGATCGGAATACATTGGTATGGTGGAAGCCCATCAGCCGCGGCATTCGAACCGATAATAAATCACGACAACTGGAACGAATTCCCGATAAAAAGAATTATTGAGGTCACCTATGAAACCCAAAATCACGGTTCTCATCCCAACATTAACTCGTAACCATCTTCTTCGACACAGCCTCTCGAGCCTGCTTCGCGAGCGCCCAAAAAATGTCGAAATAATAGTGTTGGACGATTCTTCTAAACCAGATGATGAATGCAAAACTGTTGCAAACGAATTCGAATGCCTATATATACATTCAGGACATACGAAATCAAAAGATGAAGGATGGCGCATTCCGGGGTTTGCTTTCAATATTGGCGCTAAGCTAGCACATGGAAAACATCTGATTCTATCATCGGCGGAGGCCTACCATCCTGATAATACTCTTAAATTAATGCTTGCGAAAGTTAAGAAAAAAACCATTTTAATAACACGAAGCGTAAGAGATGATCGGGGCGAATTTCTCAGACAGCTGGATCGCGGCAATTCTCCAGACCAATCCTTTATACAAAAAATGAAACAACTCAATGCGGCTTTGCCGTTTTTTATGAGTGTTCCTCGCGATATTTTTATCGAAATTGGAGGATATGATGAAGACTTTACAGGAGTGTGCTGGGATGATAACGATATAGTAAACCGCCTTGTCAATTATGGCTGTAAAAGAGAAGTGGTCAACACAGACATCATACACCTCTTCCACCCAAGGCATAATTATCGATCACCAGACATAAGAAAAAGATGGCTCTATAATCGACATCTTTTTAACACTAGAAAAAACAAACTAATTCGAAACGAGGATCGAAGATGGGGTGAAATCGATTTACCGACCGAAGATCTCAAAACCAAACCATCACCTACGCAAACTGAATCAAGCGCTCAAACTGATAGTGTTTGGGGCTATAAAGATCCATACAAATACTAATGAGAATCATCAAAGAATTCTGGGAACAGTGTCACCACGACCAAAACGTATCGCATTTATCGGGTGTAAAATATGATGAGGTAATCAAATCGCTTCATATAGAAGACTATATCTACCCAAAAACTAAAATTCTGGAAATAGGTGTGGGTTTAGGCAATATGGTAAAATCTTTAAACAATATTGGAGCAGAAGTTAGTGCAATTGATATCTCTGACATCGCAATTAATCGTGTAAAAAAATATTGTAAATATGCATATACTATTGACAATATTGAACAAATACCCTCAGATTATTTTGATTTAATAACTTGTTTAAACGTAATTCAACACATACCCACGCATCTGCTAAAAAAGGAACTCTCACACTTTCTCCGCGCCCTAAAAACCTCAGGTATTTTTGCAATGCAGTTTGTTTCAAGCAAACACGGCGAAGATTTAGGCGCAAATGCGAAATTACTAGGAATTAAAGCAGGTACTCTTTGTAGAACGCCTCAATTTATGGGCAAATTAATCGTTTCATTAGGTGGTACATATACCATAGTTTATGAGCGCAATGATCTAAACATTGGAAAGGTTAATGGAAATCACGTATTCCATATAAAAAGATGCCACGAAGAATCCTAACCATTGCCGGCACAAGACCGGAGTTGATTCGGCTTAGTGTCATTATTAACAAGCTCGATGAACGCTGTGACCAGCATCTTTTATGGACCGGCCAAAATTACGATAGGCTCTTAGGCGAAATATTCTTCAAATGCCTCGACATTCGCGAGCCGGAATACCGTCGGGCCAACGACGAACCCTTCTCAGGGCTCGCAGATCAGCTAGCCAGCAGCCTCACGATGATCGAGGAGGCTATTCTCGAGGCCGAACCAGAGGCTGCCCTGGTCCTTGGAGACACCAACAGCGCTTTGGCGGCGGCGATCATATGCGAGCGCCTCGGCGTTCCTGTGTACCATATGGAGGCCGGCAACCGCTGCTTCGATGATCGCGTTCCAGAAGAAAAAAATCGTCGCGTTATTGATGCTATTTGCACATACAACCTTCCATACACACCTGGGAGTAGACAAAACCTGATAGATGAAGGTCGTCCGCGTGAAAAAATATTCGTTTGTGGAAATCCAATTTATGAAGTAATTAATAGTTATCGCGACCGTATTGAGAAATCAAAAATTTTATCGAAACTAAATCTTAAATCACGATCCTATTTTCTTGCCACTTTTCACCGTCAAGAAAATGTCGATTTTCGTGACCGACTAAATGGAATCGTGGTTGGCCTTCAAAAAGTATCAGAAAGATATCAAATAAATGTAATTTGTAGCATGCATCCACGAACACGCGAAAAAATACGGAAATTTGAGATAAAAACCGGTCCAAATCTAATAATTCATGAACCCTTTGACTTTTTAGACTTCATCAAGCTTGAACGAAATGCTACTGCTGCTTTGACCGACTCTGGCACCGTTCAGGAAGAATGCTGTCTTTTCCATGTTCCAACCGTTACGGTAAGGGATAGCACGGAAAGGCCAGAAACTGTAACCTGTGGAGGCAATCTTGTCTCCGGCTTGCAACCCAATCAAATAGTCGAATGTATGGAAGAGATGCTCTCGAGACCAAGATCTTGGCCAATGCCAGACGGTTATCAATATCCGAACGTATCAGAAAGAGTTTTGGAATATATCGGTGTTTAAGGGCGCCAACATACTAATCACTGGCGGTACCGGCTCGTGGGGGAACGAGCTTACGCAACAGCTTTTGCAGCTTGGCGCTCGTAAGATCACCATTTTTTCTCGAGGCGAGCTTGCGCAGGTTACGATGCAGCGTTCGTTTGATGACTCGCGCCTCGATTTTCTTATTGGTGATGTGCGAGATCTGGATGCGATGATGTATGCCTGTCGTGGGATAGATTACATCTTTCATCTCGCAGCTTTAAAGCATGTTCCGGTGTGTGAGCGACTGCCACAAGAGGCGGTTAAAACAAATATCAACGGAACAATCAACGTCATAAAATCCGCAATCGCTAATAACATCAAAAAAGTAATCGACGTATCAACAGATAAAGCGGTAGATCCACTTAACCTCTATGGGATGACAAAAGCGGTGGGAGAAAGACTTGTCATTCAAGCCAATGAATTATCGGATACCAAGTTTGTTTGCATACGTGGAGGCAACGTTATTGGATCGAATGGTAGCGTTATTCCATATTTCATACAGCAAATCAAGCTACATAATGAAATTCTGCTAACCGACGCCGAAATGACACGTTACTTCATGACGCTTCCTCAAGCAATCTCGCTGTTATTCAAGGCGGCCGAGGTCGCGCTTGGTGGAGAAACTTTTGTCATGCGTATGGATTCGTTCCGGCTTTTTGATATCGCTCAGTGTCTTATAGAACATCACGGGAATGCCGATACTACACTCAAAGAAATCGGTATACGGCCAGGGGAAAAGATTCACGAGGTCTTGATCTCGAAAAACGAGGCCCGTCTTGCTTATCATTTTGATGAAAACTATTATCTGATTCTTCCAGTTATCGACCCAAATTCGATTGCTAAATCATATAAGAATGTTTTATCTAGATTAGATTTACCTGAATACTCTTCTCAAACTTTCATTAGTGACAAAGAAGCAGCGCGATTGGCGTTGGCGCAAGGAGGCTTCGTATGAAAGTGTTGATTCTTGGCGCCGCCGGAATGGCGGGGCATGTGGTTGATCGTTTTTTATTAGGCCGAGGCTACAATGTCGTAACACATGCCAGAAATTCTTTGTTTATTGACGCCGCCTATACTGAAGATCTATATGAAAATCCAAAAGCACTCGAAGCCATCATATCTCGCGAGTTGCCCGAAGTTATTATAAATTGTGCAGGGGTTCTTGTAGAGGCAAGCAAAAATTCGCCACATATCGCGGCCTATATCAACGCCTATTTACCGCATCTCCTTGTACACATGGGGTCGATACACGGCTTTAAAATAGTACACATTAGCACAGATTGCGTATTTTCTGGTCGCGACGGAAGCTATCACGAATCCTCAACAAAAGACGAAATCACGCCCTATGGACTTTCGAAATCGCTTGGCGAAATCATCAACTCTCGAGACTGTACCATCCGAACATCTATCGTCGGCCCCGAGCTAAAACCACACGGATCGGGTTTACTCGCTTGGTTCCTTCGCCAAACCGGCACCATCCAGGGCTATCTAAATGCCTATTGGAATGGCATAACGACACTCGAGCTTGCAAAATTCATTGAAAAAGTCATCACTGAAAATATTGCTGGAATAACAAATTTAAGCGCCTCTCAAACTGTTTCAAAATTCGAATTATTGCAAATCTTTAAAAAAACCTATAATCACGATATCCAAATCAATCCGCATGAACTAAAAAAACCAATCAACAAATCCCTGATCATGACACGCGCTGATGTTGGTTATGAACAACAGCAAATTCCCGCAATGTTAACGGAAATGAGAAATTGGTATGAGTAGCCAGCATATATGCCTCGTCATGATCGTTAAAAATGAAGCCCACGTGCTTCCTCGCTGCCTGAGCGCCCTCAAGCCCTTCATCGACTCTTGGGTCATTGTCGACACCGGATCGACCGACAACACCCAGGAGGTCATTCAGGAGCAGCTAGACGGCGTGCCAGGCGAGATCCACGAAAGCCCCTTCGAGAGCTTCCAGAAAAACCGCTCTGAAGCCCTGGATTTTGCTCGAGCGCGAAATGAAGCGGATTATCTGCTCATGATTGATGCAGACGATACCTGGGCACCAAATAAAGACTTCCATTGGCCAGAGTTAACGGCCGAAGGATACGAAATAAAACACGTTCTCTCCGGGTCGGCCTTTTATCGACCGGCACTCACCCGCGCAAAAAGCCCATGGCGTTATGCTGGCGCCGCACATGAATATATGATTTGTGATGCACCGCACCGAATCCATCGATTAGATGATGTAAAAATTCGTTGTGGCAGCGATGGTGCCAGACGCAAAAACGAACCTGTCAAAAAATATGAACGCGTTTCGGCAATTCTCGAAAAAGAATACGAAGAAAATCCCAATAATGCGAGAACGGTATTTTATTTAGCGCAAAGCTATCGCGATTCTCGACGGCTAGAAGATGCACTTAAATTTTACAAAGAACGCGCGGAAATGGGTGGCTGGGCAGAAGAAAAATGGTACGCGCTCTACCAGATTGGCGTACTCCATGAACGTCTCGAGCATCCATGGGAAGAGGCTAGAGATGCTTACTTGTCCGCTTATGAATTTCGCCCGGCAAGAAATGAACCACTTGTAGCACTCGCATCGTTGTATAGAAGACAAAAACGTATCTCCGAGGCTCACGTTTATTCAATTGCTGCACGATCGGTTCCATACCCAGATAAAGACCGGCTTTTTATTGATGAAAACTGCTATGAATGGCGCGCTTTAGACGAATACGGCATCGCCGCTCAAAAACTTGGACAGCTAAAGGAAGCAAAGGAAGCGATTCTCGATGCTTTACTGGTGGATGAAATCCCACCGGCCCACAGGCGTCGTATAGAAAACAATCTTACCTTCTCTTGTACGCCGATTACCAAAGAGTGGCCTGTATACGGCGACAAGATACTGGTTGCTCTTTCAACTTATCAAAGCGATCCGTCCGAACTTCGTAAATCTGTAGATAGTGTCTTGGCGCAAACATACGAAAATTTTATACTACTCATTATTTCTGATGGCGATGAAACCCCACCATGGGACACAATCAAGGATATAGACGATCCAAGAATTATCCGGCTACACAACAAAGAAAATATAGGCCAATTTCCGACTTATGAAGCAATTTTGAGAGCTTCAAAAATCAAATATTTGGCTATTCAAGACGATGACGACGTTAGTGATCCTCAACGTCTCGAGTTACTCATGCAAGAGATGACTCGCACAAATGCTGATGTCGTCTTCTCAGACTTACAAATCGAAACTGCTGGCGGCAAGAAGATCTACCACCCATCGCGACCTGAATGGCTTGCTGAACACCGCGAGTGGTTTGCGCACGTAGGTTCACACGTAGGTCTTTGGAAAATGGAATCACTTCGCAGAATCGGTGGTTACTATGGCGGATTTCGTATTGGCGCCGACACAGTTGTTGTTGGCTTGATTTCTCGTTTGGGTAGACCGGCCTTTTTTCATAAAGTCTTGTATTTTGCAAAAAGAAGTAAGTTTTCTATGACAACAAATCCGCAAACCGGCATGGATACTCCGGTTAGAAAGCGGGTCTGGGCGGAAATATTGCGATTATGGAATACTGTCCGTAAATCTCAGTGCTCTATCATGCACACGCGAAAACTCGTACAAGAAGGAATTTCCAACGATCATCAATCAATGATCAACGATTTCGCGCAAACAATCAAAAAAGCACTCGAGAATCAAGGACAACGAAATGAAAATCATCGTACTGGGAGCTGACGGTTATCTTGGCTGGCCCACTTGTATGCATCTCGCTATGCGAGGACATAAAGTCGTTGCCGTTGACAACTATCTAAAACGGCGGCTTGAAGAAGAGGTAAATGCACCGCCGCTCGTAGAAATGCCGTATATTCACGACCGCTCTAACCTATTTAAAAAGGAGACAAGTCAAACAATCGAAACGGTCGAAGCAAACTGCGAAAGCCTTGAATTTATGGACAGCCTTTTGGCGCGGCATAAGCCCGATGCCATTATCCATTATGCCGAACAGCCTTCCGGCCCCTATTCGGTCATTGGCCCACGAGAGGCTTCTTTGACGCTCCATAACAACGTCGGAACCACTATGGCGTTGGCATGGGCGGTAATCAACAACTGTCCAGACTGCCATATCGTCAAGCTAGGAACGATGGGGGAGTACGGCACTCCGAATATTGACATCGAAGAGGGTTGGATTGATATAGAACATAATGGCCGAAAGGATAAATTCCTATTTCCGCGACAGGCCGGAAGCCTATATCACACGTCCAAGATCTGCGATACAGATATTCTTTGGTTCTATGTGCGAATGAAGAAATTGAGAGTTACAGATCTCATGCAGGGGCCGGTGTACGGGATCTACACAGAAGAAATTCGCCTCCACGATAAGCTTGGGACTCGTTTTCATTATGATGATATTTTTGGGACTTTGCTCAATCGATTCGTCGTCCAAGCAATTGTCAACCAACCCCTTACTGTTTATGGCAAAGGCGGCCAAACCCGCGGTTATCTAGATATTCGCGATACTCTACGCTGCGTCGAGCTAGCAATTGAAAACCCGTGTGATCGCGGTGAGCTTCGCATAATGAATCAGTTCACGGAGCAATTCTCCGTACATGAAATTGCTGAACGGGTGGTCGAGGCTGGAAAAGATTTCGGCATCGACGTGAAAATCGAGCCAATCGACAATCCGCGAATCGAATTAGAAGAGCATTACTACAACGCAAAGCACACCAAATTGCCTGAGCTTGGGCTCGAGCCACACCTCCTTTCTTCCGAAACGATTGTTGAAATGATGGAGTATGTGAGGCGATATCTGCATGAAATCGATGGCGATACGATATTGCCTCGAGTGTCCTGGTAATTCTTGTTTTTATGTCTTCGTGATTGTGGCCCCCTGTGCTGAATCCGAAAAATCCAATTTAAAATATCCGAAATCAACATGGCGCCAGTATACGTCGGAATCACCGAGGTCGACTTGTATGGCTTCGTTATATCGATAGATCGGGCCTATCTTGGTAACGTCCATTCTGGTCCAAAAATCTACCGCCGCACTGCTTGCACCATAGTATGTATCACTTGAACCAGCAGCTTCTAGCGACCACATACAAGCGCTAACAAACAGAAAATCAAACAAATCTTGGCCGCCGGAGTTACCGTTATCGATGATTCCAACGGCGGCTAAATTAACACCATAGGTAGCGCGCAAGCCTTGCGCTTTCACGCCTCGTGAGGCCCACTGCGCCCGCGGCTCGTAGCCATCTGGCGTTGAGGCCGTGTACGCGCCGTCGTTGATTGGAAAGCTCTCGAGAAGGCACCAGTCGTCTTCAGTAAGATGCGACTCCTCGAGACTTGGGTTCCATGTGCTATTCGGATAACTAGTATCGTTGGCAGTGCCGAGAATGTGATCAAGATTCCAAGCATTTGGAAAGCATAGATTTGCATCACTCAAACCATGGACATAATCAACCTTATCATTGAAAGCTTCTCGCCCGTTTGTCGCGACCGAGCCATAATCATAGCCCGCCTCATCCATAAAAACACCATGCACGCCAAGCGTATTCCAGTCGTCGGCTTTATTCTCGAAATTTGACAAGGTTTGATTCACGCTTACATATCCAAAAATCTTAGTACTCGGACGTAAAGCTTTTATGCGATCGACAATTTTCACCACATTCGGATAATCTGCATGGTTTGCGACGCGATATACATCACCATTATCCCAATCGTTTTCGGTGCCGCCCGATAATGTTGCAGTGATTGTTGTTGCTGTGTTAGCGGTTACGGTACCCGAGCTTCCATCGGTAATATTAACTATCTTTTTGCCCACAAATTCATTGATGGTCCAACTCTTGGTGCTATCGGTAAGCACCGAAGCCCCATCTGCACCAGTATGAGTTCCTTGCGTAAGCAGCGTCTGTAAACCATCGCCTAAAACAATCAATCCATACTTAGCCATGTCATGGCTAACTTTTTCATTGTCCCAAGAATTAACGGCAGAATTGAAAGAATTAGGCCAACCGTAATAAATCAAAAGATCTGAAGGTCGATAATAAAGAGATCGCAGAACCTGCTGCTGGTGCCAACCCATTTTGCCATGAATGTTATTCAGATTGGTAACGGAACCCCCCGCTCCAATTAACGGCACGTGATCAGCTTTATACACGGGGTTATCTGTATCATTAAAAATTTCGCGCCGATTGATCAGCGCTTGCATTATTGAAAATTTTGCGGTTTTACCAGTGAGGTAATCTGTTACATCTGGATCTTCATACCAATATTCAAAGTCCGTCGGTGGATAAACAGGCGGGTTGCCCTGATGCGCGGCAACGATCCCATCAAGTGTAGTTTCTTCCGCTGTTGTTAGCGCTGAATCAAACCAAATATCACAAACATCGGCAGCAAGATCTGTGTTGATATAATCCAAAATAGTAGTAATGCTCGAAGCAAGAATTTCTTGCGTAAGCGAATCGGGATTTACTTTCTGATTTGGAAAATCGCTGGTAATCGAGTAGCTGTATTTACTCGCCATCTTATGAGGTCTCCGTCACGGTTAGATTTCGCGCCCAGACGCTTCCAGTACCTGCAGACACCCTCCAACGAATGTCAATTGCTTCACCATCACCAACACCAGTTAATTTGTAATCGGCAATGGCAATGGGAATCGTATCGCCACTACCGACATTGTCAAGCCGCCGTTGAGAAGCAGCTTGCTGTACGCCGTTTACATAAATATAGATATCAAGCTCGGCATTATTCGTCGAGTTTGCTACATATGAAGAAAATGAAACAAGATAATCGCCAGCGCCAGGAGTAATCGACATTCCGGTCATTAGAACAGGCGTAGCCGATGTCGTTTGCGCGAGCGCCGTTGCGGTTACTTGTGTAGAAGCGCCGCCGCCACCAGACCCTGTTGCTCCTGTCGCACCTTGGGGGCCCGTGGCACCTTGTGGTCCAGTCGCGCCTTGTGGTCCAGTGGCTCCTGTCGAACCATAACCAGTGGCCCCGGTCGCTCCCGTTGGGCCCGCGCTACCCGTTACGCCTTGCGTTCCCGTCGCCCCGGTCGATCCGTCTGGACCAGTAGCTCCCGTAACACCATATCCGGTAGCACCTGTGGGCCCTGGTGCGCCTGTGGGCCCTGGTGCGCCTGTGGGTCCCGAATCCCCTGTGGGCCCGGTTGCTCCAGTAGGACCGGTCGGGCCCTGAAGCTCATTCCAAATGTTGTCCTCATAATAAACGAGCTTCTTTTCATCTTTGAGATATACAAAAAAACCGCTTTCCGAAGGCAGAAATAGCCAGACGCTTCTAGAATCATCCCACTGTGCAATTTCTTTGTCGTGACCAGACCAGGCTCCGGTCGCTCCGACGCCAACTATATATCGATCGCCATGTAATGGTGATGGCGGCGGTGTGGTAAGGTCGCGATCTAGAACCAAAGGTTGCCATACGAGTGGGATATTCGGATTTGGCGTCGTCGGATCAGTTGTATCGTGCTGATAACCCAACTGATCCATGAAGTCATTAAGGTCTTGCAGGGCTGGCCCTGTTGAACCTGTTGGTCCTGTTGGTCCAGTCACGCCGACCAAATCGATATCTACGTACTCTGGACCAGAACATTCTATAGTGGGAGACCCGACTACAAAACGCTGCAACACAGCATCGCTGAATCCGGGCCCTCTTTTGTATCTCTCGATAGTCATGTCGTCTTTAGAAACCCGTAGCTAAGGAACTTGAAAATGAAGATGTCGTACTGTATCATGCGGCAAGCTCGAGGAACGCAACGATACCAGTGGGGCTGGACGCAACGCTGGCGGCCTTGGTGACCTCGATGTCAACAAGGTCACCCGCAGAGATTGTAACCGTCGCGCTCGTCTGAGCCGACGTTCCCGTACTGGCAAGAGTCACGGTAAGCGCTGTGGCGACGCCGTTGATTCGGAGAGTATAGACGATGTTGTTTCCGTTTCCAGCGGGGTTATTATGACGGATAATCAGCCTAACGGCAGTAAAGTCATCAACGCCGCTCGGAATCTCGATCTGTACAGGTGATGTCGTAGCAAGACTGTTCGAATAAGATGGAAATAGGTACCGCGTAGTTGTCGAAGAAGCGACTGAGGAGGCCCCAAACAACTGGAAGTTGCTACCGGAATCGCCAGTCGGGCCAGTCGGCCCAGTCGGCCCAGTTGCTCCGGTAGCTCCCGTTGGGCCTTGCGAACCTGTAGCTCCAGTTGCACCCGTTGGACCAATATTACCGGTCGCTCCTGTGGCTCCGGTTGGACCCGTGCTTCCGATAGCTCCCGTTGGGCCTTGCGGGCCCGTGCTTCCAGTCGCTCCCGTTGCACCTTGCGGACCTGTGCTTCCAGTAGCTCCCGTTGGGCCTTGCGGGCCCGTGCTTCCAGTCGCTCCCGTTGCACCTTGCGGACCTGTGCTTCCAGTAGCTCCCGTTGCACCTTGCGGACCTGTGCTTCCGGTAGCTCCCGTTGGACCTTGC
>Ga0209427_10000788_pt1 | contig 34895 bp, 34 predicted proteins | sample DeeMarSWOR136_30_FD_187465 | JGI IMG/M metagenome (GOLD analysis project Ga0209427, IMG submission 187465) | Marine sediment microbial communities from White Oak River estuary, North Carolina - WOR-1-36_30 (SPAdes) (version 2) | ecosystem: Environmental > Aquatic > Marine > Intertidal zone >...
CGAACGAATGACCACTTTGTTGCTGTGGGGAAACCTGCCCCACCTCGTCCTCTTAAGGCAGCTCGTCCGACCTCTTCGATAACTTCGTCTGGCTTCATCTGAGTCAGTGCTTTAGCCAGAGCTTGATAGCCGTCTCGGGCAATATATTCGTCAATTGACCAAGGATCTATGAAGCCGTTGTTGTGTAGCACCCTTCGCTCTTGTTCGAAGTAGAATTTAATCTCGCTGTAACTTGGGGTTGCTCTGCCAGTTATCGGGTCGTGATAAACAAGCCGTTCTACTATCTCACCTCTAAGGATATGCTGTTGTATAATTTCCTTAACGTCTTCAATTTTGACTCTCGTATACAGAGTGTCACCGGGGTTTACTATTACGATGGGCCCCATTTCGCAGAGACCATGACAACCTGTTGTTATCAGCTTAATCTTTTTCCTCAGGCGGTTCTTCTTGATGCAATTATCGAACTCATGAGCTATTGTGTTTGCTCCTGAGGCTGCACAACTGCTGCCGCGACAAAGTCGAACTTGAATCTCGGGTGCAGTTTTGATCTTGGTAGCATCCTTGTCACTACGCACGGCGAAACTGGGTAGCACTTCTGATTTTATGCTTCGCAAATCTTCTATAGATGCTATTTTTGCCATGTTTCTTCCTCTCTTAATCGTAGGAATTCAATATTTCCTTTAACTGGCTAGGTCTTACCTTTCTGTGGATATCCTGTCCTATAGCCATTACTGGAGACAACCCGCATGCGCCGAGGCACCTTACTGTCTCTAAAGAAAACTTGTTATCTGCGGTGATTCCTCTGGGCTCAAGCCCAAAGTCTTTTTTCATGGTCTTGATTAGCCTTTCAGCTCCTTTGACATAACAAGCGGTACCTAAACATACCTGAATCACATACTTCCCTTTCGGCACCATGGAGAAAAATGAGTAGAAGCTCGTTATGCCGTACAGTTCGCTCATTGGGATTCGCATTTCCCTGGATATTGTTTCCAGGACTTCATGTGGCAGATAGCCGACAAGTTCCTGAACCTGTTGTAGTACGCGGATTGGAGCCCCTGTTTTTCCATTTGCCGCTCCAATTATCTTCTTGATTTGCTGTAAGGTTTTACTGTCGATCGCTTTATTTGTTTTTGTTGCTATAGCTTTTCTTGCTTGCTTCAAGATTGCCTCCTAGAGCATGGATAATTTGAATCCAATAGTAAGTCTAGCAATGTACTTAAGCTTGTCGCATCGTTTTTTGCACCTATTTTTAATGAACTTTAGTTGTATCAGGCAATGTTAGGCATTTGGTTAAAAAGAATATAGACTACATAACTGTCGAATTATACAGTCGCAACTCGTTGGCTGCAAAAAGGCGATACCAGCCTAGCATATTAGTGGCATACGTTCCGTTTACCGTGTTGTTACCAGCCCACAAGGTGGATTTTGGTCTTTTTGATATATGTGGTTGCCTAGTTTGTGACTTGTCATCGACAGCGATCTGGATTGCCTCTTTGAGTATTAGCAGGCGTAATTGTTAATTATTTTGAATGAAAATAAGTGCAGTGGCTTGTCTGTTTGAATGATAATGGGTATAATTACTTGGTTATTTTGATAGCAACGGGTGTCTCTTCAGCAACGGAGTGCAATATCGGCGATCATGTGCTTAGAGATTCTCCTGCTATGTTGTAGTTCATATATTCGCCGATATTTTGATTTTGTAGGTTTAGTATATAGTAAGGAGGTTTTGAAATGTGGAAGACAGAAGCCACTGGAGTCGCACATACGGAGATGGCAGTAAGGCAGTGTTTGCCGCCATGTCAGATCAAGTGCCCGATAAACGAAGATATCCAGCGGACAAACGTGCTTATTTCTCTTCTTCCAGACGATCTAGATTTGGCACGAGAAGGCATAATTCAGATTAGTGACTATCTCTACGATAAGAATCCATTCTTTAATATTTGCGGTTACATTTGTGGTCTTTGTGAGCTGGAGTGTAATTACAGTAAGAAGGGTGGGGCAATCAAAAGAAGGCTGCTCAAAAGATTCTTGTCGGATGTCTACACTGACCATTTAAGTGAGCGAAAGGAATCAGGCATCCTTAAGGACAAAGAGGATGTGGCTGTTATAGGTGGTGGTCCTGGTGGGCTGATGTGTGCCTACCATTTAAGCAAGAGAGGATATCGGGTAACGATAATCGAAGCCTCTGAAAGGCTTGGTGGGGCACTGTGGCTGGTACCAGAATACCGCCTGCCCAAGGGCATCTTGCAAACTACGGTTGATAACCTTGCAAGGATTGCAGACATAGATGTCAGGTACAACAGCAAGCTTGGTTCAGGGGAGCTGACACTGGAGAAATTGAGGGACGAGGGCTTTAAGGCAGTTTTTCTGGCAACAGGGTTGCCATATCCTAGGGTCCTGACATTTGAGGGTGAGTTTGTGGAGGGGCAGGATCTTTCAGGTGTGATGTATGGTCTCTCCTATCTGTATGAGGTCAGCCATGGCAATATCGCGCCAGATTATTTTAAAGGCAAAAAGGTCATAGTAACAGGTGGCGGAAATGTAGCCTTTGATGTAGCCAGGTCAGCCAGGAGGCAAGGAGCAGAAGTAACCGTCGTCGCGCTTGAACGCGAGGACAAGGATCATATAGATGGCATACCGGCTGATGAAGAGGAAACCCGTGGAGCTTGGGAGGAGGGTATTAGGATAGTCTATAGCCGTGGCGTTAGAAAGATTGTCGGACAGGACGGCAGATTCAGGGGAATTAACTGCCCAGCTTGTGTTAGTGTATTTGATGAAGAAGGGTTCAATCCCAAGTTCGATTGCACTAACTGCATAGATTTAGAAGGGGATGTGCTCATAATTACAGTTGGGCAGGCTCCAGATAGACCTCTGCTCCAGAAAGAAGGCCTGCTGGATGAACGAGGCAGGTTTGATATTGACCATCTAACACTGCAAAGCTTAAGCCAGTCTTGGTTATTCGTAGGTGGTGATGTGAGGAGGGTTGGCTTCATGATCGAAGCTATGGGTGAGGGGCTTGTGGCAGCGGAATCAATTGACAGGTACTTGAGGGGTGTGGATATGAAGGAAGGTCGGAGAAGAGATTATGAAGGATATGAGATCCCGGTGAGGAGAGATTACAAGCCTGAACCTGAGGTGTCTTGGATGCCGCCTGAAGACAGGATGCATTTCCAACCTTTTGAGAAAGGTTTTACATTGAAAGAGGCGATAGAGGAGGCGAAGAGGTGTGTCACCTGTGGCCCCTGCCTGTCTTGCAAGGCCTGCGTATCCATTGGTTTTCAGAAGTCTTTGAGTCCAGTTGAGGTGGATATAGCCAGGTGTAGCGGCTGTGGTCATTGTGTCTATGTCTGTAACTATTATTCCGCTCACTTGGTTAGCTCTGGTGGCAAAATCGTATCCGAGACGGATATGTTCAAGTGCAAGTCCTGTGGCATGTGTGTTGCGGCTTGTCCGTCGCAGGCAAGAAAAATGGTTGATGACGATACGGCAGAGAGGGTAGCGAAAGTATATGCATCTCTATCGTAGATGCTAAAGGTAAAGTATGGTTAAGGAGGACAACATTGAATCAATATAAACCCAAATTAGTGTGCTTTTCCTGCAAGTTTGGTTGGGGCTATCTGACAGGCGAAGATAGCCTTTCCAGCAAAATAGAGAACTGGATACCCATTATCTGCACAGGGAAAATCGATGCCACGCAGATGATTGATGCGTTTGACGAAGGGGCCGATGGAATCTTGATACTCGGCTGTCCAGAAGGCGACTGTCATTATCAAGATGGTAACTATGAGGTAAAGAAGCGAGTATATCTTCTCCGTAAGCTGCTGGGGTATATGGGTATAGAAGAGGAGAGGATTAGAATAGAGCTGTCCATTGACCCCGCAGGCAAGAGGATCCCACAGTTGGTGAAAGAGATGAGCAAGGAGCTTGCAAAACTCGGTCCGTCGCAGAGGAACATTGAGGCAGGCAATAAATCTGAAAGAGAAGCAATTAAAGCCGGAGGGAGGAAATAGGATGGCGAAACCAAAGGTTGCAATTTGCTGGTTAGGTTCATGCGGTGGCTGTGATGAGGCAGTTGTTGATATAAATGAAGTGCTTCTTAATGTTGCTGACTCGGTTGATTTAGTTCTGTGGCCAGTAGCGCTGGACTTTAAATACGATAACGTCAAGGGTATCAAGGATGGTGAAATCGTATTGAGTGTGGTTAATGGTCATGTCAGAAACTCCGAGCAGGAAGAGGTAGCGAAGTTATTGAGGGAAAAATCCCAGCTGGTTCTTGCCTTTGGCGCCTGTGCCTGTTTTGGAGGGACGCCCGGACTAGCTAACCTTACCACAAAGGATGATATTTTCAACTGGGTTTATCGTGATGCTCCGACTGTGGTTAATCCCAAAGGGAACTATCCTCAGACAAAGTCTCGAGTCAATGGGAAAGAGCTCACTCTCCCCGAATTTTATGGCCGTGTCTACGCATTGAATGACATAATCAATGTGGATTACTACTTACCTGGATGTCCTCCTCCCCCGTATTTGGTAATGTACGCTGTGAGCGCAGTCCTCGAAAATAAGCTTCCACCTAAAGGCTCAACCCTGGCACCTCACAGAGCTTTGTGTGATAGCTGTAAGCGAAACAAATCGAAGCCAGATAGGATATCGATAAAGGAAGTTAAGAGGATTCATGAGGTGGAAGCAGATCCAGACACTTGTTTTCTGGCCCAAGGCATAATCTGCCTGGGTCCTGCCACCCGTGATGGTTGCGGAGAAGCCTGCATGAGTATCAATATCCCGTGCCGGGGATGCTTTGGCCCTGTGGAAGGAGTTGTAGATTCCGGGGCTAAGTTTGTGTCTGCACTGGCATCAATTCTAGATGCGCAGAGCGAGGAAGATATAGCTGCAATTGTAGACCAGGTTATTGATCCTGCAGGATATCTGTATCGATTTTCACTTCCTGCTTCGATATTGCAGAAAAAAGGTTTTAAGAAATAGATTAGATAGGAAAGAGGTGCAATGTGACCGAAAAGATAACTATAAATCCAATAACTAGGCTTGAGGGGCACGGAAAAATCGAGATTTTCCTGGACGGTCAGGGAAATGTAGAAGATGCCTACTGGCAGGTAGTGGAGCTAAGAGGTTTTGAGAGATTTTGTCTTGGAAGACCAGTGGAGGAGTTGCCACGGATTATGCCCAACATCTGTGGTGTTTGTCCAAGTCCCCATAATATGGCGTCTGTGAAAGCGCTAGACGACCTGTATGGGGTAGAGCCAACACCTACTGCCAAGCTGATAAGGCAGCTCCATTATAACGCATTCATGATAGAAGACCATTTGCTGCACTTCTTCATACTCTCCGCGCCGGACTTTGTGCTTGGTCCAGACGCTGATCCGGCGGAGCGGAATATTATCGGCGTGGTCAAGAAGGTCGGATTGGAAATCGGTGGAAAGGTCATTGAGGCAAGGAAAAGATGTCGTGAGATAATCCGGCACATCGCCAGCAAGCCTCCCCATCCTGAAGGCGGCTTACCCGGTGGAGTCTCGAAGGGAATTACTGAGGAGGACAGGCAGTGGATACGGGAGACTGCTGATTTTTGTGTTGAATTTTGCCAGTTTTCTTTGGAATTATTCAAGCAGGTTGTTCTGGACAATAAGGAATACTTGAACCTTGTCTTGAATGACGCTTACAAACTAAACACCTATTATATGGGTCTAGTAGATGAGAATAATCGAGTAAATTTTTATGAAGGTAAATGTAGGGTGGTTAATCCCAATGGAGATGAGTATGCCGTGTTTGATTATCATGATTATATTGACCACATAGGAGAGTGGGTTGAACCATGGACATATATAAGGCTAACTCACCTGAGGAAGGTAGGTTGGAATGGCTTGAACGATGGTGATGGAACATCATTGTATCGTGTGGGGCCCCTGGCGAGATTAAACGCAGCTGAAAGCATGTTAACGCCTCTGGCACAGAAGGAATATGTGACAATGTTTGACACACTGGGTGGTAAGCCTAGTCATCATACCCTGGCTTACCATTGGGCGAGGTTAATTGAGGCCTTCCAGGCTGCAGAGCATATGCAGAGGATTGCTAATGACCCTCTGCTTACTAGCAAAGATATACGCAATATGAATCTTAAATTGAACAAGGTTGGCATTGGTTGTGTCGAAGCAGCGCGTGGACTGTTAATCCATCATTATGAGGCTGATAGTGACGGAAAAGCTACAAAGGTAAACCTTATTGTAGCGACACAACACAATGCGGCTCCCATCTGCCTATCTGTTAAAAAGGCAGCCATGGGATTTATCAAAGGGCCGGAGGTGAAGGAGGGTTTGCTTAATATGGCAGAGATGGCTTTTAGAGCCTATGACCCGTGTCTGGCCTGTGCTACTCATGCCTTGCCGGGCCGGATGCCCTTAATAGTTAATATAAGAGATAGCGGTGGCTGCCTGATACGAACTGTGCAGAGACCTTAACCCAAAGTTAGGGAGTTGCAATAGACCTGGTTCAGAGTTATCATTTGGCCTAGGCGCGCACATAAATTATAGTAGGGCATATTAAGCACGGAGTTTTGGATGCCCCCTGAAATGCAATTCGGCCGGATAACTATTGGCCAGGTTTTTTTATTTTTATACGTGGTCACACCAGGCAAATTCAGGTTATCACAAAATATGTAGTTCCAAACAGCCTTGAAGATGAATAACAAATTCTCTGAACAAGAAAAGACGATGGACTACTCCCCTGAGGAGAGAGCACTAATTTTGCGGCTCAGGGTGTACGTCAATATGAGGTGGATTGCCATTCCAGCTATCATTGTTGTTACTCTGGTAGCATCAATGGTATTTCATATTGGTTTTCCCACTCTCCCGGTCTACGTTATCTGCGCCATTATCGCCGCATACAATTTTTTGCTATTTCGTTGGACACAGGGTCTTGAGAAACAAAAACCTGAGTTGGTGATCAGTAGAGCCGAGGCCTACGGCAATGCTCAGGTCATCCTTGACCTGATAATTCTCACTGTGCTTCTACACTTTACCGGGGGAATAGAAAACCCGTTCGTGTTTCTATACATAATCCATACCAGTGCGGCTGCTATATTTCTTCCAAAGAGGAGGGTATATGAGTTAACCACTTTAGCCATGGTGATGGCTGCGCTCCTGTTTTTTTTGGAGTATTTTGAGATAATACCCCATGTAAATCTAGAGGGATTTGTACTTCCATATCGATACAGTGAATTAAGCCGTGTTATAGCTGTTCTGGTCGCCTTGGTAACATTGGCTTATTCCTTTGTCTATTTGGTCACCGCCGTTATGGGTGAGCTAAGAAGGCGGCAGCGGGAGGTGATGAGATTAAAGGACCGGCTTCTTGAGCAAAGAACGACGGAGTTGGAGCAAAGTTCTACTGAAGTAGTTAAACTGGTAGAGGAAAGGCGTCGCTTTGTCGGCTTTCTCAGCATTGTCGCTCATGACCTGCAGTCTCCTCTGGTCGCTACCCAGAGCTTATTGTCATACATAGTAGATGGATATACCGGCGAGATCACTGATGGGCAAAAAGATCTGATGCAAAGGGGCATCAGGAGAATCGATGGGCTTATGACGTTGATTACCGACTTGTTGGATATACCTCGTATCGAAGCCGGTCAGCTTAAGCGCGAGATGAGAGAAATATCCATGAACGAGGTGGTCATACAGGCGACGGACGGTCTCGATAAGCTGGCAAGGCAGAAAGGGATAGAGCTGAAGGTTGAAGTGCCTGAGAGTTCGCCTAAGGTCTATGCGTCAAATCGCAGGCTGCAGCAGGTGGTAACCAATCTGGTAAGTAATGCCATCAATTATACTCGCGATGGTATGGTGCTAGTAAGAGTGGCAGACGACGACGAAGTACGAGTCGAGGTAATAGACACCGGAATTGGTATACCACCCGATGACCTACCTCGACTCTTTGAGGACTTTTTCCGCGGGAGTAATGTGGGAACAAAGGGAACCGGATTGGGGTTGTCTATATCCAAGAGAATAATCGAAGCTCATGGTGGCAAGATTTGGGCTGAAAGTCCCTGCCCTGAAACTGGCAAGGGTAGTAGATTTACCTTTACTCTGCCGAAAAGACAGATAGTTGTGAAAGAAGGCTGGATAAAATAACAGCATGTAAGGTTATTGATAGTAAATAACTAAGGAGGTGATTGAATATGAAACAGAGGCCGAAGATTCTACTTGTTGATGATGACGTTGACCTTGTGACGGTGATGAGAGGAGCTTTGGAAAGCAAGGCTTACGAGGTGATTGTAGCCTACAATGGTCAAGAGGGTCTGGAAAAGGCAAAAAAGGAGAAGCCTGATTTAGTCGTTTTGGATATACTGATGCCAGTAGCAGACGGTTTTATCTTTGCTGACCAGTTCCGTAAAGACCCGTCGCTTGCCAAAATCCCAGTCCTGGCACTGACCAGCTTCTCCGAGTCACTCGGACAGCCGTTTGCATTCGATGTTTCTGAGTACATCTCAAAGCCTATTAAGCCAAGGGATTTAGTTGCTAAGGTTGAGGAGTTTCTTAAAAAGACAAGTCTTTAAAAATAAGATTGACTCCTGTCTGGTGATAGAGGGCGGGAAGCTACTAATGTAGCCTCGAGGTTTGCATTAGGTGGAATTCGGTCTGGTTTAGATCCTATAACATTGTCTCATTGCCTGCTTTAAAGTACTCGGTGCAGCCTCCGCATTCTTAGGGATTGACATCCTCGAGATATAGTGCTATTCCCAGCTCATGGTACGTTTACAGAGTCCTATTGAGATGATCGCCTCTGCTTGCTGAAGACATCTTCCATCCTTCAGCTTCTAGCTGCTGTCGTGCCTTGGCCATGTTACCTGTGAGCTACACTAATTTTATCAAAAAGCCCGGAGATTGATGTCTATAAACTGCTTTTGCACAGGTTTATGCAGGATGTTAAACTTAAGCAGATAATATGAGGAGTGAGAAATGAAAATCGACGTGATGACTGATGTACTCGAGGCGAATGACCGTATTGCCGCTGTTAATGGAGGGGTTTTTAAGAAGAATCGGAATCTGGTACTTAACCTGATAAGCTCGCCGGGAGCCGGAAAAACGACCATGCTGGAGAAAACTGCCGAGGCACTTAAGGGTAAACTGCGTCTTGGAGTAGTTGCTGGTGATATTGAGACCACCCGCGATTCGGAACGACTGCGGAAGTATAAGCTTCCGGTAGTTCAATTGACTACAGGCAGTGCCTGCCATCTCGATGCCAATATGGTTGCCTCTGCATTGCCACATCTTGACCTCAGCAAGGTCGATGTTCTGGTTATTGAGAATGTGGGCAACCTTGTTTGTCCTGCTGAATTCAAGGTGGGGGAGGACTACAAAGTGGTTATGCTCAGCGTGACCGAGGGGGACGAAAAGCCCTTGAAGTATCCACTTGTATTCAATGAATCGGCATTGCTTCTTATCAACAAGATTGACCTGCTGAAATATACCAATTTCAATTTGAAGGAAGCTAAGGCAAACGCACGACGAGTCAATCCGGACTTAGATATTATAGATATCTCCTGCACCACTGGTGAGGGGATATCAGATTGGATATCGTGGCTTAATAAGCGCTATCAGAAAAAATTCGGTGCTAAGTAACGGCACAAAATGTCTGATTATTAACCTTCCGGATTTCAGACTTGCCATGCTTGATTTGTTGGCCAGGCGTGCCCTCTATATCTTCACAATCTCGAAGGACACCTGCCCGTCATCGTATTTCATGGATCTGACGCCAACATCCATCCCGACTTTCACGTCTTCAGTCTTCACAGTCTTGGCTAGCCTAGCAAAGAGTTTCAAACCGTTACCGAAATTGACTACGCCCATTGTATATGGCGTGTCTTGCTCAAAACCAGTCGGCGCGTAGTAAGAAGTGGTAAAGGTCTCAAGTTTTCCGTTCTGAGGCATGTCAAACCAGTCCATATCTTTCGAGAAACATACGGAGCAGTCTGCCCTTGGTGGAAAGAACTTGGTACCGCACTTTTTGCACGCCGTGCCATCGATCTTGCCCGTCGCCAGTATATCGACAAACTTTGCGGTTTTGGTTACGCTGGTAAAGCTCTTTCTGCCGAATTTTTCAAAACCCATGACTTACCTCCCAAATATTGTGATGTTTCCATAAAGCCCAACGCCGCCGATATTATGAACTAAGCCGATTTCAGGATCCTTCAACTGCATTTGCCCCGCCTCGCCCCTCAACTGGAGCACTATCGTCCGTATCTGCGAGCCACCAGTGGCGCCTATGGGATGGCCCTTCGAAAGGAGGCCGCCGTCCAAGTTCACCGGAATCCGGCCTTCTTTATAAGTCTCTCTTGCCCGGATCAGTTCCTTGCCTTCACCAGGTTTGGCAAATCCGAGACCTTCGTAAGCCATAATCTCGGCGATTGTAAAGCAGTCGTGAACTTCGGCAACATCGATATCTTTGGGACCTACGCCCGCCATTTTGTATGCCTGTTCAGCGGCTCGATAGGCTACGCTCAGCCCCTTTGAACAGTCTGGCCTTGCTGCCATGTTCACTGACTCCGAGGCGGCACCGACCCCGAGAATCCAGACTGGCTTTTTGCAAAGTGCCTTTGCCTTCTCAGCACTGGCCAGAATTACGCAAGAGCTTCCATCGGCATTGGCACAGCAGTCACCAACACGCAGTGGCAAGGCGACCAGCTGCGCTAGCTTGGCCTCCGGATTTTTAGGGTCAAAGTCCTGCGGCTTTACCCCTTTGCGGTATACCGCCTTTTCATTGATTACCCCATAGGTTGCCGCCTTGACCCTCACGGCGGTGAGGTCATCATAAGTCAAGCCATTATTTGCCATGTAGGACTGCGCATACATGGCATAGTAGGCTGGCATCATTGTGCCGAATGGTGACTCCCACTGTATATCCGCGCCCCTTCCCATCCTCTCTTGGGATTCAGCCGAAGTGATCTCGGACATCTTCTGAAAGCCTAGGACAACGACTACATCATGAAGACCGGATTTTATCATACTGTAGGCGATCTTTACTCCCGTGCTGCTTGAAGAGCACAAAGTCTCGATATAAAGGGTGGGCTGAGGAATCAACCCCAGATACTCTGCCAGAACCCCGGCAGGTGACCTCTGTTTGTCATATTCAGGTGCTGAACAAAAAACGGAGGCATCCACATTCTTCTGTGTGATACCCGCATCCTGCATAGCTTCCCTGAAAGCTTCAAAAGCCAACTCCCTGATTGAGCCTTCATAGCCTCTCACGAATGAGCTTTGACCGACGCCAATCACGGCTACATCCTTTGTCATGAAACCTCCTTATATCCTGTCTTAGTTGAATCTTGACTCGAGCCTGTCTTTGTGACAGGCTGCGCAAGATGATTTATGATGAAAGAAGTTCTTCTTAGGTTCGTAAATCCATCTCCAGCCGGAAGCGTCGACTATTATATCATATGGTTCGGGTTCCGCAAAAAGTGGACCCCGGTCTGTCCTGGCTTGCGATTTTGAGAGGCTTGATGCACAATGTGCGCACAGCTAGGGTACTTAGTGATAGGACAATTAAGGAAGAGATTGCCAAAGGTAGGATTGTTGTTGAGCCTCCGGATCAGAGTTGCATTCAGCCGGCTAGCCTTGATGTCCATTTAGACAAAAAGATTCTTGCCTTTATCCAGGTCTCTGCCCAGAATGGCGACGGCGCTTACTTGAGGCGGACCGCCGAAGGTATGGGATAAGCCCAGCCTGACGTCCTTTAACTGGCGCTCCGGTGTTTGAGCCTTGCCCTGTATTTGTTTATAGACTTCGTAGGTCATTCTCAGGCCGCTGGCGCCTATCGGATGCCCGAAGCATTTCAAGCCGCCGTCTGTGTTTACCGGCAAACCTCCTGAAAGCTCAAAAAAGCCGGCGTCTATGTCCTCTTTAGCTTTGCCTTTGGCGCTGAAGCCAAAGTTTTCGTAAATAATAAGCTCGGTGATACTGAAGCAATCGTGAACTACAGCTACATCGGTCTCTTCCCGGGGATTGCGTATTCCGGCTTGCTCATAGGCCTGGCTGGAAGAGTTCTGTAAAGCGTCCCAATTCAGCCAGTCAAAATTGGGGCGAACGTGGGGCAGCAGTGGGTCGAAGGATTGGCCTAACCCCTTTATATAGACCGGGTCAGCCCTGAATTTCTTTGCCTGGCTGGCTGGAACTAGAATGGCGGCGGCAGAGCCGTCGCTGTTGCCGCAGCAGTCGAATAGACCTAAAGGCCAGGCGATGATTGGTGCATTCATTACTTGCTCCAGAGTTACTTTGTTGCGGAAATGGGCTTTGGGGCACATGCTGCCGTTGTTGTGATTTTTAACTGCAATTTTGCCGATGGTTGTCTTGCCTTCCTCTGGAGTTAGCCCGTAGGTGTAGAAATATCTGGTGGCGATGAGGGCGAAGCTGCCTGGTGCGGTGCGGCGAGCTTCCAGTACCGGGCTCATACCTCTGCCGGTGCCGAGGCCAGGAAATCCGGTATCCTTAAGTTTTTCCACACCTAGAGCCATTACCAGATCGTACATTCCGGAAGCAACACCGAAGCAGGCGTTCCTCAGGGCTTCGTGCCCGGTGATGCACCAGTTTTCCACGCGGGTCATGGGGATGCGCAGTTTCAACGCGTTGGCGCCATGTGTAGCTCCCAGTCCGGTTATAGGTGCTGTCACTGTCCCATACCAGCAAGCCTGGATGTCCTTGGGGTCAATCCCGGCGTCTTCATAGGCTTCATAGGCAGCTTCTATACCTAAATCATCAAGCCCTGCATCCCAGCGCTCGCCGAACTTGGAGCATCCCATACCTATTATGGCGACTTTATCTTTTATACTTTCCATCTGTTTATCTCCTTATCTTATCGGTCTACATTTCCAGAAGTAGATGTACATTCCGGCGCCCTCATAGAATCTTCTAAACGTCATTTCGACGGGCATGCCGATTTTAACATCCTTAGGGTCAAAGTCTGTCATTATGCAGTATATTCTCGTATTCTCTAATTCGGATTCAATAACTGTTTGTGGTATCAGGGAGTCATCGCTTCTGCCGGCCAGGTTGTCTAAAGAGAAGGTGAACACCTTTCCCCTTTTATCTGACAGCCTTACCTCATCATAGTTATCTTTAGACTGACAGTTGTAACACACTCTCTGTATTGGGAATGTGATCATGCCACAATTTTTACATTTGCTGCCGTGAAAGCGGATAGCCCAGTTGCGTTCTCTCCAGCTAACAGAAGCTGCGGGGAAGAGGCGGAAAGGTTCTCCAGGTTGCAGTTCTAGCATGCCGCGGTAGCTGAGGTATCGGTCGTAGGTGGGCAGTGCCTGTTTTGAAGCTAAGAAGCCTTTCACCCCGCGCCTGCCGGTTTTGATTTTGTCCACCTCGGCTGTGGCTTCGATTAGGAAGGCATCGCTGCCGTCTCCGTAGCTGGCAACGAGGAATTTGTCTCCTTCCTTGGCTGCATCCAGAGCTGATACCAATAATATCAGTGCATGGGCGCAGCCGCATACTCCTAAGTCATTGTTCAGTAAGTCCTGAAGTTGTGTTTTCGGGTCGAAACCTAGCTTTCGGGCAAGCTGTTGCTGACTTCGGGCAGTTGGTGCGTAAAACACAGCTTTGGTGATGTCTCCGGCTGCAAGATTCTGTTTTTTCATTAAACCGGTGATTGCTTTAGACATGTTTTCAGTATAGCCGTGCTTGATTACGAAACGTTCTTCCCACGATTGCACGAATGTATCCTTATCCAGCCTCCAGACGTCGTACATCTCGTTGGATAAAGCGTAACTAGCCTTGACATTTGCTATTGGTTTCCCGTTCTTGCTTACCAGCAGGGCTACTGCGGCATCGCCGAAGTTTTGCTCGTAGTCTGAACGTGGGTAACCTAGGCGACAGTCAGCGGCGACAACGATTACGTTTTGCGCCGAGCTGCTATTGACTGCATCCAATGCTGCCCTGAGGGCGGTGGTTCCAGCTCTTAGGGTATTTGTAAAATCGGCGGTTATTATATCTGGTTTCAAGTCGGCGGCAGCTGCGACCAAAGTGGCACATTGCTTCTCCCGGAAGGGTGATGTAGTTGAAGCGAAGTATAAGCCGTCAATACTATCACAGTCGGCCCCGGCGAGGCAGTCGAGCACTGCCTCTACTGCCATGGTAACTGTGTCCTCGTCGTTGTTGGCTACGCTCCGCTCGCCGCCCAATGATGCCCTGCCCCAGGCAGCACCTATGGCATCTCGACTAAGACGCCACAGTGGTACATAAGCCCCATAAGAGATGATTCCTGACATCAAAAAGCCTCCTTAACATCTTGTCTTGGTTGAGTCCTGACCTATGCTTGTCTTCTTTTGGCAGGCTGTGCGAACTGATTCGGAATAAAGTCGATACTTTTGAGTTTATGAACCTCGACTTGCCAGAAGCTTCGCATATTATAGCAAATGGTTCAGGTTCCGCGAAAATTTAATTTGGAGACTTGACAATGGCCGTACGTTGTAGGAAGATATGTCCCACTAATTTATTAGGGAGGGCGTGTTATGTTTGACGGAAAATACAGATTCGCGGTGCTGTTTATCGTCATGTTGCTTGTTCTGGGTCTGACCCTGCCGGCATGCACATGTCAGCAACCTGCTGAGCCAGAGGAGCCATCGGCTCTGCCTGGGCAACCTACTGAGACAGAGGAGCCATCAGCCCCACCTGAACAACCAGCTGAGACAGAGGAGCCGTCAGCTCCACCTACACAACCAGTGGCTCTCTCGTTTGAAGCTGCCGAGTATACCAGCGATGAATATGGTTTCTCTGTCAAGTACCCTAAAGATTGGGAACAGCAACCATCGGATACTACATTGTTCTACGCTGCAGCACCGGACCAGGTTCCGATATTGATGATTAGTGTTGCCGAGGGTGCTACCCTTGCTGAGGCAGTTGCTGCAGCAGTGGAGGAAGTTGGTGGCTCAAATGTTACGATTAAGTCCCAGAGTGAGACAACTTTGGTAGATGGTACTGAAGCCACCCATGGCACAGGCAAGTTCAAACATCCGGAGTCTCCACTAGCACTGGATGCCTTCTGCCTTGGAGCGATGAAGGATGGCAAGTGGATCATCATTACAGTGGCTACTGTGGGGTTGGTGGCAAAGTTTGACGAAGCCAAATTTTCAGAGATAGCGCACACTCTGGAATTCAAATAGGGAGTACTTGTGCGTTTTAAACCTGGATTTGGGCTCTGTTGGCGAAATAAGTTAGGAGAGCACATAGAGCACGTTTCGGATAGGGTATTATAATCCGTAACTAGTCCTTGCAATATCTTCTCACGATAGTTCGTGTAGAAGATATTTGCTTTAGGAATAGGTTCGTATGAAGTTTCCATCCCCACGAGGCAAATCAGCCGCTCTGCATAAACTAGGGCACGTGTTTTTGTTTGCGGTTTGAAGAAGCTTGATGCTACAATGTGTTCGAAGCTATGGTGCTTAGTGACAGGACAATTAAAGACGAGATAGCGAAAGGGAGGATTATTATTGAGCCTCTGATTCCAGGTTGCATTCAGCCGGCTAGTGTTGATCTTCATTTAGATAAGAAGCTACTCGTTTTTAAACCGCAACGGCATCCTGCATACATAGATGTCAGGCGTAGTCTGGATCACCTGAATGATCTGGTAGAGCTTGATGAGGATGAGGCTTTCTTACTTGATCCCGGCGAGTTTGTGCTGGTCAGCACTTTGGAGTCGATTACTTTGCCAGATGACGTAGTCGGAAGGCTTGAGGGAAAAAGTTCTCTGGGTAGGATTGGGCTTCTAATTCACTCAACCGCGGGTTATGTTGACCCGGGTTGGCAGGGAAACCTTACCATCGAGTTATCCAATGTTGCCAAATTGCCGATCACTCTTTATTATAAGATGAAGATTGGACAAATCTCTTTTCTTAGGCTGACCTCTCCTGTGGATAGGCTGTATGGGACGGCTGAGTTGGGAAGTAAATATCAAGGTCAGACTGAGCCGACTGCCAGTAAGTATTATGAGGACATTGTGAAGGGGTCATAAGTGTTAGCTCACCCTAAAGATTTTATGGAATGCGCTTTATCCTTGGCTGGTTTAGCCTTAGGTTACACCAGTCCAAATCCAGCTGTGGGTGCTGTGGTGGTTAGAGATGGGGTTGTTGTGGGTTTGGGGCATACCCAGCCGCCTGGTTCTGTTCATGCGGAGGTAATGGCAATTCGACAGGCTGGACCAAGGGCTAAGGGAGCGACGATGTATGTTACATTGGAGCCCTGTTGCCATCAAGGCCGTACACCACCATGCACCCAGGCTATAATCGATGCTGGTATTTCCGAGGTTCATATATCTTTGATTGACCCCAATCCACTGGTTTCGGGAAAGGGATTAAAAATATTGCAAGAGGCAGGAGTAAAGACATTTCTAGGCCAATGTGAGGAGGGAGCTCGGGAGATAAACGAGGGTTATATTAAGTTCATTACTACTGGTATGCCCTTTGTGATTGCCAAATTTGCTATGAGTCTTGATGGTAAAATTGCTACCCAAGGCGGTGATTCTAAGTGGATAAGTGGTGAAGAATCCCGGAAGTTTGTGCATTACCTGCGTCATATAGTTGATGCCATTATGGTGGGAGCCAATACCGTAGTTGCTGATGACCCTCAGCTTTCAGCCAGGGGGTGTAGAGGTAAAGGTGGCAAGACTAAGCTTCAGCCTTTAAGGGTGATTGTTGATGGTAAAGGTCGGACACCACTCTCGGCTCGGATTTTTGAAGAACCTGGAAAAACTCTTGTTGCTGTAGCTAAACCTTTTAACGCGAAAGCGGCGGAGGACTTTAGAAAGAGTGGGGCTGAGGTTGTGGAATTGCCGGCTGAAAAAGGTATAATAGATTTGAATGAACTTTTTAATATTTTGGGCAAGCGAGAGGTTACTAGTGTTTTAGTAGAGGGGGGGAGTGGTCTATTCGGTTCGTTGTTCGACCGTGGTCTGGTGGATAAGGTTCTGGCTTTCATTTCACCTATCATAATTGGTGGGGATGGAGCTAAAAGCGCTGTTGGTGGTAACGGTGTTGGCAGGGTTTCTGAGGCTTTTCGTCTAAATAAGGTGAAGATGATTGAATTTGGTGATGACATCTTGCTCAGCGGCTATGTAGGCGGCAAATAGTAATGTTTACAGGGATAGTTGAAGAGATTGGTATAGTTAGAGGGATTAGCCCCGGGTGCTTGACTATTGAAGCAAAAAAGGTGCTTGACGGTACCAAGTCAGGTGATAGCATAGCTTTGAATGGGGCTTGCTTAACGGTGACCTCGATAGGCAAGAATGACTTTTCTGTTGATGTTATGCCTGAGACGGTTCGGCGTACCAATCTTGGCAGGCTTCATTATGGCGACCCGGTGAACTTGGAGAGAGCTATACTGGCTGAAGGACGCTTCGGTGGTCATTTTGTGCAGGGTCATGTGGATGATGTCGGCAAAATCCTGTCATTGCAGCCTGAAGAGGGAGCTGTTATTGCCAGGATTTCGGCGCCGGCTCATTTGATGCTTTATATGGTGGATAAGGGCTTTATCGCTGTTGATGGTGTTAGCCTTACTATTATTAGCTGTGACGATTTTTCCTTTTCGGTTTCTTTAGTGACTTACACTCGAGAGTATACCACGTTGGGTAACAGAAAACCCGGAGGTATAGTTAATCTTGAAGTGGACATTATCGCAAAATATGTAGAGCGGTTTAAACAAAGATATAACCGCGGTGCTCTTACGTTGGATTTTCTTGAGGAGTATGGCTTCTTAAAAGCGAGGTGAAGTTAATGGAATTTACTGCTGTCCCTGAGGCAATCGAAGATATAAAGGCTGGCAAATTTCTTATTATAGTGGATGATGAAAACCGGGAGAATGAAGGTGACCTGGCAATTGCTGCGGAAAAGGTGACCCCGGAGGCAATTAATTTTATGGCTAGACATGCTCGTGGACTTATTTGCTTGCCTATAATAGGTCATCGCCTGGATGATTTGAGAGTCCCACTCATGGTTCAGGAGAATACGGCAAAGTTCTCTACGGCTTTTGCTGTTTCTATCGAGGCTAAGCACAAGACTTCTAGCGGCATTTCTGCTCATGACCGTGCGGCAACTGTAAAGGCTGTGCTTGATCCTAAAACTAAGCCTGAGGATTTGGCTCGCCCCGGTCACATGTTTCCCATTCGAGCTAGAGAAGGTGGTGTGCTGGTGCGTGCAGGTCACACTGAAGCCATAGTGGATTTAGCTAAGCTTGCCGGGCTTTACCCGGCTGGTGTTGTTTGTGAGATTATGAACGAAGATGGCACGATGGCCCGTTTGCCCCAGCTTGAAGTTATGGCGGATAAGTTTGGAATTAAAATTGTGAGTATAGCTGACTTGATATCCTATCGCCGTCGCAATGAGAAGTTAGTGGAGAGGGTGGCTGAAGCCAAATTGCCCACTAGGTATGGCGAATTCGTCGTTATTGCCTACAGGAGCAAGGTTGACCCTGATGAACAGGTGGCTTTGGTTAAAGGTGATATATCCGGTGATGAGCCGGTGCTGGTACGAGTCCACAGTGAATGCCTTACTGGTGATGTTTTTGGAAGTCTACGCTGCGATTGTGGTGACCAAATCGCATTGGCAATGGAGAGGATTGCTGCTGAAGGCCGTGGCGTCTTTCTTTATATGAGACAGGAGGGGAGGGGGATAGGCTTTCATAACAAATTGCGGGCTTATGCTCTTCAAGACCAGGGTCTGGATACTGTGGAGGCCAACATTGCTCTTGGTTTCGAGCCCGATTTGAGGGATTATGGAATTGGTGCGCAGATTTTGGCTGACTTAGGCTTGCATAAAATTCGCTTGCTCACTAACAATCCTAAGAAGGTAATCGGGCTGGAGAGCTACGGACTCCGCATAGTAGAGACTGTGGAGTTGAGGACACAGCCCACTCCATACAATTTGGAATATTTGAAAGCGAAACAGAAAAAGCTGGGGCATCTATTAGAGGTAGATGAGGCCCCTGAGGCTTAAGCTAAGGAGGTTATTTATATGGCTAAAAACTACGAAGGCATGTTATTAGGGAAGGGGTTCAAATTTGGTGTGGTTGTTTCGCGTTTCAATGAAATCATAACGGCGAGGCTGCTTGATGGCGCAAAAGATTCCTTTTTGCGTCATGGTGTTAATGAGCAGGACATAGATGTTGCCTGGGTGCCAGGTGCGCAGGAGATCCCCTTGGTAGCCAAGAAACTATTAGGAAGCGGCAAGTACAATGCCGTTGTTTGCCTTGGAGCCGTGATTCGTGGTGGCACACCCCATTTTGACTATTTAGCTTCTGAAGTTAGCAGAGGCATTTCACGAGTGAGCCTCGATAGTGGGGTACCAGTCATTCAGGGGATAATAACCGCGGACACTCTGGAGCAGGCTATCGAGCGAGCTGGAGCTAAAGAAGGCAATCGTGGCTTTATGGCGGCATCAAGCGCCATAGAAATGGCAAATCTGCTTAAGAGCATTGGAAGCTAAGAAGCTATTACGTAACCTTGTATACGTGATCTCCAGCCCTTACGCGGTCGGGCACTTTAACACCGATAGCGTCTCCAGCCTTGCCTTCGGTCACATTAACGTTGTTAATCTGCATGGACTCGACCGTGAGCTCAATGTCTGTAGTGTGTCCCTTTATATGAATCGTGTCGCCGACTTTTAATGTGCCGGTTAGGGTTATGCCTGCTACTACAGGCCTGGCGAAGAAGTCGCTTACATGCCCGATCTCAGTTTCTGGCATCTAAGGTCACCTCCTTTCTTATTTGTTCTTCTCTAGTATATGTTTCTGTCTTAAATAAATCAATACTCTAGTTGACATAAAATAGATACAACATTGACAGCCTATAATCATAGGTGTTAGTATTTTGAAGATTTTGTGAGCAAAGGGATTTTCGAAAGGCAGTAGCTGAAAGGAGGCGGTGTAGCGCAAGATTCCGAGATAGTCATGGAAACACCGAATATTCTCAAATAAGGAGGTTGTTATGGCTTATGAGAATTTAATCGTTGAGCGAGAGGGGAATATCGGTATCATCACTTTGAACCGTCCACCGGCTAATCCGATAAGCCTCGCTGTCCTCAATGATCTCGATGCAGCTCTAACTGAACTAGAGAGTGACAAGGCGATAAGAGCTTTAATAATAACAGGTGCTGGCGAAAAGGCGTTTTCAGCGGGTTTTGATTTAAAAACTGCTGGAACGCCAGATGGTGAGAAAGCTGCGTCCAGAGGGCAGGAGGTGTTTAGCCGAATCGAGAAATACCCCAAGCCTGTGATTGCGGCCATTAATGGTTTTGCTCTTGGTGGCGGTTGTGAGATGTCGATGGCTTGCCATTTCAGGATAATGGTCGACGCCGAAAAGGTGGTAATTGGCCAGCCTGAAATCGATGTGGGTATCATACCTGGCTGGGGTGGTACACAGAGGTTGCCCAGATTGGTCGGGAAGGCCAAGGCGCTTGAGATGATACTGCTTGGAACGCGAATCAGGGCAATCGAGGCTTTAAATATCGGGCTTGTAACTAAGGTGTCAAAACCTGGGGAACTGATGAAAGACGCTAAAGAACTGGCCGAGACGCTGGCTAAAAAGGCACCGATTGCCATGCAGTTGATTCTTGATGCAGTGAATCGTGGACTTGAGACAACCATTGATGAGGGGTTGAAGATTGAGCTGGCAGGCTCTCAACGGGTGGCAAAGACAAAGGATGCCATGGAGGGAGTGATAGCGTTTATTGAGAAACGTGAGCCGGTTTTCACAGGTGAGTAATTGTCCTACTGAGGAGTCTAACAAGAAAGGAGATTTTGATATGAAAGCAGAAGACATCAAAAAGATTGCAGTCATGGGGGCTGGTGATATGGGGCATGGAATTGCCGAAGTGGCGCTATTAGCTGGATACAAGGTGGCATTGCGGGATATTGAACAGAGATTTGTCGACAAGGGACTTGCCAGGATCAAGGAGAGTCTGGAAAAGCTTGTGGAAAAACAGAAGGTCACGGAAGAGAACAAGAAGGCGATGCTGGCGAATATTGAAATTTTTGTTGATATAGGCGAGGCTGTGAAGGATGCTGATTTTATTATCGAGGCCGTTCCCGAAATTATGAACCTCAAGAAGGAGGTTTTTCAGGCGCTGGATGAGAAGGCGCCGGCGCATGCCATACTGGCCTCAAATACCTCGACTATGAGCATCACGGAAATTGCTTCGGCTACCAAGAGGCAGGATAAGGTTGTCGGCATGCATTTCTTTAATCCTGCCGTCCTGATGAGGCTAGTCGAGGTCACAAAGGGAGGCAAGACCAGTGAAGAGACTATGAAGGTGACCTATGACCTAGTACTGAAAATGAACAAGATCCCGGTCAGAGTTGAAAAAGACACCCCCGGCTTCATTTACAATAGAGTAATTGCTCCCAGTGGAGTGCTCCTTAATGCTATAGTTGAAAAAGGGTTGGCTACTCCTGAGGAAATCGACGCTAGGATGAAGAAAATAGGCATGCCTATGGGCCCATACGAGACAATGGACTATGTAGGGTTGGATATTCACTACCATGTCCTTCTCTATTTGGGTGAGACGCTGTCTCCTGATTTTAAACCGAGCAAATGGCTGAAAGAGAAGATCGATGCCGGCAACCTGGGCAAGAAGACAGGGAAGGGAATTTTCGATTGGTCTAAGGGAAGGCCGGAGATAGACTTGGCCAAGGCTAAGGAAGATTTCGATCCAACAGATTTGATTGCCGTGCAGGTGAATGAAGCCACGAAGCTGCTTGAGGAGGGGGTAGTAACTAACCCGGATGATATTGATAAGGCTATGATAAACGGGGGTGGAGGTGGGTTTGGCCCGTTACAGCTTGCCAAGGGAATAGGCTATGACAAGCTGGCTAAGAAATGTGAAGAACTGGCTAAGCAGTTTGGCATTAAGACCTTCGAACCGACTGAGACATTAAAAAGCGGGAAGCTCTGAGGCTAGATGTAAGGGGCTGACAGGTAAAGCAAATAAATCGGGGTCTATATCAGCAGCCAGAAAATAATCGATGTAGACCCCGATCTATTATTGCCTTAGGTTTCGAGGTAGTTGTTCGGCACTGCTCATTACATATACCAGACAAATGCGGTAACGGCGACACTTAGTATGCCGATGGCGGAGAAGATGAGACCGCTCATTAGACCTAAGAGCCCCTTGTCATGAGAAACGACGGTTGTGAGTTTGTTTAGTCCTTTCATCTTCTTACCTCCTTGTTGACCCTTTCATTGTTTATAACGGTTAAGCCAGTAAATTCGTTTAGTTAAGAGTTACTAGATATATTATCCGCTTTATATCGCTTGAAGTGAATAGGGCGTCCGTATGATTTCCAATCGTAGAATGGTCTTACGACTGATGGCTATGTTTAGTAGCCACCTTTACTAGTCCTTTCGTTGGAGAGGTAATATAATACAAGTTAGGCAGGTCTGCGGGTGTCTGTGAAAGCTACAGAAATCATAGCCAGAGTTTATTTGCTCAGTGGCTTTTTGGGCGTTGGGGTCTGGGGTGCCAATGCATACCTGTTGGTAGATGATGGTCTGACGCTAGTAGACACCGGATTTTTTGGCAGGGCTAGCCGAATACTAAAACAGATAGAGGAGTTGGGCTATTTGCCCTCTGACATAAAAAGAATTATCATTACACACCACCATGCTGACCACGTTGGTAGCCTGGCAGCGCTTAAAAAAGTTACGCAAGCCGAAGTTATAGCCCATCCTGCTGATGCTCCGTATATTGATGGCAGTTTGCCTCAGCCGGGACCGGCAAGACCGCAATGGTTGGGCAAGTTTTTGTCTCGCTCTGGCTGGCTGTGGGCAACTGAACCGGTGGCGGTAGATACGCTGGTAAACTATGATGACGAGCTGCCGATACTTGGAGGCATCAAGATATTACACACCCCGGGACATACGCCTGGGAGCATTTGCCTGTATTTGCAGAGCAAAAAGTTGCTCATCGCCGGCGATTTGTTGGCTCACCGCTTTGGCTTAAGGCTGCCCTCCAGAGCTTTTACCGTCGATATAGATCAGGAGATACAATCAGTCAGGAGAATAGCCAATCTGGAGTTTGATGTTATCTGCTTCGGTCACGGTTCCCCGATTACGCATCAGGCTCATCAGGCTGTCGCCGATTTTGCTGACAGGCTTGCTCCGCCTCCCAGACCTGCTGAATAGCAAACCAGTGGGCTTCGTGTCCTGCTCAGCAAATCATAGGGTATTCTATTTTGCCTTGTGTTATCGTATAATCGTAGTAGCACGTACCAGCGACAGAAAAGAACAAGAGGTTTGTGATGAACTGGTTTGAAAGGCATCTCAACTGGAGTCTTTTTTTCGGCACCTTTTTGTTGCCCATTTGTGTAAGTCTGATTTTTACGGCTATATGGCTTGCAATACTTTGGGGCCAATTAGCTCCCTTCATGTTTTCTGGGATGGAGGGATTTTCTGGGGAAGCGCTTGTTTCGATCATGCTCAAAAATCTGCCACTCATTATTATTGGTAGTTTGATAAGTCTAGCGGTGTGGATATTTGGTTTGATTGTGATGTGGTGGTATCTGGGGCAGAAGGCAAGAAGTAAATGGTTTATGCTCTTGTATTTACCCGCGGTGGTGCTTGGTAGTATATATAATGCTACCAATAGCTCTAGTATTCTTTTCGGTCTATTTTTTCTGATAGTTGGGCTGGTTTGTATGATTATCTTCTACCGCTTGGGGAATAAAAGAATCGGTTACGGTGGCGATTTTGTCAGCGAACCGGCAACTGACTATTGGCGGCCGGATACGGGACAGTTCGCTTCGTATGAAAACCAGCAACCAAAAGAGCTTGATTACAGTCCTGCAAAGAATGTCCAGGATATTGCGCATGGCGGGGCTGAGAAAGGTGCCATGGATGTTGGTGTTCCCAGTAGGGAAGTACCTCCACCATTCCCTCCGAAAGCCCCTGAAGAAATTCCTCCGGAAGTCTCTGCACAAATATCCCCAGAAGTCCCTGTAGAGGCCGGCGCAGAAACCCGTGCCGACATCCCTCCGGAAGTTCCTTCAGAAGTCCATTCAGAACCCACTGTAGAATTCTCTGTGGAGGTTGTTGATGAAGTTCCTCCACAAACACCTGCAGAGGAACGTGCAGAGGCGAAGGTGGCAGAGCAAGCGGCCAGGCCTGAGTCGTTGAAGATGCCGATCTTACTGGATGATGCCGGGGTTGTGATAAAGTGCTCTTACCACCCGGATGCTGACGCAGTTAATATGTGTTCCAAGTGCGGACAATATGTTTGCAGCCAGTGTAACTATGTGACCGGGACGCATCCGATATGTCGAAATTGTTGGTATGGACGTGCCGAAGCGCCAATATCGCCTGTGAGTCCTGAGGCTCAGGAAAGCCCGAAGTTAAGTGAGACGGAGAAAAGTAAAGCGGAGGAAGATGAGCGTTTACGTGAATTTATGCTGCTGTATGAACAAGCAGCCCCCATTATAAGAAATGTTATAAAAAAGGGTGCTGATGGTTCTCCATCTTCGCCATTGGAGTTGATGGATGGGTTGAAGCTGCGCCCGATGCTGGAGCATGCCCAGAAACTGCCCAAACCTGAAAATAGAGAGTTGCAGGAGGTAAGGAAAGAATTTGAGCAATTGCTTTTGAGTTGTATTAAAGTTGCCGAGACAGCAGCAGAGTTTGTTAGTTTGGGTGAACAAGCTATGCCAGGCGAGGCATATTTGGCACGTTTAACCGCTGACATAGAAACGGCAAATCGGCTTATGTCGGGGCTTTCCCAGAGAGTGGCATCACTTTCTCAATCTCCCGGAGACTGAGCTTGCTCACTTAGAGATGAAGAATATCGCCATTACAGGCATCTCCGGGTATATTGGTACCAGGCTTCGTTCACACAGTGCAGGGCTATTAAGCCTTTTTCTCTGTTTCTTTCCAGTATTTTTCCCTTAATTCTCGCTTTAGAATCTTTCCGGCAGGGTTCTTAGGCAGGGAGTCAAGAAACTCAACCGACTTCGGTGTCTTGTAACCGGCTATTTGCTTTTTGCAGAAGGCGATAACCTCTTCGGCGGTAGTGCTGGCCCCTTCCTTTGTCACCACCAAAGCGTGAACCTTTTCAACCCAGTATGGGTCGGGGATGCCGATGACAGTTGCCTCCAGGACAGCAGGATGTCTGTAGAGAACCTCCTCCACTTCTCTGGGATAGACGTTCTCCCCACCGGAGATAATCATGTCCTTTTTCCGGTCTGCGATGTAGATGTAGCCCTTCTCGTCGTAATAGCACATATCACCGGTATGAAGCCAGCCGTCAACGATGTTGACGCTCGTATCATCGGGCTTGTGCCAGTATTCAGCCATCATTTGTTTGCTTCGTAATATCAGCTCTCCAACTACACCGGGCTCGACATCGTTACCTTCGCCATCCACGATTCTGACCTGTACCCCGATATCCGGCTGACCAGCCGAAGAGAGTTTCTTCTGCTCCTCTTTTGGTCTATCCAGAATGTTGTGGTCCTCTCTCGACAGGTGTGAAATGGCTGGTCCGCTTTCACTCTGCCCGTACCCTTGAGCGATAATAGGTCCGAAAGCCTTCATGCCCTTCTTTAATATCTCCAAAGGCATTGGTGAAGCACCATACCACAGGAACTGCAGAGAGCTGATATCGTACTTATCTAGGTCAGGCATGTTGAGCATTGCTGCCAGGTGCGTTGGCACAATGTCCATGTGAGTAGCTTTCTCATCCTGAATAGCTTTCAGCGCGGCTGCTGGGTCAAAGAATTTTAAGATACTAATGCATCCCCCGGTGTACATGGATGAACGGAAGTGGCTGTTGCCGGCGATATGAAAGAGGGGGGTTATCAGAACACGCCTGTGTCCTGGTTGCAGGCTCATATCTATAGACAAAATCTTGGAATCTTCTATGAGGCGATGGTGAGTGTATAGAGCACCACGCGGTATACCGGTAGTGCCGCTGGTATAAATGATGCCGACGGGGTCGTCCTCGTTTACCTGAACATCAGGTTCTTGTCCCTTGTGTGATGCCAGCAGATCCTGATGAGCTATCATATCCGGAGCAGGACATTCAAGAGAGATAAAATTTTTAACCTTGGTTAGACGCGGTCTAAGGGAATTGGCTATCTCCAGTAATTCAGTGCCTACAAAGAGGGTGCTAGCTTCCGAGTAATTGATGATGTAATCAAGCTCATCTGCTTTCAGCCTGGGATTAAAAGGCGAGGCAATGAATCCACCCTTCATCGCTGCCCCGTATACTTCTGCGAACTGCAAACAGTTCCAGGATAGAATGCCGAGCACCTCTCCCTTTTTTACACCCATCTCGTGTAGGGCATTAATCAGCTTGTTTACTCTGGCATTGAATTCGGAGAATGTAATCCTGGTATCTCCATATACGAAAGCCTCCTGGTCTGGATATAGGAGTGAATTTCTATAGATTATGTCTGCGAATGTGCCGATGTTATATCGCGATAGCTCCTTCAGTATAAGGCGTTTTGGCATGGCTTATTACCTCCTTCAGTACCGGCTATTTTCGGAGCGCTCACTGCCTCTAAGGGCAAAAGGCTAAGTCTAAATTCTATGGTTATACCGTAATTTTGTCAAGCTCGCTCCTTATGGATATGTAGCTTTACTGAGATTGCCGGCAGTTCTCCACGAAGCGTGACGCCACTTGTGGCAAACTAGAGGTGAGGATCTGACTATTTGACAAGGGTGGTTAAGCGGGGCTAGACTTTCTTATCATTGAGCTGTGCTGATTTCGCTGGCGACATAAGCAAAGTGGGTAGGGAGAGCAAGGAATGAAAGCAAAATCAAGACAAGTATTGAAGGAATCTTGCTCGCATAGAGTGGGGCTATTTGGAGACATAATATGTAGAAATGCGTGGTTTTATCCTAATCGAGAGGCATTCATTTTTGGCGACCAGCGGGTCACGTTTGAACAGTATAACGAGAGAGTAAACAGCTTGGTACACGCTCTGCATGATATGGGGGTGAAGGAAGGAGACGTACTCGGTGTCCTGTCTTGGAATTGTCTGGAGTACATGGATGTTTTCGGAGCCGCTGAAAAGGGAGGATTCATCGTCGCTCCCTTTAATCCAAGGTTGTCATTGAGCGATTTCGAATACCTTATAAACGACTCTGAAGCCAATACCCTTTTTGTAGGTCCGGAGCTCGCCGACGTGGTAAATACATTGAAGTCTAGCATATATAAGGTTAAGCACTTCATTAGCCTTGAAAGCTCTTTGCCTGATATGAAACGCCATGCCGATTTGCTTGCCTCATATCCAATCAGTGAGCCGGATACAAAAGTTGAAGATGAAGATTTGCTTTTTATATGGTATACAAGCGGCACCACCGGCCGCCCCCGTGGTGCCCTGTATAATCATGGGCGTTTTCGAGAGGAGATGATGTGCCTGGCTAGGGAAGTGCCAATCGGACCGGATGATAAGTGTATAGCACTGATGCCACTATTTCATAGTGGTGGCATAGCGTTAAACTCTTATTTTTTTCACCAGGGTGCTACCAATGTAAACATTAAATCATTTGACCCGAAGGCTCTTTTAGTTTTGATCGATAAAGAGAAGATTACCAATCTTGGTCTCGTTCCTACCCATTTGAGTGCCATGCTAGACCTTCCTGGTTTAGAGAGTTATGATGTCAGCAGCATACGCAGGATATATTACGCTGCTTCTCCGATGCCAAAGGAGTTATTAGTTAGAGGTATAGAGAAATTCGGCATGGTCTTTTACCAGGCCTATGGCCAGGCTGAATCTGGACCTGAAATAACCAATCTTAAGGAAAAGGAACATGATGTACTTGGCAAGTCACCGCGGGAGCAGCAGCGGCTTTTGTCCTGTGGCCGCCCGGCACTTGGGGTGCATGTGCGGATTGTTGATGAGAATGGAACTGACGTATCGGTTGGTGACATCGGCGAGATAATCGTGATGAGCCGACACATCATGAAGGAGTATTGGAAAAGGCCCCAGGAAACTGCGGAGACGATAGTAGATGGATGGCTACATACCGGTGATATGGGGAGTTATGATGAGGATGGCTACATCTACATTGTAGATAGAAGAAAGGACATGATTATTTCTGGTGGTGAGCATATCTATCCTCGAGAGGTGGAGGAAGTGCTTTATCAGCACCCGGCTGTATTGGAATGTGCTGTGTTTGGTATTCCAGACCCCAAATGGGTAGAATCAGTTCACGCTGTTGTCTCTCTCAAGAAGGGTGCAATGGCTATACCAGAGGAGCTAATGGAGTTCTGTAAGAATAATATGGCTAGGTATAAGGCACCTAAGTCGCTAGAGATTATGCCAGAGATACCTAAAGGGGCGACGGGCAAGATACTCAAAAGGGAGATTAAGGACAAGTATTGGACTGGAAGGTGAGGAAGACGTAAAACCCTCTTTTCTCTTCTGAAAAAAATAATTAGGAGAATGAAATATGAAAGCCTTAAGATGGTATGGTAGGAAAGACCTTCGATATGAGGATATTCCGGAACCGTCTCCCGGGCCGGGGCAGGTAAAGGCGAAAATTAACTTGGCTGGTATTTGTGGTACAGATTTGAAGGAATATAAAGACGGCCCCTGCATGATCTCTGTCGACAAAGCGCCGCTAACTTTAGGGCATGAGTTTGCTGGGGTAGTGGTGGAGGTGGGTGAAGGAGTAACTGACTTTAAAGCCGGAGAGCGGGTAACGGGGGTAGGTAATTGGGTATGTGGTGAATGCTTTTTTTGTAAGAAATCCATTTACAATATCTGTCTGAACTCGGGCTTTTCTGGTCTTACTGTAGATGGCTGTATGGCTGAATATTTTATTGCTCCGAGTTATTCATTCTACAAACTTCCGGTTTCGGTGTCTGATGAAGCCGGGGCTATGGTAGAGCCCTTGGCAGTTGCGATTCACGCTGTTCGTCAAGGTAATGTCTGCCCAGGGGATAGAGTGGCTATTGTTGGCGCAGGCACTATTGGCCTTTGTACTCTACTAGCAGCTAGGGCTGCTGGAGCATCCGAAGTTTATGTTGTGGCTAAGCATAGAGCTGGACGAGAGGCAGCCTTGGCTATGGGAGCTACGGCGGTTGTAAACCCTAGCGATGAACCGGTGAAGGCAATTGCTAATCTGACCGATGGATTAGGTGTGGATGTATCTTTTGAATGTGTTGGCCGTCCAGATACCCCTCAGATATCCGTGGACTTGGCTCGAAGAGGTGGAACCACTGTGATTATGGGGGTCTTTGACAAACCTAGCTCTATTTACTTTCAAAGCGTGATGTTTAATCAAAAAACTATAGTAGGCAGCCCCATTTATGTCGATGAGGCGAAGACAGCTATTGCTCTAATGAAAGATAAAAGAATTGACCCTAGCAGGTTAATTACCTCAACAGCTTTCCTTAAAGATGCTGTAGAAATGGGGTTTGAGAAACTGGTTAACAATAAGGAAGATGACGTTAAAATATTGCTTCGAACTACTTGATGTTGGCTCCAGTTGAGTAAATTGGTGTGTAAAAAGTTAGGGAGGTGGAACTGCAGAAAAAGCCTCACTACTAGCTTTACCGTAAAATATCATATCGGTCAAACTACAGCCCCAGATAGGCTTTCTTCACATGTTCGCTTGCAAGACACGAATCACCCGTTCCTTCCATGGTCACCCGTCCATTTTCTAACACGTATGCCCGGTTAGCTAGCTCCAGCGTGTGCCGAACATTTTGCTCAACCACAAGGACGGTAATTCCCTGCTCATGCAGGCGCTTTATGACCTGGAAAACTTCTAATACTAACATTGGTGCCAGACCAGATGACGGCTCATCAAACATGCACAGGGTCGGCCCCGACATTAAACCCCTGCCCATGGCTAGCATTTGCTGCTCGCCGCCGCTTAATGTTCTGGCTAATTGCCCCTCCCTTTCTTCTAGTATTGGGAACAGTTCGTAAATCTTCTTAATCGTTCCCCCCCTCTGTTTCCAGGCGTGGCGAGCATAGGCGCCCATATCTAGATTTTCACGCACTGACATGTCGGGAAAAAGTTTTCTGCCCTCGGGTATATGGGAAATGCCCATTTCTGCAATGATGTGGGGGGGTAGCCCAACCAGCTCTTTACCAAGGAATTTCACGCTTCCTGAAGCAGGGTGGATTATACCGGATATGGTATCGAGCAGTGTGCTTTTTCCGGCCGCGTTGGCACCAACCAAAGCGACTATTTCCCCCTCGTTGATTTTTAAAGAGATGTCCCACAAGGCTTGAACCTTGCCATAAAAAGTATTTAGGTTGCAAATTTCCAGCATAAAGTTACTCTCCTAAGTATACCTCAACAACTTTTTTACTATTGCAAACCTCCGTTGGTGTTCCTTCGGCAATCTTCTCACCGTGATGGAGAACCATAATGCGGTCACATATACTCATGATTGCTTTCATAACATGCTCAATCATGAAGATGGTGATACCCTTATCTCGAAGCTTGGTTATCAGCTCCATAGCTTCGGTCACCTCGGTGTGGGTTAACCCCGCCATCAGCTCATCAAGCAGCAATATTTCTGGATTGGTGGCTAAGGCTCGGGCTACTTCAAGCCGCTTCTGGTTAGCTAGGGTTAAGTCTCTAGCCGGGGTCGCTCTTGTTTCTGATAAATTCAGAAACTCCAGTGACTCTATGGCTGCCCTGGTGGCATCTGATGATGATGCGCTGGTTGACATCCCGAAGAAAGAGCTCAACAATACATTTTCGAGAACCGGCATATTGGCGAAAATTTTTACCGATTGAAAGGTTCTTGCCACTCCCAGCCTGCAAATTTGATATGGCTTTAAACCAGTAATCTTTTTGTCTTTAAATCTTATCACTCCACGTTTAGTAACGAGAGCACCTGATATCAAGTTAAAAAGCGTTGTTTTACCAGCTCCATTGGGACCAATCAGGCCTACGATTTCTCCCTGGTCGATATGGAAGTCGACATTGGATAATGCGCGTAATCCTCCGAAATACTTGCTTACCTTTTCACCTTCAAGTATTCGCATGCTTCCCTGTCAAACCTCCTTTCTGCAACCTTTGCCTTAATCTTTCTATCAAGCTTGCCACTCCACCAGGCAGGTATAAGATAACAACTACTAATATGATGCCGAAAGTGAGCATATAGTAATAGGGGAACTTGGTTAGTAGCAATTCTTCCAGGTAGGAAAAGACAACTGAGCCTAAAATGGGGCCATAATATGTCCCTACGCCGCCGAAGATGGCCATCAAAACCGGCAAGAAAGACATTCTAATATCAAAGGCGACGTATGGGTCAACGTATGTCCATTTTGTCGCCATGATGGCTCCGGCTGCACCCATGAAGATGGCGCTGATGGCAAAGGTGATAACCTTCACAAGGGTTACATTAACGCCCATGTGAGCCGCGGCTTCCTCGTTCTCACCTATACTTTGCATGGCCATCCCGAATTTGGAGCGTCTAATAAAGTATGTGGTAAGTAGTGTTAGTATAAGAATGCCGAATATGATGTAATAAATAGTGTCGTTATCTACGAGGAGAACGAATCTGCCACGCGTGCCCGTTACAGTAATCTCCCAGAATAGGAGAAGCTCCTTGATGAGTACAACGAGTCCGAAGGTGAAGACAGCAAAAAATATACCCTTCAGCCTCAGGGTCACAGCGCCAACGAGAAGAGCAATTATGAAGCTGACTACACCGCCAGCAGCGACGGTAGCAAGCAGTGGTAGTGATTTTCCCACCACGGCTGTAGTGTATATGCCGATACCGAAGAATGCCGCCGGCGCTAGCGAGATATAACCGGTAGGACCGGAGAAAAAAGCCCAACTTACCGTAAGAATGACAAACATGATGATGGCTTGCAGGAATATGAGAGGATAATCCGAACCGAAGAGTGGCATAGTGTAGAGTGGGAAAGTAGCTAACAGGATTAACAGGATTAGGATTAATCCTTGTCCCCAGAACCTTTTTGCAAATGTGGCTATATTCATTTCTTTACTTCCCAAGAATGCCTGATGGTCTCACCAGGAGCAGGATCATGAAGAGCACATAATAAGCGGCTATGGCTAGAGCGGGCTGCCAGCTGCTGACTATGCTGCCGACGAGACCAAGTATAAAACCCCCTATAAGACTGCCGGGGATACTGCCCATGCCACCCAAGACCACCACAATGATGGCGATTATGGTGTATTCCAGGCCTATAGTGGCGTATATAGGATAGCACATGCTTATAAGTACGCCGGCAAAACCGGCCATTAAAGCACCAAAGCCAAAGCAGAGAGTCAGCACCATGTTAATGTTTACCCCCATGAGTCCGGCAGTCGCTGGGTCTGCAGCTGCTGCCCTAATCCCTTTCCCCAGGCGGGTACTTACTAGAATCACGTAAAAGATTGCACTTACGAGTATAGCAAGCACAAGGGCTGCCAGGCGGTTGGCGGCAAACGTAGTTCCTAAAAAATTCACCCCAAAGTTTAGAAAAGAGTACCCCCTCATCGCACCGCCCCATATCATTAGAGCTATATTTTGGACGATGAAAAGGAGGCCGAAAGCGGCTAACATAGAATTTGCCTCGAAGGCATCTAATGATGGTGACACACGTCTAAGGCGTATGAACACAATCCGGTACATTAGAAAACCGAGTATAAACATAACAGGACCACAGATTGCCAGGGAGAGCAGCGGGTTAATCCCAGCGGCTGTAAACAAGAACCAGGTGAGGAAAGCCCCGAGCATAATGAACTCGCCGTGGGACACGTTAAACACGCGGGCAACACCGTACTGCAGATTAAGCCCCATAGCAACCAGGGCATAGATGCCCCCCATCAACAAACCCGCAACAACTATATCCACGATTGTCGTAATCATGATGATGGTTTCCTAATACTTAGCAATCTCACAGGTGCAGGCTGCCTAAGAAAGCGCAGGAAATCTTACGTATACAACACACTCCCCTCGCAACCTTTAGACAGCCTGCTTAACCTTAACTACTTATTCTGTTGTATAAATTCGATGTCTGCTCTTATATTACTGTGCTGGTGGCCACGCCGGCTTGGGATATATAAATTCCGCGTTAACCTTAGTGGCAGGCCATGGGCCTCCTCCAACGACGCGGAAAACTCCATCTTGCCACTGGCCTATCTCACCGGGGTGGCATTCTTTTGCCAGAATTCCGCCACCATCGCCGAACATCGTAAACCAGGTTTCTCCCAGAACCGTATCAAGCCTGGTGGTAGCGAGCACATCTCTCACCGCATCCTGGTCAATGACTCCAGCCTCCTCGATAGCAGCCTTCCAGCAGTCTAGTCCAGCCCAATAGAGGGCATGCCCCCACCAATCCTGGATCTCTTCGGGCTTGCCGTTGTAGAGTATATCGGCTAGTTCGTTGAGTTCGGGAGAGGTGGTCCGGTCAAAGATGGTAAAAGAACAGACTCCCTCTACATTCGGACCAAACGCCGTATGATAGAACCCGAAATTGCCCCCAGGTCCGCATATCATGGCCTTCGGGTTATAGCCAAGCGCTATTGCCGTACCAGTAGCAGGCATGACCTGGTCGGGATAACCGAGAACGCAAAAGGCATCGGCACCGGATTTCTGAGCATCCAGTATTCCGGGTGCGAAGTCCTTAAGGTCGGGCGGAACGCTCACGTTCCCGACGATGTCGATTCCCACCCTTCCGAATTCTATACCGCTCACGCCGGAATACTCTATGCCAAAGACGTCAGCGATGTAGATTACATATGCTGACTCGGCACCTTTTGCGGCGAGCATGTCGGCGAAAACCGGCATCTGGTACCAGTCAGAAAAGCTCAAGCCTACGAACAGATAGGGTAGGGTGGGTAGCACTTCTTTGATAGTTGTGGCACCACCCTCAGCGGTCACTAGTACATACTCGTACTTATTGGCTAACGGACCCTGAGCAAAAACAAAAGCGCTGCCACAGGCAGGCCACAGAAAGTCAACCTTGTCCTCTAGAATCAGCTTTTCGGTCAGCCTCGTCATGGTGCCCACGTCAGATTTATCATCATATATCTTTAACTCTATGGGCAGGCTCTTGCCATACTCCTCCACATATACCCCGCCCGCGTCATTGACCATAGGAACCCATGTATTATAGATTGGTGCGAATGCCGAGTCGCCGATGATAGCCAGTGGGCCGGAGATAGGTCTTGACATACCACAAACGATTTTATCTTTCATTGGCGGGGCTACTTCGGCGCCTTCACAGGCAGCGAGCAATGGCACGGCTACTAGTGCTACCAGTGCTATTGCTATAACGCTAAATAATGCCTTCTTTGTCAATTGTTTCTCCTCCTTTCAAAACTTTTCCAGATTGTGCTAGACCTTGTCACCGTGAAATCTCACATATATCGCATTACCTCCTTTTGACCTTCATTAGTATATAAGCTCTGGCGGCTTGGTAAGCTCGAGGGGCGTATTTTGCGCTACTGGAATCCTTTTTTGCCCATGAGTAGAATTCAAAAGTATCTGAAGCATCGTGCAGCTCATTTTTGCTTGTGAAAGTATAGTTAATCGCTCTGCTGTTGTCAACCCCCCCAATATTTGGAGTTGTCACGCTCATGGCGACTTCACGGCCTTGGTAATCAAACGTACAGGCTGCATAAGAGGTACAAAATAACTTGGTGCCACAACAACCTCTTGCGGTTGTTATTGTTCGCACCTTTTAGGCAGCCTGCTTATGTAGCTATTCTGTTGTTGCTAAACTCGATGTTTGCTCTTAACTTACTGTGGTGCTGGCCATGCCGGCTTGGGATATATAAAGTCTGCGGTAAGCTTGGTGTTGGGCCAGGGGCCTCCTCCTACGACTTCAAACACCCCATTTTGCCATTGGCCTATCTCGCCGGGGTGAGATTCCTTTGCCATCAGTCCACCGCCGCCACCGATTAGAGTGAAACTGGTATCTCCCAGAACCGAA
>Ga0209427_10000791_pt1 | contig 34846 bp, 24 predicted proteins | sample DeeMarSWOR136_30_FD_187465 | JGI IMG/M metagenome (GOLD analysis project Ga0209427, IMG submission 187465) | Marine sediment microbial communities from White Oak River estuary, North Carolina - WOR-1-36_30 (SPAdes) (version 2) | ecosystem: Environmental > Aquatic > Marine > Intertidal zone >...
ATGATTGAAAACTCGTTATATTATACTCAATACATAAATAACAATGCACTTCGAAGCTCTTCCGTAAAAACTGGATATAGGCATAATGTGTGAAATTGTCGGCATATAGTTGTATAATAAGCCCGAATGCAACCTTTTGATTTCCCGTACCAGCAAATCATAATTTACAGATATGGTAACCTAACTGAATTACAAAAGTAAGAAGGGGGAAAAGATGTCACCAGTTCTGGCGGATAAAGTAGCCATCATAACTGGAGCCAGCCGCGGCCTCGGAAAGGCCTTCGCCTTAAGGTTCGTCGAGGAGGGGGCCAAGCTGTTATTAACTACTACTGACCTGGGAAGGGCTGAGGGCACGGTTAAGGAGATTAAGGCTAAAGGCAGCGAAGTCGTCGTGATGAAGGCCGATATATCCATTGAAAGAGATACCAAAGAGATAGCTGAGAGGGTTATGCAGGAGTATGGCAGGGTGGACATCCTGGTCAATAATGCTGCCATATGGTATGGAATCAGGGCCAAGCCCTGGGACATGTGGACTGAGGAGGAATGGGACCGGATATTTTCGGTGAACGTCAAGGGAACTTGGATGGTCTGCAAGGCAGTAGTCCCGCTAATGGTCAAGGCAGGCAAGGGTAAGATTGTTAATATTGCCTCCAATGTTGCCAGGGTGGGCGGGGCGCATGTCTTTATGCCGTATGCCTGCGGCAAGGGAGCGATTTATACGATGACCCATGCCCTGGCGCACGCCTTAGGTTCCTCTAATATTAATGTTAACGCGGTTGCCCCGGGTTTTACGGCTACCGAGGCCAGTCTGGACATGTCCGGGCCTGATAAATCGTTCAAGACCGCCGTTTCGGGGCAGTCCATTCAGCGGCGTGAGGAGCCTGAAGACCTGGTAGGTGCTGTCCTGTTTCTCGCCTCGCCAGACTCTGATTTCATCTCGGGACAGGTCCTCTATGTTGATGGCGGTACGGTGATGTTATAGGTTATCATACCTTGACGAAGAAGGTCGAACCTGATACTTCGGGCAGAGGGAGGTGCAACTGTTGGATACGAGGGATGTGGTAATCATCGGTGGGGGCACGGCTGGTTTTCTGGCGTCGCAATTCGCTTCCCAACGCGGCGGCAAGGTGATGCTCGTGGAGAAGGAAAAGGTGGGAGGTATTTGCCCGAACTGGGGCTGTATACCGATGTGCTTCATGGACCACTGCGTCGAGGTTATCAGGTCAGTGAAGGAAGCTGCGAAGGATGGCATCAACACAGGCGAATTAAGCATTGATTTCGCCCGGTTAATGGGTGAGAAGGATAAAGTGGTCCGGGGCGTGGTCACCGGCATGGAAGCCAGGTTACAGGCTACAGGCGTGGAGGTTGTTATCGGTTCGGCAAAGCTGGCCTCACCGAACCAGGTAGAAGTCACGCATGATAAAGGGACAAAAGAGATAGTCCAGACAGACAAAATCATAATCGCTTCAGGCTCTGTGGCCAGAAGGTACGATGTACCCGGGGCCTACGGTTCAGGAGTGCTCACCAATAAAGAGCTTCTAAATTTGAAGGAACTCCCGAAGAGCCTGGCAATTATAGGACGAAGTGTCACGGCTCTGGAACAGGCTACTATCTGGACCAATCTAGGCTGTGAGGTCAGTTTGATAGCCAGAAGACCTCAAATGCTCCCCAATGAAGACGAAGAGCTGGCTGTATACATACGGCAGGCCCTCGAAGACGAAGGCGTCCGCATATACGCGGGGGTAGATATAGAGAGGATTGATGATGGTAAAGAAGGTAAGACCGTTACTATCTCCAGCGAGGGTGTAAAAAAGGAAGTTGCGGCACAGTTCGCGGTATTTGCCCTGGGTCAGCAGCCGTTTTTGGACGAGCTTGGTCTGGAGAATGCTGATGTGACTGTAACCGAGGGTAGAATCAAAACGAATGAAAGGATGGAGACCGGTGTCAGGGGTATCTACGCTGCTGGCGATGTTACCGGTGAAATGATGCTGGCCAGCGTGGCTATGATTCAGGGAATGGTGGCGGGCACAAATGCCATGAGTGGAGATGCAGCTATTGACTATCGCGTGGTGCCCCGGGCTGTCCGCACCGTGCCGCCAATGGCGGCAGTGGGCATCACAGAGGGTGAGGCCAGAGAAAGAGGACTTGACATAAAGGTTAGTAGATTTCCTTTCGAGCAGAATCCCAAGGCCGGCATTATAAGAGAGTCTAGAGGCTTTGTGAAGATTATCGCTGACTCGGCTTCAGGTGAATTACTGGGTACCCACGTAATCGGCCCGCAGGCCCCTGAGCTGATACATGAAGCGGCAGCAGTTATGAAAATGAGAGGGACTGCCCGTGATATTGTGGCCACGATACATAGTCACCCCTCTTTGCACGAGACGGTACAGCGGGCGGCACAGGGCTTGTTATTTTAGGTATTTAAAGAGTGACGGTATTTTTACTGATTTTTCACCCGTCTTTACTGGACTATATGACTAAAGGAGGTTAATATGAGACCGTTACAGACTGATTTTTCCGTTTATAAAGGATTCAATTTTGAGAGGCCACCAGTAGGCTTCAAGTTCCTGTTCCACAAGCCGGAAGGCATTGAGCAACTGGACAAGCAGCTGGCGCTCTGCGAGATGCTCAAGGAGGCCCATCAAAGTGGGGCTCCTTTTTATTTTACCAAAGAGAATGAGAACTGCTTCGGGAAAAGCTTTCTGGGTATGGTAAGTGGTGGAGGTCCCTCCGACGGTGGGATGCTGGGCGTTAAATTCGAGATTATACAGGAGCCTCATGCTAATATCCGACTCCGCCGGTTCGTTTATAATATGGAGCCGGGCGCGGTTAACTATGTCGCCGTTTCACCATTAGACAAATTGACCTTCGAGCCGGACCTTCTGATTATTACCGCCAGTCCCGGCCAGGCAGAAATCGTGCTGAGAGCGATGACCTATTCCACCGGCGAAATGTTCGAGAGTAAGGCGACACTGGTAGGGGGGTGTTCCTGGCTTTACGTTTATCCCCATATCAGCGGGAAGGTGAATTACACGGTTACCGGCCTGGCCTACGGCATGAAAGGACGGCAGGTATTTCCCGAGGGATTGATGCTGATATCTATCCCTTCTAGCTGGATACCGACTATAACCCGGAACCTGAACGAAATGAAATGGGATATACCGGCATATAGGCTGGGCCGGGAGAAATTCATAGAATATGAGCAGGGAGTACGGAAAGCACTGGCCGAGGAGTCTCAGAACCCCTGAGCCAGCCAGGCAGCGGAATTGCCTGGTATCATTCACCCCGGTATAACATCCGTTCGTAGCACAGACCGGAGGCCCGGTTATAGGGCTGGTTGAACGCCTCGGGGTATTTATCTCTCAATTCATCCACGTTGACCCGCTCGACCTCGACCAGAAATCCGCATACGGCCATTCCGGTGGCATTTTTGGAAATGGTCTTATAAGGGGTTATGGTATTGATGGCACCGCCTCTGTCGAGCTTTCCCGGGACAATCGGGTCATACCTGGCGCCGTGGTCAACGTAAACGGTGCCGGGCATCAATCTCTCCGTAACATAGGCAGCACATAGGACACCGCCCCTGTCGTTATAGACATTGACCACGTCTCCGTGTCTGATACCCCTCTTGGCGGCTTCAGATGGGTGAATCCACATCGTCTGGTAGGCATAGCCATCAGGGCCTACGATTTTGCATGTTTCCATTTCCCTCAGCCACTGCATGTCATCGTGCTGAGAATGCACTCTCCACCTGGGATGATTGGAAACGATGAGCAGAGGGTATTTTTTAGCCCGCTCGCTGGAAAGCCTTTCATCGTGGCTCTCTCCCTTTTCAATCCAGTGCGGGACGGGTGGCCTTTCCTTATCATCGGGGAAGTTCTCCGCCAGTCTCTGGGAATAGTATTCCAGCTTGCCGGATGGCGTCCTGAGGGGATTATTCTCGGGGTCTTCGTAGAATTTCCTCATGCCGACATCTTTTTTCTTCCAGTCGGGATTATTCGGGACGACGTAATACCCCTTTTCCTTGAATTCCTCCCACGTCACCATATCCTGTACGCCTGAAGTATCAAAACCCTTTCTAATCAGGCTCTCCTCGGTTTCACCCATGGTGTACTCTTCGAGCATACCCAGCTTCTCGGCTATAGCGCAGACGATTTCATAATCGCTCTTCGATTCTCCCCGCGGCTCGACACATTTGGGGTCAAGGAAAATCGTCCTGAATTCTGCGGTAAACACATCCACTTCGATATCTTCTGTCTCGAACTTGGTGGTGGCGGGCAGGATGATATCGGCGAGTTCACAGTCGTTCTCTATCCAGGGGTGCTGCGCCAGGATAAACTCTATCTGCGGACTCCGATAGGCGTCCACCAGCCTGTTACCGCAGTTCCAGCACGACACCCACGAGGGCGTATCAGTCCATACCATGTGTATCTCCGAGCAGCCATCGGCGGGATATTTATACTGCACAAACTGGTCTTCGACTAGGTACCGGCACTGTGTGTTACCGTACCAGGTCAGGGGAGGATTGAGAATAGCCTCGTGAATCAGTGGCTTGGGAATTATCTGCGGTACGTCGTCTCCTTCGGTGAATCCCCGGTTCGCCGCTGCCACAGCCGGGTAGACCTTTGGCCCGGGCGCTGGATTCGTGTCGTCGCCGATCAGCCAGTTCGGCGGATTCCACCCCCCGAAGATTCCCCATTCAATCATGGTCATCTGATGAGCCCCCGGTTTACCCAAGCCCTGCATCCCGAGCAGGCAAACCTCTAGCCTGGCCGGTTCTGTCGAGTACGGACTCCTGATGCCGGGACCTCCGTTGCTGTGACATGTCGAAGTCCTCTTTGACGCCCATGCCCTCGCCACTGCCTTGATTATTCTTACCGGAACGCCGGTTATTTTCGAGGCCCATGTGGGCGTCTTGGGAATTCCGTCTTCTTTTCCGAGAACGTAATCCTTGAATTTATCGAATCCCACCGCATGCGTCCTGATGTACTCTTTATCATAGAGTCCTTGCGTAATCCAGAAGTATGCTATTGCCAGGTGCAGGGCGGCATCTGTATTAGGGAGGATGGGAATCCATTTATCGGCGTGGACAGCCGCTCCATAGTTCAGGTCGGGGCAAACATACACCTGTTTGATACCGAGTTCCGTAAACCAGTAGCAAAGCTGGCTGACCGTTTGTCCGCCCCACCCCCAGGTCGTCGTTTCAGGGTCGCAGCCCCAGAACAAAATCATCTCGGCATGTTCGGCAATATCGGGAAGGATATTGGTATTATTACGCTGCTTGCCCACCGGCTCGCAGCCCCAGACATGCTTGGCTCCCCAGTACCACCCCTCCCAGCTATCCGGGTTTCTGGTTTGCCAGGTATAGCCGCCCATCAGCCTCAGCAGCCTCCGGCAGCAACCGTGGGCGGCATGTATGGTCTTCGTTTCTCCATGTCCGTCCGCCTGCGCCAGTATCGCCGTCGGCCCGTATTTCTTCTGTATCCTCTTTATCTCGCCGGCAATAATGTCGGTAGCTTCATCCCATGATATTCTGACGTAGAGGCTCTTGCCCCGGTTCTGCGTATTCCTTTCGCCGTCCGGGTCCCAGTCGGCCCTCTTAAGTGGATACATGGTCCTGTTCGGGGAGTAAACCCTGTTTTTATAGGCCAGAGAGAAGGGGGGCAGTAGCGACTTCATGCTGGCGTTAAAGACCTTACCCCGCGCCTCAATTTTCCAAGGATTGATATCTTCCGGTCGGTACTTCCAGTCGAAGTGTAATGGCCTGATTCTGACTATCTTTCCGTCTTTAACGTCAACCTGGGCGGCATTGGAGTCTTCGGTAACGCCGCCGAAGGAAAGACCTTTGACCATAGAGCGCTCTTGTCCTGGCATGTTTACCCCCAGTGAATTTTTAAACAGAGTGGCTCAGCTTATCCCTTTGATAAAGGTATATCTCCCACGTTCACGTCCTTAGTGGCGTCAATATTCTCTATCTTACGGGGGAGATATCCGGTCTGCTCAACCGTTACCGTATATACCCCGGGCTCCTGCCGTTCAAACCAGAAATCTCCGAAGTTGTCCGTCTTTAGCTCGGCTACCTTCTTGCCCTTGGCGTCACTCAGGGTAACCGTGGCGCCTTCCAGGCATTCGTCCTCCTCGGGGTCATATACTGCCCCGGCCACGAAGTACTTGTTGAGCAGGCCGATGTAATAAACACGGGGCTTGGCATTGAATTCCGGATGCAGTATCTCCGCCTGCTTGATATATTCCTTGAGGTCTTCTTCCTCACCGAACCTCAGGGCCTCGGTGGGGCAGGCATCAACACAGCGGGGCTCTTTCCAGCCGTCGTCCAGCAGATGAGCGCACATGGTACATTTCTGGGATATGTTGAGGTCGGAGTTGAAGTAGACGACACCATAGGGACAGGCGTCGATACAGTTCCTGGTGCCCGTACACTTCTCCGGGTCGATGATGACGATGCCGTCGTCTCTCTTGTAGATGGCTTCCGATTTGCAGGCGGGGATGCAGGGTGCCTCGTCGCAGTGCTGGCAGATATCATGCATGTATCTCACTCTGACCTTGGGCACGCTGCCCTGGACAACATCCGTCACTTTCATCCAGAACTGGCCGGTATCCGGCTGAGGTTTGGCGATGGGAGACCAGTCATTGCCGACATGCTCATCCTTGCAGGCAATCTGGCAGTTGTAGCAGCCGTTGCACTTATTGATATCGATTACCAATGCTTTCATAATTACTGTTCACCTCCAACTAATACTCTATTGAAATCCAGCCCTGAGGCTCGATGGTAGGGTCTCTTGAATGCTTCGGGGTATTTTTTACGCAGTTCGTCCAGGTCGGCTTTTTCCACCTCGACGAGGAAGCCGCTGACAACCATGCCGCCACGGCAGTTTCGAGAGGTGCCTCTATGTGGGGTGATGGTATTGATGGCACCGCCCCTATCAATCTCACCCGGGACAATGGGGTCGTACCTTGCGCCGTGGTCGATGTAGGCGACGCCGGGCATGATTCTCTCCGTCACGTAAGCCCCGCCCAGTACGGTACCCCTCTCGTTAAATATCTTGACTACATCACCGTTTTTGATGTCCCGTTTCTCGGCTTCCGATGGGTGAATCCAGAGTGGCTCGTAGAGGTAGCCGTCCGGTCCTCTGACCTTGCCGGTTACTATTTCGTGGAACCAGTTGATGTCATCGAGCTGGGCATGAACGCGCCACCTTGGGTGGTTGGAACAAACCAGCAAGGGGTATTTCTTCGCCCTCGGATGAAGCAGGCTTTCCTGATGGGATTCGCCGTAGGGTATCCAGTGGGGGACGGGGGGCCTTTCTTCATCGTCGGGGAAGTGCTCGGCTAAACCCTGCGAATAAAACTCGATCAAACCGGACGGCGTCGACATCGGATGTTTCTTGGGGTCCTCGTAGAACTCTATCATTCCGGCCCGGTATTTCTTCCATTCCGGGTCAGTGGGAATGACGTAATAGTCCTTTTCACACAGCTCCTCCCAGGTTATCAGACCAGCTTCCGGCACACCTGATTCATCAAAACCGTGTTTTATCTCTTCCTCGATAGATTTACCACCGGTGTATTCTTTCTCCAGTCCCAGCTTTTTAGCTATCTCGATGACCACCTCATAGTCGCTCTTGGACTCGCCGATGGGCTCTATGCATTTTCTTTCAAGGTAAACAGTGGAAAAGTGAGCGCTTTCCATGTCGCTGCCGATATCATCCGTCTCGAATTTTGTGTTGGACGGCAGGATGATATCAGCGAAGAGGCAATCATTTTCAAGCCAGGGGTGCTGAGCTACCATGCATTCTATCGACGGGTGACGGTAACCATCCACGTTCCGGTTGCTGTCATTCCAGCAGGTCATCAGGCAGGGTGTATCCGTCCATATCATGTGTACTGGCGAGCAGCCCGGGGCGGGATAAACGTATTTCTTGAACTGGTCTACCCGGTCCGACATCTGCTCCGAGCTGCCGTAAATCTCGAAGTGCCCGTCCAGGATAGCATCATGAATCATGGGCTTGGGGATAATTTGTTTCTGCATAGTCGGACCGGGATGATAGCCATGATACGCAGCGTTTACCGACGGTCTGACCAGGGCCTTGCCTGCCAGAGGTGGACACTCATGCCCCACGCCTCTGACGCCGAAGAACGAGCCTCCAACCCAGGTAAGCTGATGGGTGCCCGGTTTTCCCAGACCTTGCATCGCCAGCAGGAGTACCTCCAGCCGGGCTGGCTCGGTGGCGTACGAACCCCGGATATAGGGCCCGCCGAAGCCATGCGCTACCGTGGTCGTCTTGGAAGCCCATTCACGGGCCAGGGCTTTAATGATGCGGGACGGCACACCGCATAGCTCCGATGCCCATTTAGGGGTCTTGGGGATTCCGTCTTCTTTTCCCAGAACATATTCCTCGAACTTGTCGAAGCCGTAAGCGTGTGTCTTAATGTACTCCTTATCGTAGGTGCCGTTGGTAATCCACTGGTAGCCGATGGCCAGCTGCAACGCGGCATCGGTATTCGGCAGTACCGGAATCCACTTATCGGCATGAACAGACGCCCCGTAGTTCAGGTCCGGGCAGATGTATATCTGTTTGATGCCGACCTCGGTGAAGTAGTATGAATAGAGACTGGGCATCTGTCCCGTCCAGAAACCCCATGGTGTGGTTTCCTGGTCACTTCCCTGATGGATAATCATCTGGGTATGTTCGGCCATATCCGGGAAAATATTGGTTAGATAAGATGTATACATACCGACAGGTTCACATCCCCAGGCATGCTTGGCTCCCCAGTACCACCCCTCCCAGCTATCCGGATTTCTTATCTGCTGCGTATAACCACCCAGAAGCTCAAGAAGCTTGGTATTACAGCCATGTGTAGAGTGTATCACCTTGGTCTCGCCGTGGCCATCAGCCTGCAGGAGTACCGTGTAAGGGCCGTACTTCTTGATTACCCTCTTGAGTTCGCTGGCGATAATATCCGTGGCCTCGTCCCACGATATCCTGACGTACTTGCTGATACCCCGGTTCTGTGGGTTTCTCTCGCCGTTGGGGTCCCAGTCCACCCGTTTTAGAGGATAAAGAATCCTGTTGGGGGACTGGATGCGCTTTTTGTAGGCCATACCGTGGGGAGGTATCATGGACTTCAACGGCGGGTGAAAGGTCTTACCGTGGGCCTCAAAGTGCCATGGTTGCCATTCTTCGGGTTTGTATTTCCAATCATAGCGGAATGGCCTGATCCTGACGATTTTCCCGTCCTTCACATCGACGGCCGCCATATTTGAGTTATCGCCGAAGCTGCTCAAACCGGTACCCTTGATTAGTGTTTTTTCTCCGGTTCCGGGCTTCGCTTTTTGAGCCATATTACCTTCCTTTCTATCTGTTTAAGTGAATTTCAGATTAGACGAATCTGCAGAAATAATACACTCTGACATCGGTTCAGGTCAAATAAATCAGTTTACCCCCTTTTTCGAAATATAACGCCAGTTTTTATCGACCTTTTTGCCCACCTTATGAACGTTATCAATCAGGCTTTATACACCTTACATAGAAATGCCCTGATCGACTCGGAGCCGGTATGAGGGTCGCAGGGCATATCGGCTGCCAGAAGATTCACGTTTGATTCCGTGAAGCCGTATTCCGGCGGCTCTTTTTCCGGAAACCACCAGCCGTGCTGTGCGTGGACAACCCCGGGGTGAATCCCGTCCGTTAATTGCGCCCTTTGCCTTATTCTACCCCTGGGGCTCTCAATCCAGACCCAGTCTCCAGGCTCTATGCCCAGGCTGCTGGCCGTATCGGGGTGGATTTCCATTACGGGGTCGGGATTTATTTTACGCAGCGATGGTATCTGCCGGCCCTCGGAGCAGAAGTAGCCTTGGATTCTGCTACCGGTGGTGATAATCAGGGGGTATTCTTTAAACAAATCAGGCGTTGAATATGGACTCTCCGGCGGCTCAACATAGTAGGGCAGCGGGTCATAGCCCATCGATTCGAGAGTGGAGCACCGCAGCTCGACCTTGCCGGAAGGTGTATTGAATCCTCCCTGCTCATATTTTCTGTACCGCATCTTGCCGGTAAGTATTCCCAGCTCCTTGAATTCCTCGAAAGTCAGGCCGGCACCCTCCAGAGTCCAGTCGCAGTATTCCCTGACATCCTTCCAGGGGAAATCGTCACCCATACCCAGTCTGCGGGCTAGGTCAAAAAGGATATCCTTATCATCACGACACTCGCCTATCGTGGCGACCTTTTGCCTGATGAGGACACACCAGCCCATATGCACGTCAGCGACCTCGTCGTTTTCCAGCCAGCTCGATGCCGGAAGCAGGATATCCGCCAGCTGAGCGGTAGGTGTCATAAAGAGGTCGGTTACTACGGTGAAATCGACCTTTCTGAATGCTTGGGCTGTCCTGACGGGATCGGTCTGATTGAGCAGGGTGTTGCTGCCCATAACGAACAGGGCTTTGATAGGGTACGGCTGGCCGGACATGACAGCGTCAAGCAAATGGCGAGGGTGAATGACAGCGGTATCAAGGACTTTATATCTGCCACCGCCAATCATCCTGGCCTTGATTTCAGGCGTAAGTCTTTCGTGCATCGGGAGACTCTGATCACCGTGGACAGTATGCGTCCTAACACCGGCTGGCGTCACCAGCGAAATATCACCACCGGGGACATCCAGATTGCCCGTAATGGCTGACAGACAATGAACCGCACGGGCCGTCTGAAGGGTATTAATATTCTGGTCAATGGCGTTGCCCCATTGTATGCAGGCCGGTTTGGTGGTGGCATAGAGCCGAGCGGCCGCCCTGATAGTTTCCGCAGGAATCCAGGTAATCTCGGCAACCTTTTCCGGGGAATATTCCTCGACTCTTTCGGTAAATTCGTCGAAGCCGGTGGTCCACCTGGCTATGAAATCTTTGTCGTATAGCTGCTCTTTAATAATCACGTGCAGCATGCCCAGCGCCAGGGCATCGTCAGTACCCGGACGAATCTGCAGCCAGTGGTCGGCCTGAGCGGCCAGAGGGGTTTTACGCGGGTCAACTACTAAAAGTTTGGCGCCGTTTTTTACCGTTCGGGTGACCTGATAACCGCACATACCATCGGCGGCGCCCGACCCCGCAATGTTACAGCCCCAGTTCAATATGCATCTGGGAGTAACACCCCCGAACCCATAGTAATCGCACACGTGGAACCGGCCACTGGTCATACGCGCAGCTACTATCCTCGGGAAATAACAATTGTTGATGATACTGAGGTGATTGGGGGTGCCGAAGCAATTGGAAAACCTCATATATAAGGGGAGTTGAGGCCGCCCCGTGCCGATAATTGTGGCTACCGATTCGGCACCAAATTCTTCTTTATAATTAAGAAGTCTCCCGGCAACCGTATCTAGTGCCTCATCCCAGCTGATTCTCTGCCATTTGTTCTCTCCCCGCGCCCCAGCCCTCTTGAGAGGGTATTTAAGGCGGTCGGGATGATATAAAAGCTCAACTGACGCCCTGCCTTTAGGACAGATATAACCGCAGTTGGTAGGACAATCCGGATCTCCGGTAATCTCAACTACTCTGCCATCACGAATATGTACCAGAACGCCGCATACCCCGTGACACATGCGGCATGTGGACTTGACAACCTTTTCGCTGTGTTTTTTCATTAGTTAGGTATCTACTAAGCCTCTCTTGGCCTGCTCGTTAGCTTCTTTATATATATAATATATATGGTAATTTGCATCCAACCGCCGGCTTCAACCGAAGTTGTGCCGGCCGAGATACGGACACCATAAGTGTTTCAGGGCGTAATCCGGCATGACCATTTTAATCAGTTACATAACCCTTGTCAAAGTCAAGTAATTTTAACCAGCTTTCTTCTGGTTTATATAAGACACTGCTGTTTCCCGGGGACGGGTTTACTGACGGATTTTGTGAAATATAATATAATACCGTAATAGATAGATTCTATGTGCTAAGGAGATATTCGATGAGCAAGGTCTCTAACCATGAGCTTCAGTCAATGGCTGATGAGATAAGAGAGCAAGCAGCTCAATTGAGGGTTTTAACTTTCTTGTCTTTCATTTACACTGCCGACGTTGTAAACAGGTATCTGGATATCGAAATAGCCAGATATCCCGTTGGCCGAACCGGTTTCAGCGTTCTGCATAATCTGGTATTGCACGGTGGCACAATGACACCAACAAATTTAAGTGAGAGGATATTTCGCTCCAAGCATGCTGTGACCAGAGTGGTTGATAATCTTGAGAAACTGGGCTTCGTAAAAAGAGGTGCCATAGACAAAGACCGCAGGGTCAGAAAAGTTAGCATAACAAAAGAGGGGTTATCGTTTGTTAAAGAGTCGCAGGCTGCCGGGCAGCAACGCCTCGGTCATGTACTGTTACGCCCCCTGGATCAGAAACAGATAAAGGCGCTGGGCGTGATGATGAAACAAATCAGAGAACACACGCTTAAACTCATCACCAATTTGCAAACTGAGTGAGATAATGACGTGGTCAGAGGAATTAAGGCTTCAACGGAGCAAACATTTATCATAATATAAATATAGTTGCAATATGAATAATATACATTGAAAATTTAATAACTTTTTGATAGAATAAAACTCTAAATTTGTGGTAAACTTACTAGTTAAATCCATCACTACTTAAAGACTTAGCAGGAATTAGAAGGAGCTTTTTATATGGAAACTAAAAAGCAGATTCCTTGCCTTGAGGGGTGGTTTACCATGCCGCCGCAGGAGCCTCGAGTTATTGGAAACAGGTGTGGGTCTTGTGGTCATTACTTCTTCCCAAAAGTAACAAACTGCCGTAATCCCCTTTGTAAGAAAACGAAACCTCTGGAAAAAGTGCTGTTCAGCCGAAAGGGTAAGCTGGTTGCTTACACTGTCAATCATTACCCACCACCTCCTCCATATCACGCACCGGACCCGTTTGTACCTTTCGGTGTCGTCAGTGTCGAGATGCCGGAGGGTATAAGAATCGGGGGACAGGTTCCCAAGGGTGTCGACTTAAATACCCTGAAGGTAGGCATGGAGATGGAGACGGTGAGAGAGATACTCTATGAAGATGACCAGGGAAACGAGGTCTTGAGCTGGATGTTCCGACCGGTCACATCATAAAACAGCATTTCTCGTATAAATAATAGCAGAGGCTATGAATCCATAAAGGGAGAGAAAATATGAGAGAACTCGCTATCATAGGTATCGGGATACACACCTGGGGAAAATTTCCTGAAAAGAGTGTCCACGAACTGAACCTGGAAGTAGCTCAAATGGCGCTTAAAGACGCCAATATGGATTGGACCGACATACAGGCATTGTTTGCCGGGCAGGACCCCTGGGCCGGCATCCAGGGAATGCTGTCGGGGAATGTTCTGGCACAAGACCTTGGCATGACCGGGATACCGGTGACCAATAATTATAATGCCTGCGCCACCGGTGGTTATGCCCTGCGGGCAGCCCACCTTTACATAACCTCCGGCCTTATCGACACAGCCCTAGTCGTCGGTGGTAGTATCTCGCCAAAGGGCGCTTTCGGTACTACCCAGTATGATGAATTTGATGAGACTGACCTCGATAGCCAGCGGTTCAGAATCCTGGGGTCAGCCAATTTCACCGGGTTTGCCATGGCGGCACAGAGGCGAATGAATCAGTATGGCCTGACCGAGGAAGACCTCGCCCTGCAAAAAGTCAAGGCAAGCAAATTCGGCTCACTCAACCCCAATGCCCGGTACCGGAAAGTATATACCGCCGAAGAAGTATTGAATTCTCCTATGGTGGCTTATCCGATACATCTTTATTCGGTATGTGCTACCAGTGATGGTGCCGCCGCGGTTGTGGTATGCAGCACGGATGTAGCGAAAAAATATACCACCAAGCCGATTATTGTCGCTGGTATCGGGGCTTCAAACCCACAGTATCCCGTACCCGGCATGGGTGGTTTCGGCAGCGACTTCAGCGAAGTCCCCCCACCGAATGAGAATGATGCCGGCATAAAGTCAACCAGGAAGGCTTACGAGCAGGCCGGTATAGGACCTGAAGACTTAGACTTTGCCTGTGTCTACGACCTTACTGGGGCCATGGAAATACAATGGTACGAGGATATCGGACTCTGTAAGGAAGGCGAGGCTGAAAAACTGCTCAGGGAAGGAGCCACGTCACTGGGCGGCAGGATTCCGGTCTGCCCTGACGGCGGCTGTACCTCGCTGGGAGAGTGCATTCCGGCTCAAGCCCTCTCGCAGACCTACGAAGTGGTAACACAATTAAGAGGCGATGCGGGTGCGAGACAGGTGGAAGGAGCCAAGGTCGGCTTCTCGGTAAATTCAGGCAAACTGGGGAATTCCTCGGCTATTGTCTACAAGAGATAAATAATAGACCGGATTCTTACACTTATGACCTCAGGAGGATAGAGGATGGATTTTGAGCTTACGCCGGAGGAAAAGGCTTTCCAGAAGGAATTGTGTGAGTTCCTGGATAAGGAATGCAATGAGAATGTTGTGGCTGAGACGTTGTCTATGCAGGGGGCAGGACCCTACTCGAAGGAACTAATCCGTAAAATGGGCGCCAGAAGGTTGCTGGCTCCCAGATGGCCGGTAGAATATGGTGGTCGTGCCATGGGCGCCATGGCCGAGGCTATCAAGGTGGATGAGATAATCTCTCATCACGCCCCCTTTCCCCTCGACGGCGTTGAAATCGGCAATGCCCTCCTCATCAACGGAAACGAGGAACAGAAAAAGAGGTTCCTGCCGGGTGTTGCCAGCGGGGAGATCGACATTGCCCTCGGTTATACCGAGCCGAATGCCGGCTCTGACGTCGCCTCGGTCCAGCTCCGTGCTGTAGAAGACGGCGACCACTTTATCCTGAACGGGCAGAAGATATATAACAGCGAAGCGCACGTCTGCGAATATCACTGGCTGCTGACCAGGACGGACCCTACCGCCGAAAAAAAGCACCGGGGTCTTAGCATGTTCATAGTTGATTTAAAGAGCCCCGGAATTACGATACGCCCCTTGTATACAATGGCCGGGCTGAGAACAAACGAGGTCTTTTATGAAGACGTGCAAGTTCCCAAAGAAAATTTAGTCGGTGAGAAAAACGGGGGTTGGGTGGTTATTATGAGTGCCCTCTACGGTGGCGGCGGGGGAGGGGGCCTGGCTACCGGGACCAAGAAGGTTATTGATACCCTGGTGAAGTACGTCCTTGAAGAAAAACAGGATGCCGATGAAAACCCGTGGGTTCCGGAGACAATGGCGGACATTTATATCAAGACCCGCATCGGAGAACTAATGGGTCTTCAGGCAACCGCCTTCGCTGACCTCGGTGTGACCCCTCTCTATGGGGGTGGTGCTATGGCGTCACGCCTGCTCAGTGGTGATACGAGACGACTTCTATACAATACTGCCATGCAAATACTGGGGCCTTACAGTCAACTTGCCAAGGATTCCAAATGGGCGCCCCTGAAGGGTGAAATATTACGCGAGTATATGGATGCCCCTCGCTGGACCATTGTCCACGGTAGCCAGGAGATTCAGAAATTACTCATTGCCACCAGGGGCCTGGGATTGCCCAGAAAGTGATTTGCGGAAAGGAGTCTCATAGTGGACCCAAGACTCTCTGAAGAACAGGAAATATTGAGAAAATCAGCCCGTGATTTTCTAACCGAGAAGTGCCCCAAGTCTTTGGTCAGGGAAATGGAAAAGGATGAGAAGGGCTACTCTCCGGAACTATGGAAGGAGATAGCTGATCTGGGCTGGATGGGGCTTGTATTTCCGGAGAAGTACGGCGGAGGGGGTATGAGCTTCCTCGACCTGGCTATACTCCTCGAAGAGATGGGGCGGGCCTGCTTCCCCGGGCCCTTTTTCTCCACGGTGGTTCTCGGAGGCTTACCAATCCTGTATATTGGGACTGATGAACAAAAAGAAAAATACCTGCCCGAGATAATTAATGGCAAAGCAATCTTTGCCATGGCCTTAACTGAAGCCGATGGAACATATAATGCCTCCTCTGTTAAGGTCAAGGCTAATGCAGACAACGGTAACTATGTCATCAATGGCACCAAGCTATTTATCCATGATGCCTACGTTGCCGATTACTTTATATGCGTGGCCAGAACGGATGATAAAGCCAAGGACGAAGATGGGATTACCATTTTTATAGTTGATGCCCAGAGCCCGGGAATAAGTATTACCGTATTAGATACTATTGCCAGGGATAAGCAATGTGAAGTAGTCTTCGATAATGTAAAAGTACCCAAAGAGAATATCCTCGGTAAGCTGAACCAGGGTTGGAGTGAAGTACAGAAGATAATCGAACGTGCCGCTATCGCCAAGTGCTGTGAGATGCTGGGGGGTATGGAGGCGGTGCTGGATATGACGGTAGCCTATGTTAAAGAAAGAATACAGTTTGATGTACCTGTCGGTGTTTTCCAGGCAATACAGCACCACTGTGTTTATATGTTGCTGGAAGTTGAAGGCTCCAGGGCAGGTACTTATGATGCAGCCTGGAGGATAAGTACCGGGCGCCCCTACTCCGATGAAGCGGCTATAACCAAGGCCTGGGTAAGCGATGCCTACCAGCGTGTTGTTGCTTTAGGTACACAATCACACGGGGGTGTCTCTATCATGGAAGACCACGACCTGCCGCGGTATTTCAGGCGGGCCAAGGCCGCTGAGCTTCTCTTTGGTGATGCTCGGTTTCATAGAAAAACTGTAGCCCGAAAACTGGGTTTTAAGTTAGCCTGAATTTCTGGAACGTTATATCGAATTTGATTTTTAGCCAGAGGCATAATAAAATCACGTTGCTGTAACGACATTATTCTTATCTGTGAAGGAGGGGGCTAATGGCGAAATATGCGGTTCGGCCATTCGGTGGACCGGAAGCGGTTGACTGGTCGGAGAGGATAAATACAGCTCGCATGAGAGAGGAAAGACTGGCCAAAGCCCAGGCTTCCTTGAAGAAACATGGTATAGCTGCCTGTCTGTTAATGCGACCCGAGAACATGCGGTATGTGACCAGCACCAAGGCGGTCAACTTCATTGACCAGCTGAGATACACCGTAGCCTTTGCGGAACATGACCCCATAGTTTATGAGCTGCCGCCCGGAAACCTCTTTGGGCAATGCCCCTGGGTTAAGCCGGAGAACCTTAAGCTCGCGATACTCTGGGCTGATGAAGCTTGCGGGCCGGATGCTACCTGGGAAAGGGCACAGAAATTCGCTCAATCCATCAAGCAGGACCTGAAAGAAAAGGGACTGGAAAAGGAAAAACTGGGCATTGACAAGCTCGATGAACCCGGCCAGCAGGCACTAAGGGAGGCAGGCATCGAGACCGTTGACGTTATGACCGCGATGTTAGAAGCACGGGCGGTAAAAACAGAAGACGAGATTAACTGCCTGATGATGGCCGTAGCTATATCCGAGGTAGGCTGGTACGCTGCATACGAAGCCCTCAAACCGGGTGTGCTCGGTCGGGATGTCATTGCTGCCGCCAATAGAGCCATGTATGCCGCTGGTGCCGAAGATGTCTGGGGAGTGCTGGGTGGTGCCCGCAACACCGGGATAGTGCAGGTAGGCGACGTCATTACCATTGACTTTTGCCGCATTACCTACCTGGGTTATAACACATGCTACTATCGCAACATCATCGTCGGTCGCAAGCCCAACCAGAAAGAGATGGACCTGCACAAGCGGAGCTACGAGCGGGTATACAACGTTATCGAGGCTATCAAGCCCGGAGTCTCCACCGCCGATGTCGCCAAACACTGGCTGCCCGCGAAGGAAAGGGGTTACCCCACCGAGGAGTATACCTGGTGCGAAGACCTGGCCCATGGCCTGGGACTTTGGCTCTACGAATACCCGACCATCAACCGGCTCTGGTCATTCGATTATCCCATGACCCTGGAGAAGGGCATGACTATGGCTGTGGAGGCCATGGAGTTCGACCCGGCAGTCGGCAGGACCAAGCTAGAGGAGATGATTGTGGTCGGCGATGACGGCGCCGAGATTATGACCAAGATGCCGATTAAGGATATGATGATAGCGAGTCCTATAATCACAGCCTGATAGAGGCTTATGAGATTGGACAATTAAAGGAGGTACACATGATATACACAGAAGTTCCCAAGACCTGGGATGGTGAAGCAGATATAGTTGTTGTAGGTGGTGGCAATACCGGTATACCGGCAGCCATTACGGCACATGACAAGGGAGCCAAGGTAATCGTGCTGGAGACTTCTGGCGGTATGGCCAGCAGTCTGGCTATGATTGTCGGTGGCACGCCCTTCACCGGTACAGACCTTCAGAAAGCCGAGGGTATTGAGGACTCCCCTGACCAGCTTTATGAGGAAGCTGTTAAGGTCAGTGGTGGTGACCCGGAACTCTGGAGAGCAGTGGCAGACCGACAGGAGGAAGTCTACGAATGGCTAAAATCCCTGGGTGCCAAACCGGAAAAAGTGCTTCTGGCTCCGGGACACCTCGTCAGGCGCTCGATCAAATTTGAAGGGCATGGCGCCGCTCTCTGCAAAATTCTCCGGAATGCCCTGGAAAAGACGGGGATTGATGTCCGGTACAAGCATCGCGCCAGAAAACTGATCGTCGATAAAGGCCGGGTCATCGGTGTCACCGCCGAGTCTGGCGATAAAATTACTAACTTCAAGGCCAGGAAAGCCGTAATTCTCGCCACCGGTGGCTTCTGTCAAAATCTGGAAATCGTGAAGGAGTTTGGACCGCATTTTGCTGATTTAGTTCCCACGGCGCCTAAAACCCATCAGGGTGACGGTCTGAAAATGGCTATGGCCATAGGCGCAGGGACGGACGGTCTGGGCCTGGCGGTATGTCCGTCTTTGCCTGTAGGTGCCGAGACTCTTCAATTCGTTAATGCGGGCATACAGGGCGGCATTACCGTGGACAGGTGGGGGAAGAGGTTCGGTAATGAGGCTACAGAAGAACTGGGTACATACACTGAAAAGCATAAGATATGTCTGGACCGTGACTCGACCGGTCTGCACATCAGTATTTGTGACCAGGCGATAAAGGACCTCAATGAGCCGCCGGCAACCCCTCCTCGCGAACCGATTTACAAGGCGGATACTGTTGAGGAACTTGAGAAACAACTCGATATTCCTGCCGGAAACCTGAAGGCGACCATTGACAAGTACAACTCTGATATCGAGAAGTACGGTTATGACAGAGAGTTCGGTAGGAAGCTGCAGGGTATGTATTGGCCGAATTTGCCGGTGATGAAACTGGATCATCCTCCGTTCTATGCTGTAAAAAACAAGATTTGCCTGACTTCGATGAAGGGTGGCTTGAGAATCAACGCGAAATGCCAGGTAATCGACCAGTTCGGCGATGTGATGCCAGGACTTTTTGCAGCCGGAGAGCTAACCGGAGGCTTGGAGCGCATACCCCACCATTACTACACCGGGAGAATGACCTTGCAGGCCTTTACGCAGGGAAGAATCGCCGGAGATGTTGCCGCCGACGAACCCAGCAACTGAGCGTCGCCGGATATTCGAGTCGAAATAAAGAGATAGTGACATAATGAAGTGGCAGGACAAGTACCGCGACAAATTACTGACGGCTAAAGAAGCGGCCGGACTGATAACCTCCGGCTCCGATGTCATCTTTGCCATGATGGACCAGCCCAAGGATATCATGACGGCAGTAGCTGAGCGATATAATGAGCTGGAGAATGTAACCCTGACTTCTCACTGGGTAGAAGACTATCCATTTCTTCACCCCAGTAAGTATCCCGAAATGGAAAAAGCGTTCCGGATCAAAGACCCCATGACCCTGAGGACCACCCGGGAGGAGGTGCGTAACAGGAAAATCGACTACCAGCCAACTGTCTTCGGGCTGAGCAATGGCGAGCGGCAGGAATGCGCCGACCGGGGTCGGCTGTACCACTTTAAGGATTTCTTCTATTTCAAACTCACTCCACCCGATGAAAATGGTCGTTGCAGCTTCGGGCCGCATCCCTGGTACACACCAAGTGTTTGCCGAACGGCAAAAGTAAAGGTTGCCGAAATCGACCCTAACCTTGCATGGGTATACGGCGAATACGTGAATATTGATGACATTGACTATCTCGTTGAATCTCCGGAAGTAGGAAGATTAGGAGGCTCGGAACTCCTGGGACAAACGCCACCCCCTGAAGAATTTGAGATAGCCCAGGTCATCGGTGCCAATGCCGCCTCTTTAATCAATGACGGCAATACCCTGCAGATTGGGGTGGGTACGGCCGCTGAGGCAATCAGGGACTTCCTTGGCGATAAAAATGACCTCGGCATCGACAGCGAGGTTATATATTCCTATACTATTGATCTGGTCAAGCGTGGCGTCATCACCGGTAAGAAGAAAAATGTCGATACCGGGAAGGTTACCTGTGCTAACCTCCAGTTATACGGCTATAATGAGCCTGCCAGCATTGAATCTCTAGCCTATGTCAGGGAGAACCCGGCATTTTTATTCCGGGATATCTCTACCCAATGCAATGTCGGCAGAATTGCCTCACAGGACAACATTGTAGCCATAAATAACATCCTGGGGGTAGACCTCCTGGGACAGGTTGTCATTACCCACCTCGGCCCCACGCCCATCACCGGTCCCGGTGGACAGGTGGACTATTGCATCGGCGCTCATTATTCCAGGGGAGGTCGCTCCATATCCATGCTGAAGTCCACAGCTCTTGATGGAAAAGTGTCGAGGATAGTGCCCAAATTCGAGGCAGGCACCGTCATAATGATTCCCATGGTCTACCTCGATTACCTGGTTACCGAGTATGGAATTGCTAACTGCGATTGTAAGAGCCGGAGGGAGAGGGCGGAGGCGATAATCTCGGTAGCCCACCCCGATTTTCGGGACGAGTTAAGGCAGGCCGCCAAAGAAATGTTCTATCCATAGTATTATCATTTAAGGTATCATATATACTGATATATGAATATACAATTTTTCATTATCCACAGGTTATATTATAGTTACCTGAGAATTTACCATCTGGTAAAGATTGAGGAGGGCAAGAAATAGTGCAGATAAAAGAAGACTTAACGGCGATAGTTGGTGCTACCAATGTATCTGATGACCCCGAAGCCCTTCTATCTTATTCCAAGGACTGCAGTATCAATACTCCCGGTACCCCCAATTACATAGCCAGGCCAAAGAATACGGATGAAGTTCAGAAGGTTGTTCAACTGGCCAATAAGACCGGGGTACCGATTGTGCCCATTAGCTCCGGTATCCATTTCAATGGGAATACCATCCCAGTTCAAGGTGGGATAGTGCTGGATATGAGGCGGATGAACAAGATTCTGGATATCAATGATCGAAACAGAATGGCAAGGGTCGAGGCCGGCGTTACCTGGGAGCAATTGCAACCAGAACTGGAAAAGTTTGATATGATGGCTATATCGCCCCTGTTGCCCCACCACCAGAAATCAGCACTGATAAGTCATCTTGAGAGAGACCCGGCTCTCATCCCGAAATTTGAGTATACCGACGCCCTGGTCACTGTAGAGGTGGTCCTTCCTGAGGGTGAAATATTCAAAACCGGTTCAGCCTCTGTCCCTGGCTTCCCGGATAAGAGCTTCGCGCAAGGTGTCAATCCTTCAGGTCCGGGCAATATGATGTGGACTCGAATGCTACAGGGTGCTCAGGGAACTCTGGGGGTAGTAACCTGGGGGCAGTTCAAGATTGAATACAGGCCGAAGGTCAATAAGACATACTTCATTCCGTTTAATAGTGTTGAAGATGCTGTTAAGGTTGTGTCAAGGGTTCAGCGACGCATGATAGGTCAAGAGTGTCTAATACTGAATAATGTCGATATGGCGGCTATCCTGGCTAGGCAATGGCCTGGAGATTTCAATGCGCTGAGAGAAAAGCTGCCGCCGTGGACATTGATTCTGGTACTGGCTGGAGGTGTAAGGTTCCCCGAAGAGAAGATAGAATACGAGGAAGACGCATTAAATGAGGTGGCTAAGGAATTATCTATCAAGGACCTGCTGACTTCACTGCCCGCAGCTCCCGGCGTAGAAAAGGACATGGCCGATATGCTGCGCAGTGCCTGGCCAGGAGACAGGAAATACTGGAAGCTGGCTTACAAGGGTGGTTGCCAGGACCTTTTCTTTCACACGGTGATGGGTAAGGCATTGTCATTCTCCCAGGCAATCGGTGATATAGCTAACAAACACAACTATCCTGCAAAAGACTTGGGTTTCTACGTTCAACCGGTAGTCTATGGCGGTGCCTGCCACTTTGAGTGTAACTTGTATTATGATCCTGACAGTTCTGAAGAAATGGACAGGATTAGGCAGGTATACACCGAGGCAGCCAAAGCCGTGCTGGATCAAGGAGGTTTTTTCTCGAGGCCTTATGGTTTGGTAGCCGGTATGGTTTATCAGCGTGCGGCTGATTATGCTACAGAGTTAAAGAGAGTAAAGAAACTGATGGACCCCAACAATATCATGTCACCGGGGAGATTATGCTTCTAAAATGAAAATATTCCGAGGAGAAAGCCATGTTATCAGTTGATGAGTATACACGCCAGGCAAAGATGTGCATGAGATGCACATTCTGTAAGTTTATAGACCTTAACTGGGTAAAAAGTTTAAGATTTTCGCGGCAGTGTCCTATTGACACGAGGTATGCCTTTAACCTTTTCTCTCCACACGGTTTACTGCATTCTGCGTTAGCTGAGTTAGATGGGACGCTGGAATTTACTCCCAAGCTGATGGAAGCATTGTATCAATGCACCCTTTGCGGTGCCTGTGATGCCCGGTGCAAACGTAATCTGGATATCGAGGTGCTTCAGGTAATTGAAAATCTGCGGATAAGGTGCGTTGAACAGGGCAAGGGTCCCATGCCCGAGCACAGGGTCATGGCGGACAACATCCGCAAGACCAGGAACGAATACGGAAAGCCCCATGAAGACCGCCTGAAGTGGCTTGATGGTATCAAACCGGCACAGAAAGCGGACATCGTCTATTTTGTTGGCTGTAACTCGGCTTACAAACAGCCAGAGCTGGCTCGAAATACGGCAAGAATTCTCAGTCACAACGGAACTGAGTTTATGCTTCTGGCAGACGAGTGGTGTGCCGGTAATTACGTGCTTGCCACCGGTCAGGTAGACCTGGCCCGGGAGCTGGCCGAGCATAATGTGAAGGCTATCCAGGAGTCGGGGGCCAAGACGGTGATAACCAGCAGTGCCGAGGTCTACAAAAGCCTTAAGGTGGATTTCCCCAGACTGCTCGGAAAATCGACAGAAGATATGCCGTACACTCCTCTTCACATTACGGAGTATCTCAACCAGTTAATGCAGGACGGTAAGCTGGAGTTCAAGAAGAATGTCAGGATGAAGGTAACCTACCATGACCCGTGCAACCTTGGACGGCTCAGTGAACCCTGGCAGGAGTGGGTACCAAACTATGTACGCGTTATCCCGATAGGTAAGGTATGGCGCCGGGGTGATAGAGGCATTTATGACCCCCCGAGGAATATCCTTAAAGGTATTCCCGGCATAGAGGTTATCGAAATGGAGAGGTCCAGGAGTAATACCTGGTGTGCCGGCAGTTGTGGTGGGACAGAGCTGGCATTCCCCGATTTTGCCATGTGGACAGCCGGAGAAAGAATCGAGGAAGCACAGGCAACTGGTACCGACGCGATAGTGACCGCCAGTCCAGATGTCAAAGAGCTTCTTACAAAGGCAGCTGCAGCCAAGAAGGCAAATATGGCTGTCTATGATATTACTGAAATAATATATAAAGCGATTTAGCTTTAAAGGAGTTAATTATGGCTTTATCTAAAGAGGCCTATCAGGCATTAGAATCCGTTGTAGGTCCGGAGTGGGTCAGTGATGACCCGGCAATTCTTGAGGCTGACCACGTGGGTGGTGGTGTTCATGGTGGCGGTGATATAAAAAGGCCAGCCTGCAGTATCCAGCCGGAAACTGCTGAAGAAGTCCAGGGGATAATAAAAGTATGCAACAAGTATATGATACCCTTTTCGGCAACCACTACCAATCCGCCACCCGGACTGGATAGAGAAGGTGTTATCTTCATCGACCTCAAGAGGATGAGGAAGATGGTAATAGACGAGGAGAATTTATATGCCACTGTTGAACCCGGCGTATCTTTCGCGGCTCTTCAGGGCGAGTTGTTCAAGAAGGGACTGGTAACCTTTGTCCCGATGTGCGGCGGCAATGTTTCTGTGCTGGCGAATTCCCTCAATGTCGGTGAGGGTGCTATATCCTACCGTTATGGTGACAGGGGTTACCGACGGATATTAGCTGCCGAATGGGTAACCGCCGACGGTGAAATACTACGGATCGGGTCAAGTGCTTTACAGGATGATTATTTCTGGGGAGAAGGCCCGGGACCTGACCTACGCGGTATGATGGCAAGTTCCAATCTGGAAAGCCCGACGACACGTGGTATCTGCACCAAGATTGGTATCAGGGTTTTTCCGTTTGTCAGTGAGAGACTGGAGCCTACCGGGGATGCACCCGTGACTACGCTTATGCTGCCGCAAAACAGGTTCAGGTACTATAACTTTATCTTCGATAACAAGGAAGATGCTATCGATGCCATATATGAAATTGGCAAATGTGAGATAGGATTGTTCGTCATGACGGTACCTCCCTGGTTTTTTGCTATGGCCAGAGCCAGAGGCAGTGCTGAAGTACTGACGGGGGCTGCCGGTTTCTGGGATTACTGGGAAAATCACGAAGCCCCACTTATCCGTGAAAATCCAAACCGGACAACCTGCCGGGCATTACTTTACGGTATCGGCTCAGACAAGCGTCTGGCTTATGAGGAGAAGGTATTGCAGGACATTTGCGCCAAGTATGGTGTTGAGGCGAGGGCAAGCCGAAGAACCACGGATGAAACTCACTTTATGTCCGCAGATGCCATCGTTTCCAATCTCGCCGGGGGAAGGTTCACCTCAGTCATCCTGTTCGAATCTCTGGACCACGCTTACAAGTGCGCCGGTATTGTTAACGTAAATACCAGGAAGCATGTACCTCCGGTACTGGATGATTACGGAACCACAAACTGGTTCCTTCCCTTTGAAATGTGTCATATATGCAAGCTGGAATGTCTCCGTTTTGCCTCGGTAGAGGATGCCGGTGAACTGGCACTGTTGATGCAGGATTGCCATAAAGACTTTGTAGATGTAGGTGCTTATCCGGTAAGACCCGCAGCGGAGCTTTATGGACCAAAGTGGGAAAACTACCCCGAAAAGACCAGGAAGTTCAAGCAACTTTTAGATCCGAATAATGTTGCCCCACCAACATCGTGAAAGAGTATCAATAATTTAAATTAAGAAGGGGCGAAGTGAGGAGGCGATATGTTAAAGACAGCGCGCGAGTACATTGAAAGCCTGCGTCAACTGAAGCTAAATCTGTATCTGCTTGGCGAAAAGGTCGAGGACTGGGTCAATAACCCCATCATCAGGCCCTCAACCAATGCGGTAGCCATGACCTATAAGCTGGCCCACGAACCGAAGACCGAGGCCCTGGCCGTCACGGAGTCCATGCTTACGGGGAAGAAGGTCAACAGGTTTAACTCCCTCTTCAAGAGCCCGGACGACATGATATGCAAAGTGAAGTTGCAGAGGGAGATGGGGCAGCGAACGGCCTGCTGCTTCCAGAGGTGTGTCGGCATGGACGGAATTAATGCCACCTTCAGCACCACCTATGAGATTGACGAAAAGTACGGCACTGATTATCACCAGAGGTTCCGGAAGTGGCTGGAATATATCCAGGAGAACGATTTATGTACCGCCGGTGCCATGACCGATGTCAAGGGACACCGGGGTGTGGCCCCCAGCCAGCAGGATGACCCGGATATGTTCGTTCATATTGTTGAACGTCGGGACGACGGTGTGGTTATCAGGGGGGGCAAGGCCAACATCACCGGAACGGTGAATTCTCACGAAATGCTACTCATGCCCACGCTCAGGATGCTGGAGGATGATAAGGACTATGCCGTCTGCTGCGCCGTACCCACCGATGCCGAGGGTATAACTCATATCTACGGGAGGCAGTCCTGCGATACTCGTAAGCTCGAGGAGGGAGAAATAGATGTCGGCAACTACGGCTTCGGCGGACATGAGACTTTAACTGTCTTCGAGGATGTGTTCGTCCCCTGGGAACGGGTCTTTATGAACGGCGAATACGATTTCTCCATCATGCTGGTGGAGAGGTTCGCCGCCTATCACCGGCAGAGCTACGGCGGCTGCAAACCCGGTATTGCCGATGTCCTCATCGGCGCCACCGCATCCATGGCCGATTATAACGGCGTGCGCCGGGCTTCTCATGTCAGGGACAAAATCGGGGAGATGATTCACCTCTCCGAGACAATACATGCCTGCGGCCTGGCCTGTGCCCACCAGGGCTGGAAGACCAAGGCGGGCAATTACCAGTCAGATATACTCCTGTCCAATGTCTGCAAGCTCAACACCACCCGGTTCCCCTACGAGATTACCCGGCTGGCCGAGGACATTGCCGGTGGTATCCTGGTCACCACACCCTCGGAGAAGGACTTCAGGCATCCGCAGATAGGTAAAATCGTTGATAAGTACCTTAAAGGCGACCCCGCCTACTCCACCGAGGATCGCTACCGCATGCTGACGCTCATCCACGCCATGTGCTTCGGCGTGGTTGCCCCCAGCTATCATACCGAGTCCATGCATGGCGCCGGCTCACCGCAGGCGCAGAAGATTATGATTGAGCGCGAGACGGATATGGAAGCCAAGCAGCGCTTCGCCCGCAGTATCGCGGGCATTGACCAGCGGGAAGACCCGCTCGGTTAAAACAGGAAAAGGAGGTAAAACACTATGTCTTACTTTCTGAGTCCTAAAAAAATCCTGTTTGGTAGGAACATGCTGAAAAGGCTGGGTACCGAGCTTGAAGGCCGCGGCGATAAGGCCGTCCTGATTACCGACAAGAACATGGTCAAGCTCAGCGGAGAGCTTGTCGAGACGGTCAAAAGCGCTGGCTATGAAGTAAAAATCTGGGACGGAGCGGAGCCGGAACCTTCGACAAAGGGTGCCATCGAGGCCAGCGGTGTGCTCAAGGAGTTCAAACCCCAGCTGGTTATCGGCTTCGGCGGGGGTTCGGTCCTGGACACTGCCAAGGCGGCCTGGGTGCTCTACGAGAATGAGGAAATCGTCCCTGCTGAAATCACCGCAGTCAACGTAAAAACCAAGCTTACCCCGCAGAAGAAAGCCAGGTTCATGACCGTTCCCACGACCAGCGGCACCGGCTCTGATGTCACCTGGGCTATAGTGCTGTCGGAGGCTGCCGAACACCGCAAGATAGGGTTTGCTAATACGGAAATAGTGCCCGATATTACGCTGCTGGTACCTGAGTTTACCGCCGGCATGCCCAAAGCGTTGACGGCAAGTACCGGACTGGACGTCCTGGGCCACGCCCTCGACGGCTACACCGCCCGGCAGCAGACCGATTTCAGTGACGGACTCTGCCTGCAGGCCATGAAGCTGGCTTTTGAGTGGCTTCCCAAAGCATACAAGGATGGTGATGACCTCACAGCCAGGGAGAAAATGCAGAATGCCGCCACCATAGCCGGACTGGGTTTCGGCAACAGCAATACCTCGCTCTGCCATGCCTTGGCACATACGCTCGGGGCTACCTTTAACATACCTCACGGGCGGTCGGTAGGCATTGTGTTACCGTATTCGTTGGAGTATATCACCTCGAATCCTCCCATTGAAGGTGCTCCCGATCCGGTGGTGAGGCTCGGTACCGCCGCCAGATTTGTCGGGATTAAAGATGAATCAGATAAAGAAGCCGTTAAAAAACTGATTCAGAAATTGAGAGACCTGGCTAAGGAAACGGGCGAGCCTCTGAGCCTGAAGGAGGCTGGTATCACGGAGCAACAGATGAACGATAATCTGGATACTTTAGTGGATCTCGCCAGCAAGGATGTCAACATGTACTCCAGTCCCTGCGAATGCAAGGATGAAAAGCTCCGCCAGCTTTTCCAAAATATATGGGCCGGTAAATAACCGCTCGCACCCGAAATTTAGCAAAAGAGGTATAAAATATGCCGGTTTGCACGGTCGGTGACATCAATATTGATTACAGAGTCTTCGGCGAGGGTTTCCCGCTGGTCTTAAGCCATCCTTTCTCGGCCAGCCTTGAGTTCTGGACGAACCTGATTCAGAGCCTGCCACCCAGATATCAGGTTATCGCCTATGATGTCCGCGGACACGGCCTGTCCTCTGCACCAGCCGGAGAAGAGAATTACACTCTGGATATCCTCGTTGAAGACCTGCACAACCTGCTCGAGCACCTGGGAGTAAAACTAGCCTACGTGGGCGGTTTATCGCTAGGCGGCGCCATAGCCCTGGGTTACACAGGCCGCCACCCCGATAGGGTGAAAGTATTGCTTATGTTTGATATTCACGGAGGCTTCTTCACACCTCCGGATTCTACAGTACAGACCGCTATGACCGAAGGGCGGGAAAAGGGGGAAAAATATGCCCTGGAAAGGGGTATGACCGATTTCGCCCGGCGCCAGATTACCACCGGGACTGCTTTCCCTCCCGTCCCCAAGGATGCTGCTCTTGAGGAGCAATACATCGAAAGAATGTCCAGGTTTCCGGTCAACGGCTATATCGGGGTTGGCCGTGCCAAGCCATGGGAGGCTGAATGGCAGCGCCAGGTCGCTGATGAAATCAGTGTACCAACCCTGATTACCGTTGGTAGCGACGACCTGGAAATGGTAACAGCGGGCACCAGGATATTACACGAGCATATAAAGGGCTCGCGTTACGTGATTATAAAAGGTTCGGTTCATGAAACAGCGCGGTGGCGCCCCGATGTGTTTAATCAGGCTGTTATTGATTTTCTCGAGGTGGTAGAGGCGGGTAAATCGGTGGCGGGAGAAATAACGGTGTACTAGAGCACACGATGATAAAAATTAAGTATATTATAAATTCTTGGAGGGAAAATGACACTGAAAAAGAATAATCCCGTAAAAGTAGCCAGTGGTGAAAAAAGCGTTTGTAAAGGGCTCGGTTTCTGCTCAATATCGGGGGATGCGAATTCCTCCGTTATTGATGTCAAGAGTGGGAAAATCGTCAGGATAAGACCGCTGCATTACGACTGGAAATACAGCCCCGAAGATTTCAAGCCGTGGAAGCTGGAATCACGCGGCCAGACCTTTGAGCCAAGCATGAAATCGCTGATAGGTCCTTTCAGCCTGGCCTATAAGAAGCGGGCCCTGTCTCCCAACAGGATTCTGTATCCGTTAAAGAGGGTGGACTGGGATCCCAACGGGGAAAGAAATACTCAAAATAGAGGCAAGAGCGGATATGTCAGAATCTCCTGGGACGAAGCACTTGACATAATTGCCAGCGAACTCAAGAGAGTTATCAAGAAGTACGGGCCATATGCCGTACTTGCCCAGGCTGATGGCCACGGTGAAACGAAAACCGTACATGCCGCCCATGGCTGCCAGCGACCGTTACTTGACCTTCTGGGGGGTCATACCATACAGATGAGGAATACAGATAGCTGGGAAGGGTGGTACTGGGGCGGTAAACATATCTGGGGCTGTGAGAATCTGGGCCAGATGTATCCTTTAACCAATGTCATACCGGATATAGCGGATTACTCCGAGCTTGTACTGTTCTGGGGTTGCGACATGGAAACTACCCCCTGGGGCTGGCAGGGCCAGCTGCCAAGTCGGTTGTGCTACTGGTTTACCGAGCTGGGAATAAAGCAGGTATATGTTTGCCCGGACCTGAATTATGGGGCAGCGGTTCATGCCGATAAATGGATACCAATATTGCCCAATACCGATGCCGCCATGCACTTGGCCATTGCCTATGTATGGCTTACTGAGGGTATTTATGACAAAGACTATATAGCAACGCATTCATTTGGGTTTGATAAGTTTGAAGAATACGTTCTGGGCAAGGAGGACGGAGTCGCCAAAACCCCCAAGTGGGCGGAGGGAAAGTGCGGTGTACCGTCCAGGATTATCAAGGCCTTGGCCAGGGAGTGGGCATCGAAAAAGACCTCAATAGCGCACGGTAACGGTGGTTCCGCTATCAGAGGGCCTTTCTCGACCGAACCTGCCAGGCTGGAGATCGGTCTGCTGGGCATGCAGGGACTGGGCAAACCCGGTTCACACTTCATTAAAATGATTGAATGGGGCCTGTTTTTTGATAAGGGCTGGCATCCACTACCACAAGCGATTGAGCAGCCAGACGTGAACGCTGGCAGTCATGGACAGAGAGTACTCAGCGAGGCAGTAAAGCGGGGAATGGCTATAGATGGTGAGACGATGGACCGGCACTGGCCAAAGCAACTCATACCCAAAACCCTTATTCATGATGCCATCCTCAATCCTCCTCTCACCTGGTACGGTACGTCCAGCGCCGGCTTTCCGCGTGACGACCAGTTTGTTCAATACAAGTACCCCGTAGACGGGTGCTCCGAGATACACATGATATGGTCCGACACACCCTGTTTACTGACCTGCTGGAACGACAGTAACAGCACCGTTAAAGCATACCAGAGCCCTAAAATTGAGTTTTTTCTGGTACAGCACCCCTGGATGGAGAATGACTGCCTCTTCGCTGATATTCTCCTGCCGGTTAATACCAAGTTCGAGGAAGAGGATATAGCTACGGATACCTTCAGCGGCCAGTTTAATACGGCTATGTATGAGGAAAAGTGTATCGAGCCCAAAGGGGAGTCTAAGACAGACTACGAGATAGTCTGCATGATAGCTGAAAGATTGGGCCTGTTGAAAGAATACACACGTGGTCGTTCTTTCGAGGATTGGATCAAGTTCGGCTTTGATAATTCGGAATTGCCTCCCCTAATCAGTTGGGAAGAACTCAAAGAGAAAGGCTACTATGTTGTACCTACTGACCCTGACTGGAAGAGGCATAAGCCCGGCTTAAGGCCCTTTGCCGAAGACCCGGAGAAAAATCCCCTGAATACACCTTCTGGGAAGATAGAGTACTATGCCCAGACTCTGGCAGAGCACTTCCCTGATGATGACGAGAGGCCGCCAGTTCCGCACTGGATTGAAAAGGGTTCTGGCCATGATGAAGCCCTTTCCAGTGAAAGGGCCGAAAACTATCCTCTACTTCTAATGTCCAACCACGGCCGGTGGCGGGTTCATGCCAATCTCGATGATATAAGTTGGTTCCATGAGATTGAGACGTGCAAGGTTATCGGGCCGGACGGATACCATTACGAGCCTATCTGGATTAATCCGGTAGATGCTGCCAAGAGGGGCATTGCTCGCGGAGACGTGGTTAAGGTATTCAACGAGAGGGGTGCTGTCCTCGTCGGTGCTTATGTAACGGAGAGGATAAGGCCAGGCGTGGTATATGTAGACCATGGTGCCAGATATGACCCGCTAATTGTGGGTGAGCTTGATAGAGGCGGTGCTATTAACACCATTTCTCCACATAGTGTTACCTCCAAGAATTGCGTCGGGATGGCTACCAGTGGCTATCTAGTGGAAGTAGAGCGTGCCGACCTGGATGAGCTGAGGCAGCAATTTCCTGAAGCCTTTAACAGGCCATATGATAGAGCTACGGGGCAGGTAATAGAGCGGGTTATGGCTTGAGTGCCGCCAGTCTGGTTATTCGGCTTTCCCTCTTTCTGGCTATCATCATAAAGGCTCGGGGGACATCCGCCATCAGGGATTTTGATTGTTCGGCGGCATCCGAATAGAATTTTATAATTGTCTTTTCAATCTCTGTGGCCTGTTCCAGAATATCAGCGTAGTCGGCCTCTTCCTGTATGTCGACTCTCAGGGCATAATCGTCCGTTTCTATATTAAAAGCAAAACCGCCCTCGATGGCATCGGTGATAACTCCGTAGTAGGCTCTCTCAATCTGGTCTATATACTTCTTGTTCTCTTTAGCGAATGAGAGGAAGGCCTCGGCATCTCTGGTATTTCGTTGAGCTAAACTCTCGTAGAATTCAGCTGCGTCATTTTCGAGTTTCTTGGCGAAGGTGATGCCCTCGGAAGCTGTATGTAGTATCATTTGCTGTTTACCCTAGTTTTAAAACCACCTCTGAATAACCACTTTGCTTTCTGTAAAGAAGCGGACCGCCTCTTGCCCCTGCGTGTGCAATACTCCAAAGAATGAGTCTTTCATGCCGCTGAACGGGAAGAAGGCCATAGGTGCAACTATGCCGATATTAATACCCACATTGCCGCTAGTAATATTATATTGAAACTCTCTGGCACTTTGGCCACTCGTCGTAAAGATGGAGTTACCGTTACCGTATCGGTTAGCATTGGTAATCTCTATCGCTTCGTTCAGGTCTTTCACCCGTATGACACTCATTACCGGGCCAAAAATTTCTTCGGAGGCTATCGTCATATCCGGTGTAACATCCTCGAAGATGGTTGGACCGAGAAAGCATGTTTCTGGATAGTCGCCTGTGATATTTATATTCTTTCTGCCATCGAGCCTGAGCTTTGCCCCCTGTTTTATACCGCTCTCAATATATCTTATGATGTTATCCTTTTTTGCCTTGTCACGCACCGGCCCCATCTGAACTGATTCATCAAGTCCGTAACCAATCCTTATTTTTAAGGTCTGTTCGACAACCCTGTCCATAAAACCTTCATAGAACGCATCGTCATCACCGACAATAACGGCATTGGCGGCTGACAGGCAACGTTGCCCGGTATTACCGAAAAACGATGTCATCATAGCCGCTATGGTTCTATCTATATCACAGTCAGGCATGATTGTCATGAAGTTCTTGGCACTGGCCTGAGCGATATATTTCTTGCCTGTCTCACCACACTTCTTGCAGATAACGTCTCTGGCTGTTGAAGTGCGCCCGACGAAGGTTATTCCCTTAACGTCTGGATGTTCCAGCATTCGGCTGACCACGGCCTTTTCACCGTTGACCACGTTCCATACTCCAGGTGGGAAACCGGCTTCTTCTACTAATTCGGCCAGCCTCGTTTGACTGTTGGGAACCTCCGGCGATGGTTTGATAATAACGCAGTTCCCGGTAGCTACCGCATACGGTGCCGACCAGAGTGGAATCATAAAAGGGAAGTTGAATGGACCTATAATACCGAAAACTCCCAGCGGTGTTGGAATTACCCACTCGTCGATACCGCTGGCGATATCCTCAGAATAGTATCCCTGCATCAGAGTAGGGATACCGCAGGCGACCTCGACGTTCTCGATGCCACGCCTTGTCTCGCCTCTCGATTCGTCTATCGTCTTGCCGTGCTCCTGTGTCTGGATTCGACTCACTTCCTCAAAATTTTCTTCCAGCAACTCTTTCAACCGGAAGAGAATTCTCGATCTCGCCAGCGGGGTTGTTCTTCTCCAGTCGGGAAACGCTTCTTTCGCTGCCTCTACCGCAGCATCCATTTCTTCGGCGGTCGAGATGGGGACTCTGGAAATCGTCTGGCATGTAGCCGGATTTACTACATCGATAACTTCACCTTTTGATTCCACCCATTCGCCGTCAATATAGTTCTTAAGAACCTTTACCTCTTTTATTGGTTCCTCCAACAGAGCCATATCTAAACAAACTCCTCCTTATCGGATTTTACCTGTATTGGGGGTTGGTTGTCTTGTATTATCTCCACTGTTCGAGACGAAGTATCCTTGACAAAGAGGACTATACTTCCGGTCAGATACCAGGTTCAGTCTAGGGTACGATAATAGGCATCGCCGAGGTCATTAGGGTTGAAGGCTTCCTTAAACTTCCGCTGGTAGCGGAATGCCTCCGGCTGTGCCGACGCTAAGAGTATCCGGTCATGTTCTTCCTTGGGGGTTGTCCTGCCATCAGGCCCTCTGGCGTAGGCGTTCATTTTTTCCATGCCGGGACCCCAGCCCTTTTTTATACCGTAGGCAGTGACAGCATCAAAGAATTCAAGCGTCCCTTCCGTTGATGCCTTATTATGCGGGTCAAAATGGGTAAAGTTTTCCCACATGGCATGACCGCCACCTCCCATACCACCGATGCCTCCCATCATGGCATCGCCGCCCGAAGCGACAATATTACCCTTCTTTTCCCACTCGGCCTTGAATTCCGTTGCCTCCTCAACGCGCGGTATTGTCCCCGGCCCGGAAGTCGCGTAGTCCGGAGTCCCTCCCAGTCCGAAACAGCCGTCGTAACCGCCGCCGTAGACGAGGTTCAGATTCTTGTGTCCCAGCCTGAGCATGTAGAGGAGCGACCAGTTATAAAGGTCGGGTACCAGCATTCCCTGTACCTTCCAGCCTCCGGTCTTCTCCAGTATATAATCCAGAGCTTTGTCCTGCCATTCAATGTCCCTCGGGGTCATGCCCGCCAGCACAATCTGGTAATCACGCTTCATATCTTCGGTCATTTTCTGCACTTCCGGGTCCTTCAGCAGTTCTTCGATGTCAGAAAGTGTCTTGGTGGGGTCGGAAAGTATCCTGACCATGGCCCCTTTCAGGTCTCTGCCGAACATGTTGAACTGCCGATGAGCTACATAGCCGATTCCGGCCTCCCATATAAGATAACAGGAATCAGCCCATGCCTCCCACGTCGGGAAGCCCAGCGTATATACCCTGAGATTATCTGGCAGTACCGCTTTGTAGGCGGGCGGCTTCCCTTCGACAGGTAGTGTCGGCGGTCCTGGCCATGGATAGAGCTTGATGGCACACTTCGTAAATACGCCCATCGCGCCATTAGTCCCCACCATTCCTCTGACGAGACCCTTCAGACTTGGCCCTGGCCCGTCACAGCAGAACCAGCCAAGCCCGGAACCAACTGAGCCTACCCTCAAAATATCACCGGTAGGCATGACCCATTCCACGCCAAGCAGGTTTTCCGAGTGGTGACCCATATATA
>Ga0209427_10000792_pt1 | contig 34832 bp, 39 predicted proteins | sample DeeMarSWOR136_30_FD_187465 | JGI IMG/M metagenome (GOLD analysis project Ga0209427, IMG submission 187465) | Marine sediment microbial communities from White Oak River estuary, North Carolina - WOR-1-36_30 (SPAdes) (version 2) | ecosystem: Environmental > Aquatic > Marine > Intertidal zone >...
TTGCGTTGGTTCCCACTCGGTAGTGCAGCCTGTCAGGATAAGAGCTACGCTCAGAAGCCCCACCAGGAACCAGTTAGTGCCTCGCGCAAGGATTTGCTTGAAGGACCTTTTCATGAGGAACGCCTCTGCCCTCGCTTATACAAAATTACTTTATTTTATACAAGCACAGTTGATTAAGCTCTATTGTAAAACGTGCCGAAATGGATGTCAAGGCCTTTTCGCGGGTAATTATTGTGATTTTCTGAAATCGTCACCCGAAAGTTGTTGCGAGCCCCTTCATGTTCTTGTCATTGCGAGCGAAGCGTGGCAATCTCGGTGGCTCTCCGCAGGATTGCTTCGACTGACTTCCTCAACCTCGCAATGACAGGGAAGGTATGCGCCTGGCAATGAACGGGAAGGGCGTTCCTGGCAAGGACAGGAAAGGGGAATGCCTCACAATGACAGGCGTCTAACTGATGGAGTCCCTGGGCAAATTCTGACGTAGGTCAATAACCTGGTAGCCTAGGTTTTCCTCTTCCAATCTCTGCACCAAAATTGCAACCTTGTCTTCACTACAGACAACGAGAAATGGTAGGCCACAGTAAGCTGCCTCTATGGCAGCTTCGCGGACACCGTGAATGTAGTCAGGCCTTACGTCTATCTGCCTCAGTGCTACCAGAGCTTCTGTGCCCAGTGCTCCCACCAGCCTCGCCTTTTTTGTCTCCCTTTTCAGTCCGGCCATGTTGCTGCTCCTCGAACCTCCATCCTCGACGTTGGGTATTTTGCCTATCATTACTTTGGCAGGCTCGAGCTTTATTACTCTTTCGATGTTGCGAATGCCGACATCCTGTCCTTTTTCGGCCTCGGTTGCGACTATTCCTTTGGCTCTTTTGCTACTAACAACAGCGGAGGCGAAGAGCAGGCCATCCTTCATATATAGTGATGCCGGTTGACCAGGGGATAGATCGCTGTCGGCTATGGCAGCGGTAGTGGAGATGTCAGCCACCACTTTGCTCACAAACCAGGCGTACGTATGCAACTGCCGGGACATCTGCAAAATCCAATCTACGCCCTCCTTGGTTACCTTATAGCGGGAGCGTGCCTGGGAGCTGAGCCAGCCATCCCTTATCAATTCTCTTATGTATTCGGAAACTGCCTGCGAGGTGATGCCTAATCTTGCGGCGATGTCTTTCTGCTGTATATTGGGCTGGTGTGCGGCTATTTCCACCATTATCTGGAACTTGGTGGCGAGATTTTTGCTCTGTAGTATCTGCGCCATGTTCACCATTATATCATTTGCTAGGTAGGCCGAATTGGCAAAGTGAGCTGGGGCAGACACCACTTAGTCTGCAGGTGTTGCAGCAGGGCTGTCGGGCGTGGCATATGCGCCGGCCATGCTCTATCATGTGGATATGGAATTGATATACCTTGGAGGGCGGAATTTGCTCTTGCAGCAAGCTATGCGCCTTCTCTGCGGATATCTTGGAATTGATCAATCCCAATCGTTTGGCTACTCGAAAAACGTGAGTATCCACAGGCAGGGATGGTTTACCCAGGGAAAAGAGGAGCACACAGCTAGCTGTCTTATGTCCGACTCCGGGCAAACGCATTAAGTAGGCTTCAGCTTCAGCCATAGTCTTTGATCTGAGTAAGTCCAGGCTGATACGACCCTGCTCCTTCTCAATTTGCTCCAGTACCTGTTTGATTCTAGCAGCCTTGATCTGGGACAAGCCCCCGGACTTGATGAGTCTAGCAATATGCTCTACGGGAGCCGAGGCTACATCCTCCCAGGTATCGAAACTGGCTTTAAGAGAGGCAAAAGCTCTGCCCGAATTGGTATCTGATGTATTCTGGGACAGTACAGTTCCTATGAGCACATCCATAGGGTCTCTGTCTGGCTGCCACTGGCGAGGGCCATATTCCTGTTCTAGAAGCTTGATGACTTCTTCAATAGCCACTGGCCCAAAAATATCATGTCGGTGCCTCTGGATGCAAAGATGTGTCGTAGTTGCGTCAACCTGGGTGAATCAGGTAAGATGGGCGTCTCCAAAAGGGCAGACAAACATGACTCTTGTCGAGAAGATACTAGCTAGAAAAGCTGGCAAGAAAGTTGTGAAGCCCGACGAGATTGTTGAGGTCTCTGTGGACCGGGCTATGATTCACGATGCGTTAGGTGCGCATACGATTGCCAAGTTTAGGGAACTAGGCGTGGAAAAGGTCTGGGACCCGGCGAGAATAGTAGCGGTGCTGGACCACTATGTGCCCAACAAGGACATCGATACTGCCAAAAAGTGCCTCAATATAAAGAAATTTGTCCTTGAGCAGGGCATAGAAAACTACTATGAAGTCGGCAAGGGGGGCATAGCCCACCAGGTGCTTGTGGAGAGGGGGCACGTGCTGCCGGGAATGACTCTTGTAGGTGTGGACAGTCACACTACGACGTCGGGTGTGGTGGGGGCTTTTGCCACTGGGATCGGTGTTGATGAGATGGCTGTGGTGTTCAAAACGGGAAAGTTATGGGAGCGGGTGCCGGGCACAATCAGGATAAATGTGGAAGGGAAGCTCGTGCCTCCCATAATGTCCAAGGACTTGATGCTTCTCATATTGAAGAGATTGGGTGTAAGTGGCGCTTTGTTCAAGTCTCTTCAATACACGGGCTCGACTATAAAGGAAATGAGCATCGCGAGCCGCATGGTCTTAACCAATATGGCAATAGAGTCAGGCGCCACTAATGGTATCATCGAGCCTGACCAGAAGCTGCTGGATTATCTCAAAGACAGGACCGACCAACCCTTCGGAGTTGTCCAGAGCGACCAAGATGCCGAGTATGCAGAAACGCTGCAGTTTCACGCTGATGATATTAAGGAGCCCATGGTTGCAGTGCCCCCAAAGCCCTCGAATGCTGTGGGAGTTACTGAGGTTGAAGGGACGAAAATCGACCAGGCGTTCATAGGCTCGTGCACTAATGGGCGACTGGAAGACCTCAGAATTGCTGCCACAATACTTAAAGGTCGGAAGGTGGATGAACTTACCAGGGTTATCGTTATACCAGCCTCGCAGGAAATCTTAAAGGCTGCACTGGAGGAAGGGTTAATAACGACATTTGTGGAGGCTGGTGCTGTGGTCGGTCCACCCACCTGTGGTCCGTGTATGGAAGCGCATATGGGCATACTGGGACCGGGTGAGGTTTGCATAAGCACGGCAAATCGTAACTTTCAGGGCAGAGTCGGAGACGTGACTGCTAAGATATACCTGGCATCACCAGCGACTGTGGCAGCCTCGGCGTTGAAAGGCAAAATAGGTGACCCGAGGGAGTTTTTCTAGGAGCAGAGATGGAGCTAAGAGGACGTGTCTGGAAGTTTGGTAAGGATGTGGACACCGATGAACTCTTTGCTGGCAGGTTTATCATGGGTGGCGATGAGACGAGCCAGAGCAAATATCAGGAGTTTATCGCCAGAAGTGGGATGAGCGATGTTGGGCATCGTGAGAATGTGCCCGGGGATTTCCTCACCGGGGTTGCAAAAGGGGACATTATAGTTGCTGAGGAGAACTTTGGCATTGGGTCAAGCCGGCAGCAGGCTGCGGAAACTCTGAAGTTTAAGGGTGTCCAGGCTGTAGTTGCCGACTCAATCCACAGGATATTTTTCAGGAACTTCTGGAACCTTGGCTGCCCGGCTATAGATTTGCCCGGAATTTCGGCCCAATTTGAGACCGGTCATGAGATAGCGATTGACCTGAGCGAGGGGACTATAAAGAACCTCAATACCGGCAAGGAGTTTGAGTTTCATTTGATAATCCCATCGTGGTTTGTAGACATGGTGGAAGCCGGGGGTCTGATTCCCTACCACCAATCCCTTCAAAACGTAAAAAGCAAAAACAAAGACATAGAATGACAAATCCAGGACCAAGAATCTTGGATTTTGAGTTGCAGTTTTGATTCTTGAATCCTGCTTGGGATTTAGGATTTCGTATTCTCCTGCCCTTCAGCAATTCTGTTGTTGTACCTGGGATTGCTTCGTCGCTAGGCTCCTCGCAATGACGCACAAAGAAGGTGCGTCGCAATGACAAAGAGAGAAGGTGCCTGGCGAGGACGGAAAAGGAATTTGCCTAAAGTGGCAGGGGTTATTTCACACTGTGCCTCGATCGATCAGGGCGTGGCAACCCCGTTGGCCAGATTCCCGACCCGATCCTAGTGCCACTTTTTGAGTCGTGCGATCCTCTGATTGCGCGAGGCTAAAGCCTCGTACTACATTACTGCATTGAGGTGACTTGTGTGTCGCGATTTGTCTAAATCACTTTATACTCCCTCAAAATCTGTGATAGTGTATCCTTTACGATTCGATGCGCAAAGTCATTTTTGATATGGACCCTGGCATCGATGATGCCCTGGCCTTAATCCTGGCATTAAAATCGCCTGAGGTGGAGGTTCTAGGCATCACCACGGTGGCAGGCAATGCTCCTGTGGAGATGACCAGCGCCAATGCTTGCAGGGTGCTGCAATACCTGGGTGCAGGTAGCATCCCGGTGGCGATGGGGGCGGCAAACCCCTTGAATCACCCGTTAGAAGATGCCTTAAGCTACCATGGTTCAGATGGACTGGGCAACTGCCGCTTGCCTCCTCCCAGTGCACCACTGCACCCGGCCAAAGCCTGGGACTTTCTTGCCGAGTCGGTTCTGGATGCCCCCGGTGAAGTTAGTCTTTTAGCCACGGGACCCCTAACCAATGTGGCTTATGCCTTTAAGCGTAATCCCGAACTGCCTGAGCTTTTAGCCAGGCTGGTTCTTATGGGAGGCGCTTATAGACTTACGCCCTATGGCGGAGGAAATCGCACTCTCTATGCCGAGTTCAATATCTGGCAAGACCCTGAAGCCGCACATATGGTATTTAATTCCGGGGCGGATATCTTTGCTGTGGGACTGGATGTGACTATGGACCCTGAGGCTTGCCTCGATAGCCAGCATCTGGAGCAAATTAAGGCCGGGCGTACACCGGCTGCACACCTGGCTGCCCAACTGGTAGAATACGAGGTAAAATACCACCTGTGCTGCAGGATGCATGATCCGCTGGCTTTGGCAGTGTTATTGGACGCTTCCTTGCTCGATTTTACATCGGCAAGGGTAGAAGTAGTCAAAGGGAACGACTGGAATAGAGGGGTTACTCGTGTCTTGCCCTTTGACGGCGGTCAGATGTTGGCCAATCGGGTTCAGTTGATAGATATAGCCTGTGCTGTGAACGGACCTCGCTTTCTAAAGCTATTTCTATCGCGCATACTGGAGGAGTAGTATGGCCGGCCTGATAGTATGTGGTGCCATAAACTGGGATATTAGCTGCTTTGTGGAGCGGCTGCCGGTGCCCGGTGAAGAAGTCATTACAAAACATATTACACGTGTATCGGGAGGAACGGGAGGCAACATTGCTGTGGCGGCAGCGCGGATTTTGGGGGCTAAAGAAGTTGCCCTGATAGGCGCTGTGGGAAAGGATGACATTGCCCGCCAACAAGTTGCTGCCCTTGAGGACGAAGGGGTTGTCACCGATGGCATCGCCCATATTGAGGGAGAAGAATCGGGGCAGGCTCATATTCTGGTTGACCGGACGGGACAGAACGTTATTGCTAGTCATCTGGGGGCGAATGCCAGGCTGAGTCGGGAACACCTGAACAGGGCAGAAGTCAAGCAGGAACTGCAGGAATGTCGCGGTGTCGTCCTGACCGACCCCCATTTGGAAGTGGCCGGGGAACTAATAAAGCTGGCGAAAAGGCGGGATGTGCCCCTGTTGTGGGACCCGGGAATTTTGACAGGCCCAAATCGGGAGGCACTGCAATCTCTCGTCAAAGAGGCAAAAGTCATCTTCTTAAATGAGACCGAGGCAAGTGCTCTTCTGGGGACTTCCGGGTTAGATATGAGCTTGCAGCGATTGCGGGAGCTAGATTTTGGTAATAACGTGGTGCTCAAACTTGGGGCGCGAGGGGCGGTCATGCTTGATTCTGCTAGCGGCAGGGTGACCGAAGTCCCTGCCTTGCCTCTCAAGAGGCTGGGTATGAAGGTGGCCAGCACTGTAGGTTGTGGAGATGTCTTCGCCGGCGTTTTCGCCGCCTACTATGTTATGGGAAATAGCATGGAGCAAGCGCTGGTCATGGCTAGTGCTGCCGCGGGGCTTAACGCCACCCGACCTGAGACCAGAGGCAGCCCCGATCGAGCGGCCTTAGAGTCGATGGCAGACCGATTCCGCAATCTTGGGTTCACGGTTCGGGAATACAGAGCTCCAAAAACTACTGAGTGACTCTTTTCGATAAGATGTCTGAATTCCGCGCTCAACTAAAAGCAGGCATCCGCACAGGAATCAGAAAGGGATGGAGTAGCTTTGTCTGGATATGCAAAATCATTATCCCGGTCTCCTTTGTTGCAGCCCTTATCCAGTGGAGCGGTTGGCTAGGTCAAATAGATTTCCTGCTGCAGCCCTTAATGAACGTGATCAATTTGCCTGCCGCAGCAGCATTGCCAATCATCGTGGCAATGACAGTAAGCTTTTACGCGGGGATCGCCATCATGGTGGTAGTTCCCTTTACCATTGAACAGATTACCCTGATTGCCTTGTTCACAACGATTGCCCACATGCTCATTGCCGAAGGCATAGTCCAGCATAAATCTGGTTTAAACGTCATCAAGGCAACCCTGGTTCGTATTGGCGCAGCCGTTTTGTCTGTGTTCGTTATCTCCCAATTTTTCGCTGAGACCAGCCAGAGCATTAGTTTGCCAGCCAGCCTTGCAACTCAGACTGCATTTATTGAGGTTCTGAAGAGTTGGGCCCTTGACACCTTGCGCTTATGCGGCAGGGTTTTTGTAATCATCATGCTAGTTATGATGGTGCTCCACGCTTCGGAATCTTTGGGATGGACCAGGTATCTGGTCAAGTTTTTCAGGCCGTTGATGAAAATCCTTGGACTTCCGGATAAAGCAGCCATGATGTGGGTAACAGGCGCTGGTTTTGGCCTGCTATACGGGAGCGCCGTTATTATGGAAGAAGCTAAGAGGGGAACTTTAACAAAGGAAGAACTGGAACATGTTCAGATTTCTCTTGGCGTCAATCATAGTATAGTGGAAGAAACTGGCTTATTCCTGGCGTTAGGCGTGAATCCTTTGTGGTTGCTGATGCCCCGCTTTGTCGCAGCTATGATAGCAGTTCACGCTCTCCGCGGCATACAGTATCTTAGGAGGAAGGTGCTTCCTAGGTGACCGCTCGTAGCATCGCCATGGCAGACCGGTGCTTCCAGTCCGAGATTTGACGGCGGCCGGCCGATTCAGGGGAAGTAACAACAGGCGCCTGCGACCTTGCCTTTGTGCTTCGGGAGCGCAGGGTCTCTAAAATCTAGCCTGGTAAGCCCTGGTATCTGCCTCACCTTTAGAGTAAGCTTCATGCCACCCTTTGGGCACTGCCATTTTCTTATACCAGCTAATCCGGTCTGCTTCTAATAAATTGCGGTTCCGCCCCATGAAATCGGCAGCACAGATAACCTTATGATTGGTAGTGCGGGAAAGCCAATCCAGCCATTTCTCGCCTTCCCTGGAGCGCAGCAAGTGATGATCCAGGATAAGCGTATCAACTTTTCTGGCTAACTTCAGAGTCCTCTGCAGCGCATCCTCTCTTTTTCTCCAGGTCAAGCTTGGCAAATAAATTGGTGGCCCGGATGCCAGCACCATGGTTGGATGCCATGCAAGTATCTGCTCTATTGCCTCGTCGTTGAGCATCTCAATATCCGAGGCGTGCACAAACACTTCTTTTTGCTCTTCGATCCTGGTCATCATCACTGTGCCGCCTCTATCTTGCTCGCCATGGGACACGGGAGGAGAAAAGCTCAAGCACCCATCGCTTACCCCCTCCGAAGCCTGGAAGGATCGGCCAACTTTCTCGGCCAAATCTTTGGCCCGATGAATCTGACCAGGAGCGATATTCTGCATCCCCTTTGCCCACAGCTTGGGATGCTTCAGTAATTCAGCAACTTGGTCTGCCGGAAGCTGATAGGGATTGGCGTTGACCATAGGATGGTGCTCACCGTGATAATGACTGATCACGACATCTGTGGCATCACGCAGCGCCTTCTTAATGGCAACTTTCACTCTCTCTGCCACAGCAACCTGAACCGGGTGGGGCAACAAGCCATGCCGCCTATATCCCAGCGCAACTCCAGGATCGATGACTATTTTGCGGTCTCTGGTTTCAACCAGGCAGCACAGGCCACGAACACCTAACGATTCTGCCCCGATTATCTCTATCTTCAATCCGAATGTAATATTATACTAATTGCCTTTGCTGTGGTAACTTTATGGGGATTCGATGAGGATAGAGAAAAGAGAGCTATCGGGTAAGAGCTAAGAGAGTTGAGGCTGGTTTGATCGGGTTCGGCGTCAGCTCCGGTCTGGCTAAGAAGCTCACCTATTCTTATCCCCTTGGCCTCTTAGAAAGGCTTGCCAAAGCCACTGACAAGCGGCAGCCTGGAAAGCCAGCTACATATCTTCTAAACGGTCTTAGGAAGTCCAGGATAAAGCGTGGGCTTCAACGTGATCCAATTGGAGACGAAGACGTAGATTGAAGTGATAGTAATGAAGTGCGCCAAATGCAGAGCCAAAGTCTTCAAGTACGTGAAGATTGGCAAGGGGCGTCTATTACACTGCTGGAAACAACGCATACTAGAAGACTATAGTGTTCGAGAGGGAAATGAGGTTAGATGCCAGTGTGGCAATTTAATCGGCGTAGATGAAAGGAAATGGATCAAACTGAGGCAGCGTTCTTTTACATACTCGGGGACAAGAACGAAAGGATAGGCATTCTATGAGACTCATAAGCGCCTGCCTGTTAGGAATAAGATGTGCCTGGGATGGCCAAGATGTTTACAAAAACGGTGAAGCGATTAAGCTTCTGAACTCCGAGACCTTAATCCCCGTTTGTCCTGAACAGCTAGGAGGATTAAAGACCCCCAGGGCGCCTCAGGAAATTCAGAGAGGGACCGGTGAAGATGTTCTTGATGGGAAATGCAAGGTGCTGAATATAGATGGAGAAGATGTCACCCGAGAGTTTATTAGCGGGGCTGAAGAAACCTTGAAGATTGCCAGGCTATTCCATATTGAAGAATTCATAGCGAAATCCAGAAGCCCCTCATGTGGCTGCCGGAAAATATACGATGGCACATTCTCCCGAAAACTGATTGATGGCGACGGCGTTACCACAGCATTATTGAAGAGAAACGGAATCAGAATTATGACCGAAGAAGACCTGTAGCGTTTATTAGAAAGCGAAAATCATTTGCATGTTTTATGGTGATCTGCAAACGAGATTTCCCAGGTATAGCCGCCGAGCCGGACGTCACCTGGAGAAGGTTCCCCTTTGCGCCAACCTGCCAACTCCCATTTGGTCACCTTGCGTAATTGCGGGAAGGTTCTGTGCTGACTACCTACCTCTCCACAACCTCAGCGATTTTATTTCTGCTCCTGAAGCCACTGAGAATCCTGATCTGGCTTTGAGAAACGCTGAAATGCTCTGCCAATAATTTGATGACTGCCTGGTTGGCCTTGCCCTCCTTGGGCGGCTCTTTAACCTTGACTATTAGGCTATTCCCTTCCTGACTGACTTTTTCAGTCCTGGAATTGGGCTTTACCTTAACCTGGATTTTCATCCGGCGTCTCTCCCCATATTCCCTGGTTATGAAATTCTGCCAGTTTGGCAGGTGTTATCTCGTTGCCCAGAGGTTTTTCGCTATGGGCATATACCCTGATGTAGTTGCTGGTCAACCCTGAGTATATGCCGCTGCCGGGACTGGTCTCTTGCTCCCATAAGACCGGCATGGTTAGCCCCAAAAACTGCTCGCAGAAGCGGCGGCGGCAGTTTCGAGATAGGTCGAGCATCTGCCGGTTGCGCTCTTGTTTGGCCTTATCTTTTATCTGTCCGGGCATCGTGGCGGCTGCTGTCGCGGCGCGCGGTGAGAAGGGGAAAACGTGGATATTGGCAAAGCCAGCTTGCCGGCAAAAGGAGTAGCTCTGTTCAAACTCCTCATCGCTTTCCACGGGGAAGCCAACCATGATATCTGTGGTTATGGCGGCCTCTGGTATCGTGTCCCTAATCAAATTCAGCGTTGTCTGATATTGATCGGGAGAGTAGCCTCTCCGCATTCTCTGTAGCACGGTCTGGCTGCCGCTTTGCAGGGCTAGGTGAAAATGCCGGCATAGCCGTTGATCTTTCCACAAGGCGAGAAATTCAGAGGATATTTCCGAAGGCTGCAGAGATGAAAGACGTAATCTCTCAATGCCCGTGTTCTGGAGAATACAGCGCACCAAATCCTTGAGGTCAATGCCGTTATCTTCATAGCTGCCAACTTTGGTTCCGGTAAGAACAACTTCTCTGTAACCGAGAGCGACCTTTTGCCTAACCTCATCAACTATCTGAGAAGCGGACAAAGAATACTCGCGAGGTCTTACTTTGGGCACAATGCAATATGTGCAGGGGCTATGGCAGCCATCTTGAATCTTTATCAGGCTGCGAGTCCTGGTGATGGCAGCAAGCCTCTGTGATTGATCTGCTTCATCCTTACCGGCTAGTCTCTCTTCAAGGAAGGAGCTTTGGGTGAAGGCCAGAAGCTGTTCTTTCTCTGTGTTATCAACTACGAGGTCAGCAAGAGAAGCCAGTTCTTGACGGCTTCTTTGGGCGTAGCAGCCGGTGGCGATAATCAGGGCTTGCGGATTCCTTCTCCGTGCTAACCTGAGCCAGTGACGCGACTTGCGATCGGCGACATGCGTGACTGTGCAGGTATTGGCGACGTAAACATCGGCCACGACATTCGGGGATACAACTTGAAATCCGGCTTCGCTAAAACGATTAGCCAGGGACTCTGTTTCCGCCTGATTGAGCTTACAACCTAATGTATAGAAAGCCACTTTCATTGAGGTGGATTATATTTACTGCTTGGCTAAGTGGTCAAACTGTCGTGATTGAAGCTTGCTTGCTTACCATCCAATACGGTATAGTTAGCGATTCTAACCAAAGGCAGAAAGCTGAGGCGCGAAATTGAAGACACGAGCTCGATGGAAAGTCCTGCCCCCGGCGCCACAAGAATACTTGAGTAGTGCTGGCCTGCATCCCCTAATTGCTCAACTTCTCTACAATCGTGGTATTAACCTGGAGGGTATTGACCCCTTTTTGTCTGTCGACCGGAGGCTGGAGGGTAATGCTTTCTTCCTTCCTGATGTATCGCAGGCCGTCAGCAGGATCTACAAGGCTGTCCTTGCCCGGGAAAAGATTGCTGTCTATGGTGACTTTGATGTTGACGGCGTGACAGCCATAGTCATCCTGGTAGAGGGACTATCAAGGCTCGGTGCTGAAGTGATTCCCTATATTCCTGACCGCATTAAGGAAGGCCACGGACTGAATATCTCGGGTTTGGAGAAGCTTCATGCCGAGGGGGTTAACCTGGTCGTAACTGTTGATTGTGGCATAACTGACCTCAAGGAAGTGAAACAGGCTCAAGACATGGGGATGGACATGATCATCACCGATCATCACATGCCTCTGAAAAGCCTGCCTCGAGCTATAGCTGTGGTTGACCCCAAGCGAAAGGACTCGACGTACCCCTATCCGGATTTGGCGGGTGCCGGCGTTGCCTTTAAACTTCTGCAAGCACTGTTTCATAAAGACAGCCGGGAGAAATGGCTAACGGGATTGCTCGACCTGGTGGCTCTGGCTACGGTTACCGATTTAGTTCCCCTCGTTGGCGAGAATCGGTACCTGGTCAAGGAGGGAGTGAAGGAACTTAATAATAGCTCGCGGTTGGGAATTCAAGAAATGGTTAAATTGGCCGGACTGAAGCCGGGTGAACTTGATGTTGAACATATCTCCTGGGTGCTAGGGCCCCGCCTCAATGCTGCTGGGAGGATGAACAATGCCTCTGCCAGCTATCAGTTGCTCACCAGCCGGACATCGGATGAAGCTCACGTCCTGGCTCTGGAGCTGGAAAAGAGGAACGCTGAGAGGCAAAAGCTAAGCAGTGAAGTATTAAGTCGTGCGAAGGACAAGCTGGCTGCCAAATTACATCTGCCGCTGCTTATAGAAAGTGACGAGAGCTTCTCCATCGGTGTTATCGGGCTTGTTGCCGGCAAGCTCGTGGATGAATTTTACAAGCCTGCCATAATCATCAACCTGGGTCCAGATTTATGTCAGGGTAGCTGTCGCAGCATAGCTGAGTTCGATATTGTGTCTGCTCTGGCAGAATGCGATGATTTGCTTATTGCCTTTGGTGGCCATCCGTCAGCTGCTGGTTTTACCGTAAAGCGCAGAAATCTGGCTCAACTGGAGCAAAGGCTTGTGAGCTTAGCGACCGGCAAACTGGGCCATCTTGAACTTTGCCCAGAGGTGACCATTGATGTCGAGCTACCTTTAGCTACTTTTAGTGGAGAAATCTTCAACCTTATTCAGCAATTGAGACCTTTTGGTTCCAGTAACCGGCAGCCGACCTTTCTCACTCGACAGGTCGAGGTAATCGAGCGTCGTAACTTTGGCAACCAGGGCGAATGGCTGAGATTGAAACTCAGACAAGGAAATGTAACCTGGCAGGCCGTAGATTTTGAGTCGCATGGAAAGCCGGAAGAAATTCCGCCCTATATAGATATCGTGTATAGCCTGGAAAAAAGCCGCTGGAATGGTGAGGAAGTGCTGAGGCTCAATCTTCGGGACCTTGCTCCAGCTCAGCTTCGTTAGCAAGCTCGGCCACCAAAGCCTGTTTGTTGAATCGGCGTATTCTAATAATAAGCCAGGGCAAGAATACGGCCAGTATCGCTAAGTCAAGAACTTGGGCTTGGTGAAGCTCCCAGAGCCATGGTTCCACAGCGCGGAGGAACCTGATGCCAAAATCACCGACCGCAAAAATGCAAAGAAAGAAGAAGAAAAGACTGCCTTCGGGTTTAAGTCTTCCCCGAAGTCTCCAGACTACAGCAAAGACTATCAGCCCCCATAATAGATGGTAAATCTGCGTCGGATATAGTGGGATATTCCAGTATTGAGGGTCCATGCTATCTCGAGGCGTGTAGATTACCGCCAACGGGAAAGAATCAAACGGACTGGGTTGGCCGTGACAGCAGCCGTTCAAGGTACAACCAATCCTGGCTATGGCTAGACCCAGAGGCGCGCCTACAGCCAGGACGTCGCCCAAGCTCAGTAGAGCCGAGAAGCGCATTCTCGCCACCCCCATATAGATCAGTGCTGCTACGACGACGCCGATAATCATGCCGTTTTGAGCAAGCCCCTGAAAGCCGATAATCTCCCGGGGGTGTGCCGTGAAATAGTCCCAGTAATAGACTATGTATGCTAGCCGACCTCCAACAAGGCCACCAGCAACACCGCTCAAGAAAATGCTGTAAATATCACTGGTGATGCCTCGCCTTTTTGCTTCTCTGAGCATGACGATTAACAGCGAGACAACTGCTATAGCTATCATGATCCCGTACCACCGTACCGTCAGGGAACCAATGGTGAAAGCAACAGGGTCTATGCTGATAGTGAGCATTTATCCTCTCCTTTCCGTTTAAGAGAAGATAGCATTGACAAAAACCTCGGCGTCAAAGGGAGCCATATCCTGTAATTTTTCACCAGTACCGATATAAGAAATGGGTATGTTTAGCTGATCGCAGATGGCAAATACTATGCCGCCTCTGGCTGTACCGTCCAGCTTGGCTAGAAAAATATCGGTGACGTCCACAGCTTCTGTGAAGTATCTAGCCTGGGCCAAGCCATTTTGCCCAGTGGTAGCGTCCATTACTAGCAAGACCTGGTGGGGAGCTGAGGCGTCGTGTTTAGCCACTACTCTCTTTATTTTCCTGAGTTCTTCCATGAGATTGAACTTGGTATGAAGGCGACCGGCGGTATCGATGATCACCGCTTGAGCATGGCGGCTATGGCCGGCCTGGACTGCGTCGTAGGCAACTGCTCCGGGGTCGCCACCTGATTTATGGGCAATGACCTCAGCACCTACCTTCCCTCCCCAGTGCTTAAGCTGCTCAATAGCTGCTGCGCGGAAGGTATCCGCTGCTGCCAGGATAACTCCTGTTCCCTGGGAGGTAAAACTGTAGGCGAGCTTGGCAATGCTCGTCGTCTTGCCTGAGCCATTAACACCGACCACAAGAATGATATGCGGGGATTCTCCACTCTGCGCAGGCCTCGCATCTGCTCTTCGGGACACGCTTAATACACCTACCATTTCCTGCTTCAAAGCATCCCGTATCTGAGATACCTCTGAGAGTTTGTCTGTTTTCACCCGCTGCTTGGCTTTGCTCAGGAGCTTGTTCGTAGTCTCCACGCCAACATCAGCCGAGACAAGCAACTCTTCCAATTCCTCCCAGACGTCATCCCCGAAAGCCTCTCGCTTGAAAATATTAGCTATCTTGCCGAACCAGCTTTCCTTGGCTGTTCTTATTCCTGGTTCAGTCTTCTTCAGCAAATCCAACAAGTTGCCTCCCTAAGCGACGGTGTCCGTATATAATAGCACAAGCGTAGGCGGCTTTTTAGCTGGCGGTTTCTCGTCTTTCTGGCGAAAGCGACTCTGGCTCTTTTCTCACGAATAAGAGGGGATAGACTATGTCGCTGGTGCAGCAAGGAATCAAGACTGCAAGGAGCAAGAATAGAAAGATGAAAGGAAGCAAGGGAATCCAATTCGCTATCCCAAACGAAGTGAAGTATGATAAAGATGCCCAAGTGCTCAACAAGACATGCCCAAAATGGGGCATTTTGGTTGCCGGTTTCCAATAGCAGATGGCGATGCCAACTAATGCAGCGAGATTGACCCACGGCTTCTCAATGAAGGGTATTTCAAATTCAATCGGGATATGAAGTAAAGTTGCTCCCAAATAAGGAATTATGGCATCGCTTACTGTAGCTATCCCAATCGATCCTGTCCAGCCAATCAAAATCGCTGACCATAATTTGCACTTTCTATATCTGGCATACATCGCGGTAGTTGCAAGGGCACTTAATACGACATGGATTGGGTGCAAAGTGTAGAAGACGGTGTAAGAGACATGGGAAGGAACACTGCCAAAGACTATTATCACCATGATGGCAATACCACTAGCAGCGCCAAGAGCTGTGAAAGGGATATGCTCTTTGAGTTCTTTTGCTATGCGCCTGAGCATTTCCTATTTGGTCAACTGTGGCCGTTTCCTATAGCACTGGGAACACAGCCCGGAGAATTCAGAAAGATGATATTGGGTATGAAAGTCAAAATTCCGGGCGAACTCGTTTTCATCTTGACATAATCCCTTGTCGGCAAATTCTTGAATGGCTCCACAGTGTTGGCAGACCATAAACCGATGGCAACCTTCTGTGGTATCCAGGCTGCACTTCACAAATCCGCCGGTGGACAGCATTTTGTGGGCCAGATTGAGACGGCAAAGCAGATCGAGTATGCGGTAGACGGTGACGTGGTTTAAATATTTACCCTGGTGGCGCAAAACCCCTTGTATATCGTAGGGGGAAAGTGGTTTTTCTGTTTCTTCCAGCACCTCGAGCACCAGCTTCCGCGGCTTAGTGGCCCTATATCCCTGGTCCCGCAAAAGTCGAATTGAATCTTGAACCATGACACTATTATAACCGAGGGAAAGGGTAAATGCAACAATGTTGCAATTAGCTTTGAGAATAATCAACTAGCTATCGTAGTCATTTCCCTCAAGCCACCAGTTCTTCAAGCAATACTATTGCAGCTTCTTTATCCAGGGGCTGGTTATTGTTGCCGCATTTGGGTGATTGTACGCAGGAAGGGCAGCCATCAGCGCAGGGACATTCCTCCACGGCTTTCAGAGTAGCCTGCCAGAGATCGGTTATCATCTCGAACCCCTTCTCGGCGATACCAATCCCCCCGGGGTGGGCATCGTAAACAAAAATCTGCGCCCTGCCGGTATCGGGATGAGAAGGAGTGGAAACGCCGCCGATGTCATTCCGGTCGCAAAGGGCAAATAAGGGCAATATGCCGATGGCCGCATGCTCACAGGCATGTAAACCGCCATGGAAGTCAAGGCCAGCATCGGCTATCCTATCAATCGCCTTCTGGGGCAAATCAAACCACAGGGCCTTGGTGGGAAAGTTCTGTGGTGGCAAATCGAGAGGCTCTTCACCAACGACCTCTTCGGTGAACTGCTTCTTCCTCTTGAAGCCCACTACCGTGATAGTAACATCAACTTCTCCGAAGTGAACCTTGACAGCGTGACAGTGTTTTTCCTGGAGCAGTTTCGTGACCCGGATGTCGTGTATTTCCATAGTCTGGGTATAGTAATCTACAGGCTCGGGCTTTGCCCAGGCAATCCGCCGGGCCAAATCGAGTTCCGTGATAAGATAAGCTTCACCCTGGTGAAGATAGATAGCGCCGGGATGGATTTGGAAAAAGGCAACGCTGGCTTCCACTGTCTCTAACAACTGACCCTCCTGACCATGAATGACCGCATAATTTTGCCCTGATGTTGATCTTATATTCATATCTTGAGCGGGATACGTAATGGACGGAGAAAGATAGTATCTCTCATGGCGTCTTTTCAACCTCCCTTCTCGCTCTAATTCGTCAAGCAGAACACCAGTATTGCCGAAGAATAGTTCGTCGCTGTCTTCCAGTGGTTTCTCCCAGGCGGCGCAGAGCAGATGAGGCTTCAGGATGTAAGGATTATCAGGATTGATGATGGCGTTGTCGAAGTTCTTACTAAAAAAGAAATCTGAATTACGCATTAGGTATTGGTCAAGCGGATTTTCTTGGGCGATAAGAAAACTCAGGGAGCTATGAGCGCTTCGTCCGCTACGCCCGGCTTGCTGCCAGGCGCTGGCAATGCTGCCGGGATAGCCGGTGAGCACAGTAGCGTCCAGGTCGCCGATGTTTATTCCCAGTTCCAGGGCTGTCGTGGCTACCAGACCGAGAAGCTCGCCTTGGAAGAATTGATGCTCAATTCTGCGTCTATCTTCGGGAAGATAGCCTGCCCGGTAGGGGCTGATTTTGTCCCTCAGTGAGGGGATTAGCTTGTCCCGCGCATAAATGTAGATAAGCTCGGTAAGCTTACGGGTGCTGGCAAATACCAGACTGCGAATCTCTTTCTGAACAAGCTCCCCAAGAAGAAAAGCTGCCTCACTGTTAGGGCTGCGTCGGCTGATTCTGGCTTCGTCAATGAAGGGCGGGTTCCAGAAGGTGAAGTATTTTTCGCCGTGGGGTGAGCCGTCTTCGGCAATGGCTTCGAAGGGCAAGCCGACGAGGTTTTGGGCGTGCTCCTGGGGATTGGCGATGGTGGCCGAGCAGCAAATAAACTGAGGCTTGGAGCCATAGAAAGCGCAAAGCCGCCGCAGCCGCCGCAGTACATTGGCAACGTGGGAGCCGAAGACACCTCGATAGATATGAGTCTCATCTATTACGACATAGCTGAGGTTACGAAACAGCCTGGACCACGATTGGTGGTTGGGCAGAATGCCCAGATGGAGCATATCGGGGTTGGTAAGCACTACCCTGGCCTGTTTTCTTATGTTTGCCCGTTCATCCTGCGGTGTATCGCCATCGAACGTAGCCATCGCTCCTGGGGAGATCGCCTTGCCACGACCTCGTAGTGACAGGGGACTGGCGATTTGTTTCAGGCTACGTAGCTGGTCTTGCGCCAGAGCTTTGGTGGGGAAGATATAAAGAGCGCGGCTGTCCTTATCGTGTAGAAATGCGTCAAGCGTGGCTAAGTGATAGCATAGGGTCTTGCCACTGGCGCTGGGCGTGGCAATTATCACATTCTTGCCGGTCAGGATAGCACTTAAGGCTTCTGCCTGGTGGCTGTAAAGAGCAGATATACCCAGGGATTCCAGACATGTTTGAAGGGCAGGATGAACGGGGTTATCGAGTGTGCCGAAGACTGGGCCTTGATGAGGAATGCGTTCGATGTGGACAATCTGCTGGTTGTAGTCAGTCAGGCTGACAAGGTGGTGAAGAAAAGTGGCAGCATCCATTCATATTGATCTCAAGAAAGCCTCGTGGCTCTTTAGAAACCTCCTTTAATCTAACCGCGTTCGGGCGAGAATCACAAGAGTTTCGCGGACGGTTTAGGGAAAGCTTTCTATTTCCGACCTCAACAACTCTACATCGGGGTAGTTCTGAACAACGAACTTCACGACATTGGCCAGAGTCTCATCGGCATGTTTTCTGTGGTTGCTGACGCAAGCTACGCCCAAGGTGGATAATTGCCATAAGTCCTGGTTATCAACCTCAGCTATGGAAACCTTGAATTTATTTTGCAGCCGTGTAATGATGGACTTGATCACCTGTCTCTTCCCTTTAAGGGAGTGGTTCTCAGGAAGGCGAAGCTCAATTTGGCACACACTTACGTGCATTGTCTGTTGCCCCCTCATCTTTTTGCCTTCGAAGGAGAGTCTGCACAGGAGTTATATTCCCTTTTTAATAATATAGGCCACAAGGTCGGCAAGACGGGAACTGTAGCCCCACTCGTTGTCATACCACGCCAATACCTTTACCAGGGTGTCATCAATGACCATAGCGCTCAGGGAATCGTAGATAGCACTGGCAGGGTTGGCCTTGAAATCTGAGCTCACCAGCGGTTCCTGACAATATTCCAGAATTCCCTTAAGCTCTCCATTAGCAGCCCCACGAAAGGCACCGTTAACTTCTTCGATGCTCACCTTTCTGCTTAAATCAGCGACGAAGTCGACAAGAGATACTATGGCGGTAGGCACTCTTATGGCTATACCATGCAGCTTGCCCTTAAGCTCGGGCATGACCACAGTTACAGTCCGGGCGGCGCCCGTGGTGGTAGGTATGATGTTGGTGCCGGCCGACCTTGCTCGGCGCAGGTCATGGTGAAACACATCCAGTATTTTTTGGTCATTGGTATAAGAGTGGATGGTAGTCATCAGGCCGTGAACGATGCCAAAGTTGTGGTGAAGGACCTTAACTACCGGAGCAATGCAGTTAGTGGTACAGGAACCGTTGGATATGATGCGGTGCTTAGCCGGGTCATATTTCTCTTCATTAACGCCAAGGACAATAGATATATCTTCTTCTTTGGCTGGTGCCGAAATGATTACTTTTTTAGCGCCGCCTTGAAGATGGGCGGCAGCCTTGCTCGCCTGGGTAAAAAGGCCGGTGGATTCAATCACGATATCCACGCCATAGTCTCGCCAGGGAATTCTGGCCGGGTCACGCTCAGCTAGGACCTTTATCTCTCTGCCGTCAATTGCAATGCCATTGTCTTTAGCCTCGACCTTGCCGGGATAGATGCCGTAATTGCTGTCATACTTAAAAAGATGGGCATTGGTTTTCGCGTCGGTAAGATCATTCACCGCCGCCACCTCCGCCTTACCGCCGCAGCGCTGGATAATTGCCTTCAGAGCTAACCTGCCAATACGGCCGAATCCATTGATTCCTACTTTTGTCGCCATTTCTTGTCTCCTCCTTCTTATGTCAATCTATACCCTCATGTTATTGCTGTCCCTTCAAGGGGAAAGAGTAGAAAAAGTCAGTCTTTAGATATGTATAAAGAAGCGCCATCCATGTCAACATTGCTTACCCTTCCCTCCTCCGTCAAGAGCTTGAGGTGAGCCAGGGTCTCGGTAACGGCCATTCGCTTGTCCCAGTCTGCCAAGTCCCGAAAAGCAACATTTCCTCCGCTGACCATCCAGGGGATTTGCTGAGCTATTGCGTAGGCTGTCTGCAAGCCGTTGTGCAGAGAATTCATGATGGCTCTCTTTCTGTCCTCGTGGTGCTGGAGTATCTTGGCTATTCTCAGCCCCAAAGCATTGAACACCGGCCCATGTCCCGGGAGAATAAAGCTGACCTTAAGGCGCTCCAGCTTCTTAAGGGAAGAGACATAGTCGCCCAGCGGATTGTCACCGGAGAGAGGGTTGTAGCCGACATGTGGAGTGCTTTCGTATAAAACATGGTCGCCAGTGATGATAAATCTCCTCTCTTTTTCGTAAAGGCAGATATGCCCTGGCGAGTGTCCTGGCGTCCATAACACCTCAAATTCAAAAGAATCGTTGGAAATTACATCGCCGTCCTCCAACATAACGTCAGGCGGGTCTGGGGTGACATATCTATTCATCCATAGCGAAGCCTCTTTTAACTGAGACAGTTCGTCCTGAGGGACGCCGTTCTGCCGAAGCAGGTCTTCGGTCTTTTCGATCAAATCAGAAAAATCTTTATACCTGAGAGAGATGAAATCCGCATCAATTCTGTGGATAGCTACTTGAGCCCCACAGATTTGTCTTATCTTGCTTGACAACCCATAATGGTCAGGATGGATATGGGTGATAACCACTTCTTTGATGTCTCTGAGTTTGAGGTATGCTGCTTTCATTCCCTCCTGGAGAGCCCACAGGGATTCCTGGCTATCCCAGCCGCTGTCAACCACGATATGACCATCACCGCCTTCAATCACATAAACATTGGTAGGCCATGATGCGCTTCCAGGACCAGGACTCTTTATTTGGTGAACACCGTTCAATACCCGCATTATTCCAACCTCCCCAAATTATATAATACTCCTTTGCCAGGGTAATGTGCAGCCCCTCCTAAATCTGCCTCTATCCTTAGGAGGCGATTGTATTTAGCCAGTCGCTCGCTGCGACAAGGAGCACCAGACTTTATGAATTGAGAGCTGCTGGCTGCCGCGAGGTCGGCAATAGTAGTATCCTCGGTTTCACCAGACCTGTGACTGACAATGGTTGTCCAGCCCGCCTGCCGGGCTCGTTTGATAACAGCCAGGGTTTCACTGAGCGTGCCTATCTGATTTACCTTAATAAGGATTGAGTTGGAAGCCTTTTGGGCAATGCCCTTTTCCAGGCGTTTCATGTTGGTGGCATAGAGGTCATCACCCACAATCTGAAGCTTCCTTCCCAGTCGAGCAGTAAGCAACGACCAGTTTGCCCAATCATCCTCAGCCAGGCCATCTTCGATGCTTATGATAGGATAATCCGAGGCTAATTTGACATAATAGTCAATCATTTCTCTGGCACTGAGAGTAATACCTTCTCGAGAGAGGACGTATTTCCCGTAAGAAGCGTGATGTTTCGCCCCCTGATAGAAAGTGCTGGCGGCTGGATCCAGGGCGATAAATAAGTCCCGGCCGGCTTCGTAGCCAGCCCTGTCAATGGCTGCCAATATCAGTTCCAGCGCATCTTTGTTAGCAGGCAGCTGGGGAGCAAAGCCACCCTCATCTCCCACGTTGGTGCTCAGGCGCTTATCTTCAAGGACCCTGCCCAGAGAGTGATACACTTCACTGCTGGCTTGCATGGCTCTGTGAAAACTGGCGGCGCCCACTGGTACTATCATGAACTCCTGAAAATCAACAGAACCCGAGGCGTGCTTGCCGCCATTGAGAATATTCAACATGGGGACAGGCAATTGTCTGGCTTTTGTCCTTCCTAAATAACGGTATAGGGGAACACGCCGGAAGTTAGCTCCAGCCCTGGCTACAGCAAGAGACGTCGCTAATATGGCATTGGCCCCCAGTCGGGCCTTATTACCAGTACCGTCAAGCTCAATCAATCGCTGGTCAATAGGGGCCTGCTCCAAGGCAGACATGCCTGCTATTGCTGAGGCAATTTCGGTATTAATGTGTTCTACGGCTCTTAGAACACCCAGTCCCCCATATCTCGTTTTATCACCATCCCGAAGCTCAACAGCCTCATATTTCCCGGTGCTGGCTCCTGAGGGAACAGCAGCGATGCCCACGGTGCCATCAGCTAATGCCACCTCCGCTTCTACGGTCGGGTTGCCGCGAGAATCGAGAATCTCTCTGGCTTTTACGCTTTTAATGCTCGCCGATCTTCTTTCTGTCATTGCGGCATCTTTGCCTTTTCCGTCATTGTGAGCCGCGACTTGTCGAGGCAGGGCAATCTCATAGTCTTTGTCCGCTCCTGGCTAAGCAAATTGCTTTGTCCACCGCTTCGGCAGCGCTCTGGACTCTGATTATGGAATCATCCTCTCGCCCATTTCGTGACAGTGACCAGGTATTCAAGCCGATGACCGGGATATTGCTGTTCAGAGCATAGGCGAGTTCGCTTAGCGTCCCATATTTTCCGCCGATGGCGATTACTGCCTGGGCTGACTTCACCACGGCGACATTTCTGGCTTCACCTATTCCCGTGACCACGGGAATATCTACCCAGGGGTTTGCCATGCCCGAATCTTGTCCGGGCAGAATGCCTACAGTCAAGCCACCTTTGGACTTGGCCCCGCGACAAACAGCTTCCATCACACCACCCAAGCCACCGCATATTATGGTGACACTTTGCTGGGCTAACAATTCACCGACATTTTCTGCTAGTCTGGCTTCTTCTGGGGAACAAGCGGAATTCCCGATAACAGCGATAATCATTTGCTAACTTAGTATATTATACTAGCACATAGCTTGAATCTCGCGAAGCGCATTGTAGCACGATTTCGTGCCCCAGGGGAAAATAGGAAAGCTCTAAGCGATTATCGAAGAAATCGCGCGATTGTTACCATGTCAATTGTCATTCGTGTTCTTTAGGGACAGCACAGATTATCAGCAGGTTCTGGTTCTCGGAAGAGTTCTTGAATTGATGCTTTTCTCCGGGCAGGATTACCGCGAAATCACCTTCTCTCAACTGATATTCTCGGTCCTCAGCAACCAAAATTCCTTCACCGTTTATCACATAGTTCATGTGTTCGAACTCGTGCTGGTGAAAGGGGGTATAACCCCCTGGCTCAACAGTGAACACTCGAAATGAGAATGTCGGGACTGCATCTTTTGTGGATAAAGGGATTTGTTTATACACGCCTTTAGCACCTTCCGTTCTAAGGATAGTCTTTTCGACTTTATCCAGCCCGATTACGTGCATTGAGACCTCCTTTGATAACAATCCGAGCAAAATTACAATCTTTACAAATGTAATTCAAGGGTTTCCCTGCGCTCACTCATACACCGCTAAGTAGACCACCAACAGAAACGATACTGGCAGAACAAGCTTAAGCTCTCTTTCTCCGCCTTCTAACGACAAACATGGCAATCACAGCATCACCACAAGAAAAATCAATTCTGGCATGATTATTCGTACCTGTCAACCTGCAGGTAGCTATTGGGCATGACATGGCGTCTAAGTATGGGGAGTAGACGTTTCTGGCTGCAATTGCACAGGTTCCCAGATTGCCGGCTCGTGCCTGACAAGGCCTGGCATCGGCGGCTCAGGTAATCTTGTCGTTACCAATCTGTCAGGGAGGGTGGATTCTCGATTATTCGATCACGCTACCTAAACATGCGTTAGCTGGCCTGTTTTAGTACATTCGATATTGGTAGTAGGAGCCAGTCGGCACTTCAGGCGGACAAAGCCGTTCGCCTGGAAAAGACTCTTTTCAATCTTATCCTGTTGTAACGTTGAGTCATGATGCAGGGCAGGTTCACCAGTATTGCGTATACAATCATCACAATGCCGACGTACCAGAGATTCCACATAAAGAACAAGGGGCTGATTACAACCATTATCCAGTGAGTGAGCTCAGCCCGGCATGTTTCTTTGATGAAATTATCAAGGTATTCATTACCGACTCCCTTGAGCTCTTTTTTCTTGAATCCTTTTCTGAACAGAGCGGCGCCATCCGGTAACCTCTTCTTCCACTTCCGCAATCTGAATATTCTTACGTAAATCTTGCCGTCTTTCTCCCATTTCCTCTGTTTGTAAAGCCAGGATCGAGCATCAAATGAATTAAGCGGGATATGTGTCATCAGGTAAGACACACCCACATGAATTATGAGCCAGACGGCAATATCAAGCAGAATTGTTGGCGCTGAGGGTAGATCAATCAGCATTATCAGTTCACCTTGCGCTTCAAACTTATGTCCCTACCCTTCCACTTGACACTCCTGACTAGGAAGATGCGAACAAACGAGTAGGCGAAGACCAGAACGAAGAATGCCACGGGTATGAGATAAAACAGCGAAGTGTAGAACTTGAAATTGCCGATTCGTACAAGCATCCAGTGAATTTGAGCCGCGTACAAGATATAAAGGCCACCCGAAACAGCGATTTGACCGGTATTTGCGGCAACGATCGCCTCGATTAAGCTTCTGGTAGTGCCAATGCTACCACATATCCAGGCAACAATAAGGATGAGCAAAGGGGTCGATGTCTTCGCCGCTCCCATGGCAATCCCCTTGCTCCATCCGTTGATAAGCTCTCTGATACCGTTTGGGTACATACGGAAGCAGACAGTACTCTTACCACCCAGACAATGGACTTCCATCCCTTTCTTCTGGAGCTCTGACCCAAAAGTCACATCATCGAGAATCTCACCTTTCACCTTATCATGGCCTCCAGAATCGAGGTAATATTGCCTTTTCATGACTACCACGGGCCCAAAAAGTCCTATCGGCTTAATGCGTCTACCCAGAACTGTGAAGGTACCGATACCAGCCATCACGATTATGTTGAAGAAGGCAGATAATTGCTCATAAAGGTCGCGCATCTTGTGATATGGCTGAATTGACAGCGCTCCATCTTTTTCGACATAGGTTTCTGTTATGTTGTTGAGGCCATTCTCTTCCAGTACCGCATCCGCATCGAGAAAAACAAGGATTTCTCCGGAAGCTATCCTGGCCCCTTGAAAACAGGCCCAGGTTTTGCCAATCCATCCTTCAGGTGTGGGCAACGATTCCAACACTCTGACTGCACTCTTTTCTGCAACCGCTTTGGTTCTGTCTTCTGAATGGTCATCTACTACAATTACTTCATCTTGTGAAGACAACTGACCTGATAGCGAACTGAGTAAGTTAGGTAGACTATGTTCTTCGTTTCGCGCGGGGATGATTACCGAGATACTTGGTTTGTGGGTATTCCTGCGGACCGAGAGTTTACAGTAAGATATACGGAATAGAAAGAAAAAACCCAGTATCCAGAGGACCAGGTGGACTATGGAAATTATGGAGATATCACTGATGCTCATCCTGGGCTATTCGTGCATCAGCGATATGCCTTTTGACGTTCTAGGCTGATTCACCGCTCCCCATCAATGAAACAACTTCTTCGAAGAATTTTTTCTTCTTTAGTAGAAAGACATGCCACCAATGGATTAGATTCCAGAACCTTGTGTGTAAACCTTTTCACTCTAATAAGTTTCAGCGTGCGGTGCTGTAGCTAATACACCTTCTTCCTTATCAGTTGAGCTATAACTGCGCCGGTAATAAGCACCAGGCCAACAATCGTAACGGCTACTACGCTTTGAGCGGGCACCTCTGTAGTTGAAAGTCGTTTTAGCAGTATCCCGAGCAATGCCCAATCAACCACAAGAGGATAATAGATATCTTTCCGGGTGAAAAGCACGGACAACGCAATGGCGATACCCACGATAATTACTGCTACTGCCCAGAATTGCTGACCGAGACCCCAGGTGTTCCAGTTAATGTCCACCAAAAGAGCGGTGACATTGGCAATCGTGGCTATGGTAATCCAGCCGAGGTAGACGCTGAAGGGAAGATGTACGAAATATCTCTCAGCCCTGGTCGCCTCTGATTTGCCAACATACAGCCTCAAGTAGATGACCAGCAGACATCCGAGCAATATCAGCATCAAGACCAGGGATAACGGCAGAATCTGGTAGTGCCAGGCAAATATCCAGCCGATGTTGGCGAGGCAGGAAATAAAGAACAGTGGCCCAATTCTCCGTACAAAGTCAACCTTCTGAGGGTCTCTTCTAACCTGGGGTATTAGTGGATATATGACGAAGATCCCAAGCAATACGTAGATCAGTCCCCAGATTGCAAAAGTCAGCCCCTCTGGCACAAACAAATTTGGATACAGGTCAGATAGTTCGCCGGTCGTTATGCCATTCAGGGGGAGGATACTGGCCAGCGCATTGACGACAACGGTACCGACGAAGCCTAACAAGTTTAGAATTGATAGGGATAACACTGAACGACTTTTATTCATGATATTCCTCCCTTTATGCTACTGCGTCAGGTTGAGGTTTTGGCTCCTGCCTCATCAGCAGTCGTAGAAAATGGACTGCCACTACCTCCACCCAGAGTAGCGCGTTGAGTATTATGATTCGCTCATACAAACCAAACCAGCCTGCTTGCCTACCAAGGATGGCTCCCAGTATCAGACCAAAAGCTAGGATACCTGCAGTCAGCGTATAAACAAAAATGCCTTTCCAATTCGGGGTGCTCTTGAAGCTGGGCGCCAGCAACAGTATGGCGATAGGGAATAACAAGCCAAGACCATAAGATGCTATCGCGTGGATTGTTCCATCAATGGTACGAGGACCTCCCGGGGCATCCATATGGAAAGTGGCAATCAACATCAGCACGAAACCACAGAGAGCAAGAAGTACAATGCCGCCATGAAAACCACGGGCTCTACCAATATTGAAAAAGAGTCCGCCGACAAAGATCTCCAAAAGCAAACCCATAGCCAGAAAACAAATCGACTGCAGCCAGCCTATGCTGGTCAACGCCAGACTGCTGACTGAATCACGGATCGGGCTGTAACCGGGAATAGATAGGGATGCCGAGAGATCTCCGAGGACTACTACAACGGGTCCAACGATGCCGACTGTAGGCGGGACGCTGTTGATGTCTACACGTTTAGACATAGACGTTACCCTTTATCTACCGAGCATCCTCAATAACAGTATAGCATAAGTTTCAGACGAAATGTGAGGGGTAGCTGATGGCGTAGGCCAGAACTAAGGGGACTGCAGGGGCAGCCATACTGAAAAGGTGCTTCCCACCCCGACCTGACTTTCGACCTCTATCTTTCCTCCATGAGCCTCAGCGATATGCTGGCATATTGCCAGGCCTAGACCAATGCCTCCGTCAGCACGAGAGCGCGATTTATCAACCCGGTAGAACCGTTCAAAAATGAAAGGTATGTCTTCCGCGGGGATGCCAACCCCAGTATCCTTGATGGCAACCACAGCCATTTGTCCTTCGCGGCGAAGTGAGACGGAAACGGTTCCCGGACTGGGGGTATATATGATGGCATTATCCAGAAGGTTCATGAACAGTTCTCTCAGCCTGGCCTCATCGCCTCTGACCACTAGATCCTGTGGCTGACCTAGTTGAAAGTTAAGTCCCTTTTCCTGGCAGAGAACCTCTATATCTGTGCTCAGGTTAGTGGTGAGCTTACCGAGATCGACTTCCGTAAAGTCCCATTGCTCCTTCCCCGCATCAGCACGGGCGAGGATCAGCAATTGTTGAATAAGTGAAGACATCTGTCTTGCTTCCTGAGAAATGGTCTCCAAAGATTGCCTGTAATCGCTTGGCGGTCTTTCCTTCTGAAGCGCCAGAGAGGATTCAGCTTCAATTACCGCCAGGGGAGCACGTAGCTCGTGGGAGGCGTCACTGGTGAATTGCTTCTGGCGTTGGAATGCTCCTTGCAACCGTCCAATCATCTCGTTGAGCGTTGCTGCCAGCCTCCCTAGTTCATCTTTGGTGTGCACATTAATCCTTTGACTTAAGTCGTTTTCCTCGATTTCTTGGGCTGTCTGGGCAATCTTGTCCACTGGCTTGAGCGCTCGGCGGGCCAGAAATATACCGCCTCCAGCAGCTACTGCGAGGGCCAGCGGGACAGCGATGACAAGGGTGCGCACCAATCCATGCAGTGCTTCGTCTATCTGTCTTGTCGAGCGACCAATAATCAGTGCACCTGGCTGGGTACTAAGCGGCAGGCCTGGAATGCTAAGGTGTATGGGGACAGCCAGGAGACGTAACCCTTCACCTTCTGCTGCCTCGATAGTGGTAAATGAACTCCTACCGTTAATCGCTCGGTAAATGAATTCGTGACTCAGAGCAATACTTATCTCCGGGGGAGACACTTCCGCCAACTCGTTACCAGTGTAGAAATACAACAGGACGATTTCCCCCAGTTCCTCTTGGAATTCTCCTTGCCTGATGCTTTCCAGAATAGCCGCGAAACCAACTAGCTGAGTTGAACGTAGTTCCAGTGAATCATCCAGGCTTCGATAGAGGCTTCGCGAGAGATAGAAATACACGCCGACGCTGAGGGCAGTCAATAAAACTGCCAGCACCAATAGGTACCAGATGGCAAATCGGAATTTGATACTGTGAATGAAGCTCATGGCGCTTTCAACCGATAGCCGGCTCCTCTCACCGTCTGAATCAGGCTATCCTCTCCCTCGTTGTCAATCTTACTCCGTAATCGGCGAACATAAACATCTATGAGGTTAGACAGGCTATCAAAGTCATAATCCCAGGCATGTTCTTCGATCATGGTCCGCGTAACTACCGCGTTGGGGTGGCGCATCAAGTACTCAAGAATGACGTATTCCTTGGTAGTCAATTCAATAGGTCTTTGTCCTCGCCAGATCTGGCGGGTAAGAGTGTTGAGAGTCAAGTCTCCTACCCGAAGCTCCGGCGATTTAAACATTGCATCTCGCCGCAGGAGTGCCCGGACTCGCGCAAGAAGTTCATTGAAAGCAAAGGGTTTGACCAAATAATCGTCAGCTCCTGTATCCAGCCCTTTGACCCGGTCCTCCACAGTGTCCTTAGCCGTCAACATCAAGACGGGGGTATTAATCCTTTTGGCGCGAAGCTCATGGCAGACTTCGATACCATCTTTGTTGGGTAGCATGATGTCTAGAATGATGAGGTCGTATGGATTGACCTCGGCAAGATATTCTCCTTCCTCTCCGTCGTAGGCTAAGTCAACAGCGTAGCCCTCTTCCAGAAGCCCGCGCTTGATGACAGCACAAAGTCGTCGGTCGTCATCAACAACAAGGATTCGCATGACAGATTACCTTAACGAATTATATTACACCAAAATGAACATGAGATGAAATGCCTCAACTGTATGATTGTTCTACCGTACACTTTCAGTTCACGGTCGGTTCATGTTGGCGTGATAAGCTTAATTTGCGCTAATGTAAGACAAGAAAGGGGGTGATACGCCAATGCGCAAACGTAAATGGTTCATTCCAGTGATGCTGTCCATAGTGCTGATCGGAGGCATAGCTGGGGGAGTGATGGTTGCCGCAGATGATAGCTCCAGCAATGCTGACCAAGGGAACCAGCCTTGCGATCGATACCAGGCGCTTCTGGAGAGAGCGTGTGCCATCTACGAGGAGAAAACGGGTGTGCCGATTAACTCAGAGCAACTAAAGGATGCTCTGGATCAGGCTCGAAGTGAACTAAAGGAGGAGGCCCTAGAGGGTTGGTTGCAGAACCTCGTGGAGGATGGCAGGCTGACTCAGGAAGAAGCCGATAACTACCTGGAATGGTGGCAGTCCCGGCCCGACATCGAAGTGCCATTGCCGGGACTTGGCAGAGCCGGTCCCGGGGGCGGTATGATGTGGGGCGGAGGTTTTGGGCCACGACGTGGTCCATGTCCCGGCCCTGATGCTTTTGGGGAAGCAGCCAGTGAGTAAACCAGTGAAGCGGAACTTGCCTGGAGAGAGGATGAGTCTTTTCCTCTCCTTGGCATTAAGGTGAACAAATGTCGAAACTAAGATATGCTCCAATAGTTGTGTTTCTGATTATTGGTATCAGCCTAGTTGCCATGAGCTGTGTAGCTGATTCCGCCATAACTCGTGGAGTGGTTACTGCTGTAGGTGTGAGCTCAAGCGACCGTGAAGACCAGAGCCAAACCAGCGATCGATACCAAGCACTTCTGGACAGGGCGTGCGCCATCTATCAAGATAATACAGGTGCGGCCATCGACTCGGAGCAATTAAGGGATGCTCTGGACCAAGCTCGAAGCGAGCTACAAGAGGAGGCTCTAGAGGTTCGGCTGCAGAACCTCGTGGAGGATGGCAAGCTGACTCAGGAAGAAGCCGACAACTACCTGGAATGGTGGCAGTCCCGGCCTGACATCGCAGTGCCATTACCAGGACTTGGCGGAGGCGGTCCTGGGGGCGGGATGATGGGGTGATGGTTTTCGGAGTGGGATGGACCAGCTTTAGCTGGCGAAAGGACGCGTCCTGGCGACATAAGGCAGACTGAGTGATTTGGAGAAGTGAATGTAAGACAAGCTAAACTCACTAACCTACTGGCTTGTATGCCTAACCTGCTTCTGTTCCCTCCTTTGTACCATGGTGTTAGAGGTTTCCAAATTGAGGTCTCTAACACCATCTGCATCCTAGATAAGGGGATATCCTGTGAAGTTATTGCTGTGTAGTGAGTCGTGTCCCTGATGCTTCCGGTGAAACAGGTAGTGAGTAGGCCAGCCAAGCACAACTTGCTTGGGAGAGGAGGTGGGTCTTCCCTCTCTTGTTATCAGGAGGAGGACTCAAGTGTGGAAAGATATACTTCGAACCCGAGTGAGGGAGAAGAGTGAGAATAAGAAGCAAAACAAGGAACAGCACGCGGTTGAAGGAAATAGCTGATAAGAGTTTGCACTGTGCTTTCATAACGGGAGGTCTAGAAGATGAATAGTATAAACCGGATCAATAAGGCAAAGTACATCCTAATAGGTGCCCTTTTGCTTGTTAGTATCAGCGTGGTTGTTGCCTACACAATAGCTAACCCCCCTAGTTCCGCCTCAGGATATCTGTATATTGACGAAGGAATTGGCTCCCAGCTTGGTAGCCAGGATTTAGTAGCAAAGGTGGCTCCTGCCGTGGTCTCGATTGTCGTTGAAACGGTGAGCTACAACTGGTTCTGGCAGGCAGTCCCTCAGACAGGGGCGGGAAGCGGGATAATAATCAGCTCGGATGGCTACATTGTAACCAACAATCATGTGGTAGAAGGGGCCAATAAGGTGACAGTGACTGTGAGTGACGGGCGTGCATTTGACGCAACCATAGTAGGTACTGATGCACAAACCGATCTGGCAGTAGTGAAAATCGACGCCAACAGTCTTTCATACTTGCATTTCCTGAGCAACTCTCTGGAGCAGCTCAGTGTCCTTGACCCGGTAGTGGCCGTGGGCAATGCTCTGGCTCTGCCGGGGGGTCCTACCTGGACTACCGGTGTGGTTAGCAACCTGGGACGCTCTATCGAAGAAGAAAACGGAGTGGTGCTCGATGACATTATTCAGACTGATGCGGCTATCAACGCAGGGAATAGCGGTGGACCGCTATTAGATACAGCAGGGCAAGTGGTCGGCATCAATGTGGCTATCGCCAGCAATGCCGAGAACATTGGCTTCGCCATAAGTACAGATACTGCCATCCCTGTAGTGCAGAGTCTGATAACCCAGGGGAAAGTGGTGCGCCCGTGGCTCGGGGTGTCAGTGACCACGGTCACCCCGACTATCCAACAGTACTACAACCTATCAGTCAACGAAGGGGCTCTCATTATCAGCTTAACCAGGGGTAGCCCAGCAGATGAGATCGGACTGAGTACCGGTGATGTTATCACCAAGATAAACGAAGACGATATCAGCACTGCCGCAGAACTAACCTCAGCCATAAATTCTCATCAAATCGGTGACCAGATCCAGATTACCTACTACCGTGGGAATGTACAGGAAGTGGCTAGTGCCAGGCTGGAAGAGTCCCCTTCTTAGGACGACTGAGTAGATGAAGGAGGAAAGCAGATCCGCGCAGGCATCAGAGTGTCTTGCCTCGTCAAGGCGAGCTATGGCTACTTCGCCATTCTCTATAACGGCAGTCATCGTCCGGCCACAGTTGGGGCAGGTAAGTGGTCCACTCTAGTTAGTGGATGATAATACAGGTCTACGCTTGCGACAGCCCAAACGGCTTACTCCCGGCGAGCTTGTTGGACCAGCATGGTACTGTTGCTTATGGCGAGCTAGCTCCTATACAGCAGCGAATTCAATTCCGCAGGTAGCCCATTCGCAATGTCTAGAGTCGTCCAGTCTCTGAGTTCGTTATCCCACGATTATAGCATGGTGTTCTTCGCTGTAACTATAACCAAGTGGTCTCAGAGGCCGTCATGTTTTCAGCCGGGTATCGCTCCGACCTGATTTCAGATTGATAATAAACATTGCTGCCAGTATGCACGCTGCGCCAGCGAGATTCCGCAGTGTCAGCTGGTTTCCACCAATGACAACAGCGAATAATCCGGCAAATACCGGCTCCATTGTCATTACCACCGCTGCACGCGTTGCTGGTACGAGTGATAGAGCCCATGTCTGTACAAAAAAAGCTACGGCGGTTGCTAATACGCCTGTAATCCCTACAACTGCCCACACTCCGGGATTGGGTGGCACGGCAATCCCTTGCGGTGTAGCAGCTATGAGCGATATTGCGCCGACAGTTCCAATTTGAAGCAGGGTAAAGACGTACGGCTCGTATTGTGATGACCATTCACCTAAGCCAACTATATGAATAGCGAAAAATACAGCGCATCCTAGTGTGAGCAGTTCACCGATTCCAATCGACCAACCGTTGAGACTGAGTAATGCCAGGCCCACAGTAGCAAGTGCTACTACCATCCAGGTATTACGATTGGTTCTCCGGCGAAGTAATATCCATGACATAACCGGGGTGAGAACGACGAACATGCCGGTGATAAACCCCGAAGTAGCTGCGGATGTGTAGCGCAGGCCGTATGTTTGAGCAATATATCCGAGCCCAAGTATTGTGCCTAGTCCAATGCCGCGCAGTAATTCGCGACGCGTCACGTTACGCAGACATGTAGGACGCAAGGCAATCATCACAACACTGCCTACTAAGAAGCGCCACGCTAGAAAGTCCATGACTGGCATGCGTGCTACGGCATCTTGTACAACAAGAAAAGTATAGCCCCAGACTGCCGTTACCGCGACAAGGGCAATCGAGGCAATCATTGGTGATGATTTCCAGTTCGCTGACATATTCTTCTCTATTATGTGTGGTGCCAGGCCATCAGTCTAGCATACGTATTATCTACTGGTTAAGTGGGCGATTGGCCTATCATTCCCGTAGGAGTCACAGCTGAAGTCTCTTGGAAGCAAGGTACTTAGAATAGTCGATGGCGAATGTAAATGGGGCCGAGAACCCAAATACAAATAACATCTGAAACGGTGTCACTCTAGGTACAATCAGATCGTACATGCCTAGCAAGGCACCCACAATGAGTGAGGCAAGGGTGATTTTCCCCACATTCCACCTATTAGGATGCGCCGTGTGTTGTACGGTCGCAGTTGCCATGGAGCGCTACAATGTCAAAACTTGGACAAACGGTGTCAGCGTGAGATCAGCAATTGCCGCAAAGCCGTAATTAGTCCCTTCTTCTCAAGCAAAAGTTCAGAAACTGTTCCCAAGGCTGGCCTCTCAGGTAACGAGGTAACAGAAATCGGAACTGTTTGACCACTTTTCGATCAACTGTGATTCGATAACCAAAGGTCAGAAAGTGCCACCTGCCAGTCATCTGCGCGACTGTTGACATCCAATGAGCAGTAGTCTATCGTTGATGCAGAGATGAAGGCAAAGGAGCCGAAAGAGCCTCAGGGCATGAGTCGCTTCTTGATGAGTTCAACTATTCATTATTGCGGCTACTAGGAGGGACCAATGAACGAAGAAAGCAACAGACTCAAGGTTCCAAACTCCGTGAAGAAGATATTGCCAATAGATGAACAAGTAATAGCAGTCATAAAGCAATCGAGGTTGAAGGCAGCCGTCACGCCGGACTCGATAATAGTCACCAACCAAAGGATAATCAAGTATTCTCCATCGAACTTGGGATTGCGCAAGGAAATTGAAGACTACAGATATGAAGACATAGCCAATCTCAAAATCGATAAAGGGATTCGCTTTGCCACCATTGCTGTAAAGCGGCGATTCATGAGCGAGGACCTAATCCTTGATAAGCTCGTGAAAGGTCAGGCGGATTACATCTACAGGTTCATCCAAGAAAATCTCAGGCGAATCAGTAGTGCCCCGGCGTCTCCGGTTACGCCCGGTCAACAAATTCTTCCAACTTCGCCAGAGAACCCTCTTCAGGTCCTCAAGCTTCGCTTTGCCAGAGGAGATTACTAGGGAACAGTTTGAGGAAATGAAGAGAGTGTTGGAGTAGACTTGGCCGATGCCGTGATTGTTCTCTGTTGTATTGCAGTAGGTGCAACGGTATGGGGAAGTACTCTGACCTCGGTGCTTCCCATCTGTGCCCGATTACCTGGATTTCGCGGTGACCTCTGCTAGCGGGCCTGTTATGGTCCTACAATGATCGTCTCTACTTTATAACCACTGAGCGTATTTTCCCGACTGAATTGCTATCCATCGCGGCACCGCGCTGCCTGCACGATCCAACCTTCATGCAACGGATGATGGCTTACACCTAAGATGGTCTTTAGTCTCTTCTATTATCTCCCAGTATGCGGAGGCGGCAATCTTGCGCTTTGTCTCTTTCCGTGATTGGTGGCCATCATCGATTATAAGAGAACCCCGCCGGTCAGTTATTCGTCGTAATTCTTTCAGGAATGCCGTTGGATCATTGATCGCGAAGAATATATCAATTGCACATGTGATATTTGCTACGCCATCCGGTATCCCGCTATCATAACCTTTCGCCAGTATAGGAGTAACTGTCTTCAGCCCTTGCTTTTCGATTCTTTTCTTCACAGCCTCAATCGCGAGTTCATGAATATCGACGGCAAATACTCTGCCTTTCTCTCCAACCAGGTGTGCAAATCTGGTTGTGTACCGGCCGGGTCCGCATCCGTAATCTACAACGGTCATCCCAGGCCGGATGGCAAAACTCCGCACTCTTTTGTCAACATATGGGTGAACGAAGTCAATAACCCTAAATAGAAATTCCATGCCGCGAAATGAAAAATCTGACATTCGCTCAGATCTCCTACCCCTAGGCTTCTTTTGTGATGTCATACCAGCACCTATCACCATAACCTGCAGGATGGCCAATATTAGTTCTTAAATTTGGTCTATCACTAGTGATATTATGGCCTTGGCGATAATCCATGTCAACGGCAAATCGTA
>Ga0209427_10000793_pt1 | contig 34816 bp, 26 predicted proteins | sample DeeMarSWOR136_30_FD_187465 | JGI IMG/M metagenome (GOLD analysis project Ga0209427, IMG submission 187465) | Marine sediment microbial communities from White Oak River estuary, North Carolina - WOR-1-36_30 (SPAdes) (version 2) | ecosystem: Environmental > Aquatic > Marine > Intertidal zone >...
CAGAAAACTAGCCCGCTGGATGGCAAAAAATGTGGACAGCCTCGCTTACAGTTTGAATAGCTACGGAACAGGGGACGGCATGGATGTCATGGTGGAGACTGGAAACCTTCCTATCCGAAACTTCAGGGACGGCGAATTCCCAGAAGTAGATAACATTTCGGCTCAGGCTGTCAAAGAGCATGTAAGAGTCAACATGGGAACCTGCTTCGCCTGTGCTGTTGCCTGCAAAAAAGAGGTCAAAGTAACGGAACCGTGGAATGTGGACCCAGAGTATGGCGGACCCGAATATGAGACCTTAGCCTCTTTAGGATCAAACTGCGGAGTATCTGACCTCAAGGCAATCTGCAAAGCCAATGAACTGTGCCAAAGATACTCTATAGACAGCATCAGCACGGGAGTTACGATCAGCTTCGCGATGGAATGCTTCGAGCATGGTTTACTCACCAAAGAGGATACAGGCGGCATTGACCTGAGTTTCGGAAACGCTGAATCCATGGTTAAAATGGTTGAGCTGATCGGCGAAAAACGTGGCTTAGGCGCACTATTGGCTGAGGGTACCAAACGCGCTGCTGAGCACATCGGAAACGGTGCAGAGGAGTTTGCGGTTAACGTTAAGGGACAGGAGGTTCCCATGCATGACCCCCGCCTGAAAAGGGGTGAGGCTCTGGGCTACGCAATATCCCCAACAGGTGCAGACCATGTTCACAACATCGATGACACGTTCCTGTATCCCAAGCTTCCCAAAAGCTACAACAGTCTAGGAGTCTTGGAGCCTGTGCCAATAAATAATTTTGGACCCAAAAAAGTGCGCCTATACAAATATGTTGCTCAGTGGAATACACTCAACAACTTTCTGGTGATGTGTGATTTTCCCCCTTGGAGTGTTAAACAGAAAGTGGAGATTGTACGCTCCGTGACGGGATGGAACACCACAGCCTTTGAGTTGATGAAGGTTGTGGAAAGAGGAAACACGCTTACAAGAATCTTCAACAACAGGGAAGGCTTCACCGAGAAAGACGATTGGCTTCCCCCCAGATTCTTCAAACCCAAAATATCAGGCGCCCTAAACAAAACATCCGTAAACCCCGAAGACCTGCAGAAGGCAAAACTCACCTACTATGACATGATGGGGTGGACTGAACAGGGAATCCCAAAACAGAGTACACTAGAGGAACTGGATATTGCGTGGGCTGCAAACAAAATAAAACAAACAAGCGTACGCTATCAGAATCATTTTTGAACCCTTATAACCAAGAAGTGTGATTTTTCTCTGAAAAGGGAGTTCTTGTCGAAGCTCCCTATAGTAATCGAAAAAACGTTCTGATTTATAGTATTAAATAATTAATAGAACACAAAAGCATGGTTAGTGCACGCATCCCCAAAGGTGAGCGGCATCTCTAATTTCCGCTTCTACTTTATGGATGCGCGCGCAGAGCTTTCAGCTTTACTTTCAACGATTATTGCATAAAAACCAGCGTGTTTCAATTGCGCGCACACTTGTTAAAGGAGATTTTGTTCCAATATTATTTCTGCAATTTCTAGAGGTATATGTATCTAGTTAACGGACCCAGCAGCAAATATCAATCAGTTCTCCAAATCAAACGGATCTATCCCCAATTTGAAATTTCCTTCAGAAGGAATTGTGTAACAAATCCTTCTCAATCCATATATTAACGAAAAACTAATCTCCAACACTTTCGATTGAAATTTTTTGTTACTCAAATTTACTGAGAATTTTACCATCATACCTAAGGCGGTTTTCGGTCTCCATCGATTTGATAGTTGTTATGTAACATAACTCTCATGTTATGTTGTACAGATTGATGTTTATATAATTAATTTCTGTAGTTCTTTTGAAGCGTATTTAAGCCCCAAATCCTCCAGTTTAGATTTTGTGGGAATACCTTTCTTGATTTCCCAACCTCTAGCTTCATAGTATTCATTTAACATTTGTTCTAACTTTACAAGATTCCCTTTGGATGCTCCTTCGTGCAGTGGCTCTTTCATAAATCGTTCAGGCAAGGAATCCTCCTTTCTGGTGACTCCTTCTCGAACATTAAACACTCTTTCCAGATTATTAATTCGCTCCCCCACCCTCCAAACAGCCTCTCGACTGGCTTTGACTCCGGTAGCAAACGTATAAAGTTCTATTAGCAAATTAATCTGATTCAACATTTTCTCAAATGTTGATAAAACTGAATGGTATGGAAAATGACATATTCCCATAGAATCAAGAAAGGCTTTCAAATCTTCACTCCACTTTACTAGCCTACCTTTCCCTTTTACTCCAAGGCGGTTCGCAGCTTCTTTGGAGCCAAACATCTTCAATCCACATTCAGGTGTTCCTCCATATTCAAACCTTGGTACTGCACCAAGATGACAAGCACCTCTACTACAAACAGCGTAACCTAAAGCAAAACCAGTCTGTCCTCTTGGATCCCCCCCAATATGTTCAAGACCTTTAGTGTGCATAGCATATTTTTCTGAACCCTTGCCTATGAGTTCAGAGGCTTTCTTGACCCCTTCTGCCAGAACGTTACCAAAGCCTTCTCTATACGCTATTTTCTTTGTTAACTTGGATATTGTCTCATAGTTTCCCCAGCTTAAGTCTAAGCCATCAACATCTCCTTTAGTTAATATTCCACGTTGATAGCACTCCATGGCGAAACCAATACTGTTTCCGCCAGATATTGTATCCATACCATATGTATCAAAAAGCTTCATCAAAATAATGATTTCTTCAAGTTTTTTTACGCCTAGATTACTTCCTAACATCGCTAAAGTTTCAAATTCAGGACCCTTACCAGCATAAGGGGCAAATGGTCCTTTTTTAATGATAACATATCGACCACATCTTTGAGTACATCCAAAACAGGCCTCTCCTTTCCATAAATAATTGTTTGTCATTGCCCATCCGCCAATATCATTAGAATTCTCAAAAACACCCTTTTGAAAGTTCATGGTAGCTAGAGCTCCCGATGAATCCAAAGCCTCAATAAGCGATGTGGTTCCGTATTTAGGGTGATCGATTGATGCGTGAGGATCATTCTGTAGCATATCCCATATCTTTTGTACTGTTTTAAAGAACTTCTTCGGTCTGGAAACCCTTACATCTTTTGTGCCGCGGATTGCAATAGCCTTCAGTTTTTTAGAGCCCATAACTGAGCCTAAGCCACATCTTGCTGCAGTCCTTCCCCGCCTTCTTCCAACCGCAACTATGCTCCCATACTTAACAAGATTCTCTCCAGCTGGACCTATATCTAGAATTTCTGCGTTTGGCTCATCGACTTCCTCTCTGATCAAATCTGCTGTTTCGAATGTCCCCTTACCCCAGAGGTGCTTTGCATTTCGTATCTCAACTTTGTCATCTTCAATCCATAGGAATATGGGGTTCTTAGATTTTCCCTTCACTACTATCAGATCATACCCAGCGTACTTAAGTTCAGCTCCACCATGTCCACCAACATGTGACCATCCAATTAACCCCAAAGTTGATTTTGCACATATTGAAATTTTGCTGGAGCCAGGCGCAAGTGTACCAGTCAATGGTCCAGTGCTATAGACCAAAACGTTATCAGAATGAAAAGCACCAATATTTTTTCTCGTGTTATCATAAACTGTTTTTATGCCGAAGCCTCGTCCACCGATGAAGTTTCTAGCCATGCTTAAATCTAACTTTTTGATTGTAATTTTCTTCTTTGAAAGATCAATATGAAGAGTGTTTCCGGTGTATCCATTCATAAACTCATTTCCCAACTGAAGACATAAAAAGTTTTTTAAGTTTATGCAATGTTCTGCTATTTGCATTACCAATCAATAGAGGTTTAATTAAATGCCAAAAATGAGTTTGAATAGAAATGCGTTCGAAATTGTTAAAGAGATGATGGATAAAGCAGATGAAATTCACGCGAAAATTGTAGAGTTGAAGAATGGTGCAACGATCATAAGTGCAGACGGGTTCAAGGCAGGAATGCAGATATCAAAGTGTAGATATGGCGGTTTGGTTAACATGCATATTGGATGGAATGAAGTTGAAGACCTCCGATTGCCTTCCTTAAACATTTGGACAGACCATCCTGCCCTTGCAATACTCGGGTCCCAAGTAGGTTCACGCCCTGAACAATGGGACCTAACAGATGATTTTAAAGGACTTTTAGGGAAGGGCTACCCAATAGTTGCTGGACCTGCTAGGGCTCTAGCAGTTGATAGACCCGAGGTTTATAAAATGTTGGGATATGAGGACGATTCAGATATTGCTGTAATGACAGTCCAGTTAGATAAAACACCTTTAGAAAAGTTCCCGAGTGAAAAGTTAGTTGATACTGTTGCTAGAAAATGCGGTGTCAACCCCGAAAATATTTACATACTACTATCCATGAATCAAACCCTTGCAGGAATAATACAAATCGCTAGCTGTACGTTGGAACCAGCACTACTCAGTGCTTGGCATTTATATCATTATAATGTAACGAAATTTAAGCATGCGTGTGGAATAGTTCCGATAGTCCCGGTTACTCCTGATGCTTTTAAGGCGATGACTATGGCAAATGATTCAGAACATTATTGTCCACGGAACATCTATTATCTGGAAACCGATGAAGGGGAAGATGTAGCGGAAGTTGCTAAGAAACTGATACTACGCACCACCTGTAAAGCATATGGCATGTTGTATGAAGAAGCTTGGGCAAAGCCAGAAATAGGTAATGATTTCTTTAAAGGATCTTATTTCCAAGGTTGGATGATGGCACTAGCGAGCATAACGATTAATGATCTTCGGACAGGAAAGGTCTGCACTGCTGGTGAAGCCAGATTTGATTTGCTTAAGAAGGCTTTGGCTTCACTCCAATGCTAATGCGCGGGCATCCAACCTGATGCCTTAGAATTCTTTTTCAATCTTTAAATCTTGGAATAATTTCTTTGTTAATAACCTCTATCGTTTCTCTCAAGTTCACGCTTCGCGGAAGAGCCAACGAGACTTCATTTATTCCCGCCTTTATGAAAGCATCTATGTGTTCTAAACACTCATCTAAGGTTCCCGATATAGAGAATTTATCTATAATGTCTTCAGTTATATACTTCTTGCATTGTTCATAATCCGGCCATAACTCTTTTATTCGCTCAATTCCTTCAGAGGAGACTTTGGCAAGGTCTAAAACTTGTTTTGGAACTGTAAAAAGGTTTATAGCAATAAATCTTTTTACTAGCTCACGCGCTTCATCACGATCTTTCGAAACAGAGAAGGGAACTAGATTAGAAAATCGAAAGTCCTTTAGGGATCTACCCGCTTCTTTACACCCTTTTTTGATTCTGTTAATTGCGTAACCAACATACTCTACTGGTACGTCATCCATGAGAACTCCATCAGCATTAGCCCCTGCCATCTTAAGCATTGTTGGACCTCTACAAGCAACATATATGGGTACAGGCCAGTTTAGTTCAACATCAAAAAGTTTAACATTCTTAAGCTTGAAGATTTCTCCATCGTAGGTTAATGTTTCGCCTCGTAAAAGCCCTCTGATTATTTCGATAGCCTCTTTGATTCTCTTTACCGGTTCAACCCATCCCATATTTATGGATTCTAATACTTCCAAGGTGCCAGCTCCAAATGCCAAACACATTCGTCCCTTCGCAAATTGGTTTACCCTACTAACAGCTGAAGCGGTAACAAACGGATGACGCGTATAAGGGTTAGTACATCCAATTCCTAATTTAATTCTGTTTGTTCTTTTTGCAAGCAAAGTAAGTTCCATGTAGACGCTATTGACATGGGGCATATCCCCCGTCCAAAAGAGGCAAAACTTTGAATTATCAATTAATTCGAAAGCACCTTGTTTAACAGCTGTGGGGGCTAAAAGATCAAAATTTACCAAATCTACATACCAGCAAATTTCTCAATTAAATGTGTGTGAACTTTGCCTGCTTTGTATATTTTTCCAGTTCTAAGATCGCTTAATGTTACCTCAGCTATTACGAAAGAGGTGCCGGCAGCACATTTTTTATTGAAATCTGGTTCTGCGAGTTGTCCTTCTTGTATTAGCTGATAGAATGATTTTCCATGCGCAGGTGTGTTTTCTGTCACCATGTTTTTTGCAATATATGATAGATCATCTTTTTCTGATGAATAAACTACGAAATGAACTCTTCCACAATTTCGAATCATGTCGTCTGGTGTTATTCCTGGCTCTTTCCACATTCTTGAAAAAGTCGGAGCGATTGGACATGAACCGAAAGCCGCTTTAACTTTATTTATATCAAAGTTTAAGTATTGAACTAGTGATAGGAGGCCATCTTCAAGTATTCGAGCCGAGACCTGAGTGGATCCTGCAATACTATTAGTGGGAGCAACAACTAAAAACAAATTACTTGCATCTACCTTGACTTCTTTTGCAATGTATTCTGAATTTTGCTCATTTGGAAGTCTATCTGATTGAACAATCATGATGCCAAAATCAGTATCATCTTTGTAACTAATCTTATCGAAATGCTTCACAGGTCTCCGAACTAAGCACTTAGCGGGACCAGATAAAAGAGCTGAATATTCCTCATCTCTGGCAATAAAAGGCAACGGAAAGAGATCTGTCCACGCCCATTGACAACCTGCTATTGAAATTGCGGGGTGGTCTGTTTTTACAAATACAGTTGGCAATGTGAGATTCTCATTTGTCACTGTTGTTATTTCAACATCAGCCAACCCTCCTAGAGAAATAGCAGTAACTAATTTACCTGCCTCGAAACCACCAGGAGCATTTAGACCTGTATCTATAATCGTTGTTCCGTTGTTAAGTTTATTTATTGACACTCTTAATCTTTGGGAATTTGATAGAAATTCTTTCACTATTCTCTCTGTAATTTTATTCACACTAACTTTATTCATTTTCCTTCGATTTGCTAGTAATTTGTAGTTGATTATAAAAACTTTGGTTAGAAAATATATGGTGAACAATCTGAAGTAAGGAATTTTTTTAAGGAAGAACACTTACCGACATAAAGGGTTAAAATTATTATTGGTAGTTCCGATATGAGAATAAACGATGTTGAAATAGCCGACACATTTGCTGAAGTTTTCCCAGTATGCTTGTCAAGGTTATTAATATCTGGAAGGACAAGAGATTGGGCATTAAGAGCCGCCCAGAATGCTGTTGGCTTTGCGACTTCTTTTATCACTTGTTCTGCACAAGGAGGCATCGAGGGACCAGAACCTGCCGAAGTTCCCGACAAAAGACCAGGAGTTGCTATACAAATAGGAGTAATGAACAAAAAGTTGCTAACAGAGCAATTACTACTTCGAATAGGAGGATGTGTTATGACATGCCCTACAACTTCAGTTTTTGATTTCATGCCTAAAGAGGAAAGAAAAGGATTTGTGCATGTTGGAAAAAAAATTGGGTTCTTTGGGGATGGTTATCAAAGATTAGTCAAAAAGTACGAAAAGGAATTAGTTAGTATACCAAGGATGGAGGGAGATTTCCTAGTTGAAAAATCATTTGGATACACCGAAGGTGTAGCAGACGATTTCTTCATTATGGCTGATAGTCAACACTCAGCTTTAAAAGCAGCTGAGGTGGTCATTTCATCAATTAACAAGATTGAAGGGGTCGTAGCGCCTTTCCCTGGAGGAATTTGTGCATCTGGGTCTAAGGTCGGATCTCTAAATTATGATTTTCTTAGGGCGTCAACTAACCATCGCTATTGTCCAACAATAGCTAGCAAAATAGAAGGTTCAAAGTTGCCGAAAAACGTGAAATCTGTGTACGAAATTGTCATAATGGGTTTAAACGTTGATAGAGTTAAGTATGCGTTGAAAGTCGGAATAGAATCTGCAACAGAAATCCAAGGTGTGATCAAAATTGATGCTTGGAACGAAGGAGGTAAATTCGGCAAATACAAGTTTTATTTGCATGAAATATTGGGCAAAGAGTAACGCTTCAATTTGGGAAGGAATAAATGGACTTGACAAAATTTGGAATATTATTAGCTCCGAATGTTTCAATATCTAAATGCGTAAGACTTGCTAAGATTGGGGAAGAATACGGTATTGATTATGTTTGGGTTATGGATGAAAATCCTTCACCCCCATTTCGAGATGTCTTCGTCGTTATGACAGCTATTGCTCAGGAAACAGATAAAATAAAAATTGGCACTGGAGTAACAAATCCTTATACTAGACATCCCGCTGTACTAGCAACAGCTTTTTTGACTTTGGATGAAATCTCTAAGGGTAGAATCGCCATAGGAATAGGTGCTGGAGGATCCATGGCACTAGCACCAATTGGCAAGAAAATGTGGGAAAAACCTTGCGCAGCGATTAAAGAATCGGTTGAAACTATGCATCACCTTTTCGCAGGTGAAACATTAGATTATTCAGGAGAGGTAATAGAATTAAGAAAGCTGAATCTATTTGCGAAACCTAAAGCGAAAATCCCAATTTATATGGCAGCCAGAGGGCCTAGAATGCTTCAACTCGTGGGAGAAGTTGCTGACGGCGCTATATTAACTTCACCTATCCCCCAAATTTCGGAAGACTTGGAAACAATTAGAAAAGGAGTTCGAACAGCTGGAAGAGACATGAAAGCAATAGACGTGGCAAATGCTTTGCCACTTTCTGTGTCTAAAAGTGAGAAAGCAGCTAGAAGAGCCGTTAAGGCTATCTGTGCGTTTATGGTTTCTTCTTTCCCAACTGAAAAGTTGGAATCTGTTGGAATAGATAAGAAGTCACAAAAGTTAGTAAAAGAAGCACTCAAAAAGGGTCAGCAATCTGCGGCCAGACTCGTCACAAAAGAACTGATAGAAACTCTTAGTGTTGCGGGAACCGCACAAATGTGTTTAGAGAAATACGAAAAAATGATCAATTTAGGAGTTAGTCAAATAATATTCTGTTCACCCTTTGGTCCCGATCCTGAAAAAGCCTTAGAAATAATTGGAGAAGAGATCATTCCGAACTTGAAATAAGCTTCTTTTTAGCCCAAACAGCTTTTGGCAAGTATTCTGCAATTCGCTCCTTTACGTTGGTCATTAACTCTTTTGTTTTCATAATAGCATTTTTTTCATCAATTGTCACTACCTTTCTATGTTCCATGACTATTGTGCCATCGATAATTACGGTGTCTATATCTCCGCCAAAAGCACAATAAACAAGCGTTTTAACAATGTTATTTATAGGTTGTAAGTGTGGTTTGTTAAGGTCAATTAATATTAAATCGGCTTTTTTGTTCTTTTCAATTGAACCAATTTCACTTTCTTGACCTAAAGCCCTCGCTGCGTCAATTGTTGCCATTTCTAGCACTTTTTCTGCGGTGATTACACTAGCATCAAGAGCTTTTACTTTGTGCAATAAAGCAGTGTTTCTCATTGCTTCAAACATATCCAAATTATCATTGCTTCCACAACCGTCGGTTGCCAACACCACGTTAACTCCCTTGTTTAACATAATTCGTATTGGTGCAATACCTGATCCGAGTTTCATATTGCTTTCTGGATTATGAGAAACAGCAACCTTGTTTTTGGACAGAATCTCTATTTCTTGGTTATTGACCCATACACAATGAACAGCTAGGACATCAGGTCCCAAGAACCCTATGTCGTGGAGAAAGTTAATTGGACTTTTCCCCTTCTCATTCTTAATTCGTTCTGTTTCATATTTAGTTTCATTCATGTGCATACTCAAACGTAATGAAAACCTTTCAGCAATGTTTTTAGCCTTCATAATTAGATCATTCGTACAACAACATAAGGAAGAAGGCCCTATCATGTATTGAACTCTTCCATCTCCGGCTCCTTGCCACTTTGGTACAACCATTTCTATCTCCTTAAGTTGCTCTTCCACTGGAAGCATGACATCATCAGGAATAAATCTGTCAACAAGCTCAAAAGCATGAGTCCCACGAATCCCCGTTTCCTCAATTGCTTTCCCCACCAAAGGGTTTTTTGGATCCATTGCCACGAAACAAGTAGTTCCTGATTTTACCATTTCCAGACATCCCATCAATGCGCCATGATAGCCAATTGAAAAATTCCGGGACATATAATCCTCTTTCATTATATGGCTTATTGGGTAGAGACATGTTTCCAGCCAGTCTATTAAATTCGAATCATCGTTTGTTCCCTTCAAAAGATTTTGATAAAGATGAACGTGTGTGTTAATCAGTCCAGGCAAAATAGCCATGTCAGGGTGATTTATCACTTTTTGGCCCACGTATCTCTTTTCAATTTCTGTCGATTTTCCAACATCTACGATCTTTTTTCTTTCAATGGCCACTGCACCGTCCTGAATTATACGCCTTCGAACATCCATTGTTATAAGTATCTTCCCTTTCACAATGAGATCGACACTTGTAGCCATTAGCTTCACCCAACATCGACTATTTATAGCAAAGTTAGTCTGATTTCTTTAATTACGAGCTCGCAAATATAAATTTGGCTTAGCAGAATGCACACTGGTCTCGATCACGCACAATCTATTAATCAAATGGGTTGTAATTCAATGGTAAAAACCAATCTATAAACCTCCTAGAAAATTACCTTTCATACAATCGGAAAGGAAATCGATGAGTTGGTTACGCATGGCACTAGCAAACAAATTTTTGCTGTCTTACAACTTTTCAGAAAACGGAAATCAGATGTAGTCGACTTGTTCCAATTTAACATTATGGTGCTGAGGACCGGACTTGAATCCTGCATTATTAGAACAAAAGAAGTTCCTAGGGTGGAAACCGCCACAATCTTTATGAATCTAGATTGGTCTACTCGCTTTAATCTGATTAGAGGTATTAATATTGACAAAATTATCTATAAAGACAGTTAAAGCTAGAGAAATTCTTGATTGTAGAGGAGAACCTACAATCGAGGTTGACGTCATAACTGAAGATGGAATAGTAGGTCGTGCGGACACTCCTGCAGGGCGTTCACGAGGCAAACATGAAGCTTTTGAAATTAGAGATGGAGAAACAAGATACAGAGGATTAGGTGTTCGGAAAGCTGTAAAGATAGTAAATGAAGAAATTGCAGCCCTTCTTAAAGGCATCGACGTAACGGAACAAAGAACAATCGATTATACATTAATTGAATATGATGGTACTGAAAACAAATCCAAACTAGGGGGGAACACAATGGTTGCAACATCATGGGCCGTTGCAAAAGCAGCCGCAAAATCGCTCTCCTTGCCTTTGTATCGCTATGTCGGTGGTTCTAATAGTTTTGTTTTACCTGTACCTATGTTTCTCTATATTTGTGGAGGAAAACTTGCTGCCACAGATTTTGATTTTCAAGAATTCAACGCTATGCCAATAGGAGCAAAAACATTTGCTGAAGCAATGCGTATGGGTTCTGAAGTTTATCACACCTTAGGTGAAATGTTAGTCAAAAAATACGGAAAATATTCATTAAATACTGGTGATGAAGGATCGTTCTCACCTCCCAAAGTAGATGATCCGAGAGAAGCTTATGATATTATCCTGAAAGCTATCGAAGAAGAGGGATATACTGACGACTTTGTTTTGGCGAATGACATTGCAGCATCGCAATTGTATGATGAAAAGAAAGGGGTCTATCGTTACAGGGGAAAGAAGTTAAACGGCCAACAAATGATGGATCTATATGAGGATTTTGTTAAAACTTATCCCTTAAAATCGATAGAAGATCCATTGCATGAAGATGATTTTGAGGGTCATGCAAAACTCACAAAAAGACTTGGCATCCAAATAGTTGGAGATGACCTATTTGTCTCCAACCTTAAACGTTTAACAAAAGGTGTGAAAATGCAGGCAGCAAACTGTATATTACTAAAGGTGAATCAGATAGGAACACTTACGGAGGCTTTAGAGACAGCTTCATATGCAACTAAAAACAAATACAGTGTTCTTGTTTCGGAAAGATCTGGACAAACAGAAGACCCCTGGCTTGCTGAATTATCTGTGGCAATAAATGCAGGTCAAATAAAGAACGGCGCGCCAGTTCGAAGTGAGAGAGTCGCACAATTTAATCAATTAATAAGAATAGAAGAAGAACTAGGGGCAGCTGCAAAATATGCTGGAAGAGATTATCGAACTCCTCTGTGAGAATTCACCCTCTTAGATTTAACCAAAAGAGCACTGCAACGAAGTACTTACATTGATTTATTTACAATGGATAACCTGTCCTATATTTGTTTATGAGACAACTATGAGGACAATGTCCATTACGTTAGTTCCTGTTGGTCCTGTAAGGATTATATCATCAAGTCTTCTAAACACATAAGATGAATTATGATTTTTCAAATGCATATTGAAATCTAAGCTTTTTTCTTTTCCTCTTCCCAATGTGTAACCGTCAACGATACCTCCAGCTATTTCTGTTGGACCGTCTGTTCCATCGGTGCCAATTGAAGAAATTACTATTTTTTTACTACCATCGATTTTGATGGCAGCTGCTAATGCCAGTTCTTGATTGCGTCCTCCTTCACCCACCTTCTCAGTTAAGGTAACTGTTGTTTCTCCTCCTAGAATTATTGCACAAGGAGGTTTTAGTGGTCTTTGTCGTTTTTCAATTTCTTTGGCAATGCTCGCCAACACAATTCCTACTTCTCGACTTTCTCCCTCTAGAACTGTAGATAATATCAGAGAGTTTAATCCAAGCTCTTTCGCTCTTTTCTTGGCAGCTTCACAGGCAATATTGTTGTTTGAGATTACCACGTTATGAATTTTACATCTCTTTAAATCTTCAGCCTTGGGGGTTTCTAAACTTGGGTTAATTAATCCTTTTTTTAAATGGTCCCTAACCGTCCTTGGGACTTTTTTCCAAATATTATATTTTTTAAGAATGTAGACCGTATCCTCAAAGGTGGTTACATCTGGAACGGTTGGACCCCATGGTAGACCAGTCACTTCATCTACAACTATCAAACCTACTATTGTTGCGGGGTGGATGTATTGAGCCAGTTTTCCACCTTTTATGGCTGAGGTGTGTTTTCTTACAGCATTTATTTCGTCTATTGTGGCACCACATTGTAGAAGCAAATAATTTGTACGTTGAATATCTTCTAGTGTTATGCCTTCGAAAGGCAGGGTCATTAAGGCAGAGCACCCACCCATTATGCAAATAAAAACTAAGTCCCCTTCTTCTGCTTTTTTGGCAATTTCCAAAATATGTTTAGTAGCCTCAAATCCAGCTTTGTCAGGTAATGGATGACCTCCTTCTAATACTTTAATCCTCTTAAGATTGCGACCCTGTCCTCGTTTTTCTATTATGATCCCTGTAGTTATCTTATTGCCCAAAATTTCATCTAGAGCCTCCGCCATTCTACTACTTCCTTTTCCAGCTCCTAGAATGTAGATATTTCTGATTTTTGAGAGATCAAATCGTAAATCATTAACAAATAACACTTTGCCTCTAATTTGAATCCTTTTTTTTACGATTCCGTAAGTATCTATTGTTCTTAATGTATGTTCAATAATATCCAATGTAATCTTTCGCCCTTCTGTATTGCCGTGGGAAAGCAGTTGCTTCAAATTTTTTATAATTCGCACGCTCATGCAAGAAGGCTTCCATTATGTATAGGTATTCTTCTGTAACAAATATTTTCTTGGAATCCTTAATAAATGATTTAATTTTCCTTTAATTTTGTAAATTGGTGAGAAGTGAAATGATTGAAGCAAAAGCAGATGCCCTAAATTCTGCAATTCGACAGCTAGATATTGTAGCAGAGATCTTGAATCTCGAGTCGGCGATTTACGAGATACTTAGGTACCCGAAAAGATCCATCAAAGTTTCTGTGCCTGTAAAGATGGATAATTGTGATACCAAGGTTTTCATGGGCTTTAGGGTGCAACACAACGATGGAAGAGGGCTATACAAAGGTGGAATTCGCTATCATCCTGGTGTGAACCTACAGGAGGTAACTGCGCTAGCAATGTGGATGACTTGGAAATGCGCAATTGTTGGAATTCCCTATGGAGGCGCTAAAGGAGGAATATGTTGTGATCCTCATAAGTTGTCTCTTAACGAATTGGAACGTTTAACAAGGAGATATACATCCATGATTCTTCATGATATAGGTCCTTACAAGGATGTTCCAGCTCCTGATGTGGGAACCGATTCCCAAATAATGGCTTGGATAATGGATACATACAGCCAGATAAAAGGGTATATGGTGCCGGAAGTTGTCACAGGAAAACCCATACACTTGGAGGGTTCGGAAGGGAGAGAGGAAGCTACGTCTCGTGGTGTTGTATATTGTATTCTGGAAGCTGCAAAAAAATTAGATTTGAAGCTTAGAGGAGTTGATGTGGTTATTCAAGGTTTTGGGAAAGTCGGATGGAATGCTGCAAAACTTCTACATATGCAGGGATTAAAGATTGTTGCAGTGAGTGATTCAAGAGGTGGAATTTTTAACGGAAAGGGTTTAAACCCGGTTAAGGTGTTTGAACATAAGATGAAAATCGGGTCGGTTGTAGGATTTGATGGTGCCAGAGAATTGACTAACCAAGAATTACTTGAATTGGACTGTGATATTTTGGTACCTGCCGCAATAGAAAATCAACTCACCGAAACTAATGCAGAAAACATTAGGGCTAAAATGGTTGCTGAAGGAGCTAATGGACCTACTACTCCTGAGGCAAGTGAAATCTTGAATGAAAAAGGAGTGTTTTTTATTCCAGACATTTTGGCTAATGCTGGAGGGGTAACAGTTAGCTACTTTGAATGGGTACAGAATCTTCACAGAGAACATTGGAGTATAGAAGAAGTTAATGGTAAACTTAAGTACAGAATGACCAAAGCTTTTAGGGAGATATCAGAAACTGCTAAAAAACATGAGATTGATATGAGGACTGCTGCATTAGTTTTTGCTATTGGAAAGGTTGCGGAAGCTGAAAAATTACGTGGATTATGGCCATAACAAAGAACCCTATAGAACACGATGTTTGTGTCTTTCCTTGTCATCAATCAAGTTCAAAATGTAGCAATAGGACATTAAATTATGAGTGGTTGACCGAGATTAGACGCAATATCTGCATTTGCAGAATGCGCAACTCTATAAACGATTAATGATCATTCAAAAACTGCTTTATAGCGTTATAGAACAGCGCAGATATTGTTATATGCAGTTTCTCAGCTTTCTTATCAAGTTTTACAAAGAAGGATTTGCATAATACAATACTAACAAAATCAGTATTACGGTAGGTTTTAACCTCCAATGCGCCTTCTGGGGGCTCTTCATATACTAACGACTCGGTTGCATGCTGTGCAACCGAACTCTTTCTTCTATTTGATTGCATGGGGTCTTTGAATCTGTCTGGTAAATATTTCGCCACCCAACGATAACTCATTCCTGTTTGATGCGCTAACTCGTAAACTAACTTACCAACCTCTTTTCCCTCATTCAGATAGATCTCTCCTAATCTACTCAAAGTCTCTGCTTTCTCTTTCGCGGTAACATTTCTTCTAACAGTATTGCTAATTAGGCGAGCAACAAGTATATCCTTTTCAGATTTGATGTGATTAAGTTTCACTCTCTTCCAATCTCTCTTTGCCTTAAAACGGTGATTCCCATCAATAATCTCCCCATTTGCGCTAACCAAAATTGGGTAAAGCTGCCCGATCCTTTCCGAAGAACTCTTCAGTTCATAATCCTGCAAACCCCATCACCCAAAAAAGAGTATGGAAGATGTCCAGATAAAACTTTCTATTTTAGAATGAAAAACAAAATTCTATTTATTAATTGGACAAAACATAAAATATCTAGCACATTTAGAACAAAATTCACTTTTCAAAAGAGTTAGATAGGCAGTATGCCATGTCATTCCACAACCAGAAAATATTGCTTCTTTTACCCTTGACAATTTGAAGTTGTCGTGTTTAGGATATGAAACAACTTATGTTACGCGCGTAGGGGCTGCGAGCATATTAAAAAAAGTAGGAAAGAACATAACAACGATAAAAAAAGATGAGAAACAAATGTTGGAAAAGAAACACACCAAATATTGGGCTCGTGCAGAATAGTCTTTTTCCTAATATGTACTTGAAATACAGTAAGAAATGGATGCTCGTGAATTCAGTCTAAAAGATGAAAGCATATTTTTAATTTATATTTCATTTCCGATGATTGCTGTCATTATTGCTTTCTGGGCGTGAAGTCTGTTTCCTGCCTCATCAAATACAACACTCCGTGGGCCGTCAATAACCTCATCTGTTACTTCCATTCCTCTATCGGCTGGCAAGCAATGCATGTAGATAGCATCATTGGTCAGGTCCATTTTTGCCTTATCACATATCCATGATTTGTTTCTTCTCGCATATTCCAGAGCTAACTGTTTGTCCAGTTGTACTGGTCCACCCCATGGACCTGGTAAGGCAACTCTTGCAGTCCAACTCTTAGGATAGACCACATCAGCGCCTTCAAAAGCCTCATCCATATTATCAGTTTCTTCATAACTGCCGCCATATCGATCTGCATTTTCTTCAGCCCACCGAGTTATTTTGTCATCAAGTTCAAATCCCTTTGGTCTTGCAAATACTACATCCATTCCCATCTTTGTTGCTATTAAAACACAGCTTTGAGGTACAGCTAGTGGTTTTAGTCCCTCACTGAAGGCCCAAGATATTACAAATTTCTTGCCCCTAAACTTGCCTACATGTTCATCAATCGCTTGGATGTCTGCCATTTCTTGACATGGATGGTAGACATCATCTTCCATATTAATCACTGGAATCTCGGCCCACTTTGCAAATTCCTCTATAATTCTATGACCACGGCCATATTGCCATCTGGCAGAATCTCCATAAATTCTTATGGCTACTCCATCCCCCATTTCATTTAAAACTCGTGCAACATCAGCTATTCGCTCAGTTTTATATGCCTCTTCGTCTTCTGGGAGTGCTGGCACATAAATATCCTGTGGTGAAAGGAAATGAGCATGTCCTCCAAGTTGCGTCATACCAGCCTCAAAACTATTTCTTGTTCTTAAAGACCGGTTGAAAAAAATCATGAAAAGAGTTCGGTTTTTCAAGATGTCACCGATTGACTCATGAGCCTTGTACTTTTTCTTAAGATCTTTGGCGATTTCTAAAAGGGTTTTTAAATCTTCTTGGCTCCAAGATTGGCTTTCCAACCAATCTCTATTTTGAAAGATTCCAACATATGAATTCATTTTTTATCACGAAGAATTGCCTCTGGTAGTTCATTTATATTTTTCTCTTCGAATTCAGTATTTGCATAAATTTTTTGAGTTTCATTCGGACGCATAATATAATTACTATTAAGCACTAGGTGTAATTCAACAAGTATGCGCATTGTCACGCACGAGCAATAGATTCTAGATCAAGTTTTGGGTCTTCTTTTATGGTTTTCATTACAACTAAGGTACTGGTTCTTTCTATTTCTTGCATGTCATATATCTTCTCAAGTTTTTCCATGAAATTTTGCCGATTATTTGACGTACAAAGAAAAACAAAATCTTGTTCACCCAGAATAAAATAGACTCCAGTTACGCCGGGAATATCAGCTAACAGGCTTCCTATTCTCTGATGATATTTTGGACCGAATTTCCCACGGACAAACGTAATTGTAGTGTAATCTTTTCCAAGCATATTTGCATTAAGTTTTGCATAGTATCCCTCAATTATTCCTTCGCCTTCAAGCTTTTTTATTCTATAATGAACCGTTGATTTTGGTATTCCAATTTTCTTTGCAATTTTTCCCATCGGAGTCCTACAATTATTTTGCAAAATTTTGAGAATATTAATATCTATTTCATCTAATTGTGTTTGCTCAGTCAAGGTTAGCCCTGCAAAATAGTTTTCTATCAAGTTCTTAAATTGATTTGTGGCAGATCTTAAAAAACTCATATTGATTATTTAATCTCGTAGGTTATTTCTAAATCTTCGGATTCTATAAAAGCAAAGATAGACAAACATATATTCGCGTGCAATCTATTGAGGCACAAAATCTTTTTTATTATTAAAACTAGACCCTTATTTTGTACACTTTCGCACGCATTGATTGAAAAAGAATATTGTTTGGAAATTATTTGAAAGAAATCGAATGATTGGAAAGTTCGAGAGTGGATTTTTTCGTTGGACAAAACTAATAAATCGCAAAATTTTTTATGTTTTTTGGAGATAAAAATGGTTAACTATTCCAAACCCAAGATAAAAGTCACTCCACCAGGTCCTCTAGCAAGAAAAATTATTGAACGTGATGTTGAAAATCTTTCACCATCTCTTACCCGAAGTGCTCCTTTAGTAGGAGTCGAAACTGAAGGCGTTTGGATAAAGGATATTGACGGAAATATATTCTTAGATTTCGGGTCAGGAATAGCAGTTGCAAATGTTGGCCATAGACACCCAGAAGTTATTGAAGCAGTCAAGAACCAGATCGACAAATGTGACCATGTAAACAGTTGTGATTACTACACGGTTCCTCAAGTCGAATATGCCGAAGAACTATTCAAAATGATGCCTGGTAGCTTCAAGAAGAGAATCTTCTTTACAAATAGCGGGACAGAAGCTGTGGAGTGTGCCATAAAAGTTGCCAAGTGGCATAGTCGAAGATATTACTTTATTGGTTTTATTGGCGGCTTTCATGGAAGAACCATGGGATCCTTGTCATTTACTACAACTGGCATTTCCCCAAGGAAATATTATTCCCCTTTGATGCCAGGAGTTATTCATGTCCCCTACCCATATTGTTACCGATGTATTTTCAAACAAACATACCCTGAATGCAATTTATATTGTCTGGAATATCTCGAAGAGACTGTTTTTCAAAAAATTGTTAACCCTGAGGAAACTGCTGGAATTCTTGTTGAACCTATACAAGGCGCAGGTGGATACATCGTTCCTCCCAATGAGTTCCTACCCAGATTAGCAAAAATATGTAAAAAGAATGGAATATTGCTGATAGATGATGAGGTCCAAACAGGTTTTGGCAGAACCGGAAAAATGTGGGCTTGTGAGAATTGGAATGTTGCACCAGAAATAATGTGTATCTCAAAAGCTATGGCTAGTGGATTACCTTGTGGAGCCTGTGTAACAAAAAAGACAACGATGAATTGGCTCCCCTCTTCTCATGAAAATACTTTAGGTGGTAATCCAATCGTTATAGCAGCGGCTTTAGCTGTATTGCGGATTATCCGTAAAGAGAAACTTCTCGAAAATGCTAGACAAATGGGCAAATATTTGTTAAAACGCCTTCAAGAGATTCAAGAATCCCACGAAATTATTGGAGACGTCCGAGGTAAAGGATTGATGGTGGGCATCGAACTCGTAAAAGATAGAAAGAAAAAAACACCAGCAATTGAGCAACGAAACAACCTAATAGAAGAAGCGTTTAGAAAGGGAGTTCTATTACTTGGTGCAGGGAAATCAAGTCTCAGGCTTGCTCCCCCCCTTGTTATAGAGAAACAGCAAATAGAAGTAGGCTTAGAAATCTTTGAAGAATCATTAAAAATCATAGAGAAATAGTCATACCAGAGGTTTGACAGATTGTTGGGACCTGAAACTAGGAATGAAATAAATAATGTACTTTTTGCTGACAATTTTTTCATGACTGAAGAAGCTATAAAGAAAATTGAACGCTTAGGAAGAATAACAAGGGTGGACTGCAAAACCGAAGATGATATGGTTGAGAAAGTTCAGAGCATAAGACCCAAAGTAATAGTTTCAGAGTATTTTAGGATAACTGAGCGCATAATGGATGTCTCACAAAACCTCAAAGGTATTGGAGTTTGGGGAGTTGGATACGATCATATAGATATCGAGGCTGCCTCTGAAAGAGGTATATACGTTGCAAACACTCGAGGTTCAAATGCTGAATCGGTGGCAGAACATGTTTTTGCCCTCATACTTAATCTCTCAAGAAAATTATGTCCAACAGATGCTTTCATACGAAACGGAGGGTGGGTAAGTCGTGAGGAAACAGGATTACCACATGAGTTAGTAGCCCAAGATTTACTTGGGAAGACTATAGGAATAATCGGACTGGGAGCTATAGGATCATGTGTCGCAAGAATTTCAAAAGGTTTTGGGATGCGGATAATCGCCTACGATCCCTACTTAAGCGAGAAGAAAGCAAAGCAAAAAGGAGCAGAATTGGTTCCTCTTGAAAAGCTGTTAAGAGAGTCAGACTTCACTACGATACATGTTGTTTTAAATAATCAAACAAGAGGGCTAATTGGCGCAAAAGAACTAAAAATAATGAAACCTACAGCTTATTTGATCAATACTTCAAGAGGACAGGTAATATCTGAAGAAGACTTAATCAAAGCCTTACACAGTAAATGGATTGCTGGTGCAGGATTGGATGTTTTTACAGACGAACCAACAGATTCAAAAAACCCCATATTAGAATTTGATAACGTGCTTGTAACACCACATTGTGCAGGGAACTCAGAAGATGCTCTAAATTCTACTTCTTTAATTATTAGCCAAGAAGTCGAAAGAATTATGCTCAAAAAAATTCCAAGAAACCTTGTCAATAGGCTGCAACTTGAAAAAAGAGGATATTTAGTATAAAACAGTATTAAAACTGAAATAAAATTGAACTATCATGGTCTTTTAATAATAACAGTTCAGCAATTTAAAATAGTAAACAAATATTAGAAGAACTGAACGTAAATAGATGCGCTCGAGAGCACATACAAATAAAAAAAGCTGAGTGAGAATTTAGTTAGAAAATATGCAGAACATGCTTTATAAATTACTTATAATGAGGGGCTAAAATGGACAATGTGGGATTTATGTCAGTCAGTATAGCAGGGATAAAGATGCGAAACCCTGTAATTTTGGCCGCTGGTCCTAGGGGTCGAGATGGTTTTTCTTTGAAAAAAGCGGCTGATTGTGGAGCGGGGGCAGTAACCACTAAAACTATCTATTTTGAAGCAGCTAAGGTACCTCATCCAAACATGGTTAGGATAATCGGAGGTTTACTTAATGCTGAAAGATGGTCCGATCTAAAATATGAGGAATGGGTGGAAAAAGAGATTGTAAAGGCTAAAGAAGGAGGGGTACCTGTTATTGCCAGCATAAAGAGCCTGAAAAACAAACCCAAAGAAATCGCGGATATCGCTCAAGGGACAATAGAAGCCGGGGCTGATATGATTGAAATTACAGCCACTTACAGAAATACTCCCCTTATCCGCCTAGTCAGAGCCGCCAAAAAGGCTGTTGATGCTCCTGTAATTCCCAAGGTTACTATTTTTGAAAGTTATGATTTAAAAAGAATTGGCAAGAAGCTGGAGATGGCTGGGGCTGACGCCATCTCATGTATGGACTCCATTGGACCTTGTTTAGCTATTGATGTAAAAACGGGCAAACCTATTCTGGGGTCGTTAGCTGGAACTGGTAATCTAACTGGGAGGGCAATTAAGCCTATAGCACTTTATCAGGTCAATAATCTGGCTCAGGTATTGAAGATCCCAATAATCGGAATAGGTGGCATTCAACATGGGAATGATGCAGTTGAAATGATTATGGCAGGGGCGAGCGCAGTGGGAGTTTGCACTGCAGCTATTCTGCAAGGGCCTGAAGTTCTCGGAAAGATCGCTGGAGAGATAGCTTCATTCATGAAAGAAAACCAATATAAAAAAGTAAATGATCTTGTTGGGCTGGTCTTAAAGCGTATTGATGAAAGGAAAAGAAAGGTAACTGTTCTCTACGAAGGAAAACCGCCTAAGATAATTCTGGACCGTTGTAACAGATGTGGATTTTGTGCGAGAGCTTGCCCATATAATGCAATAAGTCTTAATGGCATAATTAGTATTAGCGAAAAGCACTGTTATGGCTGTGGATTGTGCTCGACTATCTGCCCTGTCAATGCTATAGTGAGCCCTTACTAAATGCATATATGCGCAGAATTATTATTTAATAAAGAAAAAAATCAACTCCTAAAGTATAGGAGCCATATTTACGGCTCTTATTCATACCCCTATTGTTTGTGCTCCAGATATTTCAAGTCAGTCCATATCGAAATAGCTTTATGGGCACCTAGATCACAGGGGAAATCCGAATTATCCTTTTAATAGCCTCCAATACCCGGCACACCAGCACAGGTTAAATAGTAGATTGTTCAGAAATTTTTTGCGTTGAAGCTAGATCATTCAATCAAAAACTCATTTATTTGTTCAATGTTCAATCCAAATAATCCTAATTTTCTTAAGGTAACTCCTTCTCGTTTATAGTTCGAGAAATTTATTATAGATGACAATTGAATCAAAGCGTCCACAGTAGGAGTTGGAACGTTAGTTAGATTACCTAAAGATGATACCGGAACCAAACCGTATGGTATGTCCTCAGTTATGTACCGATGTTGAAAGTCAGCTGGCGCTCTTTCTTTTGGATCCTGAAATGCTTCGGTGGATTGAATAACATCATAGGCCGTTTCTCCTTTGGCGTTATAATATTTCTGCATAGTTTTTACATAGGATTCTACTTCGAAACCAAATACTTGAGCAATTTTCCTTCGTTCATTATCCACAGCATCAATAACTTTCCCCACTGTTGGTGTTGTTCCTCCTGGGAGAAAAAGAAAGTCGCCTTTTGTCAAATCAATGCGAGCAGCATTTAGCACCATAATTGAAGTATGAGAACAGGGGTTCAGATTGTCCAGATCACATTCTAGGACGTTGGTCGCTGGAATCAACATAGGATAAGAATCCTTAAGCAATTCTAGTACCTTTGGTGTATCTCTAGCTGGAAGAGCTGCAATCTTGAGATCCTTTTCTTTAATTCCATCAACATGAACTGATGCAGGACCAGAGACTCTACTCGAATAAACGAGTATGGATGTTTCGCTCAGTATAATATCTTTCTTAAGTCTCAACTCTTTTGATAGTCTAGCTAGACGCAAACAACCGTAATATCCTGTATTGATTAATATTATTTGCCCGTCTTCAAGATAGGGTGTAGATTCCCTAAAGAGGGGCTCGTGTACAAATGCTGGTGTAGCTATAAAAATGACCTTCACACCTTTAATCGCTTTAGCGATGTCATTTGTAACCTCATGTAGTTTGGCAAAGCCTTGCCTTGCTGCACCGGTTATTTCTAGCCCTCCTTTTTCGCTGATTCCTTTAATCATTGAAAGAAAGCTATCATACAAATTGACGTCATGTCCTGCCAAAGCGAGATCTGCGGCTTGGGCTCGACCTGAATTACCTGCTCCAAGAACTGCAAACTTCATTCGCATTCCTTCAAATTTTTTTGCACATTTTACTAAAAAAACCTTTCGTTACTTTCGTTGCCTTCCTTTAAGGCACACATAAAAAAAGCGTGCCAACAAAAAGGTTAAATTCGAATATACAAAAAAATTGCTGATGAGGTGCATATAGTGGAAGCAATAAAGGTGACTGATGTAAAAATAACGGTTGTAAGAATGTTAACGGTCGAAGGTCTTACTGATATATATAGCACGCCAGGTACAGAAAAATGTTCTAAATTCAATGTTGGGGACGAATTCATTAGCAAAGATTTCAAAATGCCTAATGGATTCTGTGAGTGGGCATGGACGGATATTCAAAGGGATGTTGCGGTACTCGCTTCTGGAGGGGATTACCCGTGGTGTAAAAAAAGAGGAATTCAATTCTCGTGTTGTACCTCGGGGTTAACACCTGTAATCTTCAAGCTTGAGAGGACGGAATAGATTTACTCAAGGAATTCTACCGAGAGATTCAAGTTCCTGCATAACATCTTCTAGGCCAAATTCGACCAATCTTGCCTTGGGGATCCATCCGGTTTTATTATCATAGCCCCAAGCTTCGTAGTATTCTTTGAGCATTTCATTTAGCTCGACTATTTGCCCTTTGCATGGACCTTCAGGTGCTGGCTCTTCTAAGAAACGTTTAGGTAATGTATCGTCTGATCGATCTAGACCTTCTCGTATATTGTATGCTCTTCTTATCACTGCTATTCTTTCACCTGCTTTTCGCATTTCTTCTATTGTGAGTTCTATTCCTGTAACAAGTCTATAAGCATCGGTGATTTCTCTCCAATAATAGATTGGAGGACTCATCGAACCAGCCCCAATACATGTAACCAGAGAGTTAACAACAGCAGTTGCTGTTTCGCATTCTTTTGCCATTATCCCTTTGTATTTCGACTCTAATCTGTTAGCCATTTCTGGAAGATATTTTTCACCGAACCTGTCCTTAATCGCATTTTCAAAAATCCCGCTTTCGTCCAACATTGTGCAGTGGGTCAAGTGATCTGCACCTCTGCTAGCTGTAGCGTGTGCTATTCCCATGGATTTTTGAGCACGTCCATCCTGACCTGGAATCTCCAATCCCTTAACATGCATTGCGTATCTTCCCGAGCCTTTTCTAATCTTTTCGGCGGCTTTTTTCACGCCTTCGGACAGGATTTTTCCAAAACCTTCGCGTTTAGCTATCAGATGAATTGTCTTCTCGACAGTCTCTTTATTTCCCCAAACGAAGTTGAGACCTCCTGTGTCTTCTTCGTCAATTATACCTTTTTCCCAAAGTTCCATAGCAAATGCTATCGTGGCACCTGTAGATATAGTGTCCAACCCATATTGGTCACAAAGCCAATTACAGTATATGATAAAATCGAGATCATCGATGCCGAGTTGCGATCCTAAGCCGCAAAGAGTCTCATATTCTGGTTGATCTCCTGAAAGACCTGCATGAGGTCCAGATTTGAGCTTGAGTAGGTTATTGCAATTCACAATACATCCGTAACAACCACACTGGCCGATTTTGTATTTTTCCACAATAGCTTCTGCACTTATTTTTTCAGCTTTCGGATACACTCCTTTTTGATGATTGTATGTAGGAAAGCGGCCGATTTCGTTCATAATGTTAACAAGAGCAGCAGTGCCATATTTTCTCTTAGTCACTATTGAGCTGGACTTGATTAGTTTCCGCAATAATTCTGAAACAAGTTCTTTGAAGCGATCTGGAGTGGCAACATCAACTTTTTTTGAACCTCTCACCGCTATTGCTTTCAATTTTTTGTAGCCAGCAACTGCTCCAAGCCCACAACGAGCAGCGGCTCTCGACTTCTCCGAAATAATTCCTGAATAACTTACCAAGTTTTCCCCAGCTTGCCCTATACAAGCAATGCGAGTTTTGGGATCTCTCAACTCTTTTCTTAGTATATCCTCAGTTTTCCAAGTGTCTTTGCCCCAGATATGATCTGCTTTCCTTATTTCAGCATAACCATCATTTATCCACAGATAGACGGGTTGTTTTGCTCGCCCAGAGATCACAATTGCATCGTAACCCGCAAACTTGAGTTCAGAAGCAAAAAATCCTCCAGAATTGGCGTAACCTATTAGTCCTGTAGCTGGTGATTTGGCGGCGACAACATATCGCGATGCAGAGGGAAAAATCGTTCCATTTAGTGGACCGACAGCAAACACAAGCTTGTTTTCAGGAGATAGCGGTTTTGTTTGTGGTCCGGTTTCGCAATACAAAAGTCTCATACAAAAACCCATACCACCTATGAAATTCCTCGCCAGTTCAACTGTTACAGAATCTTCAGAGATTTTCAATGTTGATAAATTCACTCTTAAAATACTTCCCGTATAACCTCCCTTAAACAATCTAAATCCTCCGTGTGCACTTTGACTAGCGATGCTGGAACGGGTTAGTATGCTGGTGAATTATTTAAATTTCTATCGTTCATTTGTGTAAATACTTGTGTGTTACATGGAAAAGCAATCGATGTATGTCCGGAAGACAACATAGAAAGGCTGACGGGGAAAATGTTAAATCATATTTATAGTTAACACAATAAGAAGTCTGACGTGAATCTAATAAAACGTTAGAACCTAAATTTAATACTTGCATCGCACGCGCATTGTATGAATGTGTCTCCAATTCACTTATCGTGTTATGGGGAATTAAAAGAACACGCTAAAACTTGGATGGAAATAAAAAAATCATATAAACAGATTTTCATATCTAACCAGTGGGAGAGTTCATGCAACTAGTGGATTTAGTGCTAAAAAACGGGAAGATTGCCACCTCATCTGGGATTTTTGAAGCTGGAATAGCTATTGATGGCGAAAAAATTGTTGCCATAGCTAAAGATGATGCCTTGCCCAAAGCGGATTTAACTATAGATATGAAGCATAATGTAGCTCTTCCAGGAATTATTGACTCTCATGTTCATGTATGTACACCTGAAGGAATTCGCGAAACATTTGAAACAGGTACAAAAGCTGCAGCGGCTGGAGGAGTTACAACAATAATTGAAATGCCCTCTTTGTGGAGTCGATTAACTACCACTATGAAAAATCTTCAATGGAAAAAACAAACTGGAGAAAAGCAAGCATTTGTTGATTTTGCTTTGTATGGTGGAGAAATTCAAGATGAAAAAGATCTAAACGAGATTGAGGATTTGATCAAAGCAGGTGTTGTAGGGTTCAAGATAACCATGGGAGGACGTACCGCCATAAAAGATGATGCTACACTTATGAAGGCTCTACAAAAAATATCAAAGATGGATTCAACTGCCTCTTTTCACGCTGAAAACAATTCACTCTTAAAATACTTCAAGACAAAACTCATGGATGAAGGAAGAAATGATTTGGAAGCCCACGCCGATTCGAGACCACCCCTCATTGAGGTTGAAGCAATTTCTAGGGCAATACTTTACTCCAAAATTAGCGATAGCAAAATTCACATATGTCATCTTACAACAAAAGAAGGTGTCAAACTCGTGGAGAGAGCAAAAAGAAAGGGAATAAAAATTACCTCTGAAACCTGTCCACATTTTCTTTTTTTCACCCGAGAAGATTATTCTCAATATGGCCCAAGCATTATCACGAATCCTCCATTACGCTCAAAACATGATGTAGAAGCTCTATGGAATGGGTTGGCTAAGGGAACAGTTGATATCATAGTCACTGATCATTGTGCATATAGCAAGAAAGAAAAAGAGATCGGATGGACTGATGTATGGAAAACACCCGTTGGTATCCCTGGACTCGAAACGCTAGTGTGTCTTCTTTTGAGCGAAGGAGTAAACAAAAAGAGAATTACATTGGAGAGGTTTGTTCAAATCTCCTCAGAGACTCCTGCTAAAATTTTTGGTTTGTATCCAAAAAAAGGAACTATTCGGGTTGGCTCTGATGCGGATATTACAATAATCGATCTCAAAAAGGAAAACGTGATCAGTGGAGATAAACTCCAATGTGTGGCAGATTATACACCATTTGAAGGATGGAAAGTAAGGGGCTGGCCAATCTTAAGTCTGGTGAGAGGAAAAATAGTAATGGAAAATGGTGAAATAAAAGGTAGGTCAGGTTTTGGTAAGTTCATTCCATCTCGACAGCCAATCTTTCCCTTCGCGAATAACGTTTCTAACTAATGAAAGTTAATCATGCATGCTGACTTGTCCCGATATTATGTGTTGAAGTAGGTTGGTGAGACTGCCTTGTCTGGTCTACCAACGTTTTGTGCTGCTTCCCCGTTTAAAATTAAGCGAAGTATGCTAGAGTGCGATGCAGAAAACGTCTTTAAAGTCTCTAACTTTGTTGGTGGCCATGCTGTGCGGGGTTTTTAGAAAGCTATAAACTGCCTCAATCGAAGGCTACTTATGATATCCTTTCTTGAGCTCATCCGGTACAAGTTCTAAACCATTTATCCACTCTGAGTATTCCCTTAACCCACGTTTCTGGTTTGACGGATGCGGAATTACGATTTGAGTAACAGCTTCCCTGAGTTTTCGGCTACTGTATTGACTGCCTGCGATTATGCTTCTGATTTTTGCCTTCTACCTGCTTAGAATCTGCCTTGTATTCTCCAGCAGGGTTAGGGAGTGCTTCTCGTTTTGTTTTGTAGATGCAAAAACGGTTGATAACGGAAGTATGCTCTTAGCGGCTATGGACAGGTGGAGTTTGTAGCCTAAAGCGAACATTTTACTTGCTCTTCCAGCCTGTGCATAATCATCAGAGTAGCCTTTTGGCTGTCCAGTAGATGACGTGTGCTACATTTCTTTATGAAAGAAGCATCAAATACTGCGTCAAAATCTCTAGCATGATTGTTATTCAAAAGTTTGATGAGTTTCTCCTCGATTATCTTGACAAGGTTGTCTTCTCCAACCTTTCGATTGAACCTGCTTAGAACACTTCGCGGCTACGCATTTTCTTTTTTCTTTATGAGGAACAATTTTCTTAGACGCAGATCCATGTCAAGCAATTTGGTCATTTCTCTTAGGCTAGGAACGCCCTTCATTTACATGACAATAAATGTTCTGAAAACTCCTAATGGATTTCTTGGCGGCTTTCATGGACCTGAAGCATGAAAACAACGTTTCAAAATGTGTTTAGCAAATTCGACGGTTCTGACAGGGTATCTAGGGTCTTGCGTTCATCTTGCCCCGTTAGGACTCGCCTCCTAAGCTTGAACGTAACGCAAATAATACGAGACCCCAATTACATTAGATACTTTAGAGACAAGCCAGCACTCCTCATACCTTCCATTTATTGAATATACTAATTTTATCTGTTAGGTCTTAATGACCTCACTGTTTTGCCTGCTTTCCACATCTCAGAATTTCCCATCGCTTCTAATTCTTCTTTCAACTTCTTGGCATAATCAGGTTCTGCACTTTTCTCAAGAACAATTCGCGTTTCTTCCCCTGAAGCCACCAACTCATAAAGAGAATCAAACAGAGGTTTCACAGCGTCCCTGAACCGTTCTTTCCATCTAAGAGCCCCTATTCTTGAAGTCTCGCTGCAGTTGTTGTACATCCAATCCATCCCATTCTGGTCAACCAACCTGATTAAACTTTGAGTCAATTCCTCTACGGTCTCGTTGAATGCTTCGCTGGGGCTATGACCGTTTTCCCGTAAACAATTATACTGCGCCTCCATTAACCCCGCAAGTGCTCCCATCAGAACTCCCCTTTCCCCCGTCAGATCACTGTACACTTCCTTTTCGAACGTGGTTGGAAAAAGGTAGCCTGAGCCAATAGCAATTCCAATGGCTTTCACTCTGTTTTCAGCTTTGCCTGTGAAGTCTTGATGAACAGCAAAACTGCTGTTTATTCCACTACCCGCCAGAAAATTCTTTCTCACTGAGGTCCCAGACCCTTTTGGCGCAACCAAAATAACATCAATGTTTTCTGGAGGAACAACGCCTGTAAGTTTTCTGTAAACTATCGAAAACCCATGCGAAAAGTATAATGCATCTCCCTCTTTGAGGGTGGCTTTGACTGTTGGCCACAGGGCTTTCTGCGCTGCATCTGTTAGTAGATACTGTTTGATGGTTCCTCTTTGTGCAGCTTCCTCCAGCGGGAACAGTGTTTCTCCGGGAATCCATCCATCGTCTAGTGCCTGTTGGTAGTTTACTGGAAATTTTTTGCTTTGCCCTACAATAACGTTGATTCCGTTATCTCTCATGTTCAAGGATTGAGCCGACCCCTGAATACCGTATCCTAGGGTGACAACAGTTTCGTTCTTCAGAATCTCCTTTGCTTTATCTACAGAAAAATCATTTCTTGTTACTACATTTTCTGTTATGCCGCCAAAATTTAAGTTAACCATAACAATTCCTCAGATGATCAACAAAACTAAGTTGTACTAATTAAGAATTCACTAAGCCGTGTGATCACAATATATCTTATTTTGTAAGGTGCACCCGTGAATGAGGCTGTTGCACATTATGCAACAATCTGACTAATGTTAACTTAGAATTTTCTCAAATTCTTCTATTTTTGGGTTGATTGTGGGTACTCCCTTGAACTCTTTCATTAATACTTCGGTATCCTTCAATCCACTTCCAGTTATAAGAACCACCACATTTTCATCATGATCCACGATATTTGCTTCGACAAGCCTAAGTAAACCTGCGAGGGAAGCGACCCCTGAAGGCTCAGCAAATATCCCTTCGGTGGAAGCTAGAAGCCTTTGGGATTCAAGAATCTCTTTGTCAGATACTGTTTCAGCTATTCCTCCATCTTCCAAAGCGAACAAAGCAGCGTCTCCATCCCAAGGAAGAACATCGGCTAATCCACTGGCAATTGTATTGGGGTGCCCCCATGCTTCAATTTCAAATGGTCCCTTTTTTTCCCTAAATGCTCGCACCAGAGGAGCGCATCCATTTGACTGGATTGCAGCTAATTTAGGTAATGACGCAATAATACCCAGTTCTTGAAAATCTTTTAAACCTTTCCAGATGCCAGTTAATAAGCAGCCTGAACCAACGGGAACAAATATCCAATCTGGAGAATTCCAATTCAATTGTTCAATCAATTCATAGGAAATGGTCTTAGGGCCTTCAACCTGATAAGGGTTAAAGGGACCAAAACTTGGACAAGGATACCATCCATATCGTTTAACAACCTCACGCAACAATTGAACGGTTGGATCCATATTTTCCTCAACAGCCCTCACTTTTATGACGTCAGCCCCATAAAGACGAATTTGAGCAATTTTTGTGGAAGGCGCAAATTCTAAAACAAAAGCAAAACACTTCAATCCAGCTATTGCTGAATATGCAGCTAATGCTGCTGCTGCATTTCCACTTGATGCAGTAACCACAGTATCCACTCCAAACTCGAGAGCTTTCGAAACCCCAACGGTCATCGACCGATCCTTAAACGAGGCCGTGGGATTTCGTGTTTCATCTTTAAGGTAAAGGTTTTTTAAACCAACTCTTTTTGCAAGTTTATGTGAATGTAATAATGGTGTCCCCCCCTCTTTTATAGTAACAATATGTTTCTTATTTTTTAGAGGAAGTAATTCTCGATATTTCCATACACCAGAATCGCGAGAGCTCAATGTGTCTTTGGTAATCCCTTTTGAAATTGCAGAATAATCATAATAGATATCGAGTCTACCGTCATCTTGGTTTGGGCATGTGTAAACTATTTCATCAGGAGAAAATTCTTTTCCGCAATGAGAACACTTAATTTTTGTAACAAAAGACATTTTTCTGGCCTATTCTTAAGATATTAACTTCCTATATAAGCAAATTCATAATTGCACAAGATCCCGTTTATGTAAAGAAAATATCATATAACTTTCATCTATGTTAGTTTTACTAGCAAAGATGCATGCAAAGAATGAATAACGTTTATTCCGCAAATTATCTCGCGCGCAAGCAAAATGATAGCAAGGTGAACTAACAAGTTATCACGGTTCCTGTTTCACCCAGTAGTGCACGTTCAATATTCGTTGGGTTAGTAACAATAGCTTTTTTTCCTCCATTCTCGAGATAATGAATTATCGCTTGAATTTTTGGACCCATACTACCTGCAGCAAAATGTCCTTCTGAATAATACTTCTTGGCTTCCTCCAAGGTCATTTTATCTATCCAAACTTGATTGGTTTTCCCAAAGTTAAGGGCTACCTTTTCCACATTTGTTGAAATTAGAAAAAGGTCAGCATTCATACCTACGGCAAGAAGTGATGAAGCAAAGTCTTTGTCTATTACCGCTTCTAAACCACATAATTTTCCCCTTTCTTCTGCAACCGGAATCCCCCCTCCCCCCACAGCAATTGCCACAAAGCCTTGATGAACAAGAGACTTAATCACTTCAAGTTCAATAATTTTTTTAGGTACAGGTGAAGGAACCACTCGTCGCCATCCTCGACCAGCATCTTCTATGACGTGCCAACCCCGCTTTCTTCTCAGTTCATCAATTTTTTCTTCATCGTAAAAGGGACCGATGGGTTTAGTGGGATTCTTGAACGCTAGGTCATTTTTATCTACCAAGACCTGAGTGATAACCGTAACTGCCAATTTATTGATGCCAAGCCTTTTGAAATCGTTATTAAGGCATTGTTGTATCATGTAGCCGATAGCTCCTTGAGTATCAGCCCCACATGAATCCAAAGGAACTGTATGCAACACATTACTAGCGAGGTCAGATCGTAACAGAATAAAACCTACTTGGGGTCCATTCCCGTGAGTAATTACTACCTTCCATCCTTGTTGGATCATCCTAGCTATGTGAATAGAGGTTTCCCGAGTAGCATCGAATTGATCTGGAACGGTTTGGTGAAGCGGATCAATAATTAGAGAATTTCCTCCAATAGCTACTACTGCAATTTGTTTAATTTGTCACACCCTCTTTGCAGTCAATAGATTTAGTCAGTAATAGCATTATATTTTTATTTTTATCGTGATTTTTTCAGCACCAGCGCGCGCATTGATAATCTTGCCCCAAAAGAATTCTGCTTTACCATTATATAAATGAATTAATGCACCTCTACCGCAAGCACGAAAGAACGGTAAATGTGTTCTCACTATAAAAATTATGATTCTTTTTGAATAGTAAAAAAGTCAGGCGCAACTATTTCTTTTCTATTATCAGCATTGTTACAGCTGACCGAATTCTATCTATACCTCGCATTTTTGTAACAATCTCTTTTAGTTTATTAATAGTTTCTGCTCTGATTTTTGCTATTATATCATAAGAACCATAAACCGGATATACCTCCTGAACAGCAAAGGTCATCCTCAAAATTTCCACAACTTCCTCCATGTTTTTCGGTTCCGTGTTGATTAATATATAAGTCGTGGGCATAACATCTTTCCCCAACAAATAAACAATTTGATATGCAAATTAATCTTTGGGAGTAAAAATTGTTATTTAAAATGGCAAATTCACGCTAAGCTGGCGCGCGCGGGTAGAAATTAATAATTTATCGCTCTATTCTATGTTATGAATAAGCATTAGATATTAAGCTAGTGCTTGAATCCCAGAATTTATACTGTGCGCGCTTATGTAGTCTAATTGATTTGGTTGACTTGCTGCATATCAAAGAATGGGTCAAAAAAGTATTGCACAAGCTTGAAGATCCAAAAATCTCTAAAAATGTTTTTTCAGATACTCTACCATAGATTCGAATATCTGTTTTCCATCCCCATTTTCTGATATTCTTTCTGTTTTTGTCCAGTCAGGCAACTGCCAACCATAAAACGCTCGCTCAGGATGAGGCATCAAACCAAAAACTGTTCCTGTTGGATCACATATTCCTGCAATGTCATGGAAGGCACCATTAGGATTCACAGGAAAATTACCCTCTGCATACTTGCCGTCTTCGGTGCAATACCTAAAAACAAGCTGATCATTCTCATATAACTGCTTCAAATAAAGTCCTTCTTTCTCTTTCGAGAAGAGGAAGCGTCCCTCAGCGTGAGCAACTGGTAACCGCAACACTGTTTTTCGGAATCTTCTGCGTGAAAACGCATCTGCCCGAGTTCTCATGTTTCAGGTAGATCCATCTGCAATTATACCCAATGGGAATATTGGTTCCAAAGGCTGCCTCTGGATACTCGCTAACTCCCTTAAAAGCGGGGAGTAAGCCTGCTTCAACCAGAACCTGAAAGCCATTGCATATTCCCAAGATTGGTCGTTCTTCCTCAACGAACCGTTTCAGGTCTTTCCGAAGCTTTGTCAGCGTTCCCGTAGCCCAGATTGCTCCAGCCCGCACGTAGTCGCCGTACGAGAATCCGCCCGGAAAAACAAGAACATTATAATCTAGAAGATTTCGGCTCTTCACTACCTCGTTGAGATGAAGCACCTCTGCCCTAGCGCCCAGTTCATCAAAGGCTCTTTTGGTTTCAGCATCGCAGTTTGTTCCGCCCACCCTCATAACGCAGACGCGAATATCCTCTACCTTCATGCGAGTATCTTCCCAGAACGCCCTTTCAGCGTCTCCTTGATTCTCTTAACTCAGCGTATAATATATGTTTGCAATTCACGCCCTAAACCGAAAGATAGAACTCTTTGTTGACGGAAAGAATTCAGTTCCTTTAGAGACAACAAAGTCGTTTTCTGCTTCGCGCACGTAGTTAGTTGTAACAATAAATTATGTTGAAATGTGCTAATTATTGTGCAAAATGAAAATGCACGTGTTCCAATACATCCTAACCGGAGATGCTTTGGCAAATTTGCACAGAATAGAGTGATGGAAGCCAAATGGAATAGACCAAACGTGCATCAAGCATAATTTCGCGGGCGCACACATATCAAAAAGTTAAAAGTTAGTTAACCACTTGTTCTGATTGTATATTAAAAAGAGCAAAATATAAATTTTAATTATTGTTATCAGCCTATATCTTGTCACCAACATCTGGCTGTTCCCTATCGGCTTCCGCTATGTCATGTAGCGCCTTAGTTTGTTTCTTCTCTTGTATCTTCTTTAGTAGTATCCTACCCTCCTCAGTGTCGGCTATAGCATTAACTACGTCAACCAGTGGGTCTAAGTTCTTCTGCACATAATCGTATATGTTGACTATCTGCGTTTTCAGCGATTTGATTTCCTTTTTCATGCTTGCGTTTTCAACGTGCAAGTTATAAAGGTCGTCCTTCACTTCTTTTACTTCAGCTCTAGTTCTTTCGTTTTCACCTTTCGATGAAGATACAGCCAATAAATGCTCACGCTCTAGGTACATCTTCTTCAAGTTTTCAAACTGAGTTTCCTTGTAAGCCTTAGCCATGTCGCCTATTTCATGCCCAAGCCAAAAGTCAACAATTGTGTCTGGCACTCCGCTGTTAATCATAAGTGAGCCAAAACTCTCCCTTAAGCTGTGAGTTCCCAATGGATTGAAGCTGTTACCGTTGTTGCCTTTGGTTACAAAGCCTGCCCTAACAGCTAAGTCCTTCATCATAATTTGGATATTATGTGTCTTCAACCGTTTCTTTCCACGTTCTTGGAGGAACAGCGGAGTTTTGTTATCGAACTTGAAGGTTTCCTTCTTGGTGGAGTCAGGAATTCCACGGCTTTCCATATCAGCTATGTAAGCCTTCACTGCATCAATGGCGTCTTGCCCCACAAAAGTGTAATACTCAACTCCTGTCTTCACCCTCATAATCTCAACTTTAAGCGGGTGACTGTTCTTTTCTAGCTCCTCTGCAATGTCTCCATAATTTA
>Ga0209427_10000795_pt1 | contig 34685 bp, 25 predicted proteins | sample DeeMarSWOR136_30_FD_187465 | JGI IMG/M metagenome (GOLD analysis project Ga0209427, IMG submission 187465) | Marine sediment microbial communities from White Oak River estuary, North Carolina - WOR-1-36_30 (SPAdes) (version 2) | ecosystem: Environmental > Aquatic > Marine > Intertidal zone >...
TGGTGCCGGGAGAGGGACTCGAACCCACAAGGATTTCTCCGGCGGATTTTAAGTCCGCTGCGTCTGCCAATTCCGCCATCCCGGCGCCGTCAAGGCTATTGTAGGTGCTGGAGGGAAGGGTGTCAAGATGTTTGTTATGTCTTTATCGCATATCCACTTGACAATCCCCCCAATAAGATGATAATTAGAGTCTATAGATATGAAATAATATTCTTGTAGTGCCGAATAGGTGAATAAATAAATGGGAGGTGACCATGTTTGTCAAGTTAGGTGTTCTGGTAGCGATTGTACTCGCGATAATAGCTCTTATACTCAACTTTACGGGAGTTGGCCCAGAAGGACCTGCCGGACCACAGGGCGAGGCCGGCCCTGAGGGACCTGCCGGCCCACAGGGTGTGGCTGGCCCAGCGGGACCTGCCGGCCCACAAGGCGTAGCTGGCCCAGAGGGACCTGCGGGAACTGCGGGACCACAAGGCGTAGCTGGCCCAGCGGGAACTGCCGGACCACGGGGCGTAGCTGGCCCAGCAGGACCGCCCGGAGCAAGCCGTCAGATTGTTGTTGGGGAGGAGGCTCAGGCTTTAATAGACATTTATGTGGAATATGGGGTTGAACCAATAGGTGACTACGAATATATCAGCTCTATCGTGCCTATTTACGGTGATGTTTTCAACACTATTTGGAGGGCCAAGCTTGGACAGACTGTAATCATAAGTGGTTCCTCATTTCCTCCAGATACCAGGGTCATCATTACTATTTGTGAGGAAAATTATAGATGGGATGAAGTGCTAACCAATGATTGTGGAGCATTTATTACCGAAATAGATATACCGATTTGGGTCAGTATTGGGCCTGTCTCGGTGAAGGCATGGATTGACCTTGACAATGATGGCATCCTCGAAGAGGAAAATGGTGAGAAACAAGCTTCATGGCCGCTGTATATATATCAGTAGGCCCTTGTGAGTAGAAAATAGTTTACATACTACTGATTTCCTTATATCTTTATTAGAATCGATACAGGAAGAGGAGTGTATAGCTGAAACTGGCCTGACAGGTGTAGGGCTTGCCATTCTACGAAATGGTAGTTGATGCCCTTGCTAAGCACTGCTTTACATAGATATTGTCTAGTCAACTCTACCTCGATTACTGTTGTCGTGGCTACATTCCACACACCCAGGGATTCATTTTATCTCTATACGCTTGACAATCACACCAATAAGACTATAATTAGAGTCTATGGATGTGTAATAGGCAGTATAATTTAGACCGGATTGTGGTGAATCAGGAATGAAATTGATTTATGCTGGTGTGGTACTTACTATCCTTTTGCTTGCTTCTGGTTGTCAGACAGAACCCGGACCAGTAACGGAACCCGGACCAGTAACGGAACTACCGCCGATAGAGGCATCTTCTTCAGAGGAGGATGGCGTGATCAAGCTACCGGAGCCGCAGCATGACAATGAAGTATCCATTGAACAGAGTATGCTTCAGAGAAGGTCTATCAGGAGTTACACAGGTGAACCACTGACCCTCGGTGAGGTATCGCAGCTTTTGTGGGCGGCTCAGGGGATTACGGATGCCAGAGGTCACCGGACGGCCCCGTCTGCGGGAGCCCTCTACCCCCTCGAGGTGTATCTTGTGGTCGGTAACGTTGAGAATCTGGCACCTGGCATCTACGAATATGAGCCGAAGGAACATGAGCTTGTTTTACTTATGGATGGCGATAAGAGGAGTAAATTAGCTGCTGCCGCCCTCGGGCAGTCTTCGGTGGCGACAGGTGCGGTGGATGTCGTTATCACTGCGGTCTACAAACGGACAACGGTTAAGTACGGGGAGCGAGGCATAAGATACATTCATATCGAGGTAGGACACGCTGCTCAAAACCTGGTCCTGCAAGCCACGGCTATGAAACTCGGAGCCGTCACCGTGGGGGCATTCAGTGATGAAGGTGTCGCCGATGTGCTCAATCTCCCGGCTGACGAAACACCTCTCTATATTATCCCGGTGGGCAGGAAGTAGCCGGGCCGATACTGGAACGGTAATAAAACTATCATGCCGGTAATATATGCCGATGTGGCGTATGCCCTTCGTTTGAAGAAATAATCAATATTTACAGGAGGTATCGCATGGCAGTATATGTAGTTCTCAGCCGTGTTACTCCCGGCGCATTCCGAGAGCCCGGTGACTTCAGGAAGGTGGTGGAGACCGTTGTAGAGAGAATACGGGAAGACTGTCCCGATATTACTTTCAAGGACAGTTATGCCACACTGGGACGTTTCGACTTCGTGGATATTATTGAGTCGGACGACCCCGAGCAGGTGAAAAAAGCCATCATGATTATGCGCGCCTGCGGGCAGTCGGAAACGGAAACACTAGTGGCCACACCATTCCAGGAGTTTCTGGCCAGGCTTTGAGTAAAATCCGGGTATGTAATATTATCTGATAAAAGTAACTTCTTTACACCATGTTAATTATTGGTATTAATGATTAAAGGAGGTGTCCAGTGGAGTGGCATGACATGATAACGGATGGATATGGGCGCATAATGGAGATTTTGGAGCGGGCCCTTAATGGGCTTACGCAGGAGGATTTGAACTGGCAGCCGAAACCCGATTGCAACAGCATCGGCTGGCTGGCCTGGCATCTGACACGTGTACAAGACGACCATATCTCTGATTTGATGGGGGAGGAGCAGTTGTGGATTAAAGATGGATGGCACGAGAAATTTGGGCGTCCGGCCGAGAAGAAAGACATCGGGTTCGGTCATACGCCGGAGGATGTGGCTGCTTTCAGGTCGCCGGATGCTGAGACACTGCTCGGTTACCATCGGGCGGTTATGGAGAGGTCGCAAGGCTTTTTCCCCACCTTATCCAAGACTGACCTGGATAGAGAGCTTAACGAACCCTGGTTCCAGCCGCTGCCGACAGTCGGGGTGCGGCTCATCAGCGTACTGGGTGATAACCTTGAACATGCCGGTCAGGTTGCCTATGTACGCGGCCTGCGCCAGGGCAAGGGCTGGCAGCCTTTTTAGGCAGGAAGTATAGAACCGGCCTGCATTCTTTGCCTGATTTCGGCGCCCCCTCTGTTTTATACATTGTATCTTAAAGGGCATCGTTGTCTTTATAAAGCACTTGACTTAAATAGAGAAATGTACTATTTTCTTGAGAAGCCTTACCTTTTACGGTATTGCTTTCACCCTGCTATAAGTATCAAATAAGGAGGTATCTATGGAATGGCATGATATGCTGTCGAACGGATATGGTAGCGTGTTGAGGGCGCTGGAATACACCCTTGACGGACTGAATGAAGATGACCTGAATTGGCAGCCGAAGCCCGATTGTAACAGCATCGGCTGGCTGGCCTGGCATCTGACGCGCTGGCAGGACGTGATGGTCTCCACTTTTATGGGGGAGGAACAGCTGTGGATTAAGGATAAATGGCATAAGAGGTTCGGGCGCACGGCCGATGACAAAGACCACGGTTTCGGGCATAAGTCGGAGGACCTGGCCAGGTTCAGGTCCCCGGACGCTGAGACGCTACTCGGTTACCATCGGGCGGTGTTGGAAAGGTCGCAGCGGTACTTTCCCACCTTATCGAAAACCGATCTGGACAAGGAGTTCGAGGGCACGCCCTTCAAACCCCCGCCGACGTTCGGGATGATGCTTATGGGCACATTAAGCGACGGCCTGCAACATGCCGGCCAGGCATCTTATATACGGGGACTACGCCAGGGTATGGGCTGGCACTGACAGCAGTCTGATGGCCTAATATCTGACCCGTTTTTAATATTTATTATCGAAAATACAGAAAAAGGTATTGACAAATCCGCCGTTTGGTATTATTATTCGCAATTATACAATTATAATGGTTTGAGGCAATTCGGTGAACGCAAAATACGAGATAGGGCAGAAAGTCATTATTAAGCCGGTCAGTGACCAGCCGGCGACAAAGAGGGAAACGGATATTGAATCATATACCGGTCAGATTGGCGAAATATCCAATTATTACTGGATAAGTCCGCGTACCGGTCAAGTCTTTTATATATACAATGTACGGGTAGGTGCGGACTTGAAAGAACTGGTTTTATACGAAGATGAGCTTGAGGCCTGTCTGGTCTAGGTGTTGAACCGGGAGTAATATAAGCGGGTTGCATGAAAATCATGTAACCCGTGTTCTTTTTGGGGCTCATTAAGGAACTGGAGGCGACGGGCGCATTCGAACCGCCGAACAGGAATTTTGCAGTCCTTTGCGGTCCTTCTCACACTGTGTTTTCGGGTGTCAAATGGCCCCCGTTTTGTAGCCAAAAGGGTGCATAATCAAGGGATTTCATACCGTATGGTGACACCCTATGCCTCTCTCATCGGGGACAACCGAATAAGAGGGGCATGACCTGATCATCTATTCATCTTCTATCTGTGCACGGGATTCAGGTGCTCCTTTTACCTTTATCCGCCGCATTCTGGAGCATCCTCGTATTCAACTATTGATGTCGGATCCGTGCCGCTCATGTACTCTTCCAGGTTCGTTGCACCGTCCCCGTCTGTATCAATCGCAGCATCGGCCGGAATATTGGGGTCTAAACGATATGCGAGTTCCCAATCATCAGGCATTTCATCCCCGTCTGAATCCGGGATCAGGTTTTCAAACGAGAAGTCATGTAGTGCTTGCAGATACTGGGTGAGGTTTACGGGCCAGTAAGTACCAATTTGTGCCGGCTTAGCACCCACTGCCACCCAGGCTACTCCATCGCTTGGGGCATAGATAACACTGAATATACTAAAAATCCATTGACGGGTAATTGGTCGTACAATACCGAACATCTGTACACACTCTGGCGCCAGAATTTCTACTGGAGAATTACAGGTCAGTCCCTTATAGTACAGGATTGTCGTATCGCTTTGAAAATCCATTGCCTTAAAGGAGTCTATGTTGCCGTGGTTTTCAGAAATCAATTCTCGATACCGCTCATAACGCGACCACGTAAAACCAATGGGATTCAGTTCCTGAAGCACAGCCTGCCATTCATCCACTGTGTCTGCTTGTTCCCATGGAATACCCCAAAAAGCTATTTGTCCGGGTACCATATTGTATCCTTCATAGCCCTGCCAACCTGGGTAGCAGTTATAGTGATTCGTGGACCAGATCACGTCGGGAAGAAAGCCGGGGTCCTCATAACGTATCGCCATCTCGGTCCCGGAAAGCTCTATTACAGCACCGTTCGGCGTTCCATCTCCAATTCCGTCAACGATAAGCACGTTATTGCCACCGTCAACTCCACTGATAGCTCCCATATATTGCTCCAGTATTTCATAAGTATCCTGGATGTTATTTGAAAATTGCAGAGCCAACCTCCTGGACATTTCCAGGCTAATCTGGGTGGTCGGTGAATCATTCACAGAGTCTGACTTCATGATTGATGACGTAACGCCCTGTTCATTCATCCCAGCCAAGCCTACTACCATACCAGGCCCGAATATTAAAAGAAACGCGTTTCCTTGGTCCGGACTGACAACCATCACACTTATATTCCTGTGAGTACCATTGATATCATACCAATCTAAGTTCTGGGCGTGTATCGTCTCACCGTTTTTGGTTGCGGCACCCCACGCCGCGAAGTTGCTACAGCCTTGAGAACCCACGGTACCCCAGAAGTTGAAATACAGTACATCCTCCAGGGGAATCGGGCACTCCAGGCCTTCTGATTGGTATCGAGCTTCCAGTCCGGCCGCTATACCTAACGCTTCCTGATAGAGTTGTGGTGTCTCCTCCTGAACCAGCGCATCGAAAAGGTCGTAATAAGCCGAAACGGCTATATCGCGGCCTGTCTCCCACTGTTCAGGGGTAGGAATCGTCACGCCATCAGGTTCCCATCCGCCTATCTCGGAATAAATATATGTCAATATACCACTGTAGTGGTCAACTATGTAGTCTCTCATCAGGTAACCGTGCTGGTAGCCCATTTCGTAAGGTGTTCCCTGAACACACAATACCGGAGGGAAGTTACGCAGATGGGGCCTTTCTACCAGGAACCCTTTGTCATAAAAAGTAACTTCAGCGCCCATCGGCGCTGCCAGCCCCAGTATTATCCTGGCTATTCTGGTTATATCTAATACATTTATGTCTCCATCCTGATTAGCGTCAGCTCCGGGAGTAGGGTCATCCAGTTCGAGAATTATCCTGGCTACCTTGGTCATATCGAGGGCATTCACTGCTCCATCACTATTAGCATCCCCTGGTACTACTGAGAATATATTCACCAAGTCACCGACCCATATAGCTGATATCTCCACGCCAAGGGTATTAGAAAGAATCCCGTTTGCCAGTAATATATTGCTGCTATCACCTTCAGAACCAATCACATGAAAGTGTAATGTTGCCAGATACCCGGAACCGCTGACCCCCGAAACGCCGGGGATATCCTGGACTATACCATATGTCCCGGAATACTTTTCACTCCAGCCAACAACAGGAATCAGGTTGCCGTGTATTATTCCACTGGTTACATAATCAAGTCTGAGAATGGTTGGGTCAAAAGAGACTTCATAGTTACATGCATCAAGGTTAACTATATCACTGATGTCAATAGTAACCGTGAAATCGCCGCCAGTCACCACACTGGGTGGTGCGTTAATGGAAACTGTTGTGCCAGCAATGCGTTCCAGACTGAAGTTGATATCCGGGGTGTTTTCACCCATGGTAACGGCGACCTGTGTGGCATCATTCAATGTTATAACATCATCGTACCATTCCGGAACGTAGCAAAGGCCGGTGGCAGGACCGAAAGCCCTCACCCAATAGGTGCCGGCAGGTAGACCCATGATATAGTAGCCTTCTCCATTAGTCGTGACAAAAGCCATTACCTCCCCGGTCTGGACGTCTACAGCGTACATACCGAGGTTAGCTATAGGAATTGGCATCCCTTTTTCAAGACAGACGACCTGCCCTGATATGGTACCGCCGGTCTCCAGAGTGAAATCGATGTCTGGAGTTTCTGCCGGGGCTGTCACAGAAACTCGCGCACGCGCGCTCAGGTTATCGGAATTCCAGTAATACTCACCGGCATAACCTTCTTCTGAAGCCTGCGCCCGAACCGTGTATCTTCCTGTAAGAAGTCTATCGATCATATAATAGCCTTGCCCATCTGTTACTGCGGTTCCACGCACGACCCAACCTTGCCCAAGCTGCAGCTGCATATCGTCGTAAGCAACTACCCTGGCACCTGCAATCGGGGTAATCCCATCCTGCTGGTAAACATGGCCGGATATTGTACCGCCAATGTTAGCCGGGTTTAGTCCCGGCACGCTGTACTCAACCTTTCCTCCGACCATGGTGAGTAATACCTTGAGGTCGATGAGAGAGTCTGGCGCTACCTCATGCGGGTTATCAGATAATACGATAAGGTCGGCGAACTTGCCCGGCTTCAGGTTGCCAACCCAGTCCTCCATGAAAAGTGCGTAAGCCGCTTCGATGGTCATCATTCGAAGCGCTTCTTCGACACTGACAGCTTCAGCGGCTATCCACGCCGGAGGCTCGACGATACCGCCACCCCATGGCGCAGGCTCCTTACGCGTAACCAGACCATACAGGTCCGCAATCGGTCCGCTATCATTAACCACTGGATTGTCACTCTTCCAGGCAACATGCAGTCCTGGATTGGCATCAAGCAACGAGCGTACTGGATTGACCCAGGAACGGACTGACTCTCCATGCTTGTCAATAAACGCTCGCCACCAGTAGTCAGGAAGCATGAACAAGAAGTTGAAAGGGCGCCCGAACATTGTTGGTACGATGTCAAGCTGCCCGTAGCGCGTCAGCAACTCCGGCCTGATATTGGCATTGTGCTCGATGCGATGCCGGTAGGTGTTGGGCTGTCCTGCCAGGGCAGTCTCGTATGCGTTGAGTACAGTCTCAACTGCCCGGTCTCCCATGGCATGAACTGCCGCCTGAAAACCGCTGGCCTGAATCTCACCGATTACTGTGGCCAGCTCTCCCTCAGAAATAAACAGATCACCCTTCGGGTCATCGATAACAAACGATTCCGGCAGGTCCAGGCTGAAGGCCGGCCGCATACATGTCCCCCCATCGGAGAAAATCTTTACACCGATGATACGCAGCATTGCCGAAGGATCCGTAATCGGCGTGTAATTTTTATACCAGTCGCCAAGGTTCTCCCTCACTACACCGCAGTTATCGTTATAACATAGATACAGGCTGGTACGAACGCGCAATTTCCCCTGTTGCTCAAACGTCTGCATCTCACCCAGCACATATGGGTCAGTGTACATATTTGCCATTGTGGTAGTACCACTCTCCAGAGCCATTTGCTGGGCTTCCTCGAGCGTAAAGCCGGAGAACAAAGAAGCGTTAAAACGGTGATTGTGGGGATCGACGAAGCCGGGAAGTAAAGCCTTACCTTCAAGGTCAATCACCTGTGTCTGTGGACCATTAAAAGCCAGGATCTCATCATTGGTCCCTACCGCAAGGATATATTCGCCCAGGACAGCCAGGGCTTCCGCTTGCGGCATATCTGGTTCCATAGTCACCACCTGGCCATTAATGAGAATAATATCTGCTATAGAACCGTCCGGTTCCAGGCTGAAGTTGATATCAGGAGTATCATCCGGGACGGTAACCGTAACCGATGTGGCATCAGCCTTTTCATAGACACCATCGTACCACTGTGTAATATAGCCCGCGACTTCAACTTTGACTTTATAGTCGCCACCGATAAAACCACCGAGAGTTGTGTAGCTTCCGTCTAATTGGGAAATGCCTATACCGCAAGTGAAGTTACCAGAACCATATATCGAAATTATAGCCCCGGAAATCGGGGTGATATTATCCGATTTATAGACATGCCCGGATATGGTTCCGCCCGGCACCATATGGAAGTTAATACCCGGAGTGTCGGCAGGAGGAGAAACTACCACCGCAGTTGCGTCCTCCTCAAAATAAGTGTCGGGTGAGACTTCGCTGTACCACTCATTGGCAAAGCCAGTGGCACTTACGATAATATCATACTCACCCGAAGGAAGACCCCCAAGCTGGTAATAACCATCCACATCCGCAACTGCGCCGCCGTATCTTTCCCCTGTACCATGACCATGTGCTGAAACTACAGCCCCCTGAATAGCAGAATTATCCGACTCTTTATAAATATACCCGGATATGGAGCCGCCCGTCTCCAGGATGAAGTCGATATTGGGAGTATCAGCAAGGATGGCAACCGTAACCGGCGTAGAATTTTCTCTGAAGTATTCATCATCATACCACTTATTAACATAGGGCAGGCCGTTATAAGAGGGGAAAGCTCGAACCAAATAAGTACCAGCGGGTAAGCCATATATTGTGTAATGACCTGAAGAATCGGTTTGCGCACTCGCAAACCATTCGAATAACTTTGCTGGAATCTGAACAGCAACAAGGACATTGGCAATAGGAGTTTCTCCGTCTGCCTCATAAATGGTTCCCGATATGGAGCCGGCCGGCTCCAGGCTGAAATTAATATTCGGAGTATTTTGAGATGCTATAACCTGTACCGGCGTAGCCTCACCCTGGTTTAAAGCATTATCATAGTACTCGTCACTATAATATAGACCGGTAAAAGCGGCGTGGGTGCCTACAATATAGCTACCGGTGGGCACGGTTAAGGTATAATTACCGCTGGCATCCGTTCTTGTACCCGCTATCCACTCCCCGGTCTCATAGTCATTTGCATTAACTTGAAGATTGACAATGGGCTGAGATGTGTCACTATCGATGATGGTACCGGTTATGAAGCCTTCGTCTTGAGCACTGGCTGTCGTAGAAGGGACATAAGCAACTCCCACCAAGAACACACATAGTGCCAAGGTGAATATCATATTAGCATATTTGTTAATTTTCATTTACTCATCCTTTTGTATGACTCATAATTAATAAAAAGTGGAACTATATACCGCAGCATCTTAGCGTTTTATAGCTCCCTATATGCCATCATTTTCACTTCTTTCTCAGTACATGAAGTGTACGTAGTTATAAATATTTCACATAATATCGCATTAGTCTAATACCTAATATTGGCGTTGTCAATAGGAAATAGGATATCTTTTCTTTCAATAGTTAACAATACTCTAGAAAGTGCAATCAGAAAATGAAACAAGCAATAGTAACTTTTCAGAAACCATTACTTGGTCTATACGACTATATCAGGGGTGAATTTGTTATGGCAGAGCTCGGCTCAGCAAAAGTTCGAGCTAAATAAACTCTTTATCAACAAGTATCCTTGCCTTAGTTGGTTTACCACCCATATCACTATTTCATTTGCGCTTATTTAGCACTTCAGAATAACACTCCAACACTCTGATGGCAATAGATTCCCACCTGTAATCCTGGGCTTTCACCCTGCCTCTGGCTCCCATCTCCTGCCGAAGCGCCCCGTCGGTCATCAGCGAGACTAGAGCCTCAGCTAACCTTTTCTCATCCCGTGGTGGCACAAGTAGTCCCTCGGAGCCATGGGTTATCACATCGGCATAACCCTTGATATTGGAGGCAATAACCGGCTTCCCGGCAGCCATAGCCTCAAGTAGAACAATACCAAAGCTTTCCTTGCCTGTGGCCGGGCAGCAGACAACATCAGCAGTTTGATAATACCTAGGTAACTCAGAGTGGGGTACCCGACCAGTAAAAATCACGTCCGGTAAACTGTTTTGCCCTGCTTTCTTTTCGTACTTCTTACTCCATCTGGTGCCAGGACCCACAATGATAAGGCGTGAGTCGGGAATTTCCCGTTTGATCCGCTTATACGCTTTAAGGAGGTAATTCACCCCTTTTCGCTTCTCCAAACGACTGACAAACAATATATTCACCTTTCCGTCACTGAATTCATCAATTGGCGGTACATCTTGAGAAAAATGTTCCACATCCACGCCATTGGGGATAATGGTATAGTCCGCAGGAAAGTGTTTGTTACTGAACTCCATGGCCACCTTAGATACGGCGATCTTGCCATCAATCTTGCGGAACCATTTTCTCAGATACATGACGGTCAGCGGCCACCATAAGGTATAACCCCGGCTATCAACAGCGTGAAAAGTACCTACATTTTTACCATTTGATTCGCGAATTACCGTAGCGCAAAGTGCCGGGCACAGGGGCTCATGGAGGTGGATTATATCAAATTTTTCCCGGTTAAGGACGTTCCTTACCTGAGAGGTCAGCCAGGGCGACAGACTGATACGTGCTACAGATCCACTGCTGGGATAAGGCCAGGGTCTACCTATGGGTACAAACCTGCCGCCAAAGGTTGTGATGGGCCTGGAGGCCGGGGCAATCACGATGACTTCGTGCCCCATCTTGGTGAATTGATGTTCCAGTGCCGAAATATGATTGTTTACGCCACCAGGATGGGCAAAGTCATAAGGCGAAACTAATGCTATCTTCATTTTTTCATTTTTCTATATAAACTCTTAATATGTATGGTCACTTCCCTGGTCAGTCAGCACTCATTCTAGCACTCCCAGCCAACCAAGTAAAGACCCAAATCCAAAAAAACCCATATAAGCAACTGCGGTGTTTTTAAGCGTCTTACCCGCCCAACAAGAAATGAAGAAGCTTGGCAGCCCAAAGTGAAGTGCACCAGCCAGCAGTGCGAACGGATAATACAATGGATTCAGGATAGCGGACATGAAGAAGACGGCCAGTACGTTGTAGCGGTGAAGCCACCTCGTAAATCTGACGACTAATCGGTTACTAACTTTATCAAGCATTCCACGTCCGGTTGAGCCGGCAAGATAGATAGAGATAACGCCAATGGCCTCACCAAGTCCCGCCGCAATGCCCACAATAGCCGGGTATAATATGCTGCCCATAGTAAAAACAACCATGAGGCCCGGTACCGGGACGATTACAGTTCCCCCGGCAAAAATGCTGATAATGAAGACGCCGACGTATCCATATTCCTGTATGCGATCAAGGTCATCGGCGAAAATAACGGCTGTAACGCACAGGCCAACTATGACCGCCACGGCAACACTCCCGGTGATGTAGCGCAGTATTCTCGATTTCCTGCTAACTATTGCCGTGGCATGAGAGTAATCTTCTTTAAGGCTACTCGCTTTAAGTCGCTCAATTATATGGCCCACTTTGTGAGTACCCTTTTCGTATACGCATATGACGGTCAGCGTTTTTTATCACCGTGGCCCTGTAGGCAGGCCCTTCCGGCGAACATTGTCAACGAGAGCTTTCTTAGTGGAAACTGGACTCAAACGGTCTTCCCGGCTTCACTATTTCGGAATTTGATTAGCTCGGCAAACTCCTTAATCCTGGCAGCATTATTGTTCTCCATGAAACCATCGTAGGTGACACTTATCCATGGCTTCTGGTACTCCGTGCTGAACTTCTCCGACATAGCAGCTACTATACCACCGGGCATACAGCCATGTGGCATGACCGAAATAACACCGGCGAACTCATGGCTTTGGAGCCACTCGACACCACCGCCGATACTGAGAATCGCCTCGCTACCGCATCTGGGGGAAAGGTACCGCTTCGACTTGGCCAGGATATCGGCGATGGAAGGCTCATTATCGGGTATCATCTTACGGTAGCAACCGGCTATTCGATGTGCGTCACGCTCCAGTGTACGCTTTATCAGGTAGCCGGTCATGATTTTCTTGAGATTTCGGTCCTTGAGCTTATCTTCAAGGTGCCGGTGCGTAATATAATGGCCCCATTCGCCCACGGGGGCAACAAGGACCTCAAGGCCGGCCTTTTCACACTCCTTTACCAGGTCACGATTGCTGAAGCAGTTGGAACGCAGGAAAATTTCACCGTTAATGCCGACGAGAGGTCGGCGGGGCAGGTCAGGATCAATTAACTGCCTGAAGTCAACCGTTGCCTGCTGCAGGATATCATCAAATTTTTCTTTTCTGGCAACCCGGTTGCCAATACGTACGAGGTATTCATCAAAGAGGACTTCCGCCGAACCCTTCTCCTTTTCATAGGGCCGGGTACGCCAGAGGAGCCTCTGCAGACCATCCGTGGCGAAGACGCAGTTCAGGGCAAGACGCAAGAAATCGGGGGTAAGGTTCAGGTCACGATAACCATTATTGGCAACCGAGGCCCTCATCGGCAGGTCAAAGCCCAGCTCCTTGAGGACCAGCCTCTGTTCCATAACGTACTTTCCAAAGCGGCATGGACCGTAGGCACTGGCCATAAGCCCTTCGTAATTCTCAAGGTTTTTCCCATTCTCGTAGCAGAAACGCAGAAAGTCCCCCAGGGTAACGCGGTAGGGCAGGCATTCCGTGCCCGATGTTATCTGGTTACTGTAGAGAAGATTGCGTTCGTCAGGTTCCGGGAGCGCAATCGCCCTGGCCCCGCAGGCATTCAAGGCTGCCGCGATTACATCAATGAAGGGGCCCATTCTGGGCAGGATAAGTGTTTTCCCGGGGGTGATAGATGTTGAAGCCCCACGGTAAATGTCTCTATCCGGGGCTTCAGGCTTTTTCGTGGCGCTTGCATGGCTCTGAATGGTATCGACGAAGGCCTCAAGGCGTGTAATAATGCCGGCCTCAGCAGCATGCTCGTCGATTTCCAGTTGTCCCAGAGGCTTGTTGCCCATAATGTCACCAATAATCTTGAGTATGAACGAATTAGGGCCGCAACCAAAGTTGGTCAGTGCCAGACCGTAGAGTTGCTGTTCTGCAGCGGTGATAGCGGTGCCAGCTATAAACTTGCTCTCATAGAACCAGTAGGGGCGGTCTGAGTAGTCCTTGGCGCTTATGGAGGCAAGGGGCAGGAAATCAAGGGGTATCGGTACTACCCCTAATTGAGCCAGTTTTTCGGCAATACTGAGGTTCGCCCCCGAGTCCTGCGACATATAGGCGCGGGAAAGGAGAACCACACCCAGCTCGTTGTTCTGGCGAAGCTCTTCCAGGGCTTTCCGGCCGAGTTCGGCCAGGTCTACCTGAAATTTCTGCTGCGCCTCAAGGCCGGCCATGGCTGCTTCTCTGCCTTTCTCCCGGTTAAAGCCCAGCCTAGCAGCGACTTTGGTAAGGTTCTTTATGACTTCGTCGTCGCCGTGGCTGAAGTCAATAATGGGTATCAGCAGCTTTTTCCCGAGGTTGAGAACATGGCTTATGATGAACGGGGAGGCCTGGATAAGGGGGCAGGTATATTTCTGGTTCTCATCACCGTCCTTCCTGCCCATGCGTATAAAGCTGGGGTAGAGAATGTAATCAACCCTATCTCCGAGTGCGGCGACATGCCCATGGAGGAGCTTGAGGGGAAAACAGCTATCGGTGTAGCTTAATTCGACGGCCTGTTCCGTGATTTCCCTGGTGGTCTTACTGGACAGGATAACCCTGACGCCAAGAGCATTAAGAAATCCGAGCAGCAGTGGAGCCCAGTCATACACCAGAAGTGCCCTGGGAATCCCCACCAGAGGACCGGTACCAGCACCTTCCCTGTATTCACGGAAGAGCAGCTTCTCCCGCTGGTCAAAGTAGGTCTGCTTCTTTTCCCTGCTGACGGTACTGTCATAGCGGTCACAGCGGCTGCCATAATAGGTCGCTTCCTCATCAGGTGGTTGCATACGGGTGATGGTACAGTTATTATCACAGCCTTTACAGGTAAACGTGGAGAAATTACACTGGCTGGCAACGACCTTCTGAAATCCTTTGAACTTCGAGGCACTGCCGGTCATTGCTTCTTTAGCGAGCAGCGCGACACCTATCGCGCCGCTCACCTCGCGGTGTTCCGCTACAATCAGTTCTTTTTCCATAAGCTGCCGGTTGAAGGCAGATACCACTGCCTGGTTGTAAAAAACAGCCCCTGTGAGGATAACCCTGTTGCCCAGCTTCCGGTCACCCACCACTTTAGTCAGATAGTTGATGGCTATTGAGTTGGCAAGGCTGGCGGTGATGACATCCAGGGGTATACCGTCCTGTTCAGCCGAGGCGACTGCCTGGCCCATAAAAGCGGCGCACCTGGTACCCAGGTCAATGGTATACGGCGCCCGAAACGCCAGAGTGGCGAAATCCCCGTTCTTTACGGAAACTCCCAGCATCTCCGCCAATTCGTCAATAAAACTCCCGGTTCCGGCGGCACATGCCTTGTTCATCTGGTAGTCGATAACAACGCCGTTCCTCTTGAGCACCAGCTTGGAGTCCTGGCCGCCAATCTCGATGATATCGGCTTCGGGGTCTATATCGGCAGCAGCCCTGGTCTGGGCCGTGATTTCGTTCTTAATCAGGTCAGCCCCGATGAAGCTGCCGACCAGGTATCTCCCTGAGCCCGTTACCCCCACGCCAGCTATCCTGACCTGGTCAGCGCCTTCGTCAAGCAAGTTTCTAAAGACCTGCTTAACAGCATCGATTGGTCTCCCCGCCGTCATCAGATAGCTTTTAGCCAGGATCTCTTCGCCATACTCATCCAATATCACTCCCTTGGTGCTGGTAGAACCAACATCAACACCAAGAAAACCAAGGCACGGCTGCTTTATGCCCCGGACTTCTCCATTCCCCGGCAGAACCACATCCTCAAGTCTTGGCAACTCATAGTATTTTTTCCGAATATCAGCTTCCGGAAGATGAGCGATAGATGAGCTTTTACCTCTGGCGAGTAATGCCGCCCCAAGAGAACCCGTATAGAGGTAGTCATTGGGGACGATTGCCTCGACTCGATAGCCATTCCTTACCGAAAGCAACTCATTGAGTGCCCTGACTATGGCACGGTTGGCAGCAACGCCGCCAACCAGGAAGACCGGCTCCTTAAAAGCTCCTTTCTTGAGAGAAACCACCATCCGGGCAATGCTTTCACAGAGCGCATAGAGCATGTCCTCGATGGGGACACCTTTCTGCTGCAGGTGGATGAGGTCTGTCTTGGCAAAGACACTACACCTGGCGGCTATTCTGGGAGGGTTGTCATGGCACTGGAGAGCCAGCTTGGCGAAGTCATCCAGGCTGATGCCAAGCCGGTATGCCTGCTGCTCCAGGAATCTTCCCGTGCCAGCGGCACAAAGTGGATTTGACACCGCTTTCCATGGTTTTCTCAAACCATTCTCTAGCTCAATGATGAGGGAGTTTTGTGCGCCAATCTGTATTATGGTTCTGGCATCGGGATGGCAATGCAGAAGCCCGGCAGCAATCGCAAGAGAACTGCTATATTCTGGCCAGTTAAATTCCTTCGATACTGAAATGCTGCCTGAGCCAGATACTCCAACACTACCAATCTGCGCAAGAGGATATTTGTTGCTTAATTTAGTTATCAGTGCGTTAGTGGTTTCTCTGAAGTCAGAAGTTATTCTCTGGTTATCAAGCTGAATAACCTCTCCTTCTACGTCAATGAGTGATAGTTTGACGTTGACCGAGCCGATATCCAGACCCAGAGAGTACTTTGTTTCCATTTTTCTTCAATGACAGATACTAGATAGCAGTATAGCAGAATTAGTCAAAGTCGACTACCCTGCGTTATCAGCTAGCTTCAAAAAATTCAGTATTTTCTAGATTCACCTCTTTGCACATCACGGCCTTGACCGAAAAAGGTCGGTTGATTTTAATTGTAACCATATCCTACAAATCAGGTAAATGGTACTTATTATTTGGTAGCAGGAGATAGTCAAAACTACAGCAACTTCCATAACTAGCTTTATTCTATAGGTTTGTGAAAATCGGGACTTGAGGTAACTCGCGCGAGGGTTGATGCAGTTGATGAGCCTATACTGTAGGCCTTGCTATAGGGTCCTCAAGGCCTATGCCCGAAATGAGAGAGTGACTTATTACTTTCTAACGCAACAATACGCCCTTTTGTGCAATCAGGTAACAAAGTACTAGATTGTTAACCTTCATTCTGCTCTGAGTCCCATTTTCAAGACACTCCAAGAGGATTATCTATTTTTCACTAATGAAATATACTGTATAATTTGCCTAACCAAAAAGGCTTGGTTTTTTATCGTCTACATAAACGGCGTCCAGCAGCAGAGAAGTAGGCAGTAAGTTAATCTGGTATCTCCTGCCTACACCCACATGTGTTCCTGGAGATATGAGCTCGTTTAGACTAAAAATTGTCCGACTGATGAAAGCCCTCCTGCACAAGTGGTTATTTAGAAATTACCCATAGGAAAATTAAAGTGATTAAACAAAAAACTACGGGAGCCCGAAGGCCCCCGTAGTCTTTCAAGCGACAGTAAATTAATACTATTTTATTCGGTGGGCTCGATAACCTCCACCATGATTGGATCAGAAGTGGCACTTACTTGTTTGTCAAGGAATATACCCTTTACGTTGATACCGGAATTAAGGCAATGAATGCCAGCCTCGGTATATTCTTGACGACCACCGGGATTAGTGTCTGTGGACACGATGATAGTTGTGGTTTGCGATTCTCCCGGTCCTAGAGTACCTACCTCCCAGTTCAGGAAAACTTTGCTTGTTCGGTTTTTTTGATTCTTGCCGGATGGGCCTGAGACAATGAATGCACCGGGATCATCAACTTCGAGGTCACCGCCCAGACGATCCTTGACCACGACATCGCTGATCGGATTATCAGCATCATTATTAGTCACGGTGATTTCCAGTGTGAAGATCGTTTCCTCACCTATCTCAATAATGCCGTCACTATCGGCATCTGCGCAGGAGATAAGATTCTTGGTTACCGTAATTGGGTAAAAGGCATATATATTTCCGTTTTCGTTACCGACAAACACCATGCCATTAGCTATTGCCGGCGAACCCCGCATACGGCTAGCACCTGTATGATAGCTCCATATCAGTGAGCCATCTTCTTCGTTGAGTGCATAGAACGTGTGATCGAATGAGCCAAAGAATACCTTGCCGTCAGCAACAGCCGGCGCTGCCCATACCATACCTCCGGTTTGGAAGCTCCACTTTTCCACACCTGTTGCCGCGTCAAGGGCATATAATTTGCCATTATCAGAACCGATGAATACAACGCCATTATGTACAGCCGGTGTTGAAGTCGAATCACCACCAATATCGGCTGTCCAGATCTCCATTCCGGTAGCTTCATCCAGGCAAACAGTCTGGTTATCACTGCCATCCCAGTTATGAACACCGAAATATACTTCCAGGTCACCATCGTCGTCACCGTCGACTACAGCAGCACCATTGCTGTTGACCATACCAACGACTCCATTGTGGTAAAGATAATAATCGTAAGTCCAATTCACGGAACCATCTGCCTCATTCAGTGCAAATAATGTCGGGTGGCTGTTATTAAAATTGTGCGTCCCCGTATAGACTTTTCCATTTACTACAGCAATTGGCGAGTTAGGTTGCCCTCCAATAGCTGTACTCCAATTGATTGTGCCTGATGAAGCATCCAGACTATAGATACTTCCATTGCTGGAAGCGATGAAAACGTATTCTTCACTAATTGCTGGTGATGACCAGTCCCATTCACCCGGACCAATTATGGCGCTCCAGTTCAGGCTGCCCGACAATGCATCAACAGCGTGGAATACGCCATCGGTACAAAGGAAATAGACATTACCATCACTAACCGCTGGCGATGAAAAAATCGGTGCTCCTGCACTATAGGTCCAAGCCAGAGAACCACCGTTTATGTTTACGGCATATAGGCTGCCGTCCATTGCTCCGACATAAAGTATGCCATCCACTACCGCCGGTGAGGAATAAATAATAGAACCAGTATCGTATATCCATGCAGTAGCGTTTGTTTCGGGGGCGTCTGAAGTCGAATATCCGCTTAATGCCAAGTTATGGTGGAACATCATCCAGTCATCCTCGGTATCAGCACTGGCCAAGCCGATACCCATAACCATGGTAATTATCGGAATTATGACCAGTATTGTATATATTATTTTTCTCACGTTATATAACCTCCTTTTATCTTCTCAATAATGCAGTTTACCTTATTTAGCTATTCATGAATTCATACGTATAGGGCTTTGCGTCTGCTAAAATTAATCCTAATACAGGATATGCTATCACCTAGTGCATAACAATCCGACAAAAGTAATGTTTTCAAACAGTAAAAAAGGGGGAGGTATTATCTGGCTATTTTGTATCCTATCCAGACGTATTAATAGCACTTGTTTAATTAATATGGATGATTATAATTTCTTAAAAAATCCCGTTGCATGACCATAAGGTGGGGTATTACTCATTACTAATAGGGGATTGCTAAGCCGATTTAGTGGATAAATAATTAATAATATGAGTATCGATTTAGATAAATAAACATCGTTAATTACACTCATAGTAAGAGAATATAAATATATATCTTAATAGTTAGGATTAGGAATAGCCCGTGATAAATGAAAAGGGATTTTCCTTACTGGAAACCATAGTGGCAATAGCTGTCCTGGGATTGGTGGCTGTAGCTTTTTTAGGAGGGCTCGGTACGTCAACCAAAGCAACAATGACCACGGGAGAGCGCGCTATTGCTGAGAGTCTGGCACGTAGTGAATTGGAATACGTCAGAAATTGTACTTACCAATACGATACAGATGAGTATGATATAAATCCAATGCTTGATATTCCTGAATCCTGGAGCATGACGCCTCCAGTTGTTGAATCGGTACACGCAACCGATGATGGTCTACAGAAAGTAACAGTCAGTGTTGAGCGTAACGGTAAGACAGTACTATCTCTATTCACATATAAGGTAAATAGATGATTAAGGAAAATGGCTACTCAGTTCTAAGTCTAGTAGTGGTGATAGCCATATCATCCGTAATCGCTCTTGGTGCCGGAATGACTACAGGTCAGATACTAGAACAATCTCGGCTTAATGAGGATTACGCAACAGTAGTACGTCAAGCACAAAATTTTGGCTTTAATGTCAGTCAGGATATGGTGATGGCCAGGACGGTATCAACTACGGATAATATAGTTACTCCTGACGTTGAATTCATCACGATCATCTGGAAAGACTGGGAAAACGGATATAAACATGATGTGCGCTATATATGGCTCGATTCCGTTGACTCGTTAAAAAAGGTAATAAAAAAACATACAATTTACGATGAGAATGGCCTGACAATCGACAGTTCGAACAGCCTGCTGGCTGACAATATATACTCTGCGAATCTAACGCAGCCAAACGACGCATGGAGATTAACGGTAGAAGCACGGTCAGGGGAGAAGAGTGTAATTAGAGAATACGAAGTAAACAAGAGAGTAGACTGACAACAAAATGGAAACTGTGAAAAGATATTTATCCAGAATCTTTAAAGACGAAGCTGGCCAGGCTTTACCTATAGTACTGGCTATGCTGACCTTGGGCAGTCTGATGATTGTTCCCACACTGGACTACACAGCAACAAATACCAAAATTGTCAAGATGTATGAGAAAAAATTCGAAAGCTACTATGCCGCAGAGGCGGGCATAGAAGATGCTTTGTGGAGAATAAATGCTGGACAGGCCGAAACGCTACCTTATAACTATGAATTAACTGATATTAACGGGATGATGGTAGATATTTCTATTGAGGAAGTAACCGAGATTGCCGGTGTAGAGATTGGCGAGGAAGGTGTCCATGAAGGCTGGTTAAAAATATCTAAGACGGCAACGTATGATGATGGCATCTATAATTTTGTTCTTTCTATAAAGAACAATGGTGGCGGCAATATGAAGATTGAGAAATTGTTGATTGATTGTCCGACGAATCTTGCGTACATAGAGGGATCAACTAGCGGCAATATCACTTTTGATGAGCCGGTTGTCATCGGTACCGCAGATATGGGTATAACTCTGCATTGGGACCTTCCTTCGCCCTTTTTTAATATTGGGCCAGGAGCTACCGAGAATCAAGCCTTTCAATTTGCCGGTCCACCAGATATAGATGCGGTTGCAGCTCATAGTGTGGTTAAGGCATCACGTGAAGACGTCGGCACTGTTTGGGATGCAGATAGTAAACCATATAGTATTACAGCGCAGGTTACAGATAATGAAGATAAAATTATAACAATAATTACTGCCGGGATATGGAAAGGAGCAAATATAGAAATAAGCTGCTGGCAGGTAAATCAACAGTGACCATAAAGAATAAAGCCCGCGTTTTGGCATGTGCGTAAATATCTAATAATTAAAAAAAGCTATATATTAAGGATTAATAGTGATATGCAAGATGGATATTTTTCAAGTCGTTACAGATTAAGACCGCAGTCACATGGGCTGATTTGCGAGCAAGTTCCTGAGTCTGCAAGGACTGGTTTGTGTCAAATCTTGGAAAATTATTTTCAGAGTAGTTCTCTGAGTGCAAGCCAGTTATATTTTAACGTTAGTCACGCATTGCATATTGAACAAGAAAACGTGAATTCGAGAATGCCAAAACTACCCAGGGATGCTCACAGGGCCATTGGAAAATTGATTATGGAATGCGAATGGTGGCAGTTCTATGATATTTGTGAGGTTATTCCTCGCTCACTCAAGATATACTACAGTAATAATACAACGAGAGCGGACTTTCATAAAAAGATCAATGCGTTGTTTAAGATTGAGAAACTGGGCTTTGAAGTAACAGAGGACGGCCTGGTTGAAAAGGTCGATACTAGCTTTACAGATGCCAGCATAAAAAATACACGTTATTTGGTTGAAGACCCTAATTTCAAAGAGGCTGGTGAACTCTTTGAGAAGTCATTACAGGAGGTCTATTATAAGACTCAACCGGATTTTGAGAAGTGTATAAATGATACGCTATTGGCAGCAGAAGTTGTGGCAAGAACAGTAAATAATGGCGATAAGAAGATGTCGTCATTTAATGAGATAATAAATAATCTGGCAGAAAAAGAACTTATTCCTCAGCAAATAGCCAGAGTAATATACAGTATTTATCTCTCAATAGGTGACCGCCACAGAAGGATCGACGGTATGAATGGCTCTAATAGTGTCGGAGTTGATGAGGCTGAATTTGTACTAGCCCTAACAGCTGCTATCATAACTTACCTGGTCACTAAAAGCCATCAGTTGGAAAACGCTCCTCCGGATTTAAACAATCACGATTTTTCTATTGAGTATCAACCAACAACTCGAAAGTAAGATCTTTTTGAGACATAGAACCGTACTCGGTGAAATGATTACAGGAATAGAAATTCAGGTGCAGCTTAAGACCTTCCCATCATTAGTTTCAACGGATATCGTAGTCAGATAATGTTCAGTGGTAATCCAAGCTTGAATAACCCCAAAGTATACTCTATTGTTTAGTAGGAAAGCAGGCGGGGTATTTATGTCTACCCGTTGAGAGACGCGATTATTTCATACGCCCTGGTAATGAGCATATCGGCAATATCACTCGGGATCTTCTTACCGCGCTGTGCCTCGAGCTTACTGATAAATGCTTCAAGGGCATTTATGGCGGCTATATCATTTTGCTGGTTGGAATCTTCGAGAACCTTGATAGCCACGTCTAGTGAGTTAGTAAGGCTGTTTTTCGTACTCGCAGGCAGTTCTATGTCATCAATATCATTATTGAGTATTTCAACCATTATCTCAGGCAGGGCAAGCACGTCAACTGTAAGCAAGTCATTGCCCACACCACCGTCATCATCGGTAACTTCTACCGTAATTTCATAGACTCCAGGCCAATTGTAATTATGATTCCCGGAAACACTACCTGGACCACCGTTGGGTTCAATGAGTGTCCCTGCCTCGGAGCTGCCATCATTCCAGTAGATAGTAGCAGTATGGGTATCATACGTCCCGGCATCCGTGAATTCAGCATATAAAATGAAATTGTCTCCAAGATTTACTATTTGATCCGGTCCTGCATTGACTTCTGGAGGCAGGTTTCCAACAGTGACAGAGGCCATAGCAGTATCGGATTCTCCGTGGCTATTCGTCACCCTCAGCCCTACGGTATAAAGACCATCGTCGTCAAAGACCACTGTTGTATTTACGCCAGTGGCATCTCCATAGTCGTCATCATGATCCAGATCCCATTCGTAAGAGATGATGCTGCTATCAGGGGCATATGACCCTGATGCATCAAGTGATACAACGTCCCCTTCATTAACTATATATGGCCCACCAGCACAGGCAACTGGCGGTTCACTGGACGATGGCAAGAACTGGTATACGTAGGCTGACCCTGAATTTGATCCATTGTCATCATCCGCTTTAGCACCAACCACAATGGTACTCCCTCTGGCGGCTACGGAATAGCCGAATTCATCTCCACCAGCTCCGTCACCGGCGACAAGCTTTGCAGCCTGGGACCAGCTGTCACCGTTATTATTGAACACATAGGCAGACCCTGAACCTGAGCCATTGGTATTATCTTTCCAGGATCCAACTACAATGACATTTTCACTGATAGACACAGACCATCCAAACATATCCCCTGCATCGCCGTCATCAGGGGTAAGCTTGGTAACCTGAGACCAGCTATTACCGTTATCACTGAACACATAGGCAGACCCTGAACTTGACCCATTGTCATCGCCGTAACGAGCCCCGACCACGATAGTGTTACCATCTATGGAAACCATGTTTCCAAACGTATCGCCTAAAGCTCCGTCACTAGGGATAAGCTTGGCAACCTGTGACCAGCCGCTACCGTTGTCGCTGAACACATAGGCAGACCCTGAACTTGATCCGTTGTCATCGTCTGCTGTAGCACCAACCACAGTGTTACTCCCACTGACGGCTACGGAGTAGCCGAATTCATCTCCTCCGGCGCCGTCACTAGGGATAAGCTTAGCAACCTCGGCCCAGCCGCTACCGTTGTCGCTGAACACATAGGCAGATCCAGAACCTGAGCCATTGTCATCATCCTGCCAAGATCCAACTACAATGATATTTCCGCTGATAGATACGGACCATCCGAAGTTATCCCCTGTAACACCGTCACCAGGGATAAGTTTGGCAGTTTCGGACCAGCCGCTACCGTTATCACTGAACACATAGGCAGACCCTGAACTTGACCCATTATCATCATCATAACGAGCCCCAACAACGATGATGTTACCGTCGATGGCAACAGCTGCCCCAAACATGTCCCCTGCAGCGCCATCACTGGGAGTAAGCTTGGCAATCTCGGGCCAGCCGCTACCGTTATCACTGAACACATAGGCAGACCCTGAATTTGATCCATTGTCATCGTCATAGCGAGCCCCGACCACGATGGTGTTACTATCTATCGCGACGGCTGCCCCAAAATTATCCTCTGCATCTCCGTCGCTGGGAATAAGCTTGGTATCGTTACTCTGTGCACCGGCCGGAATTGCAGCCAATTGCGACAACACTATAGCCAGTGACAGGACAATAATAAACCTCTTCATTTTTTACCTACCTTTACGACTAGACCATGTATTTTAATTCTATACTGCATATTCGGTTTATGGAATAGTACTTAGGTAGTTAAGTGTGGGTGAAATTAGTACAAATAAATGAAACACGCAACAATTACGTGTTAATACTGACGGGCAATGGAATACTTTTTAGGAATACTCGATAAACTATGCCATGATTTTTTATCTGACCTCAAAAATAAGAACTTGATTACCACAATATATTGTAAGTTGATCCTCTTCAATCTCGTAGCTTTCGGCAGCTTGTAGAGTACTTAAATACTCACGTTCCTGTGTATCTTTAAGTTCACCACACCACATTTCTGTAGCACCGATGGGACCGGTGATTGATAGGTCTTCCTTTCCGGCTTCATAAGCGCCAAAGTAGTGATTACAGCCGGCAGAGCCGTTAACCTGCCCTTCGTCACTATTGAACGTAGCTGTGATTTCAGTTTCTTGCAGCACGTCTTTGAGTTTCCCAGGCTCTCCGTAGGATTTCAGTACCCATGTCTTATCTTCTAACTGAGCTTTATCCAGACCATTGCCCTTCTGTTTATCAGCTTCCTTTCCCTGGCGAATTTCGAGTTTAACAACAGGCTTCACCATTATCTTACCAGACCCGGTTATATTCACCATTTTATCTGCCTCAAAATCAAGGACTAGTGTTGTGTTTTCACCGGCAACAACGTTAAACGGACGTACAATCTTTAACTCGCCACTCGGGACTATAGCATCCTGCAAATCTCCATCCCGCAATTTAACCTGAATCTTGTCAACGAAAAGCCTGATCTGGGTGTACTTGCTTTCTTCAACCTCTTTAGTACCAATATATTGTTCAATCCCTTTAATCTTAAGCAGGTCAAAGGTAGTTGCGTTATCGCTTAAATCTATCGTTATCCATTCACCTCCGTTTTCCTGCACTTGTTGTTCTTGTTCCTGGGTCTCATTCCCAGTATCTGCCTGTTCCTGTTCTCTTTCCTGTTCAGCACCAGCTTTATGAATCTGAAGCTCTGATAATGTAACTATAATACTTGTTACCTCTTCACGAGGTGGGGCGTCCGTTACATATACGTTAACAGTCCCGCTAGGAGCAGGCGTCGGGATTGGCTCTGGTATCGGTGCTTTCTCGGTACATGCTCCGGCTACCAATGTAAAAACACATAAAATTGAAATAATTAAGAATACTTTTACTTTGGTCATTTTTATCACCATCATGAATTATTATTTCCAGTATTATATAACGAAAAAGACTTAAATAGGTTAGATTTGAAATATGATAGACTTCGATTAAAACAATAATTAAAGAGGCCTATATTAAGGCCTCTTTAATTATGAATTGTATTTATCGTCACGTTACAGCAAAAACAGGCTACCTAGGTTCACCGAATTCAGTGGTTGCCACGGGATAGAACCTGATCTGGAAGTTCTTGGTACCATCATTGACTACCGTCTGTCCGGAGATTACCATGTCGGCAATGTCAAATATCCAGACACCCTCATGGAAGACAGCCTCACCAATGGAGACCAGATAGTCCAACCACAAGGTCAGGTCTGCTTCATCAATGACTTCGTCACCGTTCTGATCTGAAGGCACATCGCCTATATCCAGGTAACCGTTTTCATTCAGATCCAGGCTCATGTTGTCACTGACATAGCCTGTCCATTTGAATAAGTCGGTGATTTCTACGGCCTTGGACTTCCCCTGTTTGTTTCCCTTACCCTTTTCGTTAGGATCGTCAGTAGGAGGGTCAAACCTCTCGAATTTCCCGTCCACTGTAGGGACATACAGGTTGCCGTTGGTGGTCACGACACCTAGCCCCAGCAAGTCCGCATCCGGGTCGAATCCAAACGGCCATGAATCCGTCGTTTCGTTTGCAGAGTTGGCTGCAGCTACGATGAAATTCTGAGTTAATAAGATGTTGCTTGGCTCATCGTTAGATCCGTTGTTAGGCTTGCCGAGAATCCTGCCATAAACATAATAACCTTCCGCAGATTTTGTAGTATTGTCGGATTCGTCAACGATGTTGTAAGGCAGGTATACCTGGGCAGGGTCGTAATCCGGGCCAAAGTTCTCGGCCAGGGAATCGAGGACGACCAATTCAGTATTATTCATGTTCTTTTTATTGGATAGGTATTCAATGGTCGAACTACCGTTAAGGGCGACGATTACTGCATTCCCGGTCGGTGTACCCGTGTACGTCAGCGGGTCTCGTCCATGAAGATTCAGATTGAAATGCTGCCCGCTCGGGAATCCATTACTCTGGTACTGAACATCGATTGGTTTCGCTGCCATGGCGGGCACAGAACCTAAAACGGGTGTCGTGAACAGTATCACTGATATCATACCAATTATGATTCTTTTCATCTGTTGCCTCCTTTAGTTTTTATTAGTATTTGTTTTCTCAACTTTAAATCTGAGTTTGAATAAAAATTTTAACCGCTTTAAATAATTCTCTATACATCACCCCCTTCCTTGAGAATCACTCAAATCCAACCAACGGTCTTTAACTGGATGCTATTGACAGAGGGAAGCACGCCATCCATAATAAACACAAGAAGGCTATGGTAACTGGCTGTGATCGTCGGTTTGCTGCTTTTAGCCTTCTCCGGGGTGGCCTTGGCCGAGGTCGCCCCTGTCTATTTCATTTTTGATAATTTACATATATAGCTCTTTTCAATTTGTCAAATCCTCTTTGACTCTCCAGTTATATATACTATACAGACGCTTAATGTCTGAAAATCCCAAAAAGGTACTGGTTGCAGGAATAATAAATAACTAGCTACCTAATGTCTAGGACTAAGGGATTCGTATATTTATTATGTGATTGCAGTTGCTTCGTGCTGTTCTGATCACTTAAAGGCCTCGATGTATATTGATGGGAATGTTTGTGTTTCTTGAGTATGGACTCCTCTAGTGTGAGATGGTTCAAGTACATTATGAACTAAAAAAATCAATCTGTCTGATAACTGACTAATTTCCTATACACGAACATGACTATCGAGTTATTTTAATATATCCAGGACTCTATTATTATTAGAATAAAGAATTCTAGTTTAACGAAGAAAAGAATAAAAGGATTCTGCACAACTGGTCATGAACACAAATAAAATACGGGTCTTCATAGTGAGTCAGCAAGTTCTGTTTCGACAAGGAGTAGAACTAGCAGTTTCATCTATTGAAGACATAGAGATTGTAGGTACTGCCGATTATCATAATGGTGCAACAGATAAAATCGACAGTATAATGCCTGATGTGGCTATTATAGACGTCGATTTTCCCACTGATGATAGCCTTGCGCTGGCTCGTAGGATAAAAAGACAACTGCCCAGTATTGGCACGATTGTAATTACGTCTGCCTTCAATGACGAACAACTTTTTCAAGCACTCAAAGCTCAAGCTTCAGCTTTCTTAAGCAAGGATACCACTAAAGAAAAGCTTATAGATACAATAAGGTGTGTAGCTCGTCATGAGTATCCTATAAATGAAAGCCTCTTTACCCGACCAAACGTAGCCGATAAAGTGTTACAACAGTTTCAAGAACTATCGTTACAAAGTGAAACCGTCATCTCTCCACTTACTCGAAGAGAGATGGAAGTTCTCGATTATATAGCTCAGGGTTATCTGAATAAACAGATTGCTGCTGAACTTGAAGTCAGTGAACAGACTATAAAAAATCACGTTACTTCAATCTTGCGAAAACTGAATGCTAACGCGCGCACTGAAGCGGTAGTACTGGCTTTAAAACAAGGCATTCTTACCTTAGATTAGACTGATACGTATTGGCAGTGTAAATTTACGTCTATTAATCAGCTAAGTAACGGATATTCTTTTACCTATATTTACAGTATCTTTAGCATGATTTCACACTTAGCTACATTGGTTAACCGTCTCCCTGTCCGAATCCTAGATTATAAGTGCAATTATACGTCAACGACCCTCCAGCTTCATCGTGCTGAACTTTCCGTCATTTTGTTCATTGGTCTATATATAACATTGAGGTCGAGTCCCATATAAAAGTACTCAATACATTAATGACATAACTTTTTCGTTATTGAAGCAACCTGCATAACTAAATTTTCGTATCTGGTCTTCATAGCTACAGTGCGTTAAACGCTTCTTAAGAATCCAATGGGTGTCTTTTCACGTGGTGTGAGCGGTATGGTGCCTATTACCTTTTCTCGAAACATTCTCTTCGAATGATTGCTTCTGTGAGTGATTACATTGCGTACATAGCAAGTCACTCTATTAGTTGTCTATCCGCTGACTGAAGAGTTGTAAAAGGTAATCCTTCTAGAAAAAAAGCCTTTGCTTTTGGTTCAGCATAATGCTCGTATGGAAGCCAATCAACGTAGTTCCTGCCTTTAAATACGATATTGCGAGCTACAAGTTCGGAATTGATATTGATTAGAGGATAAATACCCCTAGAAGTAGGAATTAGTCTTTTCATTAACAGACCGAGAAACAAGTCCTCTATGAATCGTTCAAACGAGGAAATTGCTTCTAAGTACGGACTTGCATAGATTTGTTAAACCACCTAGGTCGTAAGCGAACGACTAGGGTATAGATTGGTAGCAATAACACTGGATACGTATTCTCATGTCCTACCAGGGATCCAGGCAGCAGCGGCAAAGCGCTTTGATGAGGGACTGCAGAATACCACGGAAGAAACGTCAGCGGAAAGGGTTGGTTAGCAACTTGTTAGCAATTATAATCACACTTGGTTCTATCTTGTCAATTTCGTATTTAAAAAATAGAGGCGACGGGCGGATTCGAACCGCCGAATAGGGGTTTTGCAGACCCCCGCCTTAACCACTTGGCCACGTCGCCCGGTTTACGCTAACCATTCTAAGCTAAAATGCGGAAGGATGCAATATTCTGGCTTTAGTTACCTCGTGCGCACCCCGTCGTTTGGTATCTAATCCCACTCTACCACACTCGTGTCATTGGCAGCTTAGCTCTAAAAATATCAGAGCTGGCGGGATAGAAACCATTTCTTAAGTTCAGGGTGTTCCAATTTGGTACCGCGGTCGTAGTAAATTTCGTAGACTTCTCCCCCGGTGGTTTTAACGCGGTAGTAGTTGCGGTGGCGGCGGTGATACCATTTTTTTCGTTTGGGCGGGCTTTTACCGTATCCGTGGTCCGGCCAGGACTCAAGAATCTCAGTGATAACATACTCGCGGTCATCAAGGCGAAAAGAGACCGGTACTTTGACTTCACCGCTGGTAGCTACCTCTATCTGCCGGCCGAAAAATTTGGGGGACATGGTGTCTGAAATACCTCTGCCATTATGCTAGCGGGATTAGGGGGTGTGCGTCAATACTTATTTGTAACCTCATAGCGGTTGTGCTAATATTAGCTAAACCGTAGAGGCCCCATTGCAAAACTGAAAGGCCAGATGCAGACCCAGCAGGACAGGCAGTATTACATCGACTGGCTCAGGGGTATAGCCATGTTTCTGCTGGTCTTTTTTCACAGCGGGCGCTTGTTCAACGAGGACCCCTGGCACCTCAAGAACGCTGTGGAAAATGAGGGCATAAACATCTTCCTCCGTGTCCTGGATATATGGCAGATGCCCCTCTTTTTCCTCCTGGCGGGCACGGCGGCATGGTTTTCCCTTGGCAGGCGTAGCGCCTGGCAGTTTACCCGCGAAAGGATATCGCGTATTCTTGTCCCGCTTATCTTCGGTATCCTCGTCATCGTGCCCCCGCAGGTTTATCTGGAGCGCATTTATGATGGTGATTTCGTCGGTTCCTTTTTCGCCTGGTATCCCCATACGTTTCAGGGTACCTACAGCAATGAAAGCGCTGCGTCCGGCAATTTGAGCTTTCACCACCTTTGGTTTTTGGCTTACCTTTTTGTATTCTCTCTGCTCCTCCTGCCGCTCTTCCGGTACCTCCGGCGGGAAGATAAAAAGTCGGTAATATCCAGTATTGCAGGGTTCCTTTCCAGACCCGGGGCTATATATTTACCGGCGGTTCTGCTTATAATTTATGAAGTGTTTTTATTCCCCATTTATGGAAGGGGAAACCAGAACCTTGTTGACGACTGGCGGAACTTTCTTTTTTACATCACCGTCTTTTTCTTCGGCTTCCTGATGGTATCTGATAGCCGGATTACGCAGGTTATTCGTCGTAACCTTTATATTTCCCTGACTGCGGCTGTACTGGTTATTATTGTCATTTACTTGATGGAGGTGGATGCTCTGGCAACGACGCAGTCACTTATCCTCGCTTTGTATGCTATCGACTGCTGGTTGTTTTTGCTGGCTTTTCTGGGAATCGGGATGAGATCGTTGAATTTCACTAATGGGTTGCATCGTTACGCCAACGATGCCGTCCTGCCCGTCTATATACTACACCATATGATAATAATTGTTATCGGCTTTTACGTGATACAGTGGGACATACCCGTCGTAGCCAAATACTTTTTCGTCGTGTTCACCGTATTTCTAAGTTCGCTGGTGATATATGAGGTAGTGCGTCGGATTAGTGTCACCCGTTTTCTCTTTGGTATTAAGGTGCGAAAACTCCAAACCTAGCGTCTACTGATATTATCCAGACCCACTGAATATAGTCCACACTTACCCTGCCATTTACAGCCCGCCCGCCTTTCTGGTAAATTAAGACGTAGGGTTACTCCGGCGCAGGAGGTGACGTTATGAAAGACGCCTATGCCAGAGCCGGTGTTGACATCAGCGCTAAAAATATCTCCAACCGCCTTCTCGGCAAGGTTGCCAGTACCACCTATCGCCCCGAAGTGCTGAGCGACGCTGGCTTCTTTAACGGCATGTACGAGTTCAAGGGATATCGGCAGCCGGTGCTCGTGTCCAGTACCGACTCAGTGGGCACGAAAATCAAGCTGGCTATCGCTATGGACAGATATGATACGGTCGGCATCGACATCGTGAACCACTGCGTCAACGACATTTTCACATGTGGCGCCAGCCCTATTTTCTACCTCGATTATATCGGCATCGGCAAGCTCATACCAGAGAGGGTGGAGGATATCGTCGGGGGGGTGGCGAAAGCCTGCCGGGAGGTCGGCTGCGTCCTTATCGGCGGGGAGACGGCGGAGATGTCCGACATTTACAGCGGCGACGACTTCGACCTGGCCGGCTTCGTTATCGGCGTGGTGGAGAAAGACGAAATTATCGCCGGTAAGAAAATAGTCACTGGCGATGTTTTGCTGGGGCTGCCCTCTAATGGATTGCACACCAACGGCTATACACTCGCCCGTAAGGTTCTCGGCGATACCCCTCCGGCGTTGAATAAATACTACGATGAGCTTGGCAGGACTGCCGGTGAGGCGCTTATGGAGCCGCATATCTGCTACTACAACCAGTTAAAATCGTTACTTCCGCTTATCAAGGGTATGGCCCACATTACTGGTGGCGGCCTTATAGATAACGTGCCCCGCATTCTGCCGGAGGGACTGGCCGCACACTTCGACAGCCGGGCATGGTCTGTACCCCCTATCTTTCAGTTGATTCAGCGACTGGGAAACGTTGACCGTGATGAGATGTACCATGTGTTCAATATGGGTATCGGTATGGTGGTGGTCTGCGCACCGGAGGATGTAAGTCAGTTTACAGCACAATTACCCGAAATAAAGGTTGTCGGGAAGGTGGTGGAGCAGGCGGGGGAGGCGAGGGTGGTCATTGATTAAAATGGGAATCTTTAGAGGGGCGTCGCCCCTCCTTCTAAATTATCAGTTTGTAAGAGAGAAGTTGAAGAAGGTATTCTGGTTAGCAAGTCTACTGGCGATAATATCTTTCCTAGCGGTTGGCTGTACTGAACGAGCTCCCAACCCTCAACCGGCACCAGTATCTGAAGTCTTACCTGCCGAACACCCGACCGACTGGCCTGAAAATCTAAGGTGGCTGACCGATACCGAGAAGGACAAATTGATTGAAATAGCCCTTAATACGTCCAGGGCACAGGAGTGTCTGCAAGAGGGAAGTGAATACACGACAGATATAAGCTGGATAGCCCTTACGCCGGCTGACACGGGCAAGGGCTATTCTGGGTACCGGATATTTGATTATGAGATAGTGGCTGAGGGGATACCAAGGGGGACTGTCGATATAACACCACCGGATTCGCCGGAAAGGATAGTCTCAGTGGGTGTTCCCGAGGAAGCGGAAATTTATCCCTGTGTCCACATCGATTTTGCTGAACCGTCGGCGTTGGTAGTCATGTCCGCTATTGACCTGGATGCAGAAATGACGGTGTATAGTGACTATTACCCGCAGAGGAGGGGGCCCGTTTTGCCTGATAAAGCCCCGCCTCCCAGACTACCGTAAAACGAAAATTAAAGTAAACGGAGGATTTTATGAAGGCGATTATCGGCGTATCTGACAAGACCGGGGTGGGAGATTTCGCCGGGGGACTCAGCAAACTGGGATATGAGATATTCAGCACCGGTAAAACAGAAAAGGCGATAGCCGAAGCTGGTGTGCATGTTAAAAGTATCTCCGAGCTTACGGGTTATCCCGAGATGCTTGACGGCAGGGTGAAAACCCTGCACCCGGCGGTTCATGGAGGCATCCTTGCCAGACGCGACCTTCCCTCACATATGGAGGAACTGGCCAGGCATGGTATTACCGCCATTGACCTTGTAGCGGTCAATCTCTATCCCTTCGTCCAGACAGTCTCCAGGGAAGGGGTCACTCTGGAAGAAGCGCTGGAGAATATCGACATCGGCGGGCCGACCATGATTCGTGCTTCCGCCAAGAATTTCCCCGCTGTCATCGTCATCGTTGACCCGGCCGACTATCAGCCGGTTCTAGAGAAGCTTAAGAAAGGTGATTTACCCCTGGATGAGCGTAAACGTCTGGCGCAGAAGGCTTTCCAGCATGTGGCTATCTATGATACGGCTATATCGCAGTACCTGAGGCAGGACATGGAAGGACTGCCTGATGAAATAACCATAGCCCTCAAGAAACGCTACGGACTGCGCTACGGCGAGAATCCTCATCAGACTGCCGCCTTCTACTCGGAGCAGGTGGTGGGTGCCAGACAGAATACCGGAATTACCTGGGCGAAACAGCTGCACGGCAAGGAACTCTCCTTCAACAATATCCTGGATGCCGACGCCGCCTGGGGAGCGGCCGTCGATTTTGCCGCCCCAACCGTATCCGTTATCAAGCACACCAATCCCTGCGGACTGGCCAGCCATGATGATATCGCCGAAGCCTACCGCCGCGCCTTCAGCGGCGACGAGGTGGCGGCTTTCGGGGGTATTGTCGCCGCCAACCGGACGGTCACCCTGGCTATGGCGGAGGCCATGAAGCCGGTCTTCTATGAAATAGTCATCGCCCCCGACTACGAACCGGAGGCACTGGAGCTGCTTAAAAAGAAGAAGGACCTGCGTATCCTGGTGGCGGAGCTGCCGCCCGGCTACGGTAAGGAAGAGTGCGGATATACCGACTACCGCCGGGTAAAGGGCGGTTTCCTCGTGCAGGACTCTGACTCTCTGGCGGAGAAACAAGTAAACCTCAAGGCGGTCACCAAGCGCGAACCGACGACCAAGGAAAAAGAAGATCTCCTCTTCGCCTGGCGGGCGGCCAAGCATGTGAAGTCGAATGCCATCATGCTGGTCAAGGATAAAATGGTGACGGGTATGGGTGCCGGGCAGCCCAGCCGGATTATCAGTGCCCAGATAGCCGGCGAGAAAGCCGGTGATAAGGCTAAAGGGAGCGTCCTGGCCTCGGATGCCATGTTCCCGTTCTCCGATGTTGTGGAACATGCCGCTAAAATAGGTGTGACCGCCATTATCCAGCCCGGCGGCTCGATACGAGACCAAGAGTCAATAGACGCCGCCGATAAACACAATATCGCGATGGTCTTCACGGGAGAAAGGCACTTCCGGCATTAATAAGATGGTGAGTGGGATAGAAATTCACGGGATAAGCCGTAGATGATACTGGGCGGCAGGGTGGGAATAGATAAATGACGAAGGGGATAAAGGGGGTGGTTATGGCTAACGTGGTCTTGGTTGTTGACATGCTGCGGGGATTCCTGGAGGAGGGATATTCTCTTTCTCTGGGCGCCGGGGCCCGCGGTATCATTCCCAATATCCAGAAGTTGCTGGAACGGGAGCTTGCCGGGGGTGCGAAAATATTTTTCATCTGTGATAACCACGACCCTGACGACCTTGAGTTCAAAATGTTTCCGCCCCATTGTGTCGCGGGCACGGTCGAGGCGGAGGTAATCCCGGAGTTAGCCCGGTATCCTGGCGAGATAATACCCAAGAAGCGTTACAGCGGCTTCTATGGCACAGAACTGGAGAAGAAATTACAGGAACTCAAGCCGGATAAGTTAATCATCTGCGGTGTGCTTACCAATATATGCGTCATGCACACCACTGCCGATGCCCGCAACCGTGACTATGAGGTGGAGATACCGGTGAACTGCGTTGCCTCTCCGGATGAGGCG
>Ga0209427_10000796_pt1 | contig 34681 bp, 28 predicted proteins | sample DeeMarSWOR136_30_FD_187465 | JGI IMG/M metagenome (GOLD analysis project Ga0209427, IMG submission 187465) | Marine sediment microbial communities from White Oak River estuary, North Carolina - WOR-1-36_30 (SPAdes) (version 2) | ecosystem: Environmental > Aquatic > Marine > Intertidal zone >...
GGGAGACCCTGTCTCTACCTGAAACAATTCTTAGTTTTGTCATTTAACTGACTCTAAGTATTAGTCACGAAGACTTCGAACCTGCGACTCCTTGAAAAATGCATTAATTTCCCCAATTATTATTAGATATTAGGTACTCTTTTTTTCAGCCTTTCGGACTAATTCGTTTGACCGTAGAATATACTTGCAGTAAACCTGAAAATATGAATAAAGCGAGTAATTGTTATCGCTCAATAGAACCTTCCGTAACGTTATTCCAGATTGAAATTCACCTTGGAACAATTACGGAGGGTTCGGTAGACCCAACCATTCTCTCGGCAGCCTTCCCGGTTGCCTTTTCCAGGAGCTCATCAAGATCCCCGAAACTAAGCGCCTCCGCAGGGCAGGATACGGCACAAACGGGCTCTCTGCCAATTTCTATACAGAAATCACACTTCCGCATGGTACCATCGATACCAAACTGCGGAACACCGTATGGACATGCCGGTAAGCACTCCTGGCAGCCGTCACACTTATCCCTGTCAACTACGACGATGCCATCCTCAGCCCGTTTGATAATAGCTCCGGTGGGGCACACTGCGGCGCAGGCCGGCTTTTCGCAGTGCATACACGCCAGGGATAAAAAGGTCCTGGTAACATCGGGATACTCGCCATTCCACGTCTCAACGACTCGCCTCAATTTTACTCCCGGTTCTAAATCATGAGTACTTTTACACGCTACCTCACAGGTGCGGCATTGAACACACCTGTCTGCGTTATAGTAAAAACCGTATTGTTTTGGCATTATCTTTACATACCTTTCCTTGACTATGCTGACACTTGTCAGGTATTATCTATTGCCCTCTGCTTTTCTTACTTCGACAAGTGTTTGCTTGGGCATGGCCGTAACCACAGGGTCAAATGCTTTGTCGGGGTCGGTACTGTACATAATATTAACATTGGCGCCTCCATCCAGCAGGGGATAGCCCGGCAGACCGAGCTCTTCACAGCCCTGCCACCATCCGTGGAGGCCCATGATAGTGTCCGGCCGTATCCCGGCGAAGTATAAAGCTTTTACCTTTATCCAGCCATGTGGTGATTCAACGATAACCCAATCACCATCCTTGATGCCGCGCGCTCTGGCTGTATCGGGATGGATATGTATCCACGGCTCCGGTTGTATTTCACGCAAACAAGGAATGTTACGCAACCACGCATGGTTGTATACTTCCGAGGTATGCGTATCAAAAAAGACCAGCGGATACCTAGTGAGAAGTTCAGGGGTGTTCGTGGGGCTTTCGGGCGGTCCTACCCACTCCGGTAGCGGATTAAAGCCGTTTTCTTCAAAAGAATTGTTATATATGGCTACTTTACCCTGGGGCAGATAAGGAGCTTTCGAAAGCCGGGGGCTTGGTGTGCTGAATGTTCGTTCGTACTTTTCGTAGACCGGGGGTTTCGGCTCATACACGATACCATTGGGATGGGCCCTTAGTTCATCTATAGTCATGCCGAAATTTTCCAGCTGATAGTTCATGCATTCTTCGATATTACCATGCCAGAAGTCCTCCCCGTATCCCATCTTGACTCCGAGGTCAAGCCAGAACTCGTAATCCGACTTGTAATCTCCCAGCGGCTCAATCACCTTGTTTCGTGCCATAATCCAGTTGCCCATGCCCATCATCGGTGCTTCAAATGGGTGGTCACATTCGTACATGGTAGTTACGGGAATAACAACGTCAGCCCAGGGCATCGACGAGGACTGCATTACATCGATTACCACGAAGAATTCCAGCTTCTTAAGCGCTTCTACTACCCTCTTGGAACCACGGGTTATTACCGTTGGCTGGGTGCCGGCAGCGATTATCGTTTTGATGGGATAGGGTTCTCCCGTCAGGACGCTGTTCAGGCAGCGGTAATATGCCGAGGATACGCCTTCGATAAACGGCTGAAAACATCCGGGCATCTCCGGGCCTACCAGCTTATCGATTAAGTCCTGGGTATATCTTTCCGGTATGTTCACCGGTTTCGGCATTGGCATGGTGCTTCCTGTGGACACGATATTACCACCGGGTCTATCGAAGTTTCCGGTGATGGATATTAAGATGCCCACAGCCCGCACGGCGTTGTTTGAATCTACTGTCTGGTCGAAGGCGTTTCCGACCAGGATACAGGCCGAATTCGCCTTACCGTACAATCGGGCTATCTCTTTTATCTGGTCGGCTGGCAACCCTGTTATTGGCTCTGCCCACTCCGGGCTATATTTTTGTATGTGAGGCACGAGCTTATCAAAACCATAGCACCACCGCGAGACGAATTCTTTATCATAGAGGTGCTCGTTGACTATTACATTAAGCATGGCTAGCGCCAGGGCACCATCGGTACCAGGCCTGATGGGTACCCACATATCGGCCTTGGCCGCATCCGGCTGCATCTCGGGTTTTATAACTATAAGCTTTGCGCCTCTTTCTTTGGCATCCAGGATTCTTTTCAGGTTCCCCATCGGCGTAGCTGAGTAGACAGGATTTGCCCCCCAGACCATAATGACATCGGCATGCTCATAGTCCGCACCAAGCATGGGAGTTCCCAGGGTATAGGCAAACCCGAAAGCCCGCTGTATGGCGCAGATACCGCTGTGGCAATAGTTCGGGCTTCCGTGCACAGTCAAGAAGCGTATAAAATAGCTTTTATAGGTTCTAGCCTGCGGTGATAGAATAGCCAGGGATTCTGGCCCGTATTTCTCTTTTTGCTCCTTGAGATTACCGGCGATAATATCGAGGGCCTCGTCCCATGTAATCCTCGCGAATTTGCCCTCACCCTTCTCCCCAACGCGTTTCAATGGGTACTTAAGGCGCTGTGGCGAATAAAGCCATTGAATGGACGCATATGCCTTGGGGCATAACTTCCCGTTATTGACAGGCGACTCCTTCATACCTTCAACCCTTACTAACTTTCCGTCCTTTACATAGCAGTTAAGCCCGCAGCCCATTGATGGACCGCATAATGAACAGAAGGTGGGAATCATTATTTCCCCACCCTTCTCAACTCGTGATATTTTTACGGCTTTTCCCAGATTAACGCTATTCTTATCCATTATTAGTCTCGCCCCCGGTTTCAAGGTTCCCACGTGAAAGTCTTCACTGATAAGCTCATCTCTATTACCTATAATACCAATTCGTTGAACTTAAATCTAATTTACGCCCGTTTCAAATATTTACCGAAGGATATGCGGTAGATGAAATAATCCAGGGTATTACCCATTATATTGCCTATCCGAATCATCCGTAGCATCAGATGAATGGCCTCCGCTTTCTCGACGCCGTATGTCCACTGGAGCTTGCGGGTAATTTCGAGGTCGGGATGAGCGTCTGAATCGGCCCAGTGCTGCGCGTACATTACTGCTGTAGCTTCCTCTTCCGGACAGGCATCAATATCTCCTGACAGCAGCCGACTAATTTCTGGCGGTGGTATCCCGCTTTTTAATGCTTGCTTGGTATGGAAATAGGAACAATAGCGGCAGCCATTTACGGCGGTTACTGCCAGCATAAGCCTTTCCTGAAAAGCAGGTGATAGTAAACCACTTTTCTTTACTTCCCTCAGTCGTTTCATATTCTTGATTGGAAAAAAATAGGTCCGTAAAGAGTTCCTTTATACTTCTATATGTTCTCTTGTTGAATTTCATGATTGATACTGCCGGGCCGAAGCCATCAGGAAGCGAATAGCAGGATAATACCGGTACGTTAATTATAGTTATGCCAGGCGGAAAAGTCATCCCGAATATAAAGGCCATTTATATTGACAACCGGACTCCGTCAAGATTAGATTAAGTATGAATCTAGAAGCACTAATATACCCCGTCACGAACTGAGATGAGAATTGCACGGCAATATCTACTTTTAAGGAGGAAATCATGAAATCGCTTCAAACTGATTTGTCTATTTACAAGAAATTCAACTTCGAGAGAGCACCCGTAGGTGTTAAGTTCCTGCCTGTCAGACCAGAAGGAATAGAACAGCTGGACACTACCATGGCTTTATGCGAGATGATTAAGGAAGCCCAGAGAAGAAAAACCGCGTTTTACATTGATAAAGATAATGAGGACTGCGCCGGGGCCATGATACTGGGAATGGTAGAACCCGGACTACACGCGGGCGGCGGTGAACTGGGAGTAAAATGGGGCATCTATCAAGAGGCGCGCGTCAACGAACGGCTAGTCGCCAGGGCGCCGAAAATGCCACCGGGTAATATCAATTACGTAGTTTTTGCCCCACTGGAACAGATAACCTTTGAGCCAGACCTTCTGTTTCTTGTGGCCACTGTAAGCCAGGCGGAGATCTTACTCAGAGCTACGAGCTATTCCACTGGCGAACTATGGTCGAGCAAAGCAACTTCGGGTGGTGCCTGCGCCTACCTTTTCGCCTATCCATACCTGAGTGGCAAAGTCAATCATATCATCACCGGACTGACCCTTGGCTTGAAAGGAAGAAGGGTTTATCCTGAGGGACTGCTTTTGTTTTCTATACCGTATGAACGGATACCCGTGATTACGCAGAACCTGCGGCAGATGGAATGGGTACTCCCGGCATACACCGATGATACCAGGGAGAACTTTCTGGCACGACGTAAAAAAATATTCGAAGAATTAGCTCGCGAATTCGGGAATGGCTAAATGACTAACTAAAAGTAAATTCCGGTTCCTACGAAGCGAAGTACCTCCCTGCTTATACTTGGGAAGTAGCCGCGGAACACATCGGAGAAACTGCGACGGTAACCGGGCCGGTCATCGACTTGTTAGATCTTCCTTTCCTTGAAGGACGGCACCGACCCTGTGCTGGGCGTGGGTAAGCCTAACAGCCCTGGGGCTTTCTTAATAAGATTGATGGTTGACCGGGAATCATTGCCGGAAGATCGGTATCACTGTATATCTTGATGGTGATAGTGTTGAAATACCCGGCACTGTAGACCTTGGTATTCTGCTCACGCCCTCCTCAGCGGGCTACTCCCCATTTTTCTTTTCACCACCCCAATTCCACCAACCGTAACTTTTTTCATTCCCACCCGAACCCACCCTCGGCTCATCCGCTATTTAACCTATAAAAGCCCCACGGGCTAAACAGCAGATGATACTGGGCGGCCTGGGTGGGAAAAGATATAAAAAAGGGGGAGGGGTGGGTTAAAGACAACAATTGAGGAAACACTGATATTAGGAAACTAGTTTGCAAGACGAAATTTATATGACATACATGAAGTATTTCAAATAGATATTATGTTGATGTAAAATATTGAAAATAGCTAAGAGGTCTTTAAGAAGTGAAAGCCCTAAAGATTCTACTACTTATAATCCTACTATCATCTTTAGCTATTAATACATTTGCTTGTCAGAGCGAAGCTGAAAAATATCTCCAAGAAGCTGTCGCATTTATGGAACAAGGAGAAGACTTCCAGGCTATAAAAGCCCTTGAAAAAACTAAAGGTATAGAGCCTGATAATGCTGACTTTTTTATCAGGCGAGCTGATTTCTATTTTAAGTCCGGCTACGTCGAGGACGCTATCGCGGATTATAATGAGGCAATCCGCTTAAAGCCAGATGCAACACTATATACAAAACGTGGTAGATCGTATATGAGAATGAGTATGATAGAAATGAGTGATTTTGATAATGCGATTGAGGATTTCAATGAGGCCATTCGTCTTGATCCACTATTAGCTGAAGCCTGGGTATGGCGTGGTAAAGTCTACCATACATTAGGCCAACTTGAACTGTTTCGGGAAGCTCATTACTACCATGCGCTGAGCCAGGAAGCGCTGGCACAATACGAGCTGGCACTAGAAGATATTACTATGGCTATGCGTCTTGAACCAGATGCCGGATACCAAGGGGCTCGAGCTCTTGTTTATATTGATATGGAGGAATATGAGAAAGCCATTGCCGATTATGATGAGGCTATACTATTTAAACCTACAGCCTCAAATTATGGTTATCGTAGCCAACTACACTTCGTAATGGGACAGCATGAACAGGCTATTGAAGACCTGAATGAAGCCATCCGTCTTGACCCAACAATTTCTGGTTATTACCATACACGAGGTACAATGTACAGTATTCTGGGCCAATATGAAAATGCTATAAATGATTTTAATGAGTCCATACAACTTGATCCGAGATATATCTGGGCTTATCAAGCCCGAGGATTTATCTATGTTTTATTAGGCAATTATGAAAAGGCGATAGAAGATTTAACCGAGGCCTTAGAACTCTTTCCAGAGGGCTTCACCTACATATTACGGGCAAGCGCCTATATAGAACTAGGTAAGTATGATGAAGCTGCTGATGATTATAACGAAGCTATCCGTCGTAATCCTGAATTAACTGACCACGATAAATGGTTAGCTGATTACAACAAACTAAATGACTATACTAAATCTGTTATGTACCCTGGCTACGGATTTAATTATGACCAAGTGCCTGCAATCATAGAAAAAGTCAGGCAAGCTATAGAGGAATACTCCCAATAAATTTCCTAAACTAGCACCTTGCAGCTTTTACACCCAGATACTGAGCCACTAAATCCATGGCGCAGTATTGTCCGCACATGCTGCATGCCGAACCGGTGGTAGCACGCTCACGGTGTACCTTATATGACCGCTCCGGGTCGATTGAAAGGCGGGCCTGCTCTTCCCAGTCGAGACGCTTACGCGCCAGGGACATCTGCCTGTCCCGCTCCCCGGCTCCCTTTACACCTTTAACGATATCGGCGGCATGGGCAGCAATACGCGAAGCGATAACGCCCTCGCGGACATCGTCAGCATCGGGTATAGCAAGGTGCTCCGACGGCGTCACATAGCAGAGAAAATCGGCCCCGGCCATGGCGGCAATGGCCCCACCGATAGCCCCATTGATATGGTCGTAGCCGGCGGCGATATCGGTCACCAGCGGGCCCAGCACGTAGAACGGAGCGCCCTTGCAGATGGACTTCTGCAAGCGGACGTTGGTCTCAATCTGGTCGAGAGGCAGGTGCCCCGGCCCCTCCACCATTACCTGGACGCCGGCCTCCTGCGCCCGCTGCACCAGTTCTCCCAGAGTTAACAGCTCCTCCACCTGGGGTCGGTCGGTGGCGTCCGCCAGACTGCCTGGACGCATGCCATCGCCGAGACTCAGGGTCATATCGAACTCGCGGGCGATATCCAGCAGGCGGTCATACTGCTCGTAGAGGGGATTCTCCCGCTCATTGTGCAGAATCCATCCAGTCAGGAAAGCGCCCCCGCGGGAAACGATATCGGCCACCCTGCCCTGCTTTTTCAAACGGGCAATAGCCGATTGAGTAACACCGCAGTGCACGGTTATAAAGTCAACGCCATCCCGGGCATGAGCCTCAATGGCGGCAAATATCTCATCAGCGCTCATTTTAACGATAGCGCCGTATTTTTCTATTGCCTCAATACCCGCCTGATAAATGGGCACCGTGCCGATGGGCAGAGAACAGGAGGCAATAATAGCCTGCCGTATGGCGGAAATATCACCACCAGTGCTCAGGTCCATGACAGTATCGGCTCCGGCATCAACGGCAAACCGCAACTTTTCCAGCTCGGTATTAGCATCTCCGAAATCGGAGGAAGTCCCGATATTGGCATTGACCTTGGTGGCAAGACCTGCGCCGATACCGCAGGGAACGAGGTGGGAATGAGTGACATTGGCTGGAATAACTACCATGCCATCAGCCACGCCCTGACGGATTAACTCGACCTCCAGTCCCTCAGCCCTGGCTACCGCCTCCATCTGTGGAGAAATATTTCCTTCCCTGGCAATTTCCAACTGTGTCATTCCGGCACCTCCTCAAAATAATAAACCAAGGGCTTCGGCTGATAATGCCAGACCCTTGGTCTGAACTACGGCCGCTTCCCTACGCTCGCATTATCGAGGTCAGGTTCCAAGGGTCGTCCTTCCTTTACAGGAAGGGCTCTCAGCTTGGAGCACCCCTAGCGGTCAAATTGTGATATTATTATAGCACTAACTGGTTTAGAATGCAAGTATAGTTATATAAGTCACCATTAGTCCCCCTTTTTCAAAGGGGGAAACTTGGTGGGGACATTTTATGGGCTAAGCCGCGAATGATACTGGGCGGCTCGGGTGGGAATAGATAATCAAACGGGGGGATGAGGTTAGGCCTTCAGAGAAATCAAACGGTATCCTTCCAGCCCGAGCCGTTATTTTTCTTTAAAAGGCAGCGTCAACCTGGTTCCGGAATTGTTCATAAAGAATCTGTCGCCGAACTCCCTTGCCAGATAAGCCGAGGCGTTAAATCCGGTGCAGTGAGAAACCCCCAGATACTGGACACCCATCTCTTTCAAGGCCGCTGCCGTCTTTTCCAGGCGCTCTCTGGAGGCATGAACAAGATGCGTGCCACCGATAGCGGCATATACCAACTCTTTCCCGGTCAATTTTTGAGCATGCCTCAGCGTATTGACGATGCCGCGATGAGCGCAGCCAAGAATGACAACCAGTCCGAACTCCGTATCAATAATCAGGGCAAGGTCATCATCAAGGCTGTCCTGCTTCAGCTCATCTCCTTCCTTTATGTACAGATAAGTCTCCACTATCTCATAGTCGTTGGTCATGGGTATTTCACCGGTGGTCATTACTCTATCTGAGAGCTTCACCGGCTCCCGGGTCAGGTTAAACGAAGCCCCCAGCGATTCCAGCCCCTCCCTGACGAAAGGAATACCGGCATACCGTTCCGGCATACCCGGCATACGCCCATATTTCCTCCCCCAGATACCCGGATGGGCGATAACCTCCTTCTTTCCAGCCCTTGTCAGAACCTCACGCAGTCCACCGGTGTGGTCATAATGACCGTGGCTCAACACTATACGGTCGACAATGGCAAGGTCAACCCCCATAATCTGAGCGTTGTGCACGGCGGAGACGCTGGCACCAGTGTCGAATAACACCTTCAGGCCGTCAGCCTCCACGAGCATACTGAGACCCCACTCCGCCAGAGAGTTAATCGTAGCCGAATTCTCACTCAGTGTCGTAATTTTAATCTCCATCACATTCTCCTATTATTATATTGGCCAGCCGAGCCATTCAAAGACCTCTATCATCTTCAGTCCCATATAAAACATAACCACAACAAAGATGTATTTCAAATATACGCCGGACAACCTATGCGCTATCATAGCGCCAACCTGTGCCATACCGACGCTGGTCAGTACAAGAATAAACCATGAGGGCAGATTGACATAGCCGATGGAATACGGCGGCAAATCGGGGACGCCGATACCGTTAACTATATAGCCGATAATACCGCCAACACTGGTAAATATCATCACGGCGAGTGATGTAGCTACAGCATTATGCATCTTAAATCTCAATGCCAGCACCATTACCGGAATCATAACGATAGCACCGCCAATACCGAAAATACCCGACAACAGGCCGACGGGGATAGCCCAGGCAATCCATATCCAGGGATTATCTATATATTTTCTCTCAATCCGCGGCTGTCTGGCGATAAGCATCCTGATGGCACTGAGCAGCACAATGCCGCCATAAGCAATCTTGAGTTTTTCGCCGTCAAGGTAAGCTGTCAGGGTAGCCCCGACAAGAGCAAAAATACAGCTACTGACCCCCATGATAATAGCGGCACGCCAGTATACTACCCCTTCCCTGTGGTGCCGCCATGCCCCACTGGCCGCGGTCGGCAGGACCACCAGCAGGTTGGTACCAAATGCCAGCTTGATGGCCGTATCCGTCGGCAAACCCATATCAGTGAATACCAGGTACTGCACCGGGGTCATGATAAAGGCGCCGCCGAGACCCAGAAGACCGCTGGCGAAACCAACCGCGGTGCCGGTTACCAGCAGGATAACAACATGTATTATCGTCAATGAATTGCCTGCTCCAGTCTAAAAAATGTCAGTAGGGCTATTGATACGGAGATTACCAGGTATTTCCCCTACTTTCCCAGCTTCTTTTTAACCGCCTCTATCTTGCTTTCCATGGTCAGAGGCTTGTCACGACGTTCGTCAATCCTGATGGTGGTCACCACTCTCTTAACCCCGGCTTCAAAGGCAGACCGGTGCATCCTGACCGCCAGAGACATGAGCTGCTCCAACTCACCTTCAATAATTGTGTTCATCGCCGTCAGTTCGTATTTAATACCCGGCTCATTCCGCAAAATCTCAACAGCACCGGCAACATACTGGCTGACCGAGGGTGTCGGCGTACCGACCGGAACAACACTTATGTCAATTATGGCCATTTCCCTGAACCTCCATAGATGCTTTATTCAGAATACACTCAAGTGCCAGCCCGAACACGGGGGCACAGGCTATTACTCAATTCTATTTCTGAGGCGGCGGTAATAGGAATCGGAAAGGTAAAGGGCCGCCAGAGGATTATGTCCCAGAACCCTGTCCTTCACGACCAGCACCGTCAATGGAACTTCACAGTACTTGATAAACAGCGTATCATGCCCGATGCAGAGTCCCAGCATGATTGCCAGGTCGACCTTCGACCTGTTTAACATCATTGCCTGGGCTATCGGGTTGCACATGGTCTCCCAGTCCTCCGGCAGGGCAATCTTCTCATCCGGGCCGAGGCCGATTCTCTCCTTGGGAATAGCCCCTGTCTTGCACTGGACGGAGACAACCTCAAAGCCGTTGTTCTCCAGGATATCGGTAAGAAGAACACCCTCCTGGAAGAGTCCCCCGCAGTGGGCGATACCCAGCCTTTTATAGTCGCACTTTCGGGCGAACTGAATCAGCTCTTCAACGCGGGGAAGCCTGGTCCTAAGGCCGTCAGGCAGACGCTCGTAGCACTCGGCTTCCTGTATGGAAGCCAGTCGGGCGAACTCCCTCACCTCAGGCTTATCATATTCGGCTAAAGCCTCGGTAATCACGTCGGGCATGAGCTTCATGGGACAGAAGGCGGGCACCTTTTCCAGGGAGGGAGGCCCGTCACTAGCCTTACCACCCATGTTTTCACAGACCCGAGTGGGACACCGTGCGCACCTGGGATAGCGGTTCTTTGCCATAATCTTACTCCTTTTCCAAGCCCTAATGGCTATTCTAGTTATTTAGCAGCCAAAAGACAACCGTGCGGCTACAAGAGGGATATTGACAAAAGTTCATATTTGATTATAATAAACTTGCGTGATATGACATATCCTTGACAACTGAATACTTTTAGTGTGTGTTGCGGGGATAAAGGTGATGATAATGGGGCAGCAGTAATCGTTAATTTATTGCGATGGCTGGTGTCTTTTTTAATTCAGTCAACAGGAGGTGTCATAAATGGAAAAAAGGGTCACTATCGGTATAATAGCCACGCTGATATTATCGCTTGTGGTACTTATAGTTGGCTGTCAGGAGGAGCCGACTATACAGCCTACGCCATCACCTGCTATTACGCCATCGCCAGTACCAGAGATTGAACAACCAGCCCCAGAAACTGAAAAGCCGGCTCCAGAAACTGAAAAACCGGCTCGAGAATCCGAAGAGCCTGCTCCACCTCTGGAACCAGAAGAATCAGCGCCAGCCCCTACTCCCACGCCAACTCCTGAACCAACACCGCCGCCTGCTACAGCTCCTGAACCAACACCACCACCTACTCCAGCTCCTGAACCAGCACCACCACCTGCTACAGCTCCTGAACCTCCACTGACTGAGCCTAAAATCGTTACCTTCCCTGATGAGAAACTAGAAGCAGTAATCAGGGGTGTCCTTGGTAAAACACCAGGCGAGGTAATAACGACTACTGAACTGGCTACTATTACTGAACTTTATGCCAAGGGTCGCGGAATAAGAAACCTCTCTGGTCTTGAACATTGTACCAGCCTGACTATACTCAACTTACGTGATAACCAGATAAGTAACATCTTCCCCCTTGAAAACCTTACCAGCCTGACTGAGCTCTACCTTGACACTAACAGGATAGAGGACATCTCCACAATTTCATCCCTTACCAGCTTAACTAAGCTATCTCTAGAGGGTAACCAGATAAGTAATATCTCCTCACTCGCCTACATCACCAGCCTAACGGAGCTCGACATTGGTTATAACGAGATTATTTACATCCACGGACTTACCAACCTCACCAACCTGACTGTACTCACCCTTGGCTCTAACGAGATACTGGATATTTCCCCCCTTAAAAGTCTTACCAGCCTGACCGAACTAAACATTTTCTATAACCGGATAAGCGACATCTCACCACTTGAAAACCTTACCAGCCTGACTGAACTTAACCTTAACGTTAACCGGATAAGCGACATCTCACCACTTGAAAACCTCGCCAGCTTGACCAAGCTTCGCCTATATGATAACCGGATAAGTGACATATCACCACTTGAAAACCTTATCAGCCTGACTTTACTCACCCTTGGCATGAACCGGATAAGCGACATCTCCTCACTTGAAAACCTCACCAGCCTGACTGAGCTCTACCTTGACACTAACCGGATAAAGGACATCTCACCCCTTGAAAACCTTACCAGCATGACTGTACTCAACCTTGGCCATAACGAGATAAGCAACATCTCCCCACTTGAAAACCTCACCAGTCTGACTGACCTCGACCTTAGCTTTAATCAGATACACTACATCTCATCACTTGAAAACCTCACCAGCCTGAACCGTTTATTTCTAGATAATAATAGCCGGATACACGATCTCAGGCCACTGGGACGGAACAGCGGACTCGGTGAAGGAGATGTGGTAAATCTTCGTAACAATTATCTTGATCTGTCGGGATACTCGATAAACATGCAGTGTATCGGCATTCTTAGGGACAGGGGAGTGAAAGTATACTACTAGTAGTCATAAATAGTATCAATTCTTTAAGGAAGTAATTAAACTACTCACACTTACAGAATAAATGTATAAAATCATCTCACTTTGTCCTTGCACCACTCATGTTATACAATATAAGTAGGTAAGGAGGATGATATGTGGCTGCAAACGAGGATGTTCCTGCTGGTTGCCGTCATGTTCGGCATACTTTACGGCGTTATTGTCGGTATCGGCACCTGGATGGGCGCCGGTAGCGCCATTACATATCTTGTGATAGGTTTCGGTATCCTCTTCCTCCAGTACCTCATCGGTCCGTCTATCGTCGGCTGGACGATGAGGATAAAATGGGTATCGGAAAAGGAGGAGCCGGAACTGCACCGGATGGTGACAGAACTGGCCCACGGCGCGGGTATTCCCAAACCCAAGGTCGGTATATCACAGCTAAACATACCCAATGCCTTTGCCTTCGGGCGCACGCAGGGCGACGGGCGGGTATGCGTTACCCAGGGCATTGTCAGGCTGCTGAGCCGGGACGAGCTCAAGGCCGTGCTCGGGCACGAAATCTCCCACATCAAACACCGCGATATGGCCATTATAACCCTGCTTTCGGCCATACCCTTGATATTGTACTGGATTGCCTTCAGCTTCATGTTCCGGGGCATGTTCGGGGGTGGCGGCCGGCAGGGGGGCGGCAGTTACGCTGCCCTTATCGGAATCGGCGCCCTCATCATGTACTTCATTACCAATCTCCTGGTGCTCTACGGCTCCAGAATCCGGGAATACTACGCCGACCAGGGAAGCGTCAGGCTGGGCAGCAAGCCGCACGACATGGCAACGGCACTGTACAAACTGGTCTACGGCAACGCCCGCCATAAGAACAGCGAGGAACTGAAACGGATTGAGGGTGTGAAAGCCTTCTTCGTTAATGACCCGTCCCGCGCCTGGAACGAGATAAACGAACTGAAACAGGTCGACACTGATATGAGCGGTACAATAGACTTTGACGAGCTTCTGGAACTGCGCGAGAAAAAGGTGCGTCTGAGCACAGGGGATAAGATGATGGAACTCTTTACCACCCACCCCAATATGCTCAAAAGGATAAAGCACCTGTCCACACTGGCGGTTTAAGGCGCCGGACAGCCAGAGACAGGCCAAAACAAACGGTTTTCTTGACTTTTAAATCGGCATAAGATAAACTATTTTGGGTAGCCAAGGGAACCACATCTCCAAGTCTGAGTGCTTCCCCAAGAAGTCTCAGATTTAATTGTGTTAAAAGCAAGGTCTGGATGAAAATAGCTATTAGCGGTAAAGGGGGCGTAGGCAAGACTCTTCTATCCGCTTTCCTTTCACAGACATTCGCTGATTCCGGTTATTCCGTTATCGCCATAGACGCCGACCCAGATGCCAATCTGGCGGCAACCCTCGGTTTCCCCAATCCCGAGGAAATAACCCCCATATCCGAGCTTAGTGACCTAATTGAAGAGCGGGTAGGTGTGCGCCCCGGTCAGTCCGGGGCCTTCTTCAAATTAAATCCCAAGGTTGATGACCTTCCGGAGAATTATTCCGTCAGGATGGACGGAATAAGGATAATGTCGATGGGGCGGATTAAGAGGGGAGGCACCGGCTGCTACTGCCCGGAAGGCGCCCTGCTTCAGGCACTACTCAGTCACCTGCTTGTGCAAAGAGACGAAGTGGTTATCCTGGATATGGAAGCAGGCATAGAGCATTTATCCCGGGGCACAACCAAAGCCGTCGACAAACTGATTATCGTGGTGGAACCGGGCCGGCGGAGCCTAGAAACTGCCCTGACTATAAGCAAGCTGGCCAAGGACCTCGGTTTGCAGAACATCGCCGTGGTGGGGAACAAAATACGGAGTGATCCAGACAAAGATTTTATAACATCAAACCTGCCTGGCATCGAAGTCCTTGGCTTTATTCCTTACGACCCGGCGATTACCGAAGCAGACCTGACTAATAGCCCTCTTTTTGCTGCCAGCCCGCAGACTGCGAAAGAGGTTAAGAATATCTACGATAAACTCGTGTCTTCAACCAGGCAGCCGAGCATAAAAAGCTGACAGGGGGACTAGAAAGGCTGAAAGATAGGGTTTATAACATCTGGCCAGACATCAATGCTTTCAAGATGACATATAACACGTACACTGTTTACCTGTACGCAACCTCATCATCAATTCTGAAAAGTTAAACCACAATGTGGTAAATAAAATAAACTAACAGGAGGTCTTTTGTGGCATACGATGCAGTCAAGTTGAAGGACTGGCAAATCTCCGAGGCGTCTGAAGAGAACATGCCGACCCCGGACGAGTGGCGGGAGAAACTGGGCCTGGAGAAAGACGAGGTCATCCCTTACGGGAGACTATGCAGGCTCGATTTTTTGAAAATCATTGACCGTCTCAAGGACAAGCCCGATGGCAAATACATTGAGGTGACGGCCATAACCCCCACGCCGCTGGGTGAGGGCAAAAGTACGACCGCAATGGGTATCTTGGAAGGTATGGGCAAGCGTGGCCTGAACGTGGGTGGATGTATCCGCCAGCCCTCCGGTGGCCCCACCATGAACATCAAGGGGACGGCTGCCGGCGGTGGTAACGCCCTGCTTATCCCCATGACCGAGTTCTCCATGGGACTCACCGGCGACATTAACGACATTGTAAACGCTCATAACCTAGCCATGGTAGCACTCACCTCCAGGATGCAGCACGAGCGTAATTACGATGACGAACAGCTGGCTCGCCTCACCCGGATGCCCCGACTAAACATTGACCCCACCCGTGTAGAAATGGGCTGGATTATGGACTTCTGCGCCCAGAGCCTGCGCAATATCGTCATTGGCCTGGGCGGCCGCATGGACGGCTTCACTATGCAGTCCACGTTCGGCATCGCTGTCAGTTCCGAGCTGATGGCAATGCTATCAATCGTTACTGATTTAGCCGACCTGCGTAAGAGAATGGACGATATCACCGTTGCCTACGATAAAAAGGGCAAGCCGATTACCACCGGTAACCTCGAGGTTGGCGGCGCCATGACCGCCTGGATGCGCAACACCATAAATCCGACACTATGCTGTACGGTGGAGTACCAACCCTGCATGGTGCATGCCGGACCCTTTGCCAACATCGCCGTGGGACAGTCATCCATCATCGCTGACCGCATTGGACTAAAGATGTTTGACTACCATATCACCGAGAGCGGCTTTGCTGCCGACATCGGCTTTGAAAAATTCTGGAACGTGAAGTGCCGCTACAGCGGCCTCAAGCCACACGTTTCCGTTCTCACCACCACCATACGGGCGCTGAAGATGCACGGCGGCGGGCCCAAAGTAGTCGCTGGCATCCCCCTTCCTGACGCCTATACCAAAGAGGATTTGGGACTGCTGGAAAAGGGCATGTCAAATATGGTGCACCATATCGGCGTTATCAGAGAATCTGGCATCAATCCGGTGGTATGCATCAATGCCTTCCACACTGACACTAAAGATGAGATAGCCATGGTGAGAAAGGCCGCAGAGGCAGCCGGAGCGCGTTGCGCCCTGTCAACACACTGGGCTGATGGCGGGGACGGCGCCCTCGAACTGGCTGATGTCATCAAGGAAGCTTGCGAAGATACCAACGACTTTAAGTTCCTCTACCCCAATGAAATGAAACTGCGGGAGCGTGTGGATAAGATTGCCAAGGTAGTCTACGGCGCCGACGGCGTCTCCTGGACAGCCGCCGCGACTGAAAAGGCCAAGGCGTTTGAGTCCGACGCCAAATATGACGAGTATGCTACGATGATGGTGAAAACGCACCTGAGCCTTACTCATGACCCATCAATTAAGGGTGTCCCCAAGGGCTGGATGTTGCCCATACGCGATGTGCTCATTTATTCCGGGGCCAAGTTCCTCTGCCCATGTGCCGGAGACATCAGCCTGATGCCGGGCACCTCGTCCGACCCGGCTTTCAGAAGGGTCGACGTCGACGTTAAGACAGGGAGGGTTCAGGGACTTTTCTAGTCTCTAGAAAAACTGTTAGACTAAAATAGAGCCTGACAAACCTGCCAGAATAAGGCAGAATAAAGGGATATATTTTGAGTATAAATATAGCTGTAGCTGGAAAGGGAGGAACGGGGAAAACCTCCGTAACCAGCCTCATTATCCGCTACCTGATTAAGAATAACCTGGGTACCATCCTGGCCGTCGATGCTGACCCTAACTCAAATCTGGCGGAGAGCCTGGGACTTGAAGTAAGGCAGACGGTCGGCCGGATACTGAACGAGTTTCAGGGAGAGAAGCTTAATATACCCGCCGGTATGACCAAAGAAGCTTATCTTGAGTACCAACTGAATGTAGCGATAACGGAGAGCAAGAGACTGGACCTGGTTACGATGGGGCGCGGCGAGGGGCCAGAATGTTACTGCTACCCCAACGTGGTTATCCGGAAACTCATTGATGACTGGTCGAAAAATTATGCCTATGTTGTCATGGATAATGAGGCGGGTATGGAGCACCTGAGCCGCAGGACTACCCAGAATATAGACGAACTTCTCATGGTCTCTGACCACTCGGTGAAGGGCCTGCGGGCGGTGGCCCGCATCCGCGAACTGGTGGCCGAACTGAAGCTGATAGTGAAAAGGGAATCAATAATCATCAATCAGGTGCCCGACGGTATTGACCCACTCCTCAAGCAGGAGATGGACAGGCTGGGAATCGTGCCCACTATTACCATCCCGGTTGATGAGGAAATGCAACGATATGACCTGGAACAGAAACCGCTGTTTGACCTGCCGGATAATTCCAGAGCAGTCACGGCGGTTAATGATTTGATGGATAAGCTGCTCAGTAGAACTGGCGTGTCAATATAGAAAAGTAAAACGGGTGGGGGGAGATATGCAAAAATTTATGAGGATGATTCTAATATCTTTATTGTTAGCGTCAGTGTTTTCAATGGTATTTGTCCTCGGCTGCGAAGAAGAAGCCGCTCCGGAGGAACCGGAACCTACCGCAGAGATTTCCGAGATCAGTCAGCAGCAACTACAGCAGATATTACTCGATTCAATGCTTGCCTTGAAGGACGTCGAATCATACAAGATGAAGATAGATATGGATATGACCATGAATATAAGTGGGGGTCCCGAAGAAGGCACCGCGGACATGATAATGGCTATGGAGGGAGCTATCGACCAGATAAATATGGAGATGCAGATGACCATGAACATGTCTATGAATATGGTAGGGGCTGATGTCGAAGAGAGTTTACAGGATATGTCCATGGAAATGTATATGGTTACCGACTCGATGTATATGAAAATGGATATCCCTGAACTGGGCGAACAATGGATAAAAATGCCGCTCTCCGAGAAAATGATGGAGGCGTACAATTTTAATATGGTAGACCAGCAACTGGCACTACTGGAGTCTCCAGGCGAAGTAACTCTCCTCAGATATGAGAGCATTGACGATTCGGAATGTTATGTAATTCATCTGGTCCCCGATTTAGAGAAGATAATAGACTGGTTAGACCAGCAACAGATGACCGAAATGGAGTTAGCCTGGGAAGACCTGAGTATGTTAAGTGATATATTTAAGGAACTCACCTATATCTGCTGGATAGCCAAAGACACAAAATACATGAAGAAAATGACTGCCAACATGCTGATGGAGATGTCCGCCGATGACTTTACAGAAATGGAAGATGATTTCGGGACAATGACCATGGGTACAAACATGGATATGATAATGTACGACCATAATAAAACAGTCTCTATCGTTCTGCCAGATGAAGCAGAAAACGCTATGGAAATGCCGCAGTTTGGTGACATGATGAAATAATAGTGAATACTTTCAATCAATTCAGATAAAGGGGGTAAAGATGACAGCAGAACTCATCAAAGGCGCCGAGGTTGCCGCGCAGATTCGTGCAGAACTGCAAAAGGAAATCGCCGACCTCAAGGACAAGCACAACGTGGTTCCCGGTCTGGTCACCGTCCTCGTCGGGGCCGACCCCGCCTCACAGGTATATGTCGGACAGAAAGAGAAGACCTCGAAAGAACTTGGTATCTACTCAGAAAGGTATGACCTGCCCGCCGAGACCACCCAGGAAGAGCTCCTGAAACTGATTGACAAGCTCAACAAAGACCCCAAGATTAATGGTATCCTAGTCCAGCTACCTCTGCCCAAGCACCTGAACGAAGAGGAAGTCCTGTACGCCATCGACCCCAAGAAAGACGTTGACGGCTTTCACCCGGTAAACGTAGGCAAGCTGATGATAGGCGAGCCGGACTATCTGCCCTGTACACCTGCCGGTATCCAGCAGCTTCTGATCCGCTCCGGCACCCAGATTGAAGGGGCCGAAGTGGTCATCGTCGGCAGGAGCAACATCGTCGGCAAACCCATCGCCAATATCCTCCTTCAGAAGGCAGAAGGTGCCAACGCTACCGTCACCATCTGCCATACCAGAACCCGCGATATTAGCTTTCATACCAAGAGGGCTGATATACTAATAGTAGCGGCAGGAAAACCCAAAGCCGTTACCGGCGATATGGTCAAGGAAGGTGTGGTGGTCATTGATGTCGGCGTCAACCAGGTGGGCACCACGGCGGAGGGCAAGAGAATCCTAGAAGGCGATGTTGATTTTGAGACGGTCAAGGAGAAAGCTAAGGCCATCACACCGGTTCCGGGTGGTGTTGGCCCGATGACGATAACCATGCTTATGATGAATACGGTAAGGGCTGCCAAGGTGGCGGCCGGCCTAACTTAGAAAAGGAGGATGAAATTGGCAGAAAAAGCGAAACCTAAGAAAAAAGCCGCCCCGAGCAAGGCGGAAACGTCTGCGAAACCAACCGCGTCCGGAGCCAAATACGTGAAAAAGAACGCACCCGGCCGGGGGGAGGTGGAAGTACTGGCCGAGACCTACGACGACGGCAAGCCGGAGGGGGAAGATTACGGCCGGTGGCGACAGAAGCTCGAAAGCAGAGAAGAGAAGATGAAATACCTGAAAAATGGTGAAAGATACTGGTACGGTGACGACTGGTTTGGTAGTGAGAAAAGGAAGACACCAGCTTAATTTTTTAGGGAAACAATTCGTATCTAGTTAGCTTTGAATTGTTTTTGTAGTTATGTAAAGCTAATTAGGGAAAGGGAGGCGAAATGGCATTTGAGATTCCAAAGACTGCATACAGCGGCAAGATTAAAGAGATAAAACTGGGTAAGGGTGATAAGGCGGTGACTATCGGTGGGGAGACTGCCTATCCCTTCTACTTTTTTGAAGGCGAGATGCCGAACCTGCCCAAGATAGCCATGGAGGTCTACGATATGCCTCCCGAGGAATGGCCGGAAGCCGCTCTGGAACCCTTCGCGGGCGTTACCGACGACCCGGTTGCCTGGGCGCAGAAGTGCATCAAAGACTACGGGGCGGAAATGATATGTCTGCAACTGCTCAGCACCGACCCCAACGGAGAGGACCGCGGAGCCGACGAGGCCGCCAAGGTGGTTAAAAAGGTGGCCGATGCCATCGATGTCCCTCTGATTGTCTGGGGTACGGCCAACCACGATAAAGATACCGAGGTCCTGAGGGCCGCCGCCGAAATATGCCAGGACAAGAGCCTGATTCTGGGGCCGGTCGAAGAAGCCGACCACAAGAAAATAGGTGCCGCCGCTATCGGCTACAAGCACACGGTGGTCGCCTCAACGCCCATAGACATCAACCTGGCCAAGCAGCTCAATATCCTGCTGGGAAATCTCGGTGTCCCCGACAACCTGCTGGCCATTGACCCAACCGTCAGTGGCATAGGCTACGGCATCGAGTACTGCTATTCGGTAATGGAAAGAATGAGAATGGCGGCTCTGACGCAGCAGGACGAAAAGCTCCAGTTTCCCATCATCTGCAATATAGCCAAGGAAACGTGGAAGACCAAGGAAGCCAAGATAGACGAGAAAGAAGACCCCAAGATGGGTGATGCCAAGAAGAGAGGCATTTTACTGGAGGCCATGTCGGCCATGGTCCTGCTTCTGGCCGGAGCCGACGTGTTAATCATGAGACATCCCGAAGCGATAAAACTGGTCAGGGAAATGATGACAGACCTGACCGCCAAATAAGTGAGGTGAAATAAATGGCAGAAGAAGCTAAGAAAAAGAGTATTGATAAAGCCAGTCTGGAACTGATAGAAAAAGCCTGTGCCGACGAGGTCAATCTGGCCTTTGACCGGGCCGAAAGCATGAAACCCTGCCCCATCGGCTCGGTGGGTAGCTGCTGCAAGAACTGCGGCATGGGGCCCTGCCGGGTACCCCTGGCCAAAGGCAAGGAAGAGACCGCGGAGGAGAAAAAGAAGAGGCGGGGTATCTGCGGAGCTACCGCCGAGACCATCGCCGCCCGCAATTTCATACGCATGGTTGCCGGCGGCGCCGCTGCCCACTCCGACCACGGACGCGGGGTAGCTGAGCTCTTTATCGCCGCCGCCAAGGGAGCAGCTCCCGGCTACAAGATAAGAGACGAACAGAAACTGCTGGCGCTGGCCCTGGAATGGGGCATAGAAATCGGTGACCGCAGCAATGAGGAAATTGCCGTGGAAATCGGCGAGATAGCGCTGGCCGAGTTCGGCCGACAGGAAGGTGAAATCCTGTTCGCAAAGAGGGCACCCCTGAAGCGCCAGGAGATATGGCGGCAGCAGGGGGTTATGCCACGCGGCATCGACAGGGAGATCGTGGAAATTATGCACCGCACTCATATCGGTGTCGACCAGGACTACGAAAACCTGCTGACACAGGGCGTCCGGGCATCCATAGCCGATGGCTGGGGCGGCAGCATGATTGCTACCGAGCTACAGGATATCTTATTCGGCACCCCGGCCCCCGTGCTGAGCGAGGTAAACATGGGTATCCTCAAGGAAGACGAGGTCAATATCATCATTCACGGCCACGAGCCGCTGCTCTCCGAGATGATTGTTGCCGCCTCCCGCGACCCCGAGATGCTTGAACTGGCCAAGTCCAAGGGTGCCAAGGGAATAAACCTGGGCGGCATCTGCTGCACGGCCAACGAAATTCTGATGCGGCACGGCGTGCCACTGGCAGGCACCTTCCTCCAGCAGGAGCTGGCGCTGGTTACCGGGGCGGTTGATGCCATGGTGGTGGATGTCCAGTGCATCATGCAGTCGCTGCCGGACATCGCCCAGTGTTACCATACCAAGATTATTACCACCTCTCCTAAAGCCAAGATTAAAGGCGCGTTGCACATTGAGTTTGATGAGCACGACGCCGAAAAAGGCGCGAGAGAGGTTGTCAAGGCAGCCATAGAGGCGTTCCCCAACCGGGGTACGAACATCCGCATTCCCAAGGATAAGCACGACCTCATCGCCGGCTTCAGCCACGAGACCATCAACTACCTGCTGGGCGGGCTGTTCCGGGCCTCCTACCGGCCGCTGAACGATAACATCATCAACGGCCGCATCAGAGGCGTGGCCGGCGTCGTCGGCTGCAATAATGCGCGCTGGGAACATAACCAGGCACATGTTACCATGGTCAAAGAGCTTATCAAGAACGACGTGCTGGTTATCCAGACCGGCTGCAGCGCCATGGCCAGTGCCATGGCCGGGCTCATGGTGCCCGAAGCAGCGAAAGAGTATGCCGGCGAAGGGCTGGCGGAAGTCTGCGAGACCGTGGGCATACCGCCGGTACTGCACATGGGCTCCTGTGTCGATAACAGCCGCATCCTGATTGCCGCTACCGCCATGGTCAAGGATGGCGGACTCGGCGACGACATCAGCGATTTACCTGCCGCTGGAGCCGCACCGGAGTGGATGAGCGAGAAAGCCATCTCCATCGGCCAGTATTTCGTCGCTTCCGGTGTCTACACCGTATTCGGCGTGACCTGGCCCACCGAAGGCAGTAAAGAGGTAACCGACTACCTGTTCAAGGATATGGAAGAGAAATACGGCGGCAAGTGGGACTTCGAACCCGATCCCATTCAAGCCGCTCACAAGATGATTGAGCACATCGATAAGAAGCGCAAGGCCCTGGGCATCGATAAGGCCAGGGAAAGGGTACTCTACGATATGGAAATGAGGCGCGAGCTGGAAGGCTAGGCTTCCAACATCGCTGAAATAAGGAGGTTATGAGGATATGTCCAAGATAATTGCATCGGCAGCCATCAGAGGAGCTCATAAGATTGTTGATCAGGCTGAGAAGAAGTGGCAGGAGGCGATGGACAAATGGGGCGCCAAAGAGACGGTCGGCTTCCCCAATACTGCCTATTACCTTCCGATAATCTATGGGATTCTGGGCATGAAGGTAGAAACCCTGGGTGACATGGAGCCAATACTGAAGAAATGCAAGGCCCTGCTGCCGCCACTGGTAAAGGAAGAACACCACCTGCCCTACCTGGCTCCGGCCCTTGATGCCGGTATGGTCACTTTCTGGGCTGAGGAAATCATTGAAGCGATAAGGTATCTGGAAAATCCCGATTTCTATGTCCCGGGGGAAGACGTCACCGACAGCAATATCTGGCTGGGTGCCGCTGATGATGTCATCATGAGAAAGCGAGGCGTGGAGTTCGTTGACGGCACCGCCCCCGGCTTTGCTGCTATACTGGGCGCAGCGCCCACTCCCGAGATAGCCAAGGATATTGCCGAGGAACTACAGAAGAAGAACCTATACGTTTTCATGGCCAGCAGCCACAACGGAACCAGGTTCTCCGAGCAGCTGGTCGAGGCCGGTGTCCAGATTGGCTGGGGGACCCGCCTGGTCTCCTTCGGCCCCGAGACCAGCGCCACGGTCTTTGCCATGGGCTTCGCCACCAGGGCTGCCATGTCCTTCGGAGGTATCGAGGCCGGTGACTACCGTAAAATCCTTATCTATAACAAAGACCGTATCTTTGCCTTCGCCATGACCCTTGGCGATGTCACCGACGAATGGTACGCGAACGGCGCCGGGGCCATTAACTGGGGCTTCCCCGTCATCGCCGATACCCCCATACCCGAGGTCCTGCCCACCGGTATATGCACCTACGAGCACGTTGTCTCCAATATCGACCATGAAGAGATAGTAACCAAGGCAATCGAGGTGAGAGGACTAAAGGTAACGGTTACCGAGGTACCCATTCCGGTCGCCTTCGGGCCTGCCTTCGAGGGCGAAAGAGTCCGCGGCGATGATATCTATCTGGAGGCCGGCGGTGGCCGGACGCATATGGTGGAGTGGGTTACCAGCAAGAGAATGGAGGAGGTAGAAGACGGCAAGGTTGAGGTAATCGGACCCGAACTGACCGATATCGAAGCCGGCTCCCGACTGCCTGTCGCCATAGCTGTAGAGGTCGCCGGCCGCGAGATGCAGGACGACTACGAGCCCATCCTGGAGCGGCAGATTCACCACCTCATCAACTACGCTCAAGGTGTCATGCATATCGGACAGAGAGACATCGCGTGGCTGCGTGTCGCCAAACAGGCGGTGGAAAAAGGTTTCAAGCTGGAGCATATCGGCACCATCCTTCACGCCAAGCTGCACCAGGACTTCGGGCGCATCTTCGATAAGCTACAGGTAAAAATTTATACCGAGGAAGACAAGGTCAACGAAGTTCTGGAAAAGGCCAGGGCCGTCTACGATGCCAGAGATACCCGAATTGAAGGCATGACCGATGAAACCACCGACATATACTATTCATGCACCCTCTGCCAGTCCTTCGCTCCCAGCCATGTCTGTGTTATCAGTCCGGAGAGGACAGGGCTCTGCGGCTCCTATAACTGGATGGACTGCAAGGCCGCCTATGAGATTAACCCGACCGGACCGAACCAGCCAGTACCCAAGGGTGAGACGATAGACACCAAGCTCGGACAGTGGAAAGGCGTCAACGAGTTTGTCTACCAGGCCTCGCGCCAGAAGATAGACCATTATAACTTCTACAGCATCGTCAATGACCCGATGACCACCTGCGGCTGCTGTGAAGCTATTGCCGCCGTCCTGCCCATGTGCAACGGCGTCATGACGGTAAACCGCGACTACACCGGCGAGACACCCTGCGGGATGAAGTTCACCACCCTGGCCGGGACCATCGGCGGGGGTCTGAGCACCCCTGGCTTTGTCGGCCACGGTAAATACAATATTACGCAGCGGAAATTCCTCTCCGCCGAGGGCGGCCTGCTTAGAATGGTCTGGATGCCCAAGATACTTAAAGAGGAGATTGCGGAACGTTTCAAGGCCAGGGCCGAAGAACTGGGCGTGCCTGACCTCCTTGACAGGATTGCCGATGAAACGGTGGGAGTCACCGAAGACGCAATCCTGCCCTTCCTGCAGGAGAAAGAACACCCCGCCCTGGCCATGGACCCGATACTGGGCTAAGGGGGAGAGATTGAGAGGTTATTTAATAATAACGAATGACGGTCATTGCGAGGGTGACCTGCTCACCGAACAAGTTTTTTGGCAGACGAGAGCCCGTGGCAATATCATTCTCTATAGTAGACCCATGTAGGGGATTGCTTCGCCTCCCGACTTTGTCGGGATGGTCTCGCAATGACACTTAATATATTCGTTAGGGAAAGGAGACTAGTTATGCCACTTACGGGAATAGAGATATTTAAACTGCTGCCCAAGACAAACTGCGGCGACTGCGGCGTACCGACCTGCCTTGCCTTTGCCATGAACCTGGCAGCCGGTAAAGCCGAGTTGACGGCGTGCCCCCATGTCTCCGATGAAGCCAAAGATAAACTCTCGGAGGCATCGGCGCCGCCCATCCTGCCGATAACCATCGGTACCGGCGACAGGGCACTCAAGGTCGGCGGCGAGACCGTCATGTTCCGCCACGAAAAGAGGTTCGAGAACCCGGCCGGCATCGCCATCCTCATCAGTGCCACCATGGCTGATGCCGAGGTCAATGCCAGGCTGGAGAAGTTCAAGACCCTTGAATATGAGAGAGTCGGGCTTACCATCAGGCCCGACCTGATAGCCATCAAAGCCGATTCGGGAGATGCGGCCAAGTTCGCGGCAGCAGTCAACAAGGTCAAGGGAGGCAGCGATGCCGGCATCATCCTGATGAGCGAGAACGCCGATGTCCTGGCAGCCGGCCTGAAAGCCTGCGCCGACCGGAAACCACTGCTGTACGCCGCCACCAAGGATAATGCGGACGCCGTGGCCGCCCTGGCCAAGGAAAACGGCTGCCCGGTAGCCGCTAAAGCCTCCAGCGTGGAAGAACTCGCCGGTCTCACCGAGAAACTGACGGCGGCCGGTCTTAAGAATATCGTCATCGACTCCGGGGCAAGGACTGTCCGCCAGGCACTCGAAGACCAGGTTGTCATCAGGAGCGCCGCCCTCAACAAGCAGTTCCGGCCTCTGGGCTTCCCCACCATTGTCTTCCCGTGCGAGATGACCGAAGACCCGATGAAAGAGGCGGTAATTGCTTCCATGTTCATCGCCAAGTACGCCGGCATCATCGTCCTCTCCGACTTCAGCGGGGAAAGCCTTTTCCCGCTGCTGGTAGAAAGGCTGAACATCTATACCGACCCGCAGCGACCGCTGGCCACCAAGCAGGGCATCTACGAAATCAATAATCCCAATGAAAACTCGCCGTTAATGGTGACCTCTAACTTCTCACTCACCTACTTCATCGTCTCCGGCGAAATAGAAAACAGCAAGGTACCCAGCTACCTTTACGTCAAGGACACCGAGGGGCTCTCGGTGATGACATCCTGGGCAGCCGGGAAATTCTCCGCGGATATTATCGGCCCCTCAATCCTGAAGAGTGGCATCACTGATAAGATAAAACACCAGAAACTGATAATCCCGGGGTATATTGCCGCCGAGAGCGGCGGCCTGGAAGAAGAAATGCCCGGCTGGGAGATTATGGTTGGCCCCAGAGACGCAGCCAACCTCACACCCTATCTTAAAACCTGGAAAGCATAAGGAGGCAAGATGATTCTTATCGGGGAAAACCTGAACGTTATGTCACATACCCTCGGCCCGGCCCTCAGGGAAAGGAATGCGACGCCGATTGAGGAAATGGCCAGACAAGAGACCGCAGCCGGGGTAGACCTGATTGACCTTAATATCGGTCCTGCCCGCAAGGGAGGGGATGAACTGATGGACTGGGTCGTGAACACGGTGCAGGCAGTCACCGATAAGATGCTTTCCCTGGATACCACCAATCTGGATGCCATGGAGGCCGGCCTGAAGGCCCGGAAAGGCAAGGCACTGATCAACTCCGTCTCACTGCAAACAAGCAGAATAGAGCGCGGGCTGGAGCTGGCCAAGCAGCACGATGCCGACCTTATCGGCCTGCTGTGGAGCAATGACGGCATGCCACGTGATGTCAACGAAAGGGCCATGCATACCGTTGATTTCGTCTATAAAGCCAATGAAATGGGCATACCCAACGACAGGATATGGATTGACCCCATCGCCAGCCCGGTATCGGTGGAGATAAACCAGGTCAAGGCCTGCGTGGAATTCATGACCATGCTGGGAGAAATCGCCCCGGGATGCAAGTCCACGGTAGGTCTTTCCAACGTATCCAACGGTGCGCCCGATAATCTCAGGTGCTGGCTGAACCGCACCTATATGATAATGCTCATGCGTTACGGGCTTTACTCGGCCATAGTTGATGCCTTCGATGCTGAACTGATAAAGATAGCCAGGGGAGAGAGACCGGACATCGTTGACCTGGTGCACAGGATGATGGACGGTGAGAAACCGGACATTTCATCCCTGTCCGATGAGATGGCCAAATACGCCAGAACGGTAAGGGTACTGACGGGAGAGTCGCTATATTCGCATTCCTGGCTTGAGGTATAACCGTCCACCGAACAGGTGTTATTCCTGCCCTTCGGCTGAAGGATAAACTCAAGCGGGAATCAAGTAGAGACAAGGGGTCAGGACAGTCGGGCCGAGCCCGACTTTGACAGGAGATGGACCTGGATTGATATGACTAGGGAACACCTCAAAGTACCGGAGAAGAACGTACGAGAATATGCTCATGAGCTTGCTTACAGGCTCGCCTGCGAGCAGCTTGCCAACATAGATGATATAGAACAGCAGTGCCGCAAAAGCGGCGCTCAATATATACCTACCAGAAAAGCAATAATCATAGAATACCTGAACCAGTCCTATCAAATCAGCTTCCCCAATGGTGAGGTATCATTTGCAGCCGGAGAGGAAGCTGTGCCCATCCGGGATAAAATACTGATACTCCATTATTTTACCCAGGCGAAAGGCACCCCCCTCTCCAATAAGACAATAACCTACAAGGAACTACATGACGGCATCAACTACTTTTCCGTATTCGCCACGAGGACGATTAAGCCGCTTGTCATGTTCTTCGGCGAAGAACCCGGACAGCTGCTGAAAACCGCCGAGGTCCTGGGCGGGCACAAAGCAGACTACGGTAATACGGCGGTAACCATTAACGCCTTCAGCCAGGTACCGGTAACCATTGTCCTCTGGCAGGGTGATGAAGAATTCGCTCCCGAAGGGAGCATTTTATTTGACAGCACTATTTCCGACTACCTGACCAATGACGACATACACACACTCTGCGAGAATATCACCTGGAAACTGGTCAGGCTTCTCAAAGACAGGAGGTGATTAGCCCTGGCAATAGATAGTTTAACCAAAGCCGACGTTCAGGATAAAATGAATGAAATTTTCTCCAGTCATAAAGGTGACCGGCAGGAGCTTATTCCCATCCTTCAGGAAACGCAGGCGCAGTTCCGTTATCTGCCCGCCGCTGCCATGAGAGAAATCGCCCGATTTCTGCGCATGCCGGAAAGCACCATCTACGGGGTCAGCACCTTCTACGCCCAGTTCAAATTGACACCACTGGGTAGAAGGATTATCAGGGTATGCCGCGGCACCGCCTGTCACGTGCGGGGGGCGACCAAGGTCCTGAACGAGATAGAGAAAAGACTGGGCATTAAGGCCGGGGAGACCACTGATGACCTGGAATACACACTGGAGACGGTCGCCTGTATAGGCGCCTGCGCTCTGGCGCCAACGATGACTAGAGATAACGAAACCTATGGCAAGATGTCGACCAAGAAAGTTGCGGAGGTTTTAGGTGACAGAAGCAAAGCCGGGCAGCAATAATCAACGCGTAGTATTCGTATGCCAGGGGACGGGTTGCGTATCGGGCAAGTCAATCGAAATAACAGAGGCCCTGAAAAAGGCTGTGGCGGAACTCGGTTTATCTGACGTTAAGATAGATTTTACCGGCTGTCACGGCTTCTGCGAACAGGGGCCCGTTGCCATCATCGAACCGGAAGGCGTCTTCTACACCCATGTCAGCATTGATGACGCCCACGAAATTATTGAATCTCATCTTCGGGACGGAAAACTGGTAGAACGTCTCTTTTACAAAGACCCCGCCACCGGCGAGGCCATACCCTATTACAAGGATATTAAATTCTACAGCAAGCAGCAGCGCATTGTGCTCCGTAATTGCGGACATATTAACCCGGAGAGGATTGGGGACTACATAGCTATTGGCGGCTATGAATCCCTCAAGAAAGCCCTTGCCGAAATGACCCCTGAGCAGGTCATCGAGGAGGTCAAGCGTTCCGGTCTGCGGGGTCGCGGCGGTGCCGGCTTCCCCACGGGCATGAAATGGGAGTTCTTGCGCAACGCCGCCGGTGAACCGAAATACATGATATGCAACGCCGATGAAGGCGACCCCGGGGCTTTCATGGACCGCAGCACCATGGAGGCCGACCCGCATACCGTCCTTGAAGGCATGATTATCGCTGCCTATGCCACGGGCTGCTCCGAAGGTTATATCTACATCCGGGCGGAATACCCACTGGCCGTGAAACGCGTCAGGCTTGCCCTCCAGCAGGCCGAGGAAAAGGGATTTCTCGGCGAGAATATACTGGGTTCCGGTTTCAGCTTCCATATTCATGTCAAAGAAGGCGCCGGTGCCTTTGTCTGCGGCGAGGAGACGGCTCTGATGGCGTCCATCGAGGGGAAACGGGGTATGCCCCGCTCCCGTCCTCCTTTCCCGGCGACCTCGGGGCTGTGGGGAAAACCGAGCAACATCAATAATGTAAAGTCACTTGCCACGGTCCCGGTAATAATCGCCCGTGGCGCCGACTGGTACGCACGCACCGGCACCGAGAAAAGCAAAGGGACATGCGTCTTCGCCCTCACGGGTAAAATAGCCAACAGCGGCCTGATTGAAGTCCCCATGGGCATCCCGCTGCGTGAAATCATCTACGAGATTGGCGGCGGTATTCCCGGCGGCAAGCAATTCAAAGCCGTCCAGACCGGCGGACCCTCCGGCGGTTGCCTGCCCGCCGAGCACCTGGACAAGTCCGTCGACTATGAGTCGCTGGCTGCCGCCGGCTCGATGATGGGCTCCGGCGGTATGGTGGTCATGGATGACGAGACCTGCATGATTGACATCGCCCGTTATTTCCTCTCCTTTACTCAGGCCGAGTCATGCGGTAAGTGCGTGCCCTGCCGCGTGGGGACCAAGCAGATGCTGGATATCCTGGAGAGAATCTGCCAGGGTGAAGGCAGGCCGGAGGACATTGACCTGCTCCAGGAAATGGGTGAGCAGATAAAAGCCGGATCGCTCTGCCAGCTGGGACAGACAGCGCCAAATCCCGTCCTGACCACACTCCGTTACTTCCGGGACGAATATGAGGCGCACATCAACGAGAAACGATGTCCCGCCCTGTCCTGCACCAACCTGATTTCGTTCTATATTCTTCCGGACAAGTGCCAGGGCTGCGGTATATGCCTGCGCAGCTGCCCGGTCGAATGCATCGCCGGTGACAAGAGAATGGTACACGTCATCGACCAGGAGAAATGCATCAAGTGCGGCACATGCCTTGAGGTCTGTCCGGCACGATTCAGCGCCGTGGTCAGGGTCTCCGCAGAAACACTCGATGTCCCCAGCGAACCGACACCTGTGCCAGAAAAACCGAAAGCTGCAGCAACATGAATAAATTGAGTAAAATACGGGAGTGGTTCAATATAAGGTACTGTCATTGCGAGGGCGAAGTCCGCGGCAATCTCAATGAATAATTGAAGACCGAATTCGGGATTGCTTCGTCCTTCTGCCGAAGGACTCGCAATGACACCTCACAGTAACTAACTTATGTAAAATGGATAAAATTAATCTGACTATTAACGGCCAGGAGATTGCAGCCACAAGAGGCATGACGGTGCTTGAGGCTGCCCAGTCGGTCGATATTTACATCCCCACCCTCTGCCACTATCCCGACCTGGAACCGTACGGTGGGTGCCGTCTCTGCATCGTTGAGATTGAGAACATGCGCGGACTGCCCACCGCCTGTACAACACCCGCTACCGATGGGATGGTAGTAACCACAGAGTCGTCGGCCATCAATCAGGTACGCCGTACATCGCTGGAATTCATACTGAGCAGCCATCCATGCGACTGTCTGGAGTGTCACCGCCGGGAGCGCTGCGGACCCTATGACATATGTCTGCGCCATGTCGCGGTGACCGACCGCTGTGTCGTCTGCCCGTCCAATGGGATATGCGAGCTGCAGAAGGTCGTTGACTATATGGGCGTTCGTGAGCTTCACGTCAGCAAGGATACCAGGACAGTCGGGGTTGATACCAGCAATCCCTTCTTTAATATCGACCGCAACCGGTGCATTCTCTGTGCCCGGTGTGTGCGCGCCTGTCAGGAGATAACCGGAATCGGCGCGATTGATATGTCCTACCGGGGCTACGCCATGAAGGTGGCCACCTTCGGCGATACACCCCTGATGGACTCTATCTGCCGTTCCTGCGGCGAGTGCATGGTGCGCTGCCCGGTGGGCGCCCTGACACCCAAAGACACGGCCCGCCCCGAGCGTGAAGTAAAGACCATCTGTACCTACTGCGGTGTCGGCTGCCAGATGTACCTGGGCGTTACAGACGAGAAGATTGTCTCTGTCCGCGGCGATGAAGAAGGCCCGGCGAACCAGGGCCGCCTCTGTGTGAAGGGTCGCTTTGGTATCGCCGAGTTTGTCAATCACCCGGAGCGCCTGACCACGCCGTTAATCAGGAAGAACGGTCAGCTTGAAGAAGCCTCCTGGGAGGAAGCGCTCGACCTCGTGGCCAGCAAACTGGGGAACTACCAAGGAGACGAAGTGGCGGTAATATCCTCGGCGAAAAGCACCAACGAGGACAATTACGTCATGCAGAAATTCGCCCGGGCAGTGCTGGGGACCAACAATGTCGACCACTGTGCCCGTCTCTGACATGCCCCCACCGTGGCCGGTCTGGTCACAACCTTTGGCAGCGGGGCTTCGACCAACTCCATAAAGGATATGGAAGATGCCAAATGCATCCTGGCTATCGGCACCAACACCACCGAGGCCCACCCGATAATCGGCATGAACATCCGCAAGGCCGTCCGGCAGGGCACCAGGCTTATCGTTGCCAATCCCATGGAGATTGGCCTGGTGCGTGACGCCGATCTGTGGATACAGCACCGCCCCGGCACCGATGTCGTCCTGCTGATGGGGATGATGAAAATCATCGTTGACGAAGGGCTGCTGGACTCGTCATTCATCGAGGAGAGATGCGAGAACTATGATTTCTTCAAGGACTCACTTAAAAATTATCCACTGAATTTCGTTGAGACCATTACCGGCGTACCCGGCGAAAGAATAGCCGAAGCCGCCCGCATGTATGCCCTCGGTAGCCCGGCCAGTATCATCTATACCATGGGTATCACCCAGCATACCCACGGCACGGACAATGTCATAGCCGTCGCCAACCTGGCCATGCTCACCGGTAATATCGGTAAGCCCGGCGCCGGGGTCAATCCGCTGCGGGGACAGAATAACGTACAGGGTGCCTGCGATATGGGTGCCCTGCCCAATGTATATACCGGATACCAGTCCGTTGCCGACCAGTCAATTAAAGAGAAATTCGAGGTCGCCTGGGGCTGTACTCTGAATCCAACGCCCGGTAAAACGCTCACCGAGATTATCCCGGCAGCGCATGAAGGACAGATCAGGGCCATCTACCTCATGGGCGAAAACCCGTCACTGAGCGACCCCGATGCCAACCATGTCCGCGAGGCACTCCAGAGACTGGAGTTCTTCGTGGTCCAGGATATCTTCCTCTCCGAGACCGCCCGGCTGGCCGACGTCGTTCTGCCGGCAACCAGCTTCGCCGAAAAGGACGGTACCTTCACCAACACCGAACGCCGTATACAGAGGGTGAGAAAGGCAATTGAACCGGTTGGCGACAGCCGTCCCGACTGGTGGATTACCTGCCAGATTGCCCGGCGAATGGGAGCGAATGGATTCGACTTCGACCATCCTTTCCAGATTATGGACGAGATTGCCAGCGTCACCCCCAGCTACGGCGGCATTAACTACAGCCGCCTAGAGGCAAGCAGTCTTCAATGGCCCTGCCCCACCGAAGAGCATCCGGGTACAGCCATTCTTCACGCCGAGCTTTTCAGCCGGGGGAGGGGACATTTCGTCCCGCTGGAATACAGGCCGCCCGCTGAGTTACCCGACGACGAATACCCGCTGGTCCTGACCACCGACCGCAGCCTGTTCCAGTTTCATACCGGCACGATGACCCGAAAGGTAAAAGGCCTTAATATCTTCAGGGGCGAAGAACTGGTGGCGATAAATCCCGGAGATGCCAAGGCCCTGGGTATTGAAGACGGTGACATGGTGCAGGTGATTTCGCGCCGGGGCGAGGTGACCGCTAAAGCCGGACTGACGGATGCGGCACCGCCGGGCACTATCGCCATGACCTTCCACTTTGCCGAAAGCCCCACCAACGAGCTGACCAACCCAGCCCTCGACCCCGTGGCCAAGATACCGGAATACAAGGTATGCGCGGTAAAAATCAGGAAACTCGAACGGGTGGCGGCTAAAACGGCTTAAGAATAAAACTTTTTTACCTCACCCCCTTAATCCCCCTCTCCAATCTGTTTATCAGCGCAGGTAGTTTCATATGCTGATTGGAGAGGGGGAATGTTTTTTAAGAAGGGCTGGCGCCCCTCTATGGGCGTGAGCACAATACCCCTATAATATTTAGCCTCAAAGTTATCAATGGCAGGGTAAAACAGAGGTTGGGAAGACGTAATTGATCCAATACACAATTTGACAATGATTTTATACTCTGTTATTCTATCCACAAAACTTAAGTTCTATATAATGATTTTATGCCTGAAAATAATGACCAGCCCCCAAAAACATATAAGGTGCCAGCCGTTGAACAAGCAATCCGTGTAATGCTTTGCCTCACTGATGGTGGTATTAATCCAAAAAGCCTTACAGATATTTGCCAAGAAGTTGGTATTCACCGAAGTAAAGCTTTCTCTATTCTGAGTACGTTGAATGAGTATGGCTTGGTAAAAAAGAATCCTAACAGAAGAGGCTACGTGCTCGGACCTGGCCTGCTCACACTTACCGGGAAAATGCTTGAGAATCTTAGCCTATCGCGTCTTGTTGAACCAATTCTCTATGATCTTGCAAAAAAGGCCGGTGCAACGGTGGCACTTGGAGTAATTTCAGATGACCAGACTTTTGTTGTTGCCCAGTATGAAGGGGCGCCGGGAATCGGTATTTCCGCTCCTATTGGACATGTTACCCCAATCACATACGGCGCTCACGGGAAAGCAATTGCGGCATTTCTCCCCGAAACTGAACTAAATGAACTGCTTAAAAACGAAAACCTCTATTTTCACGGGAGTCCTGAAAAATATAATAGAACCAGGCTCAAGAAAGAACTGGAACAGTGCAGGCGTAATGGATTTGCACTGGAACTGGGGGATATACAGCCAGGTGTGAACGCGATTGCTGCTCCTGTATTGGATCAAAATGGCTATCCAATTGGTTATATTACAATAGTTGGTTTCTTTACGGAGGAAGTAGCACTAAGACTTGGTCCGATGGCTGCTGATGCAGTTAAAATAATCTCAAAAGAAACGGGTCACATGATATTATGGCAAAGAGCTGGCAA
>Ga0209427_10000797_pt1 | contig 34678 bp, 28 predicted proteins | sample DeeMarSWOR136_30_FD_187465 | JGI IMG/M metagenome (GOLD analysis project Ga0209427, IMG submission 187465) | Marine sediment microbial communities from White Oak River estuary, North Carolina - WOR-1-36_30 (SPAdes) (version 2) | ecosystem: Environmental > Aquatic > Marine > Intertidal zone >...
ATCTTCCAACTTATCGTAAAAATGATCCCCAACATCTATCATTTTATCAGAATGAAGGTCATTTGTCAAGCAATTTTGATAAATTTTCGCCGATTTAATGGCTCCTTACCAGAGAGGTCGAAGATTAAAGAGCCAAATTCGCAACATTTTCTCTGATATCATTAATATGAGCCTTAGTATCAAAATGTTATGATAGCGTACAATGGAATTAATAGTCCCCTTATTGTTAAAAAAATGAGTGGGCAGCTTATTCTACCTTTGGGTGCAAAAAAGCACACCCTCCTGGTTACAGACCGCTTGTCATTTCATCAAATTCCGTTAACCGCTCAATTCTATCAAATCAAAAATGCCTTCATTCATCATATCCCTTTTTAAAACCCCTTGACAGGCGGTCACGGATGTATTAAAATCCAGGTGACTGCAGATACGTCCTCCTGAACTCAAGGGGAGGTCCCTCATTTTGGGAAAGGTCCACACACCGCTCCCCGTGAAGCTCATTTGCGGGATGATCTTCACCGGCCAGGATGTCCTCCAGCATGCCGCCCAGCGCCTTCAGGTGCGTTTGGGATCCATCGATATCTATAGCGAGATCTTTCCCTTCACCCACACCGCCTATTACAACCGCGAAATGGGTTCGGACCTGAAGCGAGTATTCGTTGCCTTTGCACAACTGGTTCGCTGCGAGCGACTCTCGGAGGTGAAGATCTTAACCAATGGCCTGGAGGAAAATTTGGCCTTGGAGGTGTCGGGACAGCTACGGCGACGGATCAACATTGATCCTGGGTACCTGGAGGCCAGCAAGCTGGTGCTGGCCAGCACCAAGAACTTCTCTCACCGCATCTATCTCAAACGGGGCATCTACGCCGAGGTTGCGCTCCAGTATCGCAACAACCGCTTTGAACCTCTTCCCTGGACCTACCCCGATTATCAGGATCCCAAGGTTGTGAAATTCCTTCGCAGAGTTCGTAAAGTTTACATGGAGCAGGTGCGTCAGGAACAGTGAGCGTATTTCGTTTGTCGGTATCGAAGCGCGTTACGTGCGTCGCTGGTCGTAGGTCGGAAGTCGTCTCTTCTCCGATGAACCGTATAGCATCTTAACCACAACCGATTCGCGAACTCCAATTGAGGTAATGAATTTCAACTCCGCCATGCGCTAAAAGCGGCTGGCCTATGAAGATATTCTGAGAATACTGCATTTAAAATTGAAGATTGCAGATTGAATATTTTTTAAAAGATGTTCACTCGCTGAGGTGATTTGTCCAGTCGGGGAGGAAGGGTCAATCTTAAATCTCAAATCTTCAATTTCCAATCTTCAATGCATTTCTCCCCGATCCACGATCCACGAATTACGGAATCTGAAAAACTTTCCTTGACTTTAGGGGCTTACAGGATTTATTTTGGGAATGGAGAAATTGTTATGGGGCGGAAGATACGCTGGCGGACGGGATCGGGCCAGATGGACCATGAGGTCATCGAAGCCCCCACCCCACATATCCTCATTGAGTCCCGCAAAGAGCTTCACGGCTGGTGGAGGGGTAAAAGGGAGTGTACCTCGGAGCGCCTGCTCATCAATCCCTACAACGGATGTTCCATAGACTGCTTTTGCTGTTATGCCAAAGCCCTCCCGGGCTATTTCCAGCTATTTCGCCAGCACCAAGTGGTCACCGTCTGTCGCGATTTCGATCAGGTTGTCTCTCGACAACTGGATGATCTTCTGGTGGCCAGCTGTGGCTACCTCTCTCCGGTGACCGATCCCTTTCAGCCTGTGGAAAAACGCTATCGGCTATCGGAGAAGATTATCGGGGAATTCGTTCAGCGGAACATCCCCATCGAGTTTATCACCAAGTCTCATTTCCGCCCCGAGGTGGTCCAGCTCCTGCGCAGGCAAAAGCACTCTTTCGGGCAGATTTCCATCCTGACCCCAAGGGAAAACCTGCGCCGCCGGTTGATGGCCGGAGGGGCAACCACCGATGAGCTCTTTGGCAACCTGCATCGCCTGGCCAAGGCGGGGATTCACGCCGTCTGCCGTATCGATCCCATCATCCCCCATGTCACAGACGATGCGGCTGACCTCTTCAGATTGGCGCGCAGAGCACGTGACTGCGGTGCCAGGCACATCGTGGCCAGCATCATGGACATCCCTCGGAGGTTGGCCGCCGAGATTTTCCGCCACCTTAGCACCCTGGGAGACGGCCTGGTCTATCGGGCTAAAAACCTCTATCGGGAGCTTATAGACGGTTCCCTTCACGCTGACCTGGATTACCGGAGAGCCGTTTTCTCTCGCCTGCGAGAGGAGTGCGACCGGCTGGGCCTGACCTTCGCCCTGTGCATGGAGTACCGTTTGGAGAAGAGTCGGCCTGTTGGGCTGAACGCCGAGTTCATGAGTTCCGTCAACTGCGAGGGCATCGATATCCCCGTTTACGTTAGGTCAGGAGACCAATTCCAGCCTGCCTCCGATTGCGATGGGGCTTGTCTCACTTGTCAGGTCCCCCGGTGCGGCATCCAAGATCTGGCTATGGGAAGACCGGAGGCGGCTCGGCGAGACTTTTATTTACGGGACTATCGCCGCTGGAGCTGCGAGGTGTTGGCTCAGACTTCGCATCAGAAAGGGCTCAACATCTGGGATTCCGTCCCAGAGAGATGATGAGAATCCCGGTGGATATAACCCATGAATGGGATGTTTCGCCTGGATTGGCCATCCAGATTCAGGAGCGGCTGAAAGCACGTGTGGTCCTCTCCAACGGTTTTCAGCAACTGTCCCGCATTGGCGGCGCCGACGTGGCCTTTTCCCGGAAAAGGAACAAGGTCTACGCGGTCCTAGTGGTTCTGGACTACGTGACGATGTCTGCGCTGGAAATGGTCTCTGGTGAGGGACCGGCCCGTTTTCCCTATATCCCTGGGCTGCTGACCTTCCGTGAAGGCCCGGTGCTGATGGAGGTCTTCAACCGACTGCGGAAGTGGCCTGATTTGATTCTCTTCGACGGTCAGGGCATCGCGCATCCGCGAAGGTTGGGATTGGCCAGCCATATGGGCCTGTTGCTCAACACGCCTAGCATAGGGTGCGCCAAGTCACCACTGAGGGTCCAGTTCAAACCTCCAAAACGGGAGAGAGGTTCCCTATCCAAGATGATGTATGGGCATGAGCAGGTAGGCGTGGTTCTGCGCACCCGCGATGGGATTAACCCTCTGTATATATCACCGGGGCACATGGTCGATCTGCCCACCAGCGTTAAAGTGGTTCTGGACTGTGGACGGGGATATCGGCTTCCTGAGCCGACCAGAATTGCTCACATTCAGGTTTCACAAATGAGAAGACGAGATGAAGAGTGAATTTTTTCTGCGGATGGAGCCTTCATCATAGATATGGGAGGGGGCAAGCGGAATGGAAAAAGAGTATCCACCGTGTATCAAATGCTCAGCGGGCCTTTTAATTCCACTTTCAGACTACGGCCGGGATGGGGCTCCCATCCAATATAAAGCATGGGTCTGCACCAATCCGGAATGCGGATTCAATATCAGAATCGATAACGGTGAGATCAGTTTCGGCAAATCCGTAGGGCAATCATATAAATAACGCGATGACCCACATTTCGTGCTTTGGAAGGGAAAATAAGGTTCCATCCGCGGAAAAAATCCTTAACCTCTATTTTTCTTTCCTGGGCGGCTTTCAGTCGGTGAAATCCAAATGCGCGTGTGGTTCATAGATAACCTGGCCATTAAAATCGGCGCCCTGCTCATCGCCCTGTTTCTCTGGTTTCACGCGGTCACGGAGAAGGAATATGAGGTGAGACGGCAGGTCCCGATCCAGATCACCGCCATTCCCAATGGATTGGTGCTGGCCAAACCGGTTCCGGCCGAGGCGCACATCCGCCTCAAAGGAAAGGGGAAACAACTTATCGCCCCCTATTTCAGCCGCATTCGCCTGACAGTCAGGGCCGATGGGGCCAAGAAGGGAACAAAGCAGATAAACCTTTCCCCGGAGCATGTCAATGTCCCCCATGGACGAGGGACGGTGGTGGCAGAAATCCTCTCGACCCGGAAGTTGGAGCTGGAATTCGACTCCCTGATAAGGAAGAGAGTTCCTGTGCAATCCCGCATCACGGTGGAGCCGTCCCAGGGCTTTGCCCAGGTGGGGCCCTTCACCTTTAATCCGGACAGCGTCTCGGTTCAAGGGCCTTCTCAGTATGTCAAACCCATCGAGTTCGTGACCACCGATTCCGCCAATTTCTCCGACGCTAAGAAATCCATTGCCGACGTATTGAGCTTGGTGGTCCCCGAGGGCTTCAATGTTACGTGCGTTCCTCAGCAGATCGAGACCACCATTGAGATCCAGCGTCTTGTCCAACGCACCATTGACGATATACCGGTGACGTTGACCAATGTCCCCAAGGGAATCTCCGCTCAACTCGAGCCCGACGTGATCTCAATCACCATCTCTGGAGGAGAAGAATATCTTTCCTCCTTAACCAAAGAGGACTTCTCGGTCTTCGCCGATTATCTTCGTGCTCGACGGGACCCTGACAATCGGATCAACGCCCGTGTCAACCTGCCTCTCGAGGTTGAGCTGACCGGCGCAGAACCACAGATGTTCAAGGTGATCACGGGGAGCTGAGGACACAACTACCGATGTAATGCTGCCTAGCTGCCGGAGTTCGTAACTTAAATATGCTTATTTTGGGCATTGAAACCTCCTGCGATGAAACTGCCGCCTCTGTTCTCGAGGACGGGCAAAAGATCCACTCCAACATCGTCCTGTCCCAGAGCATCCATCGAGATTATGGGGGCGTGGTTCCGGAGTTGGCGTCCCGGGCTCACATCAAGACTCTTATTCCCATCATCAGGAAGGCCCTGGAAGAGGCCAACGTGAGCCTCCGCGAGCTGGAGGCAGTGGCTGTAACCTTCGGCCCTGGATTGGTGGGCTCCCTCCTAGTAGGCCTCTCCGTGGCCAAATCCCTGGCCTTCTCTCTGAACATTCCCTTCATCGGCGTCAACCACATTGAAGGGCATATCTTTGCCAACTTTCTGGAACATCCCTATCTGAAACCGCCGTTAATCCACCTCGTGGTCTCCGGTGGACACACCCAGCTTCTCTATCAACCCGGCTTGGGTCAATACCGCCTCTTGGGGCAAACGCTGGATGACGCCGCTGGTGAGTCCTTCGACAAAGTGGCCAAAATGCTACAGATGGGATATCCTGGAGGTCCGGAGATCGATCGGCTTTCAATGGAAGGTGATCCCCATTATGTGAAGTTTCCCAGGGCTTATCTTGAGAAAGGCAGTCTTGATTTCAGCTTTAGCGGCCTGAAAACAGCCGTTTTGAACTATTTAGATAACTTCACCCGAGCTAAAATTCACAGCCGCCTGGCTGATATTGCTGCCAGCTTTCAAGCGGCAGTGGTGGACGTACTAGTGAACAAATGTTTTCTAGCCCTCTCACAACAAAATGTTCAGCGCCTAGCTGTGGCCGGGGGGGTTGCTTGCAACACTCAGTTGCGGAAAGAGTTGAAGCGAAGAGCCTGCGACAATGAGGTGGAACTTTTCTATCCCAGCCCACTGCTGTGCACTGATAACGCCGCCATGATCGCCGCCGCGGGTCACTTCCATCTGGAACACGGCCAGCGGTCATCCCTGGATTTGAACGCTGTGGCCAACATCAACCTGGAATCCCTTCTCCAGGAGTCTCCGAGATCATTTCACTGAGAGAATCGGAAGGCATATTTTTGTTGACAAATGCAAGTTTTTATGTTACCCTAACATTATTGTAGTATAATTTTTTTTGCTGCGCCTGTCTCTTCTGGTGCGGCATGGTATCCCCACAGAAGGGAGGAGTGAGATGAAAAAACTCGCACTCTCCTTGTCGCTCTTGATCGCCTGGTCTCTTATCGCGACCTGCGGGGTCTGGGCTGAGGGCTTTGGCACTCCCACCATGGATGGAATCCCCGACGGCGTCTACGGAGCCTCGGAGGCCTCCGATCCGAACACAGATGGCGGGGGCAATGATAACATGGATCTGCTGAATTTGTATGTCTGCAACGATGCCACCTACTGGTACTTCTGTTTTACCATCGACGACGATATCGGCGCCACCAATTGGGGCAAATACGTCATCTACATCGATGTTGACGGGATGACGGGCTCGGGAGCCACTTCCGACGCCTGGACCCGGTCGGTCACCAGCACCGACCCGCACCTGCCTGAGTATGGCCTTTACAGCTGGGTCGACAGCCCCCCCTACGATCCCAACCACACCCAGTTTTGGATTTATAGTGGTGGCTGGTCCATGTCCGGTGGCGTGGACGCCGCAGCGCTCAATGCAGCAGTACCCTCGGGGATCGAATGGAAGCTCGATAAGAGCCGCATCGGCAGTCCCGACTCTCTTTGGTGCGAGGTGTGGTCCACCGGCGGCGGCGACAGTGACAACGCCCGGGACACCTCAAACGACCCGCCCGACGACTGGAATGGCCCCGAAGGTGTATGGGACTCTTTGGCAGTCATCGACCTCTCCACCTTGGTCCATTACGTCACCGGCGCAGACACCTCCAAGCCGCAAGTGCTGGGAGCTATTGCCACGGATTCAACACATGTGGACGTGACCTTCAACGAGGCCATGGACACCACATCGGCGACCGATCCCAGCAACTACAGTATCTTCTTTGAGGGGAAACAGGAATCCTTGACGGTGACGGGAGCCGACATGCTGGTCCCCAACATAGTTCAGCTGACCACAGATCAGCAAACCCCTGGCGTCTTCTATTATCTGGAGGTCAGCTCGGCGGTCACCGATCTGGCAGCCAATGGTGTGGATCCCTTCCACAGCTTCTCAAATTTCATAGGATTTGGCGTGGCCCAAGTGACTTTTATTGTGGCCGATACAGCGGACAACAACTTCTCCGACGGTTACAAATTCAAGGGCAGCTGGGACACCAACCAGCCCCATGCCTACGATCCCAGCTGGGGCCTTGGTCAGCTCTACGACATGTACGACGACGGCACTAATGGTGATGACGTGCCTGGCGATCACATCTGGAAGCGTACCCTGCAGCTGGTGATAGATGGGGGGGCCAATAACTGGGAATGGGGCGTCACCACCCTGGCTGGAGACTGGATTGATGGAAACTGGCAGTTCATGGTGGTGGACATTTCCCCTCAGTCCCTGACATACATTCCTCCAGCCTTGACGGAGCAGGACGTTGCCGTGGTCTTCTCCGTGGACATGAGTGCCGAGACGGTGATTATGCCTGTAATCATCTCTGGAGATACCGAACCTTTAAACTGGGATTGGTCCGTGAACAATCCCGACACCCTCAACGACGAGGGCGTCAACGGCGATGTGGCGGCGGGAGACGACATCTGGAGCATCACCCTGGTCTTCCCTCTCGGTACTCGTAAGCGAGTTGAGTACAAATTCGGCAACGGCGGCGCCGACAACGATCTTCCTTTCGGCGTGAACAGAATCTTCTTCATCGACGACGTCAACCACTCTGTTGCCAATCCCCAGGTTCTTCCCGCAGACACCTTTGGGATCCTCACGGGCGTCGAGCCGCAAAATCATATAGGAGGCATGCACCCCAAGGGATTCGCCCTGCTTCCCAACTACCCCAACCCCTTCAATCCAGAGACGGTCATCGGCTATCGCCTGAATCTGGAGGAGCCGACCCACGTGAGCTTGATGGTGTTCAACCTTCTGGGACAACAGGTGCGCACCCTCATGTCCTCCGGCCAGAGCTCTGGAGAATACCAAGTCATCTGGGATGGCCGAGACGATGCGGGGATCCCCTTGGCCAGTGGAGTCTACTTCCTGAGGCTGCAGGTGGGAACCGCTGGACAGACCCGGAAGATGGTGTTGACGCGATAGCAATGCGGATGGGATGAAGTTTTTGAGCCCGGAGGTCAGATCGAGGATTAATCCTGGGTAACAGCTGTTGAAGCTAGAAGCTCGTTTATGGGTGGAGCGGTTGGTATAGAAGCCAGAAACTGGAAGCTTGATGCAAGATCAGCTCTATCTCTCTTACTTTTTCGTTGCCTTCAAGTTGCCAGACTCTAGCCTCCAGCTTCCTGACAAGCATCCACAACCTTAAACCAGCTTCCAGCTTCTTTCAGTTATAAGGCCATGACCAAAACAGTTCGCGACAACCTGGTGGCCTATGCTTTTCTGGCCCCATTTCTGGCCGTCTTTTTGACTTTTTTGTTTTACCCCATTTTTTACTCGCTCTATCTCAGCTTTCATCGGGTAACAGACCTCTACGACGTCTTCGGTAAGATGAGGTTCGTGGGGTTGGACAACTTCGTCCAACTGATCCATGACGGCCAGCTGTGGTGGTCCCTGCTGATGACCCTCTACTACGCCGCCCTTGTCATCCCGTTAGGGATCGCCGTCTCCCTGGCCTTAGCTCTCTTGTTGAACAACCGCCTTCCTTTCCGTTCTCTCTTCCGAAGCGCCTACTTCATGCCCTATGTGCTAGACATGTTCGTAGTGGGTGTGGTTTGGGTTTTGATTTACAGCCCCCATTTCGGGGTATTGAATAGACTTCTGCTGCTCTTTGACATCGATGTATTTCTGGAGAAGGGATTTCTGGGGCATCCCCTGAGTGCCATGCCGGCGGTGGCCGTGGCCAACGTATTGAAAAGCTCTGGTTTTGGCATGGTGCTCTATCTGGCAGCCATGGCCAACATCTCGCCCTCCCTGTATGAGGCGGCGGCCATGGACGGCGCCGATGGATGGCAACGATTCCGGGCCATCACCTTTCCTCTCCTCAAGCCCGTCACTCTGTTCATGGTGATCATTGGAGTTATCGCTGCCTTAAATGCCTTTGCCGAGATCTACGCCATGACCGAGGGCGGACCTAACGTGGAGGTCAGGGGTCGGGCTCTAGGAGCTACATGGGTAACCGGGTACTATCTGTTCAGGACCTTTTACGTGAGCCTCAAGTTGGGATATGCAGCGGCCATCTCCTATGTGCTCCTGATACTCACCTTGATCATCTCGGTGGTAAACATGCGCCTGTTCCGCACGGAGAGGGCTTAGTCGTGATATCCCAAAACACAAATCGTCGGCCGCAGCGCCCTTTGCCTCCTCAACTGCAAGCCACGCTCCTTTACCTGGGATTGATCCTGGGGGCCATCGTGGTGCTGTTTCCCTTCTTCTGGATGCTGACCACGGCCCTGAAACAGCCCGGGCAGGCTTACAGTTTAGACCTCTTGCCCGCCGAGCCCACGCTGGATAATTTCGGACGCATCTTGCGTGATTACGGCTTCGCCCGATATTTTATGAACAGCATCATCGTGGCCACCAGCGCTGCTTTCCTGGCCACCTTGTTCGCCGCCCTGGCTGCTTATGCCTTCGCCAAGAAGGATTTCCTTCTCAAGAACCAGCTGTTCTTGTTCCTGCTGGCCTCTCTGATGATCCCCGGGATGATGTATATGGTGCCCCAATTCGCCATCATCAGCCGCCTGGGCCTCATGAACACGCGCACGGCTATGGTCTTGCCGCATCTCGCCAACGTCTTCGGCCTGTTCTTGATGAAGCAGTTCATGGAGACCATTCCGGGTTCACTCATCGACTCCTCGCGCATCGACGGCGCTTCTGAGCTGCAGGTCTTTCGATCCATCATCGTCCCGTTGTCGTTGCCCATCATCGCCACCCTCTTTTTGTTGACATTCCAGTTCCACTGGGGAAACTTCTTATGGCAGCTCATCGTCACCAACAAGGAGTCTCTGTACACCGTGCCCGTGGGCTTGGCTATGTTTCGCGATGCTCATGAGGAGCTAGTGACCCTGAAGATGGCCGGAGCTGCCATCTCCATTATTCCCATAGGGGTGCTGTTCTTCTTCACACAGAGGTTGTTTATTGAGGGCATGACGAGAGGCGCAGTGAAGGGTTAGTGAAAAGATTCATTGCAAATATCAAATTGAAAAAATAACAGTCACAACAGCCAAGGGATATTTGACCTCTGAGAACAAACACCGTAGGAGGCATCTCCCGATGCCGATATCCCCGAAAAGGGAAATCCCCAATAAAGGCCATAGACAACTGCGAAAGCACCGGCATTCTCAAAGAGATCATTTTTATTTCGTCACCACGTGCATTTTCAACAAACAAAAGCTATTTGTGACAAAGCTTGCAGCACAGGTCGTATTTGACACCATCGATTGGCTGGAAAGGGAAAAACGCATAAGTTGTTATTTTGCCATTTTGATGCCAGATCATCTTCACCTTATCTTTCAGCTTCTTGGTGAGAAGAGCCTTTCCGAGGTGATGAAGAGCTTAAAAGGATTCACTGGAAGGAAGTTAAAAGGTCATATGGGATTAAGTACGCCAGTCTGGCAGAATCAGTTCTATGATCACCTCATACATGAAGACGAAGACCTGATTGATATCATGACATTTGCTTCTATAATCCAGTTCGCGCGGGCTTTGTAACAGACCCTTTTGATTATCCATACTGGAAGAGCAAATTCGATCTAGGCAAATAGCTACTGGTTTTACCTCTAATATCTGAATCGGGGTCAGGAGACCCCTCCTACAAAAGATATTCGGGAACGAGTTCAAGCAGATCGGTTTGCTTATATGAAAATCGTGCACGCTAAGAGGAAGCAATGAAAAATTTACAATTTACAATGAGTCTCTTCCTCATCCTCGCAGCCCTCAGCCTCTCCTGCGGAGGCGGCCAAAAGGAGGAGGGTCCCATCACTCTGACCATCTGGCAAACTTACAACGACGAGGAAAATGCCCTGTTCCAGGAACTGGTGGCTGAATATCAAGCTACCCATGCAGATGTGACCATCCAGGACACCCGTCTGCCGTTCATGGGCGCAGAGCCCAAGATCCTCACCGCTTTGGCCACCCGCACCACTCCGGACATCGCCCGGGTAGACGGCTCTTTCGTGCCCAAACTGGCCACGCGCAATGCGTTGATGAATCTGGACGACCTGGGCATGGCTGACATAAAGGACGATCTGCTTCCCGTGGCCCTGAGCAGCTGTTTAGCAAACGGCGTCATCTATGCCATGCCGGAGCAGGTCAACGGATTGTGCCTGTTCTACAACAAAGCCCTCTTCCGTGCAGCGGGACTTGATCCAGAACGTCCACCCCGCACCTGGGAGGAATTTATCGCCTTTGGAAAAAAGCTCACCGACCGACAGAAGGGGATTTTCGGCTTTGGAATGCGCAATTCCCTATGGTGGACTTTTCCCTTCTTCAACACCTTCGGGGCACCCTTCCTCAGCGAGGACGGAACCCGATGTGTTCTCAACGGCGAGAAAGGAGTGCAGGCCTTCCAGCTGAAGGTGGACCTGTATCGCAAATACAAGATCGAGGGGGGTGGCTGGAGGGCTGGCGGGATTCGTGATGACATGGGTTTTCAAAATGGCAAATACGCCATGGTCTTCAGCGGTCCATGGGCCGTTAAGGGCCTCCAGGCTGCGGGCATCGACTTCGGGATTGGCCTTATTCCCGAGGGGCCAGCGGGGACCTCCACCAACGTGGGCGGAAACGATCTGGTCATCTTCCGCAGCTGCCAGCATCCAGATAAGGCTTTGAATTTTCTAAAGTTCATGGCCAGCGAGGCCGTCCAGGCCAGGTGGTGCAACGAGCTGGGCCAGATCCCTGTGAATATAAAGGCTGAGAAACTCTTGGATTTTGAACAACACCCTTACCTCAAGGTTTTCGTGGAGCAGATGAAGACGGCCATCCCCAGGCCATCCATCCCCGACTACGACGAGCTGGAAAACATCATGAATCCAGAGATGCAGGCCGCCCTGGACGGCACCAAATCCGTGCAAAAAGCCCTGGATGACGCCGTCAGGCGCATCAACCAGGAAGTGCTGGGGAAATCCGGCTCATAAAGGAATGAAAGGTCCTAACTGTTGAAAACGTGGAGCTCCAGTTGTGCCTTTATTCTTATGAGCATTCTATTGGCTCGGCCCCTCTGGCCCCAGGAGTACGGCAAGCCCATTCTTGTGGACGGGGTGAATGACTTCGACGATCCCGAGACCTCTGAGGAGGACGAGTACCTGCTGGCCATCGACGATGGACATGACCCGGGCACCGAGGAGCTAGCCCCCATCTGGTCATTGTGGAACAACGGCATCGGCGACGCCCCCGTCGAGGACAACTGGAATCGCTGGATTGGACCGGAGGACGACTACAGCGCCAATCCGATGGAGATGAGCAAACTGTACACCACCAACGACCAGCTTTATCTCTACATAGGCCTGGTGCACACCGACACCGACGGCCTTCCCGCGCCTGGGGGATTCGGCTACTGGAGCACTCAGATTGGAGTGGTCGTCGACGTGAATAGGACTCCTACTGGAGGAAACCAAAGCCAGCTCTCACCCAGTGGCTTCATAGATCCATGGCACAACAATGAGGAGTTCTTCCACGAACATCGCCCCGACTATGTCGTCTGGTTCGACCATCACTCCAACGATTTCGAACTGTATCATTGGGATGTGGCGGGCGAGGAGTGGAACGAAATTATCCAGGACTCGGTGGACAGCTATTATCCCGAATTCGAACTAGGTTTCTTCACCATTTACGGAGACGACGGCATCCCCAATCGGGATGACGGACCCTATTCGGGGCCCGACAAATTCGTGGAGTTCCAAATTCCCCTGCGAGCTCTGAGTATTGACTACAATGCCATCTTTGTCTATAATAGGGAGACCCAAGATTCCGTTGAAGTTTCGCTGCAGGCATGGTGTACCCAACCTGGCCGGGGGGCCTATGACACGGTGCCCACCGACAATCAACTTGGACACTACCCCAGCATGGGCGATTGGTCGGCGGGGCAAGACAAAACAGACCTGAGCCAGTACGCTGACTACATACTCATGGAGAGCCCGGACACCACCAAGCCGCAGGTGCTGATGGCCGAGGCACAGGACTGGACACACGTTAACGTGAGCTTCAACGAGGCCATGGACAGCGCTTCATCGGTGAATCCAGCCAACTACTCCATTGCCAACGGAGGCGACTCACTGGTAGTTACGGTAGTCGAGCGTCTAACCGTCCATAAGGTTCGGCTTACTACGGACACCCAAACCTCCGGTACCCTCTATACTCTGACTGTCAGCTCAGCGGTCACCGACCTGGCGGGCAATGGCGTGAATCCTTTTTCCAACTCTGCGACCTTCAACGGATTCAGCACAGGCGTAGAGATCCAGAATTGGGCCGAAGGCATTCTTCCAGAGCAATTCGCTCTGTCTCCCAACTATCCTAATCCTTTCAATCAGGAGACAACCGTCGGCTACCGTTTGAACCTGGCAGAGCGGGTGCCAGTGAGCCTAAATGTGTTCAATCTCCTGGGACAGCGGGTACGCACCTTGGTGTACGCTGTCCAAGGATCTGGCGAATATCAAGTGGTCTGGAATGGCCGGGATGATAAGGGAGGCCCCTTGGCCAGCGGAGTTTACTTCCTGAGATTGAAAGTGGGACAGGATAGCCAGACCAGAAAGGTACTGCTGACGCGATAGACAGCCGGCATTTGGGAATAGTCATCTCGATTAGAGGATTATACCATTGAGAGTTTTGAATTACGGTTTTTCCCTTGGCCTCATCGGCTTTTTGCTCACTGGGCCCGCCTGGACCCAGGAAGCGGATTCCCTCTACGGCAGAAATATTCAGGTTGACGGGGTAAACGATTTCGACGATCCCGAGACCGAGGATGTAGACGAGTATCTCATCGCACTGGACGACGGACATGATCCGGCCGCCGAGGAGCTGGCACCCATCTGGTTACTATGGCACAATGGCATCGGTGATGCCCCCATCGAGGACAACTGGAATCATTGGATCGGGCCGGAGAACGATTATACCGCCAACCCCATGGAGATGAGCAAACTGTACACCACCAACGACCAGCTTTATCTCTACATCGGCCTGGTCCATACCGACACCGACGGCCTTCCCCAGCCTGGCGGATTCGGCTACTGGAGGACTCAGATTGGGGTAGTCATCGACGTAAACAGAACTCCCACGGGAGGCAACCAGAGCGAGGCCTCACCCAGTGGCTATACAGATCCATGGAGCAATAACGAGGAGCTCTTCCACGAGCATCGCCCCGACTTCATCGCCTGGTTTGACCACGGCTCCAACGACTTCAAGCTGTACCGCTGGAGTGTGGCAGACGAGTGGTGGAATGAAATCACTCAGGATTCCGTGAACAGTTATTATCCCGAATTCGAGCCGGATTTCTTCACTATCTTCGGAGACGACGGTTTGCCCAACAAGGACCAGGGGCCTTATTCGGGCACCAATAAGTTCGTGGAGTTCCAGATTCCCCTGAGGGCTCTTGGGATTGACTACAAGGCTGTTTATGGGGAGGATCAGAGTAACCTCGAGCCCCCAGTGGTCTCGCTCCAGGCTTGGTGCACCCAACCCGGTAAAGGTGCTTTCGACACGGTGCCCACCGACAATCAGAACGGTCACTACCCCTCCATGGGCGATTGGTCGACGGGGAGCGACAAAACCGACCTCAGCCAGTACGCCGACTACATTCTCCTAGAGAGTCCGGATCAGGTGCCTCCTACCATTCTGTTCGCCGACCTACCCAGCTCCGTGATCCTGGAGAGCTCCGTGGCTGGTCTGGAGCGCCTCGCCGTGCTGGCTGACGTGTCCGACCAGCTCAGCTTAGTTCAGCAGAGTTCCATAGCCACCTTGGACAGCGTGGTCGTCTTTTACGTGGAGTCGGCCGAGGAGCGGGACTCCATCTACGTGATTTCCTCTCAGCAGGCAGAACTGGCCACCCGGGTGAGGATGGTCAATATCAGCGGCACTCAGCTGTGGCTGGCAGACATCCCCGACTCTGTCTACTTCTTCATTCAGGCTGATGACGGCACCTACGTGACGAGAGTGCCCGAAACTCCCGCCGGTATAGATACTCTGGTATACGTCTTTTCTCCCCCGCTGGAAGAAGCGGTGGAATGGGTTCAAGTTGCGGATGGGGCGGATATGTTCACCGTCTTCGCTCCCGACGGCACCATATTGGAGGTCCCCCGGGGAGCCGTCCCATCTGGTGTGCAGGTCTCCATCACCGTCCCACACGGCACCACTTTTACGGCTCCACCACCCAGCTGGGCCACACCACCGTACGCCACCAGCGGCCCCCTCACCCCCACTGAGCTGTGTCGCAAAATTTCAATTTCCGACAACGGAGCCGTATCTTTCCGGAAGCCCGCCCGATTGACTTTTCACTACGTAGATGAACTGGTCACGGGCAATGAAAGTCAATTGCGGCTCTACTATTGGAACGAAACCACCGACCGCTGGGTGCGGGCCGGAGGACGTGTGGATATGACGGCCAACATCGTCCAGGCTGACATCACCCAGACGGGCATCTACGGGCTCTTCGTGGACCCTAACGTCTCCGGCGCCATGGCCAGCGTCATCGACGACCTGCACCTGGATCCCAATCCTTTCTCTCCAAATGAGGATGGCCTGTACGACCACCTCTCCATCCAGTTCACTCTGAACACCGCCGCTTTGTTGCGCGTCGAGATTTACGACATCACCGGTGACTTGATCAAAACCCTGTTTGATGAGACGCGCTTCGCCCGAGGTGGCCACAACTTGATTTGGGACGGTCGGGACATTAAAGGTGAAATCGTTCCCTTCGGCTTCTATTTCGTCTTCATCTTCGCCAAGAGCGCGCAGGAGGAGCTGCCTATAGCTAAGATAGCTCGAGGGGTGGGAGTTATCAGATAACTCATAAGTGAAGATACCAAAAGGAAAATGGTGAAGGAAGGATGATTCGCATCACACAAACTACCATAAAAAGAGGAATCATCATCGGTGCCATACTGGCCTTCGGCTGTCTACTGTCTAACGGTCTCTGCCAGGCCGGTTTTGAGGATGTGGCCGTGGGGGCGAGGCCCCTCGCCTTGGGAGGCGCTTTTGTGGCCATCGCCGACGATGCCAATGCCGTCTACTGGAATCCTGCGGGGCTCACTCGGATCGAGGGCATTCAGCTCATGGGCACCAGAGCCTGGCTATACGGCGTGCCCGATTTCCATGTGGATTACGTAGCCCTCAAGGCACCGGATCTGGACTTTCTGCACCTGGGCTTTGGATGGCTCAACGCCGCCCTGAAAGACATTCAGAACGAAAACACCCTTGTCCTCTCGTTGGCCCGCAAGGGACCGCGACAGCTGAGTCTGGGGATCAATCTGAAATACTTCCGCCTGGATGCACCAGGCTATGAACGTTACAACGACCCAGCTTACAGCGGGGCTCAGTCCGCGTGGGGCATCGACCTGGGCGCGCTGATGCAATTCAGGCGTGATTTCACCTTGGGCTTGTCGGTCCGAAACCTGAACCAACCAGAGCTCCAGATGCTCAACACCACCACGGACCCCGATGTCATCTCCCGATGCCTTCATCTGGGAGCAGCCTATCTGTTTCGGGAGACGGTGATCCTCACTACCGATCTGGTCTCCCCAACGGGAGAGGTCGGGGATTTCAACCTTCACGCCGGGGGGGAAATCTGGTTCTTCAAGGCCTATGCCGTTCGAGTGGGCACATCCAAGAATCGCCAGAGCGTGGGCGCTGGAGTGAAGGCCGACCGCTGGAAGGTGGATTTCGCCCTGAACAACCACCAGAGCATGGATAACTCCTACCGATTGACGGTGGGATTGATGTATTGAAAGAAGGCGGTTTCATGAATAAAACGAGACAAGAGCAAAACCTGGCCCTGTTCATCGACTTCGACAACATCGCCCTGGGTCTGAGAGCCTCTCGCCGAAAGAGGTTCGATATCCGACTCGTCCTGGAACGGTTGTTGGAGAAGGGAAAGATCATTGTGAAGAAGGCCTACGCCGATTGGAGCCACTTTACCGAGTACAAGGAGAAGCTGCATGCGGCGGGGATCGAGCTCATCGACATCCCCAAGCGGCAGATGACCGGGAAAAACAGCGCTGACATCCGCATGGTAGTGGACGCCATGGATCTGTGTTACACCAAGGAGCACCTGGATACTTTCGTCATCGTCTCCGGGGATTCGGATTTTTCTCCCCTGGTCTCCAAGCTCCGAGAGAACGATAAATCGGTCATCGGTATTGGGGTGCGCAAGTCTTCCTCCAATCTGTTGATCGACAACTGCGACGAGTTCATCTTTTACGACGACCTGAGCCGGGGACGGCCGGCAGCGCCAGCCCTAGGGGCCTTTCCCGCTGAGAAGGCGGAGGTCTTCAAGTTCCTTGTTTCCACCGTCGAGGCCTTGATACGAGAGAACAAAGAGGTGCTGTACTCTTCCCTGATTAAGGATACCATGAAGCGCAAACAGCCCTCTTTCACTGAACAGAGCTACGGGTACTCCACCTTCGGCGACCTTTTGGAGGATGCCAAAAAAAACGGGGTGGTGGAAATCACCCGGGATCCCAAGGCCGGAGGAACCTACATCGTCACCAAGCTAGGTAGTGAGGCCAGGAAAAAGTGAGCTTTGAGACGAAAGAGGGCCAGATATATCTGATGCCGAAATTTTGGCTTATTTGCAGCTTCACTTTCGCCTTTGTCATGCTCTTCGGGAACAGCTGTGTTCGGAAAGTGGAGGTGGTGGGCACAAAACAGACTCTGGAAGAGGCCGTCCACCGATGGGCCGAGAGCCATAGCAAGAATGATATAGATCTTTTAGCCAGTTGTGTAAGCAAGACCGAAGATATAGAATTCTGCATACTGGGCAATAGAATTGTGGGTTGGTCAGCCCTCAGAGAAAGATACCAACGGCTCTTTCAGGAAAGGAACATCGCCCAATTCAGGGTGGACAACATCTCCACCAAGATCTCTGGCAATGTGGGCTGGGTCTCCTTCGATTGGCATATGAAGATCCTCACCTCTGAAGGCACCACCTTGATTTCCGAGGGAGTTGAGACTCAGGTCTACCGTAAAATTGAGGGAGAGTGGCTGATCGTTCAGGTTCACTCCTCCAGTCCCATGCTGGCTCACGTCTCAACGCCTTAAGGAGGAGCATACGCGAACAGGTGCGGCGGGGGGCTTTGGTCCATCTTCGGGGAGGACTCTTTTGCACTTTTTCTGCCAACGACAAAAATTGAGAATCATACCGAACAAATCTGGTGGAGTTCTGGCGTTGACCTTGTTTCTGATGGCCCTTATCCCGCTCTCGACTCTCGCTGGCACCTCCCTAAGCGGCTTCTATGAGCTCAATTACGAGCAGCTCCAGGATAATCCCGGCGATTCCCATGGCGGCAATCTGGGATTCATCAAACATTACTTCGAGCTCCGCTTTTTCAGCAAACCCATAGATTGGTTGGAAACGTACCATAAGGTGGGAGCTAACGGCGAGGACGTCATCAATCCCGACAAGTTTCACTGCTGGGAAAATCACATTCAGTTCAGGCGCTGGGGCATGGATGCAGTGCTCTTTAGCAATCAGTGGCGCCATTCTTTCAGCGAATATCTTTTGGGCCTCATCAGCGGCGAAGCCAGAGGTGATGAAGGTCGGGCTCAGGGCCTCCGGCTTGATCTGCAAGAGAGGCGAGGTTTCCGCAGCGAGTTGATGATTTCCCAAAACGGCGAGGGCGACGACGTCTACATCGGCCGGTTTCGAAAACGCTTGGGCTCTCGCTTTGACCTGGGCACTACCTTCCTCCAGAGAGACTGGACGGACGCCAATGTCCACCCAGATTCCTCCTACAACCGTGTGATCGCCGGTGACCTGGAGATCGCCCTCGCTAACGCTAGATACACACTGGAATATGCTGAAAGCTGGGATCCCCAATACGTGCCAAGTCTCAAACGGGTCTGGGACAAGGAACATGGCCGATGGCGCTGGATGAATCGCCGACGGCACTTTATCGATGGTCGAGTGGGCAATAAATCTGCCTTTAAGATAGAGGCCCGGGGGCTTAGACTGTTGGGCATCAGCCTCCTGGGGCACTATCGGGATTACGGCAAATGGTTCCACGACCACCTCTCCGACCAATTCCACCCCCTCGATCAGGGATCATCCTTCGACCAGACGGGCTACTTCATCCAGGCAGTCATCCCGGTTCCGCGAAAGGCCGTCACCTTGACTTTGCGCCACGACGGCTACGAGACCTCCTTCGATCCCGAAAGAGATAAACTCCTCTATTGGGAAAACGGTCAGCGACGACCCTACCGAGTGCACTGGACCCAGGCAGAGTTCTATATCGAGTTCAAGGGCGGCATTACCGCTCGGACCAATTATGAGTGGTACACCAACCACTACCCCTACCCCTTTCGCAAGGAGTTTAAGCTATCGGACCATACAGAAAGCTACTTCGCAGAGGTCCAGTCAGAAAACGAGATCGCTCTGGTTAAATTTCAGGTGAAGATAAAGGATATCGGCCAGAGGGATCGAATGTATAGTGGGATAAGACGATTCGGTGAACGAACGCTCTTCGGCACCGAGGTCAAGGCCAATATCAGCGAAAAGTGGCAGGTATACTCCCGAATGGCTCTGGTGGATGCCCGGGTGGACACATGGTCGACTCTGATGGCTCACATGGGCTACTTTCCTTCCCCACGTTCGGAGATATTCCTCGAGTTCGGCAGTGGCTGGCACACCGATAACGACCTGGTTAACGACAACGACATCGCCGACAACGTCCGAGAGATCGATCACAAGCTTTTTTTTGTGACAAAAGTTAACTTTTAAGGCGGGTTTCCTCTGGAGAACATGATGATGGCAAAACAACTTGGTTTGATGACCATCTTTTTAGCCCTGGTGTGCCTCATCGGCCCACCTCGGGCTCTTGGGGCTGAGGAAGATCTGGCTCCCAGTGTGGAAAATGGCCTGGTGAAGTTCTCATGTCGAGCTCCCCAAGCCGGTGCGGTGTATCTGGCCGGATCGTTCAACGGCTGGAACGCTCAGGCCAACCTGATGGACAGGGGCGACGGCGGCATCTGGCGACTATCCCTACCCCTCCAGGCGGGGCGGCATGAATACAAGTTCGTCATCGACGGCGCTTGGACTACGGACCCCAACGCCTTCGAGACGGGTCCCGACGGTTTCGGCGGCGAGAATGCGGTGCTGGTTCTCACTGGCTCTGGGGAAAACTTGCAGATTGTGGTATCTGAGAAGGGTCCCACGCCCGTGGTGGCTGCCCTGGAGAGAAGTGTCCTACCATACGTCAGCGGCCAGTACCTCACCACCCTGCTCACACGGCGCAACCCAGAGGACGACAACCGATTCAGCCTGACCAGGCCGCAGCATGACATCCGGCTGGATTTTTCTATGGACATCGGAAGCGGGGTTTCCGCCTGGGCCGAGACCAAGATCAACACGCTGGATGATGATCCCACCCTGAGGCTCCACCGGGCCCACATGGTGGTGGACCTGAAATATTATCGCTTGCTCCCTTATCACAACGAGCTGGTGGTGGAGTTCGACGATCCCTTTGCCTTGGTGGGCAAGATTGGCGATATGGCCGATCCCTTTGGGGAGAACACCCAGGGCATCGTGCTCACATCCTCGTCCATCTCGGCCCACACCCTGGGCATGGCCAAGTTGGCCAAAGAGGCGGGCACAAACCTGCTGGCCTTCTACGCCGACGATGAAAGAGAGGTCGACCGGACGGGATTGCGGTTCAAGGTGGGCGAACTTCCCTCGGTGGGCATCTCCTTTCTGCGAATCAAACCGGTCCAGGCGGTGCCTGTTCTCACCGAGCGGACCATCGCCGGCGTCAACCAAAAGAACTGGGCTTTTCTACCCAGCAGTTGGTGGCGACAGTTCTATTCTCAATACTACGATTCTACCGGCACAGACACCAAAAGCAATGACGTAAATTACAATTTTCACTTCACAAAGTTCCAGGTTGACCGCGAGGCAGACAAGACCTACGCGGTAGACCTGAGGGTTCCCATTCTCTCCAAGAACCTCGTTTTCTTTGGGGAAATAGCCCTGCGCCGTTATCCCGCCTGGAACGCCATCTCGGATGTTCACACCTTCAAGACTCAGACCGGTGCTGAGGTCAGCGACACCAGCGCTGTCATCTTTGACGAGAAGTACGATGTCGATCGATTTACGGGAGGCATCGTGGCACGACTCAACGAGGCTTTGGAATTGGAACTCAGTTACGAGCTGGAAAAGGGCCAGGTGACCACAAACCTGGGAAGGGAACGAGACGATCCCGTGACATACGAGCCCCAGATCACCTTGCTGAAGGGGCGAGCACAGTGGCAGGCTCCCTCCCTTTGGCTGCTGGAGGAGCCGGAGATCACCTTGCAGGTCATGCTGGAAGATGCGGATCTCATCAACGGATTCACTTATGGAGAGCACTGGGCCTTCTATGAGTACCCACGCTATGATCGATATGGATACATCAACAACTTTCATGACTTATACTTAAGAGATGTCAAGCAAACCCTAACGCTGCAGTCCATTGTGGCCTTTTATTCCCTGGGCCAGTGGCGCTGCAAGCTGGATGGTAAATATCACCGCTACACCTTGGAGCAGTTAGATGTAGCCGGCGGAGCTCTAACTCAGGAGGACATCTCTTTGCAGACAACAGAGATTTTCCTAGACACGGAATTCCCCATCATCGGCCACGTCTGGGGTGGGGCCAACCTCCGCTTTCAGATCTACGACCTCAGCAGCGATGAGGCGCTCTACTTCCGCCGTTATTATGGAAATCCGTATCTTGAGGTGGCCTATCGTCCCACCTCCAAGATGCAGTTTATCCTGGGCTGGGGGGTCAATCCCGTGGATCTATTCGACCGATACCGACGGCCCAAGGGGAGACGAGATTTCCTGGTCCAGGAGATCGACACGCGCAGCAGCGTGCCAAACTACAGTAAGGAGAACGACTATAAATTGGAACTGGTCCAACGGGCCGAAAATGCCCTGGAGGATGAACACCGTCTGACGGCATTTGTTGAGGTGATTTTCTAGTGAAGCGGCATGTTAACTCGTTGATCTTTATAGTTTTCGTGGGGCTTCTGATAGGTAGCAACCTTTTAGCCTGCAGTGCCATGCAGGCCATCAAGGATCGCCTTCCGCCACCTCATCGAGTGGAAGGTGGCATCCTGTTTCAATACGATGCCCCTGCGGCCCAGCGGGTCAATCTGGCCGGCGAGTTCAACGACTGGGGCGGCACGCTCATCGGACCCCTAGACCCCAGCCGCGATCCCATGACCAAGAATGAAAAGGGCATCTGGGAGATCGTCATCCCCCTCAAACCAGGCCGGTACGAGTACAAGTTCGTTCTAGATGGAGGGGTAGTCTGGAAACACGACCCCAACAACGCGGAGCGGGTAGACGACGGTTTCGGGGGATACAATTCGGTGATCGTCATCAAGTAGCATCATGGAATAAACGGAGAATGCGGAAGGGAATGGAAAGAGTGGAATCATGGAAAGAATGGAAATGATGGAAGCAGTTGAAAGAATAGAATCATGGAAAAGGTGGAAATTTACCTCTGCTGCGGAAGGGTTCCATGTCTTTCCATAGTTTCATGACTTAGTTTCTCTTTGGTTTGGCATTGTTCCGTAGTTTCCGTTTTTTCCATATGTTTCTATGATTCATTTTTTCCGTTGTTTCCACGATTCTTTTTTGAGCCTTGCCATGTGAAAAGGGGTGATGCGCCAGATGAAAAGAATCCCTCTGCCCATTTCGCTGATGATTTTGACGCTGATGATTCCTCTGTTGATAGCCGGTTGTGAGGACAAGGTCAACCCCATCTCGCCCCACTGGAGAACCTGGAAAAATGGAGATACAGTACCCGGTTACGTCCTAGCGCAACCCTCGGGAAGCCGAGCCGATGTGGAAGCAAAGGCTCAGATGTGGGACAACTACTGGGCACTGGAGTTGGCTGTCGATCTAAATACTGGTAACAACGACGATAACATTTTCACCTTAGGTGAAGATGTGGTCTTTTCTCTCTATATCTCCAATGAATCAAATGATATCTGGAATGGCGTTCATCTGATACACCTAGTCTATAAATTTCCTGATTATTTCCCCTGCGAGTGGGCACCAGATACTGTTAGCGTCTTTGACCTCAAAGCATGGGATATTGAATCCCCAACCATCGATGGAGATGGCAGCGACGTCATCTGGCAAACTCTTCAACACAACGAAGTAAAATGGGAAACCAAGCTGGAGATGTCCGGTGTTTCTGGAGATAATGGTCTTAACGAAGCCTTTCTCATCGCCGCACACGATAGTTCTAAAATCTACTTCAAGCTGGCCTGGCCGGATCCCAATGCTACGGCGGACATGGCCAAGGACATGTGGCATTACGATGGACACACCAAATGGTCGAGAGGCAGCGAGGAGGAGGATATGGTCATGTTTCTCTTCCCCACCGAGCAAGCTCCTACCGATTGGGAGATTCTCGGTGGAGCCACCTTCTTCCCAGGAGAGGAACATCCGGCCGATGGCTGGGTGAATGTCTGGAGGTGGCACGCCGGACTGACCAACCCAATGGGATGGGCCGATGATCTCCTGGCCACGGCCTCGGGACTCGAGGAAGACGAAGGCGTCAGCGGTTACTGGGAAAACGACGATTCAGCAAAATTCTATCCACCATTCGTCCAGGACCCAACCATCGAGCCCAGCTCTGGCTGGGAGGTGCTACTGGAAAGCGAGGCCATTGCTTTCGAGGAAACGTTGCGGCCATAAGGGGAGGCAAAAGATGTTTCATGGCAAAAGGCTCTGGCTTCGGGCGCTCGTTGTGGTGATTTTCCTCGCCGGGACTCTGCCAGCGGCGGGAGAGCAGATCCTCTTTCAGGCCAAAGACCCCTCTGGAGATGATACCGGAGACGGCGACTACGTCTACCCCACTCACGAGGCCTTCGGGCAGGGCGGGCAGGCGGACATTCTCAGCTGCACCATTTCCCGAGATGAAGGAAACTTCATGGTGCAGATGAGTTTTCGAGATCTGGTGGATCCTTGGCATGTAGGCAATAGACTCTCCTTCGTGGCCATTGCCGTAGATACCTCAGAAGGAGGCGATGACCAGTTAAGGCACAACGCCAGTGCCTACCTGGAAAATTCCAGCGAATTTCAAATCTTCATGGCCGGCGATACCTGCGAGATTCTGGACGCTCAAGGCAACAGAGTTCCCACTGAGGCCGTCTGCGATGTCGACAACGAGAAGAACATCATGACACTGACAGTCCCCCAAAGAGACATCGGGATGCCCACCGAGAGTTGGAAGTACACCATCGCCGTGGGCCTACAGGATGACTATGGGGCTGGCGGACTGGGGGATTTTCGCATGGTGGAAGCCCAGGCTCAGGAGTGGAGGGGAGGAGGGGGAGTGGCGGAGCTGGACATCAATCCTAATGTCTATGATTTGATCCTGCCGCAGGAACCCAAAAAGGTGATGGGGCTTTTTAAGGGAAAATCCAAGACCCAGGAGGAAATTCTGGGGTCATACAACCTTGACAAAGGAAAGTACGTAGTCTTGCCATCGGCGAATTGAGGACATGCCATAGGTCATTCGGCAGCAATAATAAGGAGACATAATGCATAGTGAAAAGAGGCGCAGGGGCGCAGAATTCTTAGCCAGACTGGGTATCATCGGAGAGTTGCTACGAGCTCTATGGCGGAGGAAATTGTGGTGGATCATACCGATGATAGTGGTGCTGGTGCTCTTTGCGGCGCTGCTTATCTTCGCTCAGGGCTCAGCTGTGGCTCCCTTTATCTACACGTTGTTCTAGACGATATGAGGAGATTCATATGGATTTCGTAACTGGCTTGGCACTGGTGTTATTGACACTTGTGGGATATTCCAGTGGAACTGTGCTGGGAGGTAGGGGAAGGCGAGTGGTCCCTGGACTGCTCGATCTCGCCGTCGTGGCGATCCTATGGGTTGGAGCTCTGGGAACGCGGCCATCTTTAGGGAAGATGCTAGCTATCCTCGTCTGGATAGCCGTGGGCATAACAGTGGGCGCAGCGCTGACAGCTCTGCGCCGCAGAAGATATCCCCAAGTTAGCCAAAAGGAGTCTGTAAAAGCCAAAAACGCTCGTGGATTGCGCCGATGGTGGCAGGTCTGGAAGGCATTTGCTGCAGAGATGGGGAACTTCCAGGGCCGCGCCCTCTTGGCCTTCTTTTACTTCATCATCGTCACGCCTTTCGGAGTTCCGGTACGTTTTTTTAGCGATCCCTTACGCCTACGTAAGGCAAAGGGTAGTTCATTCTGGTTGGAGCAACAGCCTGCAAGCGCGACCTTAGAGAAGGCCAGGGAACAGTTCTGATATTTTATGGGGGAATTATGTATATTCTGGGAGTATCCTGTTTTTATCACGATTCGGCGGCGGCTCTCATCAAGGAAGGGGTCCTGATCGCTGCGTCACAGGAAGAACGCTTCAGCCGGATCAAGCACGATTATGGCTTTCCGAAACATGCCATTCAGTTCTGCCTGCGTCAGGCCGGAATCAGCGCAAGTGATTTGGATTATGTGGTTTTCTACGAAAAACCGTTGGTGAAGTTCGAGCGCATCTTACTCAGCACGCTTAGTACCTTTCCTCGATCCTGGCATACTTTCGGCGAAGCCATGATCACCTGGTTCGACCAGAAATTGTGGATTAAGTCACATTTAATGCGAGAGCTTGATATCCCTCGCGAAAAAGTGCTCTTTACCGATCATCACATGGCCCATGCTGCCAGCACCTTCTTCTGCTCACCTTTCAAAGAAGCAGCCATCATGACTGTGGATGGAGTGGGTGAGTGGAATACGGCCACGATGGGATGGGGACGGGCCAGTTGGGAAGATGGCAGCACCAACGAAATCACCCTGACTCAGGAGCAGCGTTTCCCTCACTCGCTGGGCCTTCTCTATTCGGCCTTTACCGCCTTTTTGGGCTTTAGGGTCAACAATGGCGAGTACAAGGTGATGGGCATGGCGCCCTATGGTCAACCCCGTTTCGTAGAGGACATTTATAAACATCTCATCACAGTACATGATGACGGCAGCTTCTACCTGAACATGGATTATTTCCTCTACCACTACTCGCCGGAGAAAAGCTTCAGTGACAAATTTATACGCCTTTTCGGCGAACCTCGAGTACGAGACTCCCTGTTTATCACCACCCTGACCAACCCGGACAAGGCAGACCCTCATGACACACTCGTGCAGCAAAACCAACATTATGCCGACGTGGCGGCCAGCATCCAGAGAGTGACCGAGGAGACGTTGCTCAAAATGGCCAATGCTCTCCATCGGCAAACGGGGATGAAAAGACTTTGCATGGCTGGTGGTGTAGCGCTCAATTCAGTAGCAAATGGGCGTATTCTTAAGGAAACCCCCTTTGATGACATCTACATACAGCCAGCGGCGGGAGATGCCGGTGGGGCATTGGGGGCAGCGCTCTATGTTTACCATGTACTATTGCATCAACCCCGGCAGTTCGTGCTAGAGCACACTTTCTGGGGGCAGGAGTATGGAGACAAGGAAATAAAAGCCACCTTGGATCGGGTGGGTGCCATCTACGAATACCTACCAGATGATGACATGTTGCTGAGCAAGGCGGCAGAAGCGCTGGTTGATGGCAAGGTAGTCGGCTTCCATCAGGGACGATTCGAGTGGGGACCAAGAGCGTTAGGCAACCGTTCCATACTCGCGGATCCACGCCGCGCAGAGATGAAGGACATCGTGAACAGCAAGATCAAGTTTCGGGAGCCATTCCGACCATTTGCGCCCGTCATTCTGGAGGAACAAGCGACTGATTTCTTCGAGGGACTGACGGAACCAGAGCGTCTTTACCCAGCACGGTATATGTTGCTGGTATTGCCCTGGAAGGGTGAGGCCGGGAACCTCATTCCAGCAGTCAATCACATGGGCACGGGGCGATTGCAGACGCTTCGTCGGGAATGGAATCCCCGCTACTACCAAATAGTAAGAAAGTTCGGAGAGGCCACTGGAGTACCAGTTTTGATGAACACCTCCTTCAACCTTCGGGGCGAGCCCATTGTAAGCAGTCCCGCAGATGCGTGGAACACATTTTCTAAAAGTGGAATCGATGCCTTGGTGTTAGGGCAATATTGGGTGTCAAAAGATGGATCCTAAACAAAATGAGCATCACACAGGATGGTGAATGTTCACACAACAAATGAGTAATTAAGAAGTTAAGATTCTCCCTGCCTGGGCTAGCCACCAGGATTCTGGCGATTCCTGAGATCACCAGGTGGGCGGCGGGCTGGCGCCTCCCATAACAGATGAGGAGGGTATGATGAAGAGGTGGTCAACCTTCCTGGTTGCCATCTTGGCCTTGGTCATGCTGGTTGGCTGCGCTGGTACCAAAAAGGCCGCCGTGGTGGAGAAAGGCACGGCGACGGCCGTGGGCCCCAAGGTCACCTCGGAGGGGACTTTGTTCAGCTTCAAGGCCCCGGCGGGCACCAAGGCCGTTTATCTGGCCGGCGAGTTCAATGGCTGGAGACCGGATCTTGACTTGATGAGCGATGAGGATGGTGACGGTGTCTGGACCATCGCGTATCCTCTGGACTCAGGGACTTATCAGTACAAGTTCGTCGCCGACGGTCGGTGGTTTCAAGATCCCAACAATCCCAAGGCGGCGCCAGATGGCTTTGGTGGAAATAACTCTGTGTTAGTAGTCCCCTAAGAATCGATGGTTTGGCCGATCATAAGGGGTTAGCGGGCCAGGATGGCGCTCGCTAACCCCTTATTCTATTAAAGCCTTCCTTTGAGGATCCGGTGGAAAAACGAATAGTGAAAGCGCATGATAACCCCAAAGCTTGTGGCGACATGATCTTCAAGTCTGTTATCCGGAAAGGAGGCCATGGATGATCCTGCAAAAAAGAACTCTCCTCTCTCTCTGTCTGGCCTTTGCCCTGACGGTTGCTGTCGGCGGGAACAGCGTGAGCCAAGAATCGACCGGACCTGTCATGAAAGAGGGAAAGGTCCTGTTCACTCTTGAAGCTCCTGGCGCCCGTCAGGTCTTTTTGGCCGGGACTTTCAACAACTGGGCGCCGAATCAGGACCTGATGTTCCAAACTGACGCAGGCTTATGGCAGTTGAGTGTGAGTCTCGATGATGGTCGTTACCAGTACAAGTTTGTGGTGGACGGAAACTGGCGCCACGACCCCAACAATCCCGCCACCACCGACGACGGCTTCAGCGGTTATAACTCAGTTCTGGTTATCCGAAACGGTAACATCGTAGCGCCCGAGGAGGAGCCCCAAGACGTCATGGTTACACCTGTTGCCCCCACACCCAAGAAACCCATCTACCTGGCCATCATCTGGCACCAGCATCAGCCCATGTACAACCGCGACCCCAAAACGCGCATCTACGCCAAACCCTGGGTGCGCATGCACGCCGTCAAGGATTACTACGATATGGCCTCCATCCTGCTGCATTATCCCGAAGTCCATGCCACCTTCAATTTGGTGCCTTCTCTCATCTTCCAGCTAGACGACCTCATATCTGGGGCCACAGATCGCTACCTGGACGTATCCGAACGGCCTGCCGATCAGCTCACTCATGAGGACAAGGAGTACATTCTCCGCCGCTTCTTCGACGCTAACTGGAACAACCTCATTGGAGTTCATCCTAGATACGATGCTCTTTTGGATAAACGGGGGCGCACCGTAACCGATGCAAGCATCGCTGCTGCCCTGGAGAGGTTCACCGAGCAAGATTTTCGGGATTTACAGATGTGGTTTAATCTTGCCTGGCTGGACCCCGATTTCAAGGCGCAGGAACCCTTCAAATCTCTCATCGCCAAAGATCATGGCTTCAGCGAAGAGGAAAAAATCCTGGTGCTGAACAAACACCGCGAGATTTTGAAGCAGGTCATCCCGTTGCATCGCAAGATGCAGGATAGCGGCCAGATCGAGGTCACCACGACTCCTTTTTATCACCCCATACTGCCCCTCCTTTTCGATACGGATCTGGCCCAGATGGCCATGCCGCACGCTTCTCTGCCCTCGCGTTTCTCTTATCCTCAAGACGCCCAGGCACAGGTAGATCTGGGGGTGCAGTCATACCGGGAACACTTCGGACGCCCTCCCAAGGGTATGTGGCCGGCGGAGGGTTCGGTAGCCCAAAATATGGTCGGCATGGTGGCCGACGCCGGTATCCAATGGATGGCTTCGGACGAAGGGGTCCTGGAGAAGTCTACCGGTCAAAGTTTAGTTCGAAAGGGCAATGATCTTCACAACCCCGAGCTTCTCTACCGTCCCTACCTGGTTCAGGAGAATGGAAAAGAGGTGGCTGTGCTCTTCCGAGACCATTTGCTCTCTGATAAGATCGGCTTCGCCTATTCAGGAATGAACGGGGCTGAGGCGGCAGCAGATTTAATCGGCCACATCCATAGCGCCGCTCGTCGGCTGGAGACAAAAGAGGGTCCTTTTCTGATAACCCTTATCCTAGATGGGGAAAACGCATGGGAGCACTACCGAAACGATGGCAAAGATTTTCTACACACTCTCTACTCCCGGCTCAGCGAGGACCCCTGGGTGATCACCATCACCCCCACCGAGTTTCTGGGCAGATTCGGGGCACAAGAGACCATCGAGAAGCTGTGGGCCGGCTCTTGGATCAGCGCCGATTTTCACACCTGGATTGGCGAGGATGAGGAGAATCTGGCCTGGAATCTACTCCTGGAGGCGCGCAAGGCCGTGGAGAGCTACCGGCAAGTCAAGGGCGAGGACGAGGGCTACCAAAAGGCCATGGAGAACATCTACGCTGCCGAAGGCAGCGACTGGTTCTGGTGGTATGGAGATGATCAGACCTCCCTGGACGATCCAAGTTTTGACGCCATATTCCGGCACACCCTCATGCGGGTTTACGAAAACCTTAGCCAGGAAGCACCCCCTGCACTCTACATCCCCGTCATCCCAAAAGAGACTTCGCCACCAGGCCGAGAGCTCTCGGGGCAATTCACTCCCTGGATCGATGGCAAGATCGAGGAGGCCGAATGGGCTAACGGGGGATACTACGATGATCCAGACCTCAGCGCGGAACCTGGCGCGGATGTCATCCGGCGCCTCCACTACGGATACGACGAGAATAACCTCTATCTGGGCATTGAGTTTAACGAAGATCTGGAGACACAAGTTGGGCGAGACCTTTGGGTAGCCCTTTACATTTCCACTCCACAAGCACCCATCAACAACGCATTCACCCGTTACGGCAACAAGGAGAAACCTCTGGGATATGGGCTGAGCTGGGAGCTGGGCATCGACTTTCGGGATCCCTCCGTCACCCATCTGGGTCAGGCCGGACGCGAAGATTCCTGGATGCTGGCCAAAAGAGGATCGGCCGTGGCCTTCTCCGGAAATTCTCTGGAGCTCTCCCTGGCCTTTCAGGACATCGCCGCTAAGGCCTATGATCCTCTGAGATTCACCCTGGCTGTGGCCAAGAACCGCCAGGATCTCGATTATGCGCCAGCGGGGCCCGTGAAGATCACGGTGCCTGGAACCGCTCGAGGACAGGCCGTCTTGGCGCTGACCGATCCCATTGGCGACGACCACGGCCCCGGTAGCTATATCTATCCCACAAACCCTGTCTTTAAGCCCGGTGTCTTCGACCTGATGAAGTTCACCGTCATGGACGATGGCGAAGCTGTGGTTTTCACCGCCAGGATAGCTGGTCCGGTGGAGAATCCCTGGGGGTCCCCCATCGACTTGAGTGTACAGACCCTGGATATCTACATCGACACAGATCATAAACCGGGCTCAGGAGCGACCCAGTTGCTGCCGGGGCGAAATGCCCAAATTACTCCTGAAGATGCCTGGGAGTATTGCATCTGGGTGGAGGGCTGGCAGCAGGAGATTCACGCAGTGAGTCCCGACGGACTGCCGAATCGGCTGGGCGAGGTGAAGACCCAGATCGTTCCCCAGGAGCACACCATCACTGTCACGGTGCCCAAGAAGATCATCGGCGACCAACCTCAAGACTGGGGCTACTTGGTGGTACTAACCAGCCAGGAGGGCTTTCCTTCGGCGGGAAACTGGCGAGTGAGGGAAGTTCTCTCCGAGGCTCAAGAGTACCGTCTCGGCGGTGGTCGGGACGACAACCTGGACCCGAACATCATCGATATCCTGGTCCCTGAAGGTCAGAGCCAGGAGGAGATTCTGGGAGCGTATGAGACCACCGGGAAGCAAGTGGTGATTCCAATGGTGAGGGTTGAGTAGAGGCGCGAGAGAGATATTGAAGATTGGAAATTTAAATTTACAATTGATATGCACTAGTCAGGAATCAAGACATTACGCCCAACCACCGAAAAGCAGATTCTTCGTCACTCGCTGCGCTCGTGACTTAGAATGACAGGAATGTTTGGCTTTTCACGAATCTCGATTCCAGTTACCAGAATCTCCTTTTTTAATAAGGAGGCTCCATGAAAACGTTTCTCATCTCAATTCTCTGCCTGACTGTGATCTTTCTCGCCTGCGGCGACAAAAAGGAGAAGGCCAAAGGGCCCATTACCATCACCTTCTGGCACACCATGAACCAGGAGGAGACGGTGACCCTCAACGGGTTAGTCCAGAAATTCATGGACCAGAACGCCGATATAACCATTCAAGCTCAGGTGGTCCCCTTCTCCGACGCCCAGAACAAGTTCAAGACTGTGGCCCAGGCCGGAGACGCGCCGGACGTCTTTCGCGCAGAAATAGCCTGGACCCCGGAATTCGCCGAGCTGGGCTTTCTGGTGCCACTGGACGATTACGTTACCCCAGCGGATCTCCGGGACTACCTGCCCAGCGCTCTCAGGTACAACCAGTATAAGGGGCACATCTGGGGCATTCCCCAGGTCACCGATTGCCTGGCCCTGCTTTACAACAAGAGAATGCTCCACCAAGCTGGGGTGAAGCCGCCGGCTACAATGGATGAGCTGATTCAAGTGGCCAAGAAGCTAACCAATCCAGGGAGGGGACAATACGGGTTTTTCTGGCGAGGAGACTCCTACTGGCTGTTGCCCTTCATCTGGGCCTTCGGTGGAGACCTCATCGACGAAGAGGACCGTGAAATCTACATCAACGACCGCGGGGCTGTGAGAGGTCTGGAATTCTACATCGCTCTTCGAGATGATTATGCCGTTGTCCCCCCGGAAGTGGACTTCGCCAACGACTATGAGAACATGCTGGTGGGCTTCAAGACCGGCAAATACGCCATGATCTTTAACGGACCTTGGGCCACGGCAGATATCCTCTCGGGCGAGGAATTTGCTGATCCCTCCAACTTGGGGGTCACACGGATTCCGGAGGGTCCCGGGGGATACGGCTCACCGGTGGGGGGCCACAACTATGTCATCACCTCCAGCTGCCAGGAGGTGCCCTCGGCCTACCGCTTTATTCACTTCCTGAACCAGGCCGAGCATCAGGCTGAGCTGGCCCGTCGTAATAACCTGCTCCCAACCAGAAAATCGGCCTACGACCTTCCCGGGGTAGTCGATAACGCCATCATCCAGGGGTTCCGGAACCAGCTTGAGGTAGCCCACAACCGGCCGGTGATTCCCGAGGGGGGTTTGATCTTCGTGGACTTTACGCCAAATTTGCAGGCGGCTCTCAACGGCAGCGTGACGCCACAGGAAGCCCTGGATGCCACGGCCGAGGCCTGGCAAGAGCTGCTGCAGCGCTGAGGGGAAACCTTTGTCTCTTATTCAGAAAATCCGCCGCCATCGTCTAGCTTATCTGCTGATCTTGCCCACGGTAGCTGTCATGGCGGCCATCGTCTTCTACCCCCTGATCCGGGGCGTGCTGATCAGCTTCACGAACATGAATCAGTACAACATGGGCAGCAAGTTCATCCCGTCTTCCTACCGGTTCGTTGGGCTGCTCAATTATATCCGTGTGCTCACCGGAGGGCAGTTCTGGGATATCCTCTGGCAAACGGTCATCTGGACAGTCAGCAATGTCATCTTCCACTTCACCATCGGACTGGCCCTGGCCCTGATGCTCAACGGCAAGTTCCGCGGGCGGGCCATCTATCGAACGCTGCTGTTAATCCCTTGGGCTGTGCCCACCTACATCTCCGCCTTCTCCTGGCGGTGGTTGTTTAACTCAAAGTACGGCTTCTTCAACCTGGCATTGAAAGGCCTGGGCCTCTCGCCCATCCCCTGGCTATCCCACGAGATCTGGGCCATGGTGGCGGTCATCGCCACCAATGTCTGGTTGGGTTTCCCCTTCATGATGGTCGTCCTTCTGGGCGGCCTGCAGAGTATCCCCCAGGAGTTCTACGAGGCCTCCCAGGTGGACGGCTGCGGCCGCCTGCGCCAGTTCTGGTCAATCACTCTGCCTTTGCTCAAACCAGTGGCCCTGACGGCGACGCTTTTGGGCATCATCTGGACCTTCAACATGTTCAACGTCATCTACCTGGTCACTGAGGGGGGACCCCATCACCAGACGGATATTCTGGCCACATTCGCCTTCATCGAAGCCTTTCACCAATGGCGCTTCGGGATGGCCACCACTTACGCGGTGATCATTCTGAGCATTCTGCTAACCTTCAGCTTCTTCTACATCAGAGCTCTGCGGGGCTCCGAGGAGGTCTATTGAGTTGAGACCAGAGAAAAATAGCTGGATCCTGCACCTGGTATTGGCAATCTGTTGTATTGCTGCCATATTTCCCATCATCTGGGTGCTGTCCACCTCCTTCAAGCCCGAGCCCGAGGTGTTCAGCGATCGCCTGAACCTGCTGCCCGACCACGCCACCCTGGACAACTACCGGCACGTGTTGACCATGAAAGAGGGAGTTTTCTTCATCTGGCTGCGCAACAGCACCGTCATCGCCCTGATCACCACCGTTATCAGCCTGTTTCTGGCCTCTACCTCCGCCTATGCGTTTTCGCGATACAAGTTCCTAGGCCGCCAGGGAGGGCTCTATATCTTCCTCATAGCCCAGATGTTCCCGGGGGCCATCCTCATCGTGCCCCTGTACAACATCATGCGCCAGCTCAGTCTGCTGAATAGCTTCCCCGGCCTGATTTTGGCCTACGCCACGGTGGCTCTGCCCTTCTGCGTCTGGATGCTCAAGGGCTTCTTCGACACCATTCCCCGGGGACTGGAGGAGGCCGCCATGGTGGATGGCCTGTCCCCCCTGGGCACCTTCTACCGCATTGTGCTCCCTTTGTCCTTGCCCGGTCTGGCTGTAACCGCGTTTTTCAGCTTCATCACCGCCTGGAATGAGTTCATGTTCGCCTTCACCTTTATGAGCAAGGAGAAGCTCTACACTCTGCCCGTGGGCCTGCGCCAGTTCGTCTTCCAGTTCCAGACCGACTGGCACCTGATGGCCGCCAGCGCGGTGCTGATCACCATCCCGGTGATCATCTTCTTCCTGCAGGCCCAGAGGTTTTTGGTGGCCGGGTTAACGGCGGGAGGAATTAAGGGGTGAGCGGAGAAATGCATTGAAGATTGGAAATTGAAGATTTGAGATTTTAGATTTGCCCTTCCCCCTTAGCCCAATAATCATCTTGTCTAGCTTGAGTCTGGTTGAGGAAATTTTCAATTTCCAATTTTCAATCTTCAACTTTCAATGCCCTCTGGGTAGTGGAAGGGAGTGGGGAAATTTGAACTTTGATATCTGCAATTTGAAATCTGCAAAGAGTCTTTTCAGAACGGCTCTTTAGTCTTTGCTCTGTATAAACAAACGCCCGCCAAGATCTCCTGACGGGCGTCTTTGCCTCAAATTCTCAACAAACCTACCTCAACAAAACCATCTTCACCGTCTCCTGAAACTCCCTCGCCTGTAGTCGACAGAAATACACCCCGCTGGCTAGATCTCGGCCGTTGA
>Ga0209427_10000798_pt1 | contig 34661 bp, 83 predicted proteins | sample DeeMarSWOR136_30_FD_187465 | JGI IMG/M metagenome (GOLD analysis project Ga0209427, IMG submission 187465) | Marine sediment microbial communities from White Oak River estuary, North Carolina - WOR-1-36_30 (SPAdes) (version 2) | ecosystem: Environmental > Aquatic > Marine > Intertidal zone >...
CTTGGCTATCTTCCGAACCCTCTCCAAGTCAATATAAATCTTTATCCTACCTGTCTCCTTCATAGTCCTGTTCGCCAGACGCAGACGCCTCAGAACACGCTTCAAAGTCCTCGATTTGATGTTCTCCAAACCATCGAAAGTCTGCAAATTCTTTGACAAGTCGGCTAACCTATACCACCCTGTCTCCTCGCACAAACCAATCACTGCCTGTATAATAGTGTTTTCGTAACTCTCGTCATACTCGTCCTGCTCACGCTCCTTGGTATGCACCTTAGCATAATTGACAATCTGCTCAAAGACCTCGACCGAGACAGTGTAAGCGAGAGCAAAAATAGGCACCCACAACTCGAAGTGGCGCGAGGATACATTCTCCCGAACATCAGCAACCAGTTTGGCGATGTCCTCAGGAGGCTCATGCTCCCCAGCAAAAACTTCGTGGAGCATCTTGTAGTTGTCAGCGATGTCCTGCCACCTACCCATCATCAAAAGGTAAAGCATATCGCGCGTGCGCTGGAACTTCGGCTTCTCAACCTCGACTATCCTGTTCAGAATTTCCTTGTTGTCAGAGCGTAAAATAATCAAAGGCAGGCACCTATCCTCCAAAGTGCGCTCCATACCCATTATGTTCGCCAACGCCTTAGGGCAGAAGACATCAAACTCCTCGATAACCCTCGCCTTCATCTTCTTTCCACCAACGACAAGAACCTTTTCCTCAGTGCGCGGAACCATAGCACCACTCTTATAGCCAGACAGCAGTATGGAACGGATGTCGCCCTCGTCCCTCTTATGGACCTTTTCTATCTCGTCCAGACACAGAGTAGGTCGCGCTCCCTGAATGAGGCGAAATATGCTCGCGCCTGAAGGAATTATGAACGCCTTTCCGTTAAAGACAAAAGTGGACAAAAGGAGAAGAAGCTTAGTCTTGCCTGAACGCTTCACAGCGTTGATAAACAGATAAGGATAGGTGGGGAACATACGGAAGAAATAGGTGCCAATCGACCACAAAGCGACAAAAGCGTAGCGCTCTTCCTCCTCCAGGTCCATATAATACTTCAAGTGGGCGAGTATGTCCTCAAAGACCTCTTTCCAAGTCGGAATCTTTGCCTTTCCGTTTATGAACTCGTTTATACTGCCGAGAGTCCAGCGCTGACCTATCATGACAGGCGGGTGGGTGAGGTAGACATTGGGAGGTAAGTTGTCCAAAGTAATGAGTCTGCGGTCGCTGGAGATGATGACGGGCCGGACCTCCTGCGACTCCTCAGACTGAAAGGGAAGGCACTGATAAGTGTAGGCGACACCATCGATAAAACTCTGGGCAGGGTGGAGATTCAACTTCTGACCTTTCCACAATATTTGCTTAGACACACTCTTGGTTGCGACAGACGACTGCATCTCAGCCATATCGGACTTCAAAACCTCCTCCTCGAGAGCAGACTTACCCTTCTCGGTAATAACAAAATCGTTCTCGACCAAATCCACGAAGTCCTTGTCCATGAGTTCGCCTAACAGCTTCGACGCGCGGTTCGCGGATATGCCCATGGCTTTACAGGACAACAAGTAGTCCTCTCCCATCTTCCTGGGCAACAAGTTCATTATCTTGACATGGTCGGTTTCCACAATATCCCCATCCGCTTCGCGATCTCGAGCGCCTCTATATAAGCCAATTCCTGTTCGAGGGTGTCCTTACCCTGCTCGTGCATATTCGCTATACTGTGCTCCTTGAAAGAAAGATAATTCATCACAAGAGCCTTCCAGCCCCGAGGCTTGCTCTTCATCTTCTCCAATTCCCTCAATCCCTTCAAAGTCAGCATGGTTTCACACCTCTTGTATGTTTTTTATAGTCTCCAAGCTAACAACAACAAACTTATCGAACTTGTCCCTCATATGGAGAGACTCCTCATTAACCTCAAGAACAACACCGGTATAATAAAGGGACACAGGCTCAGAACGGTCGTCCATCTGACATGTAAGCTTGACCTTCTTTTTTAGAAATCTTTCTACGTCTTTCCGCTTCATAATAATCAGTAAAAATTACGCTTTAAAGACATTTAACCTTTTCGGAACTCCAAGACATATTTCGACTCAGACAGAGTTAAGCATTTATTTATTAAGAAACTAATTAATTTCAGGTGATTTCTTGAAGGATTGGCGAAAGGTTGTGAGGGGAAAGAGCGGACGGACGTTTATTAACCTTCGTGTTGCGGAATTACTTACGCTTGGTTGCAATCCAAAGGAGATTCTGTTTTATAATACAATAGTAAATACAGAAGATAAGACTATCACATTGAGGTTCAAGGACGTTGACGGGAACATCATAACGCAGGAAGAGGAAGAGCCTGAAAAAGAAGTCGCCAAAATAAAACTGGAGGACGTAGTAGATGTGATGTAATGAAACAAAGATTAATAGACATAAAATTTCCGATAGATGTAGCTCTATTTTCGATACTTATCATATTGATAATAATGGTGATTGGATGAAAAAGAAAGAACAAGATAAAATCAACGAGATAGTTGAAATGAAATTAAAATCAAAGAACGAAGCTGAACAGGAAGAGCTAAAACTGAAAGTTACGCACGATGTCGGTTCGTGGTATTTTCTGACAATCGGAATCGTGTGCCTTACAGCCATATACATAACCCTACTGTGGATAGGAGCGTGGTTTTGATGAGAGTGGACCCGATAACGAGATTGATGAAAGTCAACAGCAGCGTAAAGCGAATGGCAGCGCACACAGCAGAACTCATAGACATGCCGAAGCACCCAATCACCCAGCAACTCAAGAGCGAGATAATAGAAACTTATGCGACGGTAAAAGCGATAGAGAGGTCGATTCCGTCAGACAAAACATTAAGCCGAGAAGACATATATTTAATAGGGAAAATCATCGGAAGGCTCGAAGCAACGTATTCGATACTGGTCAAGGCAAGGTGATTGATTGGCGATATGGGACGACTGGATTAAGGGACTAAGAAACTTCTTCGGAATCGGAGCTCCGCCCATACCACCGCCGGCGTTTCCTGGCTTACCAATCAGAGTGCCGCGCGTCGAGGAGTGGATTCAATTCGTCTACACCGTAACGTTCATCGCAACGAGAGACCAGCGACTGCAAAAGAAAACGACTTACAGGAACATCGAAACAGGACAAGTGTTCAGATCAGGGGAGATAGACCTGCGGAAGAAGGAACATCGAGACATGATAAGGGGATGGGAAGCGGACGGCGTGCTTGTCAAAACAGAGGCCGAAGTGCTGAGGAAGATAGAAGGGCATTTCACAAGCTATTGCACGCGCAGAGACTATCCAATCATACAAGAAAGGCTTGTCCAAGAGGCTTACCAACACATACTCAGATTCCTCAAGGAAGAGTCAAGCGCGAGACAGGCACAAGACGAGGCAAGAGGACTACCAAAAGAAGCGCAACAGAAGATAATCGACTACACGTTCATATTCTCGGACCCGCAGAGAAACCTGCTACACCCGGATAACAGTAAGCAAAAGAGGGAAGCGGAATCGGCGTTCTCGGAGCTCAGGGACTACGAAGCCATAGAAAGTTGGCAAGCGAGAGAAGTGGCAGAGCCAGGAGCAAGGGTGGACACGCTCGCTGACCTGCGCGACGTCACATACGACAGGCTGATATTCAACCTGCGGACGAACCTGCCTCGAGAGTGGGTGACATGGACACCGGCGGAAGTCGGAGACGAATTGATGAGGAGAGGATGATGAAGAAAGAACACAAATACGCACTTGTAGCGATAGCAATCACTTGTTTTTGGGCATTCCTCGCAGGAATATTCTTTTCTTGGTTTGCCGACATCTACCAAGCGCAGAACTACACATGCCAATGCCAGACCGAGTTTTTAGGTTGTCATTGGACAATTGTCAATTGGCTATTTTTGATCGTGGGGATAGGGCTGGCTTATGCATTGTCATCATTAGAATGGAAATTCTGGAGTGGATAAACAATGGAAACAGAAAAACTGCTGTATGAGCTGAAAAACAACAAGGTGCCTTGGCTGGGATTAGACCTGGACAGGATGTCGAAATACGACCTGCTATTGACCTACTTCAAGTGCCGAAAGTTATTCCCTGACGCGAAGATAGAAGTGAAGATATCGGGCTCGGGTAAGGGCTTCCACATAATCGTGCACGAGACTATGAGTGTGTTGGAAAACATACTGTGGAGGACGAGGCTCGGCGACGATGCGAGGAGAATGATGTTCTCCCTGGCGAAATTCGCGCACAACCCCGAGTTGCCTTTCTTTGACCTCATGTTCAGCGAGAAGTTTGGGAAATCAACCAAACAGGTAGACGTTGAAGGGATACTCGAACACCATAAGGAGGACACGGACTACATCTGGGCAAACTGGGGCTCAGAGGAGGCGCTACACAGGCTCAGAGACCTGTCGGAGAAAGCCGAAATCGCGATAGAGAGATACTGGACGTGCTCGTTCAAGATACCTGCGGAGAAGAAGGACGCGATTGTCGAGAAGATGAAGAACATAAGCGAGAAGGACGAGACGTTCAAGTGGAGGGTGTTCCCGAACTTCCTGGGCCATGGATACATACTGATAATCTACTCGCCTGACATGGACACTTCGCACAAGAGGGGCGTGTGGATAAAGAACAAGATAGTCGAGATGAAGGGCTACAAATACTGGGTGAGGAGGATATGAAGAAAGGAAAAACAGAATCTTGCAAATACACAGAATTTGCTATCGAGAAGATGGGAAGATTGATTATAATGATTTCGGTCACTTCCTACCTCTGCAACCTACACATATTCCAGGACTGGCTGATGGCACTCATAATGATATACCTCGGAATGTGGTATCTTTTACCGACTTTCAAATTTATAGAAGACAGAAAAGAGCCGGACAACTAACGTCGATTGGGGATTCAGATTAGAAGTCATGAGGTAGAGATGTCGATTATAAAATAATCAAGGAGGAATGAAGATGTGCGAGAACATAATAGAAACTGAAGGCAGTAAAAGGTCAGGTATGAGTTATGGGACAACATGCTTCGAGAATCTGCTGGAACTTAACGAGGACAGGCAGAAACTAATGGAAGCAGGACTGAAGGTCGTGAGGACAAGAGCACATCTCAGCCATGCGACCGAGGAACACAAGCAGGCAGTCGAGCAACTTTGCGAACTGGTAAAGGACATGACAAGGGGAGCGAAATGAAGTCGGGATTGGCGCTGGTATTCGCTGGCGCGTCCCTTTTTTGGATGGGACTGCACAACATACCTTGCGTTCAACGCAGCGAAAAAATGGTGTGAAAAATGAACGAGGTTTTTTATGTTAGAGCCTAAACAAAAAATCAGGGACGAAGTGTTTAATAGCGCATCCGTCAGCAACAGGAAATATGTTGAACGGCTAAGTCCATTGTTCGACCTCGCAATCTCCAAGACAACCAAGGCGATTTTCGATGACAGAGGAAAGATTATCGATAAGCTGATGAAGAATAATGATTTTTGGCGTTTGGATAAAGAAGAGTTGCTTGATAGAATAGAGCAAGAACTCCGCAAAAAATACGGGTGTGAGGACGAATGAAGGCGAAAGTGTTTCCAAAGAACAAAGTCAAAAAAATAATTGAGAGTGAAAGTTTGATAACTGTGGTCTTAAATGAAGAAGATTAAAGGGTATTATGGAGAGATTGGTTGCCCACACTGTGGATATGTCTGGAGAGCAAGAAAACCAAAGAGAAAGAACAAGCGGATATATTGTGGTATGTGTAGCCAACCATTTGAACGTGATTCAAAATGACCGACAAGCAAAAAATCAAGGACGAATTGGATGAGTTGCTCGTAGAGAAATTCTATTTCGCTGCACCGATAAAACAGACTATTTGGGCAAAAGATATACGGGAAGCGTCGAAGAAATATGGTGATTTGGTGAGAGCGAAGAAAATCATCCCACCGAAGAAGTTACCACTAATAATTAAGATTCGATGTAAATTAGGTTGGGTTTATTGGGACGTTAGGGAGTTTCTGAAAGAAGCTAAAATACCCAGTGAAATTAAAAAATGGTGTGAAAAATGACAAAGGAAAGAATGGGTGGGTGAAGATGGGTAAGAAAACAGAATTGGAAAAATTAAAAGAAATATTTATTGTTCCTGTAAATCGGGATGATGAGTGGATTAAAAGAGAATTGGAGGAACTTGTTAATAAGGGTGTCAAAGTAGCATTGCCAGAAAGAGAGGTTATTTTTACCAAACCATATACTCACAAAAAGGAGATGCTAAAAGCAAGAGCGTTAAGTTTATTGTCCGTTATGGAAGAGCGTGATTCAAAATGACAAAGGAAAAAATCAAGAACGACTTAGCAATGTGGGATTTCGAGTTTGAAAAGAAGCACAAAAGACCGCCAGATAAGAAGGAATTAGTCGAAAAAACAATCTCAAAAGTAGCCTGCGCGATTTTCGATAAACTACGATGGCTTGAAACTGAAAAATATGGAGAAAAACAGGGATATGTGAAAATGGAGTTCATAGAATCTGAGCGCAAAAAATGGTGTGAAAAATGACAAGTCTGATTGAGAAGTGGAAGAAAGAGGGTTTTATCAGTTCAAAATATCAAAAGATGTCGATATGCACAGGAGACATAGTAATAAGGTTCTCCACAATCGAATCCGACCTGCGAAAAGCGATTGACGATTTTAACATCAAGATGGAAGCGTTGAACCAATGTATAAAGGATGAGCAAATGGTTTATCCTACTGACTTAGTAAGCATATTGGTCGAGTGGGACAGCACAAAAAGAGAAATCTTCGGCTCGTCAAAGTCGGAGGAGGGCCCCTCAAAGGCAGTCGGGAGGGCGCGGCTGATAATGAAGAAAAAATGATAGCGAAGATGCAGGAAGCGGACGAGCGCGTGCGCGAGGGTGAAGATGATATGAACACAACTAATTTGATGAATTGGAGCCCTCTATTAATAATGACATTTGTTTTGGTTATGGTAATTATTGTTTATACTGTTATGGTCTTTTATGGTGACGAAAAATGAGATGCCCAAAGTGCCATGGTGCGATGCACTTATACAGCGACAACATCTGGCGCTGCGACGACTGCAGGCACAGCGTGGGGAAGTTCTGCCTGGCGCTGCACGGCCGTGCTCGCTCGTCGCGTATTCGCACCTGCTGGAGCGCATGAAGGAGAGGTGGGGATGGTGAGCCAGAAAAGGACAGCATATTACATCGGGCTTGGAGTGGCTGTTGGGGTTTTCATCACGCTTTGCGGGATGTTCATATTCAGTGTATATATGGGTTGGATAGGGGTGTGGTAATGACCGACAAGCAAAAAACCGGCGACAAGGCGTCGCCTGAGTGCAGAACAAGGATAATGGAAGACGGGTCGCTGTACTGCACGCACCATGGGGTCCACGCCGTCAACGGATACGAGCTCCGCGAGAAATGCCTGCAAAAAGAGAAGCGAGGCAGCCTCATGGACGATATCGTCGCCGTGACGCTCGGTCTGGCGTGCCTCTGGTGGCTGATAATATTCTTATGGGGAGCGTTCGGATAGGGGTGTGGTAATGACCGACAAGCGAAAAATCAAATTTTGTCCTTTGATTAGGGGTAAGTGTAAAATGGAAAAGTGTGTAGCATACGTAAATAAAGATAGATTTGACATATTGAACGAAGAAAGTGATAAGCAGTGCTCTTTTTTCGAGAATAGGTCTGTGATAAAAAAAGGTAATTCAAAATGACCGACAAAGAAATCGTTGAGAAGGTGATGGAAGGAGACTACGACGACAGGTGTGAAGCGGATATAAGAAGTCGTGTAGAAGAAGCAATCACCCTCGCCAGAGAGGACGAGCGGAAGAAGAGGCATATGTGTGGGATTTGTGGAGAAGATGGCATACTACAGGCGAAGATAAGGAAATTGATTGAGTCGGAGAGTAAGTTCTCTGGAGCAAGGAGGTTATTGCGTGAACTGGGAAAGGGCGATTAAACGATTAAGGGAAATAAACGATTTGGAAGAGGCGATGGACGGATGAACTTAAACGAGGACAATAAGCGGATATTGCGGGTTTTAATAAGCTCTGTTATCGCTTGGGTGTTGGTCCTGCTGTTGATTATATTTGGGTGGATATTTGGGTGGAGATTAAGCTAATAAGTATTATTGGCGAATTATAATACATGGTGATTAACACCAAAAAGGTGCGAACATTCGTCTTGTATGTCAAAAACAAAGGAGTAGTAACTAAAAGGACACAGCCCTTTTATATCGGGATACAATACTACACGATGGTGTGGCATCTAAGGGACGCCGGAATCATGTGCGAGGATGGAAAGACAAAGGAGAACGAAAAGAGATGGAAGCTAACGGAAATGGGGAATGAGGTCGCCAAGATTTTCAAAAAGATTGAGGAACTGGGCGACAAATTAGAGGAGATGGTGAATTGACAAGGATAACCGCGATAATTTTCGACACTGACTTCACAGCGATGATAAAGGTCCTGAAAGTGAAGAACGGGAAGGTCGCATACAAGGACAAGGAATGGTATGTGGACAGAACCAAACCAATGACGCTACAGTCGGCGTTCGGATCGAACAGGCCATTGTATTTATTGAAATGGAACACCGTAATCCCGATGGACTTCGATGTGACCAACAAGACTACAACGCTGGTCAACCCAGAAACAGGGGAGAACCTGCTGCTGACGGAGAAAAACCTCAAAATCATAGACAATCCCGAATGGGTGCATGACAAGAAGCTACCTCCCCCTGAAGCGCTGAAAATGACAGCGGACATGAGGTTCCTGAAGCAAATGAAGTTAGGAAAGGAGAAGCAAGGTTTTGACATTGGCAGTGCGCTCCCATACATAATCGCAGTCGGTGTGGCTGGGCTAGGAATGTTGTTCTTCCTGCAGTCTGGAGGGTTCGCGTGGCTACAAAAGGTATTGGGGTTCGGTTAATGGCGTTCGGAAAGGGAAGAGTAATCAGCACAGAAGGGAACAAGATAATGATAGACACGACACCAAAGGTATTCAAGTCGCCGGACGGGAAAACCGTAGTGGGCTCGTCATGGAGCAAGGCTGAGATGCCCAAAGTCGGTGCAATAATAAGGTTCAACTTCCATAACAAAGACAAGGTGGTTTGATGGCGAGAGGAGAGACACCAGATTCGACTGTGTTCGGGCCGGAGGAGGCATTAGCGAAGATATCGATGGAGCTTTTATCACCGACAGGAGACAAGCTAATGACAGTCACCGACCTGACACCTGAGGAGATATTCGGAATGGCGTGGCTCAACAGAATGGCTAAGATATTCAAATCAGACGTAATGAAGGATTGGGCTCGGGAGTTCATGCTTATGAGGGTATCGAGAATGAGGAGAGGAAGAAGGGAGTTCCTGCTCCTCGGCACAGGCATAAGGGAAGTCGGAAGGCAGAAGAAAGCAGGCTCGGTAGGCGACCTGTTCGCGGGGCTGAGATAAATGGACAAGGACACTGAGAAAGAATACTACGGGAACATTTTTGACGAGGACCCGAAAGAGGAGAAGTTCAAGAAACTCATAGACGGGTTCATAAAATACCTCAAAGAGAAGAAGACAACGGACATGAAGAAAACTAAAGAGGTAGTCTGAATGTTCTTCCTAATCAAGGGCGACAGGGAGAAGATAAAGAAATTCTTAAAAATCTTCATAAAAGAAGCAAAGGACGAATACAAGAAACAGGAAGGCGCTGTCAAGGCTGCAGGTCTACCGCTCGTCCCCTTTGACATGGGATATATCGAGGACGATAGGGGAATCATCGTCTGGGATACGATGAACGCTCCGGGTGTGATGGGCTGGTATTTCAAACCGCTGAAGAAGAAGATGAAGAAGAACCTCAAAAAATACTTCAAGGAGCAGGCAGGTATAGACGTGCAGGTGGAGATAATAAAAGACTTAAAGGTGGACAACTAATGGTCTTTTTTGGGCTTAGAGGATTAATAATATACGAGGATTACCAATGTATGGAGGGTCCGGAAGCATATATGAAATTCAAAAAAGAATATGAAACACACCGTCTACCAAATGGTAGATTTGGGGGGTGGAAAATCTAATGGTCCTCTTTGGATAGGAGTAATCCCCAAAATAGTAGGAGAATTAGGTTCGGGAAAGACGCTTGGTCTGACCTTTCTCGGGTGGAAGAACTGGTATTACAGGAAGAAGAAAATATATTCGAACTACCATTTATATAAAATTCCATACATCTACATCGACAGCGTAGAGAAGCTCGACCAGATGAAGGACGGCTTCGCGCTTCTTGACGAGTTCTGGCTATGGATTGACGCGAGGACCACACGGTCGAACAAAAACAAAATCGTGTCGGACATCCTGCTGAAGTCGAGAAAGAGAGGGTTGACATACTGCTTCACAGCGCAGATACTCGACCTGCTGGACAAGAGGGTGAGGAAAGTGATGGACTTCACCGCCTACCCGATACTCAACCCACAGGAAAACCTGTGCAAGGTGGCGATTTTCAGGACAGGCTACCCGAAGAAGGCGCACTACCTAAGGACGTTCTACTTCAAGACGCATATAATCTTCAACCTATACGACACGAACGAGGAAATCGCGCAGATACAGGACGAGTCCAAAGAAGCCATTACAATAATCTGGCAGGAGTCGCCCAACCACGAGCCTATAAAATTCGAGACATGGGCGGACGCGGACAAGTATGCGGAGATGTTTTGGAAAGGGTTTGACCTGAAAAAAGTGATATGAAAGGAGGTGAATCAATGCCAGACAGAGATGGAAAAGGACCTAGAGCAAGAAGCTGGAGGCCCAAAGGAAAGAAGAAGGGTAGGCAGTTAGGAAACTGCTAATTCCAAAAAAGAGTGAGAACATGGGATTACTGACGGACTACGTTATAAAGGACGAGCGGAAGAAGAAGATAGCTTTCTGGATTAGGGACCTAGGGATATTGGCAGTTTTCGCCTACCTCGCCATCGGACACAAGAACACATGGGAGGCAGGATACGAGCACTGCGCTAAGGACGCGTGCATGGTGTGCTGGGGCGAGATGAATCTGACGGTTGGTGAAACAATCGAGACTGCGGGAAAAGGGGATTATTCTTCGATACACCTTTCCCTTTGGAGACAGAACAATCACCTAGGTTGGTCCCCTCCCAGAGCAGTCGCTCGGGCATTATAGAAAAAATATAATAGCTGTTTTTTATACCTACAAATCGTATTTATTTTTGGTTACCATGGCAGATGTAAGAGACTACGTAACGGGGTTCATATCTGCAATAATCGCATTCACCATCGGGGTAACATTGGCCCAACAGCTAATGACCTCAGTGGGGACAGTGAACACTACGCAGGTGCCTCTACTGACAGTCGCCTTGGTTGGAACCGTGGTCGGAGCAGGACTATTGCTATTCTTGCTGAAGACCTTCATCTAAACAGGTAGATACAAATGGCAGAAGTAAAAGAATACGTTACAGGATTCGTATCCGCGATCATAGCAGTGACAATAGGTATCAACCTTATTCCAACCATCATGACGGCAGTTCAGGGCGCAAGCATTCCACTACTCACAGTCGCGCTGGTCGGGACTGTCGTGGGTGCAGGCATACTGCTGTTCATCCTAAAGACATTCATCTAACTGGTTGGAATGTCAAAGTGCGATGATTTGCTTAGATTGCTTTTTCTTTCTTTTTTATTTTTCTGTATTACATAAAAACTTAAACTTGTCTGACAAAAGAATTAATATGGTTTCAATCAAAGATTTGTTCATCTTCGCAATTTTTGGATTCCTTTTCACAGTGCAAGTGGCGAGAGCTGCCACAGTCACCATATCCAGTTTTGACGACGCCTATGTTGACATAAGAAGCCCGACGACCACATTTAACAGCAACACCTTGATCATGGGATCGGCTTATTACGGAAACGCGACAAACCAAATCCAGCGGTTCTATGTGAAGATAAACATATCCGACCACATGACCATCGGAAGCGACATACAGGGCGCAGGCATCAAGATGTGGCAATGGGCAGGAAGCAAGACTCCATTCAAAACACGCATATACGAAGTATACGACGACAACTGGAACGAGGCCACTCTTACATGGGCAAACCAACCATGCGGAGTCGTGGACACGTTCGGCGTGAACTGCAACAGCACAGAGATTACACACTTTGACAGAGGAGGCGCCTATACTGGGTGGCTTTATGCGGACATAACTTCGACAGCGAACACAGAGATAAAAAGCGACGGGATACTGAGCCTGATATTCTTAGGAATTCCAGAATGGGCACCGGCGGTAGGCAACGGTTACCGATACTTTTATTCGAGCGTGGGTGTGCTGCCTATGGAAGTGAACATAAACTACACTGCTGCCACAACGACAACCACAACAACAACGATACCTGTATCGGTTCCAACAGGTTGCGCTGTGTGCAACATAGAAAACATAGACTCGAGGATGGAGCTCGGCTCGATTCCTGCAGCTTGGGTGTGTGGAATGCTCAACATAATGTTCTGCACGCCACCGTTGTTCATCTTCATACTTTTTGGAGTCGTGGCAATAGGAATATTCAGATATAGGCGTTAGTATGACAAAAACAGATATAAAGACAAAAGATAATATAATTATGAAAAAACTGTTGATTCCATTAGCTGTGCTATTGCCGATACTGCTGGCATTTGCACAGCCTACGGAGGCTCTACTTTTCATGAACGACACTTTTACGAGGACGATAATCTACCCATGGTCCTTCGGAGACGTTTCCGCAAACTGCACGTCAAGCGCGGCGATAGTCGCCAACGAACTGCAACTGACCACAACCTCAGCGAACTGCCTCTCATACGTCGGATTTACGACAGCCTCGGAGATGTATGAATACACCATAGACCTCGACTACACACATTCGACTGACGCAGAGCTCGTGATTGACATAACCGACGACGAAGGCGCGGCCGACTCAATAGCCATACACTTCAACACAAACGACAACATCATAGAGTTCTGGAACGTGAACGCACTAACACACTTCCTCGCGCTCGGCTGGAAAGTCGCCTACACCACTAACCTTATGACAGCCTACCCATACGAGTTCAGTTGGTCGAACGGGCAAACAGTGCACGTCACGATAGACAAATCTTCCAGTTCCATAACCATATCGTTCGACGGGACACAAGTAGCCGAACTTATCAGTCCTGCTGACATCTTCGTGAACATGTCGAATCCAGCAATAGCTATGTATAGGACCACAGGCACATCCGTCCAAATAGACAATTTTGCCATAACCACTCCCTCGGCAATATTAACACCAACTCTTAGCATAGACTTCCAGCCATCGAGCCAAGTCGGACCTGGGGAGTCGGTCACAGCGTTCTGCACGGCGGACCCGTTGACCGTGCCTGTCACGCTCCAATATCCGCTGGAAACGACAGTCACGAACCCATACACATCGACGTTCGTGGCAGGAATACACTGGTTCAGATGCCTCAGCAATGCGACAGACCAATACCAAGCAGGGATTGAACATGCCTTCCTGAACGTGAGCGGTGACTATACAACCACGACAACGACAACCACGACAACCATACCCACGGACCCGGTGGCTGCGATAAACGAGACTCAGTGGATAGCGGAGGGATACGGCTGGATGCTGCCTTTCTTCTCGAGGTTCTTCATGGCAACGATGTTCCTGATAATGGTCCTCGTAGTGGCGGGCTGGATTGGCGGGCCAACGCCTGCGGCTGTGGCTGGGGTGGCTCTGCTCATAGCATACTCGGTCATCGGAATATACCCGCTATGGGTTCTGCTCATGCTCGGCCTGATAACCGCAGCGGTCGCTGTCTACTTCACGAGAGTATTGGGCAGAGGTGGTGGCTAATGGGGAAGGGCATGACAAGCCTTGAGTTCCTGGTGGGATACACAACTTTCTTCCTTTTCTCAACCTACCTGTTCGGGCTGATTGGACAGACAGTATTCTCGTCAGTAGCTACGCCGAGCGTAGCATGCGAAATCGACGCAGGCTGGTTGGCTGTGTTCCAGATGATAGCGTGCGCGGGCTCGAACTTTATCTACTTCTTCACGCTGATGACAATAAGCACCGAATACCAGCTACTCGGGACAGTGCTGATAACTCCGTTCTTGGTCGGGGTGCTCTGGGTGATAGTGTCATGGATGCGAGGGGTTGATTCATAAGCTTAAAAACCTTTCTCCACAAATATAATGTATGACACAAGAACTGAATGACATGATTGCAGACGCGGTCTACAACACTACCTTTGAGACATTGACAGCGGAAGAGAAGCAAAAGGTCGCAGCCATCGCAGCAAAGCTAAGAAAAGTCGCTTAATCATGTCATACAAAAACCTATATTCTTTAAGCCACTATTTGTTATTGTGAAGGCTATGAAGAAATCCCTACTGATTCTCATATTCAGCAATCTTTTCCTTTTACTTATCCCAATCGCTATGGCTGACGCGGTCACAATCACAGTCAACGTCGAGGATTATGTTGGACAGATAGCCTTCAACGCATTGACACTCGGGGTTGGCGGGATATTGATAGGAGGAGGCACAATCTTGTGGCTCATGCGAGGATTCATGTTCGAGGGAGAAGGGACCGTAGATTGGATGAAGCTTGCGATAGCAGGAGTCGTAGGGGTGAGCTTTGTCGCGGCATCATGGGGATATCTGGTGACACTATGAAGAAGAAACTCATGGCATTCGGAGCATTCGTCCTAGTGGTATCGCTATTAGCATCTTCTATTAACGCATGGTATGACGGGAAATGGGACAAACGCAGGCAGGACTGGAACAACGCGACGCTCAGCGCATCAACATCCTACGGTCTCGTGTATGCCCTGAACGGCACACACGGCGTCGACACCAGCGCCACTGGGCTCGGTCTTAGTAACACCTGCGAAGAACTGAAGATAACCAACTCAACCGACGACGGCACCCTCCCCTGGTATGTAGTGAACAGCTCGGACCCGAAATACGGATGCGGGCAGACGACGACTGACATAAGGGTGAGGAACGACATACCTGCAGGCGAGACGAAGCCCAACGCCTATGTATATTATTCCAACGAAACCCCTGTCAGCGACGGCAGCGACCAGTCAGGAGTATACGACGACTTCGTCGCGGCATTCCCGTTCTCCATGTATGACGGTCAGCAAGTCTTTGATAAATCAAGCTATGCCCGTGTGGGCGAGATGGTCGGCAACGCCTCGGCAACGACATGGACTAACGGAGTGATTGGCAGAGCGTTGTATCTTAACGGTTCTGAATACTTTTGGGGCTCAAACGTGTCGCAGTTCAACGGATTGACAGAAGCGTGCGGTATGGTATGGTATTATGCGAACGTGTCAGGAGAGGACTACATATTCCAAGTAGGGAGCGGTCTTGACGACCTACGCATGATAATGTATGACGGGCGCGTCGCGGTTGGTGCAGTCGATTGGGCGATGTCAATACTTTCCCCAGCAGGCACGTTGAGGCTGAACGAGTGGCAATTCATGGCCTTCACATTCGACGGTAGCAAGGGCTACCTATACATGAACGACACACTCGCAGGCACCGACGCTGCCGTGACGAACACAAGCATAGACACCACAGGATATTGGATGATAGGCAACGACTGGCAATTCAAAACCGTCGGCCACCAGTTCACAGGCGCGATAGACGAACTCATGATACTGAGGAGGAACTGCACGGAATCCGAGATATTCACATACTACCAGCAGGGCAGGGCAAGCCTGTCAAAGCTCAGCGACCTGCAAGGCGAGGTCTCGGAGTTCTGGGAGGACGAGGTCGTCCTTGACATACCGCTGGACGACGGACAAAGCGCAAGCCTCACAGTGGGGTTCACCTACACACCGAGCTTCCACAGCTCTCAGATAGACAACTGCTCGCTATACACGAACGAGACATCATGGAGCCTGAAGCACTCCAACTCGACGCCAGTCACGAACGGCTCATTGAACACGATACAGGAGACGTTCTCAACATGGGGAGACTACGAATGGAACATCGAGTGCTGCAACTCTACCGACTGCCTCTACGGCAGATTCAACCGCTCAGTCATCGTGCAAAACAGACCGCCAATCGCTTATGACGAGAACCCGACACACGGCTGGGACTTCGAGCAGGACGGCTCTGACTGGATAGGGAGCATAGACATGGTCAACGCCTCTGGCGTCGTCTACAACAGCACGGTCAGGAAACAGGGAACATACTCATGGGAACTCTCTATGCTCGCGAACGAATACTACACGCACCCTACATTCCTCGACGACCTAAACACGACATACGGGCAGACAGGGTTCGCTTTCGAAGCTTGGCTGTATGCGAAGTCAAAAGCCAACCCTCCAGGCAACGACACAGGGACATTCGTGCTCCTTGATAAATGGCAGAACGCCCCTGGCACCAACTTCTTCACTGTCGGGGCTTTCGATGACTCAATCCCAAACAACTGGGAGTGGGAAACCTTCACCGCAGGCAGGAAGTGCGACTCAGAGACATGCACCTATCAGGGAGGATACTTCAACAGCTCATACGTCAACACGGGGCAATGGTATCATCTGCTCGTGTCGATGGATCCGTTAGGAGGCATGTTCATATTCCTTAACGGAAGCCTTGACGCCTACAACACATCATACCAATACGGAATCCCAGCGAACGGAACCCATACAGACTTCAGGTTCGGCACGAACTGGATTAACTCAGAGCGTGGTGACGGTTTTGTGGACGCGGTGGCGTTCTACGACCACAATGTGACAGAGGGCGAGGCACGAAGGGCTTACATGAGGATAAACAACTACAGCATGGGAGCGACCTACCAGTTTAACGTCACGATAAACGAGCCTGACGGCGTGGCTGACATCAAGAACGTCTACTTCGAGTTCAACACGACAAGCCCCATCAACAGCACGCTCGTCAACAGCACAAACATAACGACATACCGCAACATCAACTCCACCGCCAATGAATACTACATAACCACGACAGACGACCTGACAGCAGGCGATTATAGCTGGAGGTTCTACGTTGAAGACTCGATAGGGCAGGAAGCGTCCACAAGCCAAGGACGGTTCTCCGTGACCTCAGATGTGACACCCTCGTTTCTTACAGCGACGTTCAACTACGCGTCAGTAGCATTCGGCAGCGGACTCTCAGCAGGAAGCGCAAATAACTCCGCGCCCAACCAAACCGCAGGCTCATACAATGTTAGCATCAGCGCCAGCGGAAACTACAAATGCGAAGCACTCGGAGGCAATTGGACTGACGGAAGCGGGCATGGATTCCACATAAGCAAACTCATAATGGACCTCAACACGACCGCAGGAAACCTCGCAGTCGGAGACGGAGTCGCTCTCTCGGAAGCGAACCAGACGATAAACACCGGCATACCCAGCGCGCAAACGCTTAACTACCACGGATACTGGCTCTCGATACCTTCAACTCAATACGCAGGGACATACAGTTCCAACGTGACCGTCACTTATTCTCTAGCTTAACCCAGTAGTATCCGCATTTCATTCCTGACAGCCACAGCTGGAAACCGTCTATGGGGAACAGCACGCAACCCTCAGGCCTGTTCTTATGGACCTTGCACAGTCTCGTGAACCTATCCCATTTGGAGCATCCAATACAGCATAGCCACGCCCACTCGCAGTTCTCAGCATTGCACTCACCCCTTCTCTTCCTGTTCTGGCTCATCACATAACCCATGAAGAACCGTCGCATGAAGCGGTGATACATGATTGCGAGCTTCTTGCGACCTCGCCAATAAACACTCCACTGCCTTTCGAGCGGGACGGAGTCTTTCACCATAATTGAGAATACCCCTTAAAACTTATATGTCATACAAAACCTAATTACGAAGAAAGACAAGTTAATAGTATGAAGAAAATCAAGGCAATGGCTATAATGCTCACTTTATTGAGCGTGCCTGCATTGGTCATAGCGGACGCGGTGACGATGACAGGAACCGTAGACAAGTTCATGACAGCGACATTCCAATACAGTTCGGTGGCTTACGGATCGCTTTCCGCAGGCAGCAGCAACAACGTGGCACCGAACCAAGCGAGCGGAGTCTACAACGTGTCAGTCAGCACAAACTACCTATACAAGGTATCGGCTTCTGGAACAGACTTCTCTGACGGAGGCGTGAACACTTTCGGCATAGGGAACCTGACGATGGACAGCCATTGGTCAGCAGTAGGACTGGCAGAGGGCAATTCCATAGCGTTAGCGACAGGCTCACAGGACGTGGACAACAACATAGGAGAAGGCAACACAACGAGCTACCACGGATTCTGGCTTGACATTCCAGCAGCGCAACCAGCAGCAGCTTACACATCGACGCTCACCGTCACAGTGACCAACGAATAGCTTAAATAAATAGTCAGCCAAAATAGGAACTATGAGACGCTTAGCCTTAGTTCTATTTCTCCTCTTACTACCGCCAGCGCAAGCACAAGTAGTCACGATAGGGGTGCAACCATCAGAGATAATACGATTCTACACAGGGAGTGTTCAGATGAGGTTCTTCAACCCGGAAGGCGACGTGGACGCGCTCTACTGGGTGGAACTGGAGGATGAACTATCGCCTTATGTGAACTGCGATTTCTGCGGGACGGAATTCTTAGTCCCGAATGGGACACAAAGGACCGATGGGTATGTGACACAGACGCTCACTTTCCACACAATACCCGAGCAACCGCTCGAGACAGGGTTCTATATTTATGGGAAGCCGGAAGGCGCGAACGAGAGCGGAGTCCTCACGATACGACCGAGGGTGAAGGTCAAAGTGTTCCTGAACATGGCGCCGACAACCACGACAACCACGACAACCACGACAATGCCGACAACCACCACACAGGGAGGCTGGTGGGGAAACATCATCCAAAAACTTTTCCCGACCACAACAACTACCACTTTACCCGACGGAGCGACAACGACCTCAACAACAGCCGCCTCAACAACAGCCGGCAACGAATCCCAAACCGTCCCCGAGGAGAAAGAGCCTGCTACGATATTCGGAATGAAGCCGATTCTGGCTGCAATCTACGGATTAGGAATTGTCATACTAATCTTGATAATCATGTATGCCTACATTAATTATATACAATTCATGTGATTTGATGACATTGGTCAACGAAAACTTCATAAGAGCAACAATCTTCGCATTCCTTACCTTTTTGCTAATAGCATGTTCCGCAATCGCATTCAAGACACTGAAGACAGTCGAATATCCATTCGGCTTTGTCGCACAAACCACCGCAGGCGTGTGGTATTCGCAAGACATAACAATCAGCCCGCCTGACGGGATAAATAGAATACTGTCATCGGAAATCCATGTAAACGGCGACTTCCAAGCTGACACGACATTAACGATAGAAGTCGAGAGCGCATCGTGCTCGCCTGCTAGCATCACCACACCAAACCAAAACATAGCCAACTATGACGCCTATTTCGACTGCTCGGAACTGACGGAAGACAGGCAGGAAGGGACATACACAGTAAGGCTCAAAACGGACAAGGTCGCGCAGAACATCTATGCAAGGGCTATTTTCACATACCAGAACAATCCGAAAGTGGACCTTCCCCAAATATATGAAAACGTCAAGGCAAAGCTCGGCATGCATGGCACAGAATACGTGGTCGGGGACAATGCCACCATCTTCCTCCAGCTCTACGAGAACACGACCGCGATAAACGATGCCTCGTGCCTGCTGGACGTGTTCTACCCAGACAAGAGCCAATGGAAGGAAGACACCCCGATGAGCTACCTGCCGAGCTCGGACGGTCTCTATTACTACGACCTTGTAGTTCCAGAGCAGATAGGTGTTTACATGCTCAGCGCGACATGCGGATACAGGGTGGAAGAGGGAGCGCAGGAGACTTCTGACGCCTTCCAGATAGTGAACGGCACAGTGGACAGTGGGGGACACACCGACACGCACACTTCGAACAACAACTACCATGTCATGATAGAGGAGGACGACGACGAAATCCCGAACCTCCTTGCAATCTACAATTTCACAGGCATATCGGGCAACGACAGCATGATTGAGCTTGACATCCATCTCGAATACCAATGGGAATATTTCAGCCTGTTCTTCTGGAGTGCCTCGGACGAGGACTTGGGCGCCGAGATATACAACTTCACTGGGGATAGTTGGTATCTAATCCCGCAGGACATAACTGGAGCCACTTCCGACACGAACTGGGACTACGCGCTCACGGTCTCGGACTTGAACGACTTCGTGGGTAACGGCACTATCATGATAGCTTTCATAGACTTCGAGTCGGACTCCAACACAGACTACTTCCGCATCGACCACCTATACATCCAGCCGAAATACCAGGTAGGCGAGATATGGGACAGGATACGAGGATCAGGCGAAATGCACGTATCGCCGACACTGAACTCGACGCTCGAGCAGGCAGGCGTTTGGGGCAAGCTCCGCAGCATACAGGACGAGATAACAAGCGTGAACGACACCGTCAAATCCGTAAACTCGACGATTATGACCAAACTCCACTCCCTGCAGGACGACTTCAACTACACATGGAACTTCATCAACAACATATCCTTTGAAGTCAATTACACCTACTTCGACGAGCAATTCAGCACGACGTGGAGCAACCAAACTACCCTATATAATATGATGATAGGGAACAACAACTCGGTGTTCAACAAGCTCCACTCCCTGCAGGACGACTTCAACCAGACATGGGTAAACCAGACGAAGATTTGGAACATACTGCTGGAGATAAACTCGACAGAAGCACAAGCCGAGATAAACTACACAATCATCGAGGGATGGTTCAACGACACATGGAACAACCAGACGACCATCTATGACACGATGCTCCTAAATAATTCTGCCCTTATGACGAAACTCTACGGGATACAGGACGAGATATCGACAGTGAACGACACGGTTAAGAACTCGACCGAGACATGGGGCAACCTCATAAACAACAACCTCAACTGGTGGGGCAACCACCTAAACAGCACGATGAACTACTGGGGAGGGACGATTAGCTCGACTCTGACAACGATACAGAACACGCTGACTAACATACAGGCGGACATAGTGACGGTGAACCAGAGCGTGATAACCTACGGAATGCAGATAAACGACACCACCCAGCTGATATTCTACAACGAAACCCTTGACCTCACGATCTGGCAGAAGCTGGTGGGGATTCAGAACGAGATAGCGCAAGTCAACCAGACAGTGACCATTATGGGGAACGTGACGACGACAGGTCCGGGATGCTACGACATCGCGCTCTGTGTCTCAGAATACTTAATAGCGTTAGAGAGGTATAGGATAATATGAAGAAATTGATTGCGACAGCCCTGATGTTATTGCCTCTAGTATTCCTGACAGCCCTGCCTCTGGTGGCAGCCCAGGAAACGCCGGTCTACCACAGACAATACTGCCTGCCAGATAATGTGACGCTCAGGTGGATAAAGAACGTAACCCTACAAGTTCCACAAGAAAACGTGTCGCACACCATACATGTGACAGAGGACCAGATATGCAGGTGGGGTTGCGCTAACGACTCGTGCCTGCCATCCCCATGGATAACATGGGTAATAGTGTTCGCGGTCGTGATAGTGATAGTATTCGTCTACCTGATATTCAGGCCGAGGTAGGTCTTGCCTTCACAGCATAAATCAGATAGATTGCCAGGAACATGGGAACAGGGAGATAAAGTATAAACCTCGCTGAATTTATTATGTTCAGGTTCGCCACAAGCCCCATATAGGCAACGACGACCAACAGCAAAACAGTTCCGTCCATCATACTTGGCATAGTAAATAATTGTCAGACAAGACATAAATTCTTTTGTCTTACTTAATGACCTTAGCCAGCGATTTGACCTTCTTCTTCTTGTAGTAGTTCTTTATGGAGGTCTTATTCTTGAAAACGCGCCAGAAATCCTCTTCCAGTTCAGGCAAGGGCTTGTCTATGTTGCCGAGGAAGTAGTCCATGTGGAAGCGGATAAGGACGTTACGTATGAACTCGCTCATAGTCATGCCGTTGGACTTGGCGAACTGACCAATGAAGTCAAAGAGAGAGGACTCGACTCTGAAAACAATCTTTTTCGTCTTGGTCTTCATAATTATAAATCGTCAGACAGGCTTTTAAGCGTATGACAAATCTATAAATACCTTGCACTCCCAATTCTAAATCTACTAACGGAAATAACGGAACCGAAGTGGGTGATATGACTACAAGAGCCTTACCAGTATGGGGATTCCATGGAGAAACATGTAGTCAAGCGTATCTCGGCAGAAGAACACCTGAAGATGATACGCCGTCACTTGGTGTCGCTCAAGCGTGAGAAGCGCAGAAGGAGGCACACCCACCCGGAGACTTACAAAAGAAAGATGGGACCGTTCCGAATATTCAAATGCCATCGTTGTTCTGTAGTCATCGTGACCAAGGACTTCTACCCTCCATGCTACAAATGCGGGAAAGAAACCGAAAGAGTTCTCGTGCCGAGCGTATGACAAAAACATATACCACAGTCTTACCATAATTTAGTTAGTGATATAACATGGTTTCACACGCAAACTACGGAGGACTTGAACTATCCGTCGGCAAAGGCGGCGTCCGATTCAAGAAGAGAGCCTCTGGCTACAACGTATGCATAGGCAACGAGATGAAGGGACAGCCTGGTCCAGCCAAGGGGCGCTACGACAAAGCATGGCAGGCGAAGTTCGCCTCGGCCGCAGCCAAGTGCGCGAAGGCAGTTTAAGCTCTCCAAGAAAAACTCGACTTTTCAAGCAGTTTCTTTAGTCGAGGATAGGCTCTGCTTGTTCTCGACATATTTTTATTTTTAAGACTATAACTTATCATATGGAAAAATTAGCAAAACAACTCCTCACAGGAGAAGTCGAATGCGATAACTGCCCAGGACTCCAACAGCTGGTCGCAGATGTGAAAGACGGAGAAGTATCGATGGAGGAGTTTGTCACTATACTTGAGAACGCCAAGATGAGCTCTCTGAAAAGCGTTGTCTAAACGACCTTGAACAACTGCTTGCGCTTTCTCCTCGACCAGTCGGCGAGATTCAGGAAAGCGAGCCTTTTGGCATCGTCGTCAACCATCAGACTGCCCTCCTCAGCAAGACCTTCGATTGTTATTAGGTGCTTGTCTATGCACTCAGGGCAGGTGTTGTTCTTGTAATGGTTCTCGAGCAAAATGAGGTTCTTCTTAATCTCGTCCTTGGTGTATTGGAGATTCGGGTCCGCCATACTATTAGTTTGTCGGCTTGTCTTTAAACACTTTTCCATGTCATACATAACCATATTATCAACGAACCCCTAATTCTAAGTATGGTAGAGATTAAGGAATCGCTTAGCGACTACGCTGAGCCCCTATCAGGAGCCCCAGCAATGGGTTTCGGTCAGGCGGAAGGACCAAAGTCAAAGCCCGCTGGTCTTGTGAGCAGCATTTCAGAGGCAGCCGAGCCGATAGGTCTCGGAACAGGGATAAAAGAGAAGAGCCCTGTTGTCGGACTGGGCGCTGCTTTCGAGGAGAAGATGGGCCCGCCAAGGAAGAGCATACTCGACGAGGACGTCGAAGTCATAGCTGCGGAGATACAGAGGATAACAGGAAAAACACAGGAAGCACGCAGGAAAGGAGCGGAACTCGTCCACAAGATGAGAGAAGCGCGATCCAAAAAGCAGGTCAGGGACATCTTAGCAGAAGCGGAAGTCGAAAGGATTAAGGAGCCGAGCATACTGAAGAAGATTATCGCTGCGCCTCCTGAGGAGCCCAAGCCGAGCCCGTTCGAGGAGACAGGCATAGAAGTGATTTGAATGGTATGGAGCAAGGAACAAATTGCGACGTTTGCCACATTTGCGTGGAATGAAGGATGGAAATGGAGTAAGATGGATTGGCCAAAGGATAAGGAACTTCATCTTGGGAGTTTGATATATCTAAACGAAAAAGCAGGAGCACGCATAGGCGCCCTTGACATTGCTGGACAACGCAAAGCCAAGCAGATAATGAACATCATAGAGGTGGTTTAGCTGGCTGTCGTAAGCGAACGCTTAAATTAGCGGAGGTGGTTTGAATGGCGAAAAAATTACTATATTTTAGTGAATACGAAAAGTTTAAACGATTCGTTGAAGATGAAAAAAATAATGTGATAGCGATTGCCGTCTCAATGATAGAAGAAGAAAACTATTATGCTTTACATAAAATAGGAGAAAAAAAAGTTAAAAAGATGGTTTGATGGTCGAGATACCAGTTAAAGGACACCTGGGCAGGAAGGCGAACCTTCACATCGAGCCAGTCGGGGAATGGGCGCTCATCGCCTACGAGGAGTTTGATGATGAAGGGAAGAGAAGGACATTTATAGCGCAGTTGGACAAGAAAGGGGTAGAGAAACTGAAAAAGGTGTTGTAAATGACGGAGTTCGAGGAGGTTGAGGAAGCCCCTGCGCTTAACGACAGATCGAAAGCGCTCACCACGGACACAGAGGACTTTACCGACAAGCTCGGCGAGATGGCTGAGAAACTTAAGAAGAGTATGGAGGAGTTGTGATGACAAAAGAAGAGGATTTGAGGAATGCGATATTGGATGTAGTTCATAATGTAGACAACGCAAGTATGGCGAACCACAACTGCGCATTCCATAATAATAACATCGCATGCAAACAATACTTCGAACTAGTGGACGAATTCGTCAGCGTTCGGGAGAAGCTGTTAGAAGCAATCGAAAGATTTGTGTGATTATATGGCAAAGACAAAAGACATTGGAGAACTGAAATTAGGGGACGCAATAGGCGTGGTCGGCTACGATGCAGCGCCCCTTTATGTAGCGAGAGTCGGCGAAACCCATATCAGGGCAAGGGTGGACAACCTCCCATGGTTAGTGACGATAGCGAAGAAAGACATAGTATGGAAAGAGGAGCAACCGTTGGAGCAGAGGATGCAGAATCTCAAGAACCTGAATGAATGGGAACCAACGCTCGTGCTGATGAGAAAGAAGAAGAAGCTGAAAGAGGTGGTGTAGTGTCCAAAGTGGTGGACGAGGAACTCGCCATGTCAAGCCCGTGCAAGTGCTATGTATTCGCCGAACCTAGGACAAAAGCAGCCAACAGGCTATGTTATGTCAAGGGGTGTAAGGGCATGCTGACCGACGAACAGGAAGAGAAATACTGCTTCAGCGAGGGGCACAAATCTACAGTTTTCATGAGACCGAGCGCCAAGTGGCAGAGAATGTGGGACACCTTCAAGGTGATGAAAAAGGCGAAAGGGGTGGTGTAGTGGCGATTGTCGCGATTGCGAGCCCCGAGGAGAAGATAATCTTCAGGTCCATGTTGGACGACGCGTCAGAGATAAAGTCGAGAATTTTCTTCCCTTCAGTCGTGTTCGACGAGGCGGGTGTTATAAGCAGGGCGAGAGCTATAAAGTCAAAGCTGGAGAAGTTGGGTGTCTAAATGGGAGTTTTTGAGGAAAGACTGGGCCCAGAGAGGGCGAAACTGAAGAAACTGCTGGACTTGGGTTACTACGAGACCGTCGCATACGACAAACTGAGGGACGCTGACCACCCGATGTCAGCAGGGGAATTAGCCAGAGCGAGCGGCGTGCCACAGTCAAAGATATACGCAGTATTACAGGGATTGGAGGAGAAGAAGCTCGTGAAATGGAGCACAGATGTATTACCATACTTTTACAGGGGCAAGCGCGCCAAGCTCGTTCCGGACAAACCACTCAAACTAACACCCGAACAGAAGGAAATGGTCAGAAAACTAAGGAAAGAAGGCTTTTATGTGAGAATAAAGCCACGGACCAAGAAGCGCGATGTAGAATGGCAAGCAACCAAACGAGCCGTGACCGCGCTCTCACCTGAGAAGCGTGTTCAAGAAATTATAGTGGAGATGGAAAAGACCAGGAAGGAGCTCGAGAAGGAGTTCGGGAAAAGGAAGTATGTGAAAAGTGGCAAGCCAATCGCAAGGGCTTGGAAAAAACTGAAAGACGTGATTTAAATGGCGTTCGCGACAAGACCAAAATCACTGTTCGGGAAGCAACCCTACTGGCCTGTGGAGAGGAGACAACTGTGGGAGGCGACCGATGACGTAGCGGAAGCGATACTTATAGGCATGCCTGAGGAGATTGGCAACCTGTTCACATACACAGAGTTCGGGCTCCCAGGAAAGGAGTTCATAGAACTGAGGCGCAAGGGCAGGCTGACTCCTGAGGGAAGGGGCGAACTCGCAGGCAAACTTTTAAAGAGAGTAAAACAAAGACTAATTAGCATAGGGGTGTAAATATGGGATTGATGATAGACGCAGGCGAGGCAGGCGAGGCACTTAAGAAGAAGATGGAAGAAGCAATCGAGAAGGACAAATACGAGGAAATGATGGAAGCCGCCGCCTCCAAAGCCAAGACGAAAATGAAAAAAATGTGAGGCAGATGCCAGAGCAACCCACCATGGAAGAGAGCAGAGTAGGACTGTCCGAGATTGCGAAAAACATAATCGGAGCGAGCGTCCTATTGGGATTGAGTGGCATGATGTTCGACAGCTTGGGTAATTTTCACGAGAAGAAGGAACATCAGTTGCAGAAAGAGGTGGTGTAGTTGGCGAAAGTAATCCCGATAGAGGAAGTCATCAAGGCGAACAAAAAAGCTGGACAATTTTGGTTTTCACCTGCAACATTAGAATTTTTCCAAAGCCAAGTTTCTCCTTGGGCGGTCAAGAAGAACAGCAAGGCATATTTCATATCGGCTGAGCGCAGGAGTAAGGAATGGTTCCGAGTCCATTGGGGACACATCTTCAAAGACGAGGTGGGAACTGAACAGAAGGAGGCTCTTTATACCATCAGGGAAGCCGACCTCGATACTGGCAACATCCGCACAATAGGAGAGTTCCAAGAGTTCGACAATCTCGCTAAAGCCAAGAAAAAGTTGAAAGAACTGGTCGATTGATATGGGCATAATCTCGGGCATAGGGAAAGTAATCCTGTCCCCTGTCTACATCCCCTATAAGATACGCAAGAACAAAATAGAAAAGCAAAGGGCGAAAAAGCTGAACGACAGGTCTGTTGTGGAGGCGATAGTCAAGACAAGCTACCCCGAGAACTACCGCGATTTCTACGAATCAGAGGGATACAAGACCGACATCATAAAGGGACGAGTGGTGGTGTGGGCTAAAGGTCTGTCTGACAAAGAAATACAAGAAATAAAGGAAAAACACCTGAAAGGAATTGTCTAAAACTACTTCTTTAGACGCCTGTTCAAATTTAAATCACTTCTTTCAATTTTTTCCGTTTCGATTGTAACGTCTTTAATCTTTTTGAAAGGCGTTCGATTTCCTCGTCTAGTTCCTTAAGTTCGCGCCTCCTCCTCTCTTTTTTGGATTCTTTAGCCTCTTCAACTAAGCGCACGAAACTCATCATCGTCACACTACCACCTTCAACATTATCTCTTTCCTTTCTCCATCGAAGTCGACATTAAGAATCTTATCCACGCCCATACAGTCAAAATCGAAGTCTATGCTTTCATAAGCTCCCCTGTTCACGCCCTCGAGGATGCAACCCCGAAGCGCCTTGTCAACTTCCTTCAAAGACATCATTTTATACACCTATTGCCTGAAGCCTCTCGACTGGTATGCGGACGCGGTAGACCATCTCGGAAAAGTCCTTGTCATAAGTGATGCGGTAGTTAGGAACCCTCCATATTTCTATCTCATGACCAGGAGGCTCGTCCAACCGCCTCAACTGATCCTTCGCCTTCTTCAGTTCAGCCCTTGCCTCTGCCAATCTGGCTTCCCTGGCAGGCATCTTCTTGGGCGCTTTTTTCTTCTTGTCAAAAATGTCCTCTTCCGCCATACTTAATTAATGGGGCTTCTTTCTATTAAGCGATTGTATGACATAGAAACAAATATCGGGAGCACCAATCTCTAATTAGTGATATACATGTGCGGGCTAACTGTCTCCTTAGGAGAACATCCCGCCTCTCACGGTTGTAAACACCGCATTAATTGGTTGGAAAGGTCATAGATATGGCAATCAACTGTCAGCAGTGGATAATACACTCGAAGAAAGTCGGGTGCAATTCGATTATGCTCAGTGAGAACATCACCCCTGCGACCGACTATCCCTTGAAGAAGAAAGGCACAGCCGAGATTATCCGGAGGAATCAGGACAGAGGACTGTATTTCATGGAAGGCGTTGACGGAAAAGACTTCTACTGCGTTGAGAAGCCAATCCCAGTTACAGAGCTACTTATTAACGGCGAGACAGTGATGGTTGATGACCCGCTGCATGAGACCGGAATGCGCAAACTCGCAGCTAAAGCTAAGGGAAAGGTGTTAGTGGGAGGATTGGGGCTCGGTCTGATAGCGCACGCGTTGGAACACAATCTCAATGTAAGTAAAGTCGATATAGTTGAGAAAAACCCCGACGTGCTCGACCTCGTCAAACCCCACATACCCGAAGTCATTTCTGAATGGGTAATGTTGACTAGAGACATACCGTTTCCTGACCGCCCCATCACTGTGCACAAGGGAGACGTATTTGACAAGAAATGGTCCGAGGGCGACTATGACACCATAATCATTGACCTGTGGGTTAGGAGCTCAGGAGGACCGCTCAGGATCGCGGGCGGAGGCCCATCAGACATCATGGACGCATACATGTGGTGGAAAGTCAGGAACCCCGATGCGGACGTGTTCATCTGGGGAGTGAACGACACGAACATAAACCCGGCGATGACGAAACAGCCATGCGAGCTCATGACCGAGCTCAAGAAGGAGATGAGCAGGAAGAACCTAAACGAAGTGATTTGATGGAGTGGAAGATAAAACCGCATCCAGACATGCCTGAGGAGGACCAGAAGCACTGGAAAAGGACCATCGAACAGCACTACCTCAGGAAGAAGACGCACAGAATAGAGGAGAAGGCGAAGAAGGGCATACTGGTAGCGGACAAGCTGGGGCAGAAGAAGATTGACTTGGACAAGTGGCTCGGCAAGAGAGAGAAGGAAGGATTCGTTATTGACGAGACGCCAGAGGGCATAACGCTGGAGAAGAAGTTTGACGGAAAGCGGAAGATTTTCATATCGAAGCACAAGATTTTCTTCGAGACTAAGAAAGAGAAGGCGAAAACAGACTTGCAGGAGGTCTTATAGATGGGAATAACTATTTGGTATCAAGCCAAATCTGACAAGGAAAACGTGGACAAGAACACGAAGTATTGGCTCAAGACAATACCAAAGATAGCTGAAACGGCGCCTGAAGTCCTTAAGCCGGAAATATTCACACTAAATAAAAAAGAGAGAAAAAAACTTGTCAAGGATTGGAACGAGGGTTGGAGAGCCGAGCAACATGGAAAGGTGGAAGACTGCGATGGCACAGGCATAAACATACCGGGATGCGAGACGCTGAGCTTCATTTTTTGTAAAAAAATAGACGACAAGTGGGTTTTGGACAACTTCACTAAGACACAGTTTTGCGGGGTGCCTGGGCATTTGATGACTTGTAGGATGCTGGAAGAAGCAAGGCGAAGATACTTTCCAAATATGAAGATTGATGATGAAGGGGACTTTTGCGGGGATGACGACGACCACGACATAGAAAAGTTGAAAGAATCATTGACAGAGAACGCCCTGTTGATTGACAAGGTCACGAGGATGCTAGAGGAGACTTGGGGAGAAAACCATGTCAAGAGTGGAGCAAAATTGAAAGGAGTGATTTAGTAAGAAGATAGACCTCCAGCTGTCGCAGTTTATTAAGATTTTTAAGTATCTGGGGAGAAGAGACAATTGAGACATCCATAATTACGCCACCCTCGCCTTCAACCTGTAAAAGGTCGCTCGGCTCATGCCTGTCGCCTCTCGGAACGCCTTAATCTGCGCCTTTGCGCCTGTGTTCTCCTCTAATATCTTCTTCACCAGAGCCAACGACTCGTCCTGCGTCACGAACGACTTAGCCAACGACTTCCATCGGGTTTTTTTGTGGACATAGACCAATTCGACCTTCTTCTGCAGTCGGAGATTGAAGTCCTTTGTCGTCTCGTCAGTGTTCTCCCGAAGCCAATCCACGACCTCAAACCTTTGCTTTTTAGTCAAATTCGGGTGATTCAGCTTGGCAATCTCATACATTATGCTCAGCAATTCGTGATAAGTGAACGTCACTTCCACATTAAAACATCGGGAAAGCAAGGGTTGAATATTCTTGGGAACATCATTAGCTATGAAGACAATCTTGCTCTCGAACTCGAATATGGGCGGAGCCTTCAACTTCTTAGTAGTCGACCTCCACTCACATATCCTCGTCCGACCACTCGCACTGTAAAGGGCGGAAAGCAAAAGAGACATAGCGTTACGGTTCTGCAGGAGCGCATGGGTGTCGTCAAAAATCAGGACCGTATTCTTCCGATTATGATAGAGTATGTGGTAAAGCTCGAGCGCGGAGATGTTGCCGTTGTGTATCACGAAATTGATGCCCTTCTTCGACAGTTCTTGAATCGCCTTGTAAGTCTTGCCTATGCCACCTATACCAAGCGAAACCAAGCTATGGATATCCTCGCTCTTGACCAGTATGTCGAGCATATCAGCATAGTTCTGAAAGAAACCGTCCAACTGAGGCGTGGTCGACTTCTTGATGTCCTCGTAGTCTTTCATCTGTTGGTCTCGGAGGAACGCCCTCTCCTGCTCCAACGCCATCTTCTCGAACTCGTCGCTCTCGGCTTGATTAAACGCCTGGACCTGCTGAGACAGTTGTTCGAGGTCACCGGCGATCGCGGAGTAGTTTTCTTCGTGCGTCAGCGAGGTATCCCACTTCGCCTCATAGTCATAGCTATCTATGTCCAAACCCCTCTTTTGAGCCATCTTCTTGATGTTTTGCCTATGCAATTTGGTCAATTTAGCCATCTAATCTTCCTTTAGTCTTTCTCGGTTATCTATGAGGAAATCCCTGTCAACTTGCGTAGTCGGGCACTGATTTTCGAGCCAACCAACAGCACACTTTTCGCAAATCCAATCCGAAGTCCCTCCGCTCACAAGCGTTCCGACCTCTATGGCGTGTTCTCCTTCTCGAATCTCTTCGTCGCAGTAATCACATATGGGCTTCGGTATCAGTTCTTCGATAATGTCTTCGAGTTTTTCGACCTTCTCCTCGCAGTTGTCAAGTTTTTCCTGCATACCCTTTATGGTCTTTCTCGCCATTTTCGACTACCTCCAAATACTCTTCAAAATCCTCACTGTCAAACCTCCCGTCGTTCAAGACAAAATCCTCGATTATCCTCCACTTCTTCCAGTCCATACTCCTCACACTCACTCACTCACTCACACGCTCCAAATCACATCCAAACCCCTGTCTATCGCAGTCTCAAGCAGATTGACCAATTCATCATACTTGTCCGCATAATATCGCTGCCAATTCTCCTTAAGCTGGTCGAACTCCCCAAACTCGAAGAAACCCTTTCTATGGGTTTCCAACAAACTGAGGAAAATCTCGGCTTGTCGTGGAGACATACGCCCTTCCTGGATTTCAAAATGGTCCTGCAACAGCCACCAACTCAATCCCAACTTGTTCAGCAAGTTCGTCGAGTTATACGAATCCCTGAATTGTTTGATGATGCGCCCTTCCTTGTCCTTCAACCAGATGTCCGCTCCCATCAACTCAGCACCTCCTCCAATAGTCTTTCGACTTCCATCGGATTATACTTTTCGATAATCGTCCATTTTCGCTTGCGCCTCATACTATTGTTCAAACTATCGCTTGTTCCAAACGGCATTTTAACCACCAAAAAAATTGCCTTTTTCAATTTTTCACCCGTAACTTCCCCCCATCGTCTTCCTCGATATAGGCATACTTCCCAAGTCTGGGGTTGCCTACTTTTCTTCGATAACCCCACTCGGATTCGGATTGTTCCCTCTTTATTCTTAGCATCTCGGCTTTCTGCGCCCTCGCTTCGGAAACCAACTTAGCCCACTTATCCCTTTCCTTTTTGGTGGCGCGGGCCCATCGTTCTTTCCCTAACTTACTCATCTTCCTAGTGAAATCAAGATGCTCCTGTGGTGTCCTGTTTCTCCACCATAGCTTACCCTTCTCGCTTATCTCCTGCCTGTCGATATGCTTCCGGCAGCGCTTTCCTATACATTTCACGCCACAAACAGCGCACTTGTTTTTGAACTTCCTCTTTGGAGAGCGATAACCCCTTTTGTATGGTTTTTCGGGTTTCCTTTCGTATGCCATTTGATCGCCCGCCCTTTTTACCACTTGTGAAACTTCTCTATTTCATCAATCCAATCGCCTATGAGTTTGTGTTTCTCACGCAGGTATGCGATTGAGGGATTGTCGTTCTCTATCAGTTCTTTCCTGAGAGCACTCAGATTGACGAATATCCAATCAGGGTTATCGGCTACTTCCCTCAGCGACTTCTTCCACGCCAAATCCCTTCTTCCCTGCCCACTCATACACCACCACCTACTTCGTGGCTTGGGTTGAAAGTTTCAGCTAATCTCTCATCTGCTTCAATCTCTCGGATATATTCCTTATCGAAATTCATCACATCATCTTTCCTGATGATGTCAATCAAATCCCCTGCCTCAACAGATATGGTCATACCGTCATACTCAGCTACCACTATACCAAGAGATTTCAACTCGCTTAAAACCACTTCCAATTCGGCTTGAAGTTGGAAGATGGTCTTAAACTTGTCATTAATCTGACTTTCAGCTTCCATTTTTTACACTCTCCACTTTTCCAACACGCTTCACGACAGGTTGAAATAAGTGTCCATCTTCGGTTTCATAGAGGTATTGGACTTCCACTCGGATTTTTCCATCTTCAGCGAGTATCTGTTTCGCTATGTCGGAGTTCTCTCCCCGACAACTGAAACGATGGAAACCATCTGTAAAGGTAATGCCCGTATCATCTTCGTGGTTATCAAACCTCTCCATAACGAACACTCGTTCTTTCTTGTGCTTTATCTTCAACCACATCTTACTGCGAACTTCGTCAAGCAATATCTCCGTTCTCGGATATGCTGAGAACTTGTGCTTAGCTATCAACCCCTCACAACCGTTCTCGACCACATACTCCCAACCCTCCTCAAATCCCTCAAACTCCCTTACGAACTCTATGCTCGGATTGTCCAATTCTGCGACTATCCGACTTAGCAAGTTCTGTCGCTGGACTAACGGCATATCCCTTAGGTCATCTCCAAGCCACTCCAACAGGTCAAAAACATAATACTTCGCTTTCGACCAATTCTCTTTCCGATTAACTTCGTGGATAGTTCCACCGTCTAAAGCAACCTCTCCGTCAAGCACAGCGTCTAACTTGCTCAACGCACTTTCTATGTGTGGAAACTTGTGATTTTGGGTTATTCCCCTTTCGGAGAGCAGTTTTCCATCTTGATATAGACAGCGAAATCCGTCTAACTTCAACTCGAACTTCCACATATTACCTAAATGCTTTCCCCTTTGTTTGTCCGAGCTAACTGCTTTCATCATATCCGTTCACCATAAGTAAAAAATCAGTGGGCTTCGGCTACTGCCTCAACTCCCACTTGCTCAATCTCACTCTTGACCTCAGCGACCATATCTCGTATGACCGACACAACGCCTATTTTGTCCTTATACTGCTCTTTGACCACAACATCAGGGCTTGTAGTCATCATTATCCCACTCGGCAGTATGTATGCCTCTCGGACAACGCCTCGACTTTTAGCGACATATAGACACTTCAATACCGACCTCGACCTTTGTAGTTCGTCAAACAACTCGGCTATCTTGGTGTTCTTCTTCGCCATAGTCATCTTGGTCTTTGCTGTAAGCTTCGGCTTTGGGTGTGCCTCGACCACAATCCAACTGTCCAATCGTGGTAAATTTCGTATAGCTTCGGCGTATGACACTTGCTCGTAATCCCAAATGTCCTTACTGCCCGAATCTTCCTTTAACCACTTTCTAACAGTTTCGGTAGTGCCTTCGCACTTCGGACAGTAGTTCAACATCTCCCTTTTCGGAGTTCCACACGCCACGCACACATCTTCGTATGTCTTTTCTTTTGGCGTTAGTTTCTGCGTCATCTTAGTCGCTTTAATCGGTATGTAGTAGTTCTTCCAATCCAATATTATCTGCGACATTTCGTTCACCTTTCCACTTCAAAACCACTCCCTTAGACAGTAGCCGATAACCAACTGCTCTTTGTAATCGTCTATCGTCATACTGTCGTGGTTTGGGTATCTTGGTTTCATTTTGACAACTCCTCTTTGTAGTAGTCGTGTTGGTCTAAACCACACACAACTGCCGACAAATACCTAATGACTTCCTTTTTCTTCAATCCGAACTGAGTTCTCACCAACGCAGAAGCAAGTTCCTCGACCTCTTTCCTTACTTCTTTGACTTCGTCGGATAACCGAGCAAGTTCCTTAGGTGTCGTGGTGTCATCAACGCCCAAACTTTCAAGCCCTATCTTCATCATAAAGACATACTCCTTATTCACTATGTCCGACCTATCTTCAGCTAAACTCGACCAATCAGCAAACCACTTAGACCTAGACCTATTGTCAGCAAATTCCAATTTGTTTCTTGACCGTATTAGTTGTTTGGTTTGTAATAACAATTGTGTGTATTTCTGAATCCATAAAGTCTTTTGATTTGTAAGTAAATTTTTATCTAATTCCATACCTATAATATATTGTAGTAAATATATATA